>Ga0247733_1000180_pt1 | contig 73015 bp, 73 predicted proteins | sample UWRJL043104R2_FD_180932 | JGI IMG/M metagenome (GOLD analysis project Ga0247733, IMG submission 180932) | Plant litter microbial communities from Arlington Agricultural Research Station in Wisconsin, United States - UWRJ-L043-104R-2 | ecosystem: Environmental > Terrestrial > Plant litter >...
GCTTGATGGAGCCGTCCAGCTTGTGATGTCGACCCAAGGGCGGGCTAAGGACATGTAGAGGATCCTCGGGCTTCGACAGCGGTCCAGCACCGAGAGGGGAGAAGGAAGAGATGGAGTGGTTTGGGCGGTCAGGGTGGGGATTAGCGATGCCCAGCAGGTCGAACGAGGGCAAGCGCAGATTGTGGGCGTTCTTTACAACTGGAGGAGTCGACAGCGAGACAGCAGTCGAGGGAAGGACATCGGCCGCGAAGCTGAGGCTTAGATCGGGCCGCCGCTCTTGCAGTGGGCTGGGAAGGTCGTCGGGCGAAGGAAGAGGTAGCGGGAAGGGCTGCGGCGGCAGCGTAGGATCGACTAGCGAAGTGTCCTGAAGACCCGCCGCATCGGAACCACATGCGCTGACAAGTCCATCTGGGCTTGCTGGCGCGCTGGCGGAGCTGGCGACTGCCATGTGCGGGCTCCCCACGAGCGGTGCCGTGAAGGGGCTGTCCATGTTGGCTGGAGACACGAAGGCGAGGTCGATGGCAGCTGCGGCGTGGGGCAGACCGGCCCAGTCACGCTCTACACCAACGACAGGCAGAAGAAGAGCAGGGCCAAGGCAAGCCGTTGGCGGGCGGGGCGGGGCGGACGGCGGAGACTGAAGGAATCGTTGGTCGTCACGATAAAGATGCGGTTAGAGCCGCACGCTGGAAGAGCCAAGTGACAGACGGCGGCGGCGAACAGTCGCTGCGAGCTCGTCCTCGTCAGTCGCTGCCAGCACGGAGAATTGGGGAGAAGAGAAAGATGCGCCGTGTGGTGACAGTTCGGCAAGCTGGTCCGTGCCCTGACACCGTCCGTCTGATGTTCTAGACCGCCCGCCGTGCAGAATGGCCTGACTTCAAACGTCGAGTCGCACATCGGCGATAGCGCTTCATTTCTTCGTTCCATGGGGACTCCTGGAAGAGCGCAGAATGCAGAGAGCTGAACAGCAGGGCTGCAGGCCGCTCACAGCTCAGAGCGAACGTCACTGCGCCCCGTCCGCTGCCGTCCCTATCACCATCTCTCCTGAACCAATCGCGCTAACAAGCCTTCCGCTGCTGTGTTACCACAGGGCTCAAAGGTGCGACGCTTGGGCCCGAATGCTTTGGGTTTCCGGAGCGTTCGGCGTTCGCAGCTGTACCCAAAGCGGCGTTGTGTAGGCACGGTACTGACTTCTGCAGGGCTGCGTCTACGCATTTTCCATATTTTCCATCGGCTGTCTCGGATACACCATGTTCGGATACACCAAGCTCAAACGACTGACCGCAGGTGTTGACCGTGGGTGCTCCCCTGCCTCGTGAGCACGCTTGTGCCATGACAGGTTTCCCCACGTTGCTCACAACTTTCACGTCGAAATGGTAGCATCAAGTCACAGGCCCGCTACGACCATTTCGACAGGGCATGAATGTACTTGCGCGCTATCTCTTACCTTGGTGTGGACGACACTGGGTCGCACATCGTATGACCACAATCAGAGCCGTGTGACATGACCCCGCACCTGCTCAGTCAAGGCCAGGAGAACGTTCCACGGTGCGGCAGTGGCTGTCAAGTGGGAAGCGAGGCTAGGCGAAACATTCTTTGAACGTTGTCAATTGCTTACATCAGTAGCCCTGCTTGGAGAAACAAGCACCGACCAACGTGAAAGGGATTTGCTGGCACAAATACCCGGCGCGTCGTATTCTAGGCCGCCTTACTGTTCGGTACAACGACGCACCGAAAGATATAAAAAACAATGTGTACAAATGAGACAAGCCGCAGTGCTTTCCAAGGGGCGCGAAGAGGTATCTACATTGCGATCGATGGTATATCCAAATCGCGGTATCGTAATGAGCCAACACAATTCTGTAGGCATGTTGCCCTCACGTCCACGGGAATATCTACCCAGCACGTGCCAAGACACTAGCGGCACCACCTGGCCCCACTGCAAGCTTTTTCCAACCTCACCAATGAAGATTCGAGTCGCTGCACTGCAGTGCTAGCGACCAAACATCGTGGTTGAATACAGTAAGTACGGACTCGTCTGGGGAGTGCTGATGTCCATCATCGTTGATCTTTGCCTTGATTGAAACTGTCTCATTCATTCTTGACGCCCTTTTCAATATCCAGCCATGCACCTCTCCTGCCGCATTGAGCATCCCGCGTCCAAACATTGAATCGGTTCGAGCTTCCATTCACCTCTGGACACACCTTGCACTGATCCCAGAAGCCTACGAGCTTTGCATGACTAACACTTCTCCAGAGTGGCCCATCGACCTCATCCGCCCAAGTCCGATACGACCACCATACAGACCCCCAATAAACTGCTCCTCTCGCAACTATGCATGTACGTCTCCTCTTCTTCCCTCCCCCCTCTGCACCGCCACACACCCTATACACCCTTCTAACCCCCAAAAGGTCAAACACCCCCAATCCGCCCTCCTCTCAAACCATGAAACCCTCCTGCATCTCCAAGCCGAACAGGCCGAACCCTATGTCCCCGACGAGCACGGCCGAGAGCGCAAAATGCCAAAGGAGCTGGGAGAAGTTTTGAGAGATGTACGTGTAACCCCAATTGCAACCACAAAGTCATGCCCAAACCCAAGTTAAAGTTGAAGTTATGAAGCCCGTGCACCCAACTTTGCCTGGCAATCTTCTGTACGTTACTAAGTGTGTCGACAGGGGATTGTGTATTTGACCAACCCCGACTACGCCACCGCAAAGTTACATGAAGACCACCCCAACCGCCCCATGACGCTGTATAAAGGCCCCAACTCGCTGCTCCGCGCACTGGCGCCAAAGTACCGACTGAATAAATCGGAGTATCTCCAGATCTATAATATTCGGCCAAAGTCTCAAATCACACTACAACTTGTTATCGAGGAGGTACGTTCCACCACCCCACTCTCCTCTCACCCTTCCGTGAACTTCAGTCTGTTATGGCGGGCGACTCGTGAATGGTGGTAGCTGATAGTGTGGCAGGCTACTACTAGGTTTTCGGAAGAAGAGCTGGAAGATGTTTTGGAGATCATCGGTAGGGTGTTTGATGAAGAGGAAGCGAGTATTCCGAAGGGAGTCGAGGATATGAAGATGGCAAAGTTGGCTAGTACGAAGATGGGAGCTACCAGGAAGGCGAGGCGACTGAAGAAGACGGCTTGAGTTTGGGTAGGCGTGGGCTTGGGTTAGATAACAAACCAACACCGAGAGGCGTTGAGCGAGTCGATGTCACACATGTGTGCGTGCCGGGCGTACAGGTGTTTATAGGTCGTGCTTCAGATAAATAGAGGAAGGACCAATCGACATCACAACAGCATGACGAAGACCAAAAATAATTTTAGAAGAATTTCATACGTAGCGGGTATCCCACCGGCCCAACCATGTCACATCGACACACCGCACACACGAAGCAGAAATATACACACAATGCCCCCGTCCCAAATGCGCCCACTCGCCATAGATAGCAAGACAAATCGATCCTCATAACGCCTTCGCCCATTTTGACACGGTCGTGCATGAACCTACGCCTTGCTCTTCTTCTTCTTCTTCTTATCAATCTTCTCGCTCTCGTCATCCGCTTTCCTCTTCTTTCCCCCACTGGTCTCCTTGGCCGCCTTCTTCGCCTCCTTAGCCGCCTTCTTCGCAGCCTTAGCTTCCCGCTTCGCCGTACGCTCCGCCTTGCGTGCCTTCTTAGCCTCCTTCTCCGCCTTCTTGGCAGCCTTGCTGCTGTCCGTTTTAACAGCCTTGTTGTCGGACTCGTCGCTCGAGTCTGAGCTCTCGTCGGCACCGACATCACCCATGGTGGTGTCCTCGTTCTCATCTTCGCTGTCGCTGTCGCTACCGACTTCTTGTACGAGCTTTTTGGGTGTGCCGTTGGTCTGGGTCTTGGCCTTCTTCGCAGCAGGCTCTTCGCCAGTAAGACCGTCGGCATCGGGGTTGTACTTTCGCGCTTCCTTAACCTCCCACTTGGGACCGGCGAGCGGCGTTGCGTTCGCGTTGGGCAGGCTCTTCAGCGGCTTTCCTTCAAGGGCCCTCAAACGCCTTTCGATACCAAGGCGCGCATCACGACCGATCTGCGACTTCTCCTCCTCGGTGGGCTCGTTGGAGGTGTCTTGAGAGGCAACGCCCCACGTGCTGAGGGCGTCGACACGCAGACCGAGGGCCGACTTGGCGGCAAGCATACGCGCAATCTTGCCCTTGTTCTTGCCAGTTGCCTGGCCGATGAGGGAAGCGTGGTAAATGAGACCGTACTTGGGAGTGTCGTGCTTGGTCTTGAGCGCGCGGAACAGGGCCTTTTCAGCTCCGAGGATCTGGATGGTGGAACCGGGGGACTTGGCCAAGTTCATGAGCGATCCAGCGTGGGCGATGAGCCGCGCACCAACCAGCTCTCCAACAAGGGCTGTCAGGTTGGGTGCGAGGGCCTGCATACGTGTGCTGAGGTAGGTGCCCAGGTTTTGACGATGCTCAGTAAGGTCTGCCACCTCGGACGCAAGAGCACCAATGGTCTCCAAGTCTTCGTCACTGATCTCAGTACCCATGGAGATGTCGGCTGCGGCCTTGACCGCCAACTCGATTTCCTCAGGCAGAATACCCTGTCGAACATTAGCTAAGCACGTATACCGACTTGGTATCACTTACGGAAAGATCGCAAGTGCGCGCATTCGATCTGAAGCCCATGGTGAGCACAACCTTGGAATAAGCAAGGTTGTCGTTCAAGATCTTGGCCAGCTCCGGAAAGTGCCACCCGTACCACTCCTTGACGCGCATAGCATACGTGTTGAGCTGCTTGTCCAAAACGTCCAACGAGCCGATGGACTGGATGATCATGGTATCGACCTTGTCGGGAGAAAACTTCAGCTTGTGTCGCGAAAGCGAGTGGGACAGACCCAGGCGAGTGGAGTCGATTTCGGCGGGAATCAGATCGGGAATGAGCGATGGCAGGTATTCGCGGATGGCGCGGTAGACGTCCTGGGTGGACGAATCGGTCACCACCTTGAGCGAGAGGCCCGGAACCTGGGCAATGGCGGTTCCGAGCTTGGGGTCGGCCACGGCGAGCGAGGCTTTGGTCTCGTCTTTGAGGTCGTTGAGGAGATTGGCAAGGGTGGGCGACACCTTGCTCTCGCTCAGCGCGGCGGCCTCGTTCAGCGCAGTGACGGCATTTTCGAATTTCTGCGCGCGTTAGTCGTGGCCAATGTAGGGGGAAACTTGCAGGAGCTGTACCGTGAACTTCTTGAGCTTTAGGGCATTGACGGCACCCTCGACGGTGTTCATGTCCTCGTCGCCATCCTTGAGTAGCTTCTTGTTTTGCGCCTTGAAGAGCGCATAGCCGGCGCTGCGAGCAGTGTGAGCATGTGGTTCCTGACAAAGGCGTGTGGGGGAGGGAGCGTACCTAGTCTCGGACAAGATGAACAAGCCCATTGTTGCGGTTCGTTCCTGCTCGTTCCTGCTCGGAGCTGTAGACGGTACGGAAGCTCCTGCTGCGACGATTGCGGTGGCTGCTCGGGGGGTGGTGGCAGGCGCGGATGGGGGTTGCAATGGTGCTTGAAGCAGTGCGACAAAATTCGAAGGTGCTACTCAGAAAAGTTCGATTCGCGCTAAGGCCGAGAAATGGTCCGAGCGCGAGCTGCTCCATGTGGGCACACCCGCCCTTACCACCCTCGGCGCTTTCCCGCGAGACGCCCGATGGCTGGTTCACAGCACCACTACACTCGCAATGCATGAATGAATCACTACACCCGCGTGCGGCGCCTCTTCTATAATCTCGCCAACGCACCATGTCGTCCGCCAGTGGCGAGCGGAAAGCGCCAGTCCCTCTGAGTCGCTCCGTGAGAGGCACCACGCCCCGCCTCGCAGACCTCGCATCCACGCCCGAGTCGCCGCGAACACCCCTCGGTCGCTCCGGATCCTCCTACTTTGGCTCGCCCGGTGGCAGCTTCCGCAACGAGGACGACTACGTTGTGCTGGAGATTGGATCGCGCTTTGTGCGCGGTGGATTCCCAGGCGAGAGCGCGCCGCGATGCACCCTGGCGTTCGGCCCCGAGGAGCAGCGTCGCGTGGGGGATTACAGACAGTGGAGCCCAGCGCACAGCAGTGCGAGGCGGAAGCAGAAGAGAGGGCATGAGTGGGGCCAGGAAAGTGAGCTGTACCGTCTGGACCTCGCACACGTCGACCTGGGACTGGTGGAGGACAAATTCGAGCGTGCCATGCGCGACGCCTACAACAAGTACTTTCTGCTCGACACCAAGCCAAAGCGCATACTACTGGCGCTGCCGCCTAAGATGCCGCATGCCCTCATGTCTACCCTCCTCGATGTCCTCTTCTCCAGCTTCCAGGCCCCGAGCATCACCCTCATGTCTTCGCCAATATTGTCGACGGTTGCGGCTGGGCTGCGGGCAGCGCTCGTGGTAGACATCGGGTGGGCTGAAACACAAGTCACGGCTGTATGCGAGTACCGTGAGGTGCATGAGAGGAGAAGCATAAGAGCAGGCAGGCTCCTCAGTGAAGAAATGGCCAAAGTGCTGAACGCCGAGCTTGACGATGAAGCAGAGTCCGGCGCGCCAAAGGCACAAGTCTCGTTCGAAGAGGCCGAAGAGGTCCTCTCGCGTGTCGCATGGTGCAAGTCGAAACCCAAGTCTAACCGCCGTACCCTCTACTTCCCAGCCCGCACATCGCCTGTTCTCGAAGAGTTTGAGGATGCGCCAGAGTTGCCGGAGCCCGTCATCACCATCCCGTTTCCCCGCCATGACCCGCCACTCGACCTCACCGTCACGTTCGCCCAATTAGCCAAACCCGCTGAAGCTGCCCTTTTTGCGCCAGACACGGCTCTAAGCGAGTTCGACGACAATGAACTACCCCTGCACCACCTGATCTACCGCGCCCTCCTATCCCTCCCCATCGACGTTCGTCGTCTCTGCATGTCCCGCATCATCATCACTGGCGGCGTTTCTGCCCTCCCCGGTCTCAAAACGCGCATCCTCGCTGAGCTCGATGCACTTGTTCAGCAAAGAGGCTGGGATCCTGTCCGCAATTACGGCTCCGTTAGCGCACGAAAAGAGCAAGTCCTTCGTCAACAACGGGAAGATCTTGAGCTCAGACGTGAAGAAGGCGACGACATCATGTCAGAGTCTCTGGATCCAGACGCACCGCTTTCAGCCGGCTTGCAAGGCCCGGAAGTCGACGCCATTGACGCGAAACTCGCACATTTGTCGCTTAGAAACGGACCACCGCCTGCCTGCGAGACAGGTGGTGTAATTAGAGGCGTTGATACGTTGGGGGCGTGGGCTGGAGCGAGTTTAATAGCGCAGCAGCGGATAAAAGGCATTGTGGAGATCGAGAGGGAGCGCTATCTTCAGCATGGTCTCCAGGGCGCGAGTAGAGAGAAGGAGGTTTCGGTTCTGCAGCAGCGCCAGAGTATGGGTCCTGGCGTGGGGAGAGGGGCGGGCGAGAGAGCGAGTTGGACGCTGGGTGTGTGGGCGTGAGGTACGTCCCACTTTACCAGCGGCAAGCGTCGCATGCAATCAAGCGTTCAAGCGTAGTCATAGATTATTGATACCCCTTTGATATTCGCTCCATGCTTGTCCCATTTGCATTTGATACTGACCGTACGCATAGCTTGCGCGCTAATGTCGAGCGAGGCGGAGCGTCTGTTGCCAGGCACCGTTACTCGACTTGTTACATTCGATCGCCTTCTCTGCTCACCATCGCTCGCTCACCTGATTAATTTTCTCCTTTCTACGTTCAGTTCAGACTTCAGCCCCTGTCTCGCTGAGCTGCATGCACTCTCCTTCTACCATAGTGCCCAATGGAATCGCCAACGTCCCGGGGTATGTATCGAGATCGTTGACGCTTAATGGTGTTCGCACAGCACAACAGAGCGCACAAGTTTTGGCCTCGTTACATTGCATGGGCTTGATCAATGGAGGTGTGTTCCGGCCGCTAATTCTGTTGAAACACTGCGCATCGCTTCCGGTCTTTGGGTCTATGAGTCCCCGCGGTTGAAATTTACCATCACTCTGCAAGTCTTGCCTTCCCACTCACTTCAAGATGAGACAAAGGGCGGACAATGTCCGGGCACTTCAGCCTTGCCGGCTACGTCACTGCGGCTCACAGGTTGCGCGTGTATCTTACAGATCTCAGAACTTCAACAAGATTCTTCCGCAAGTAGCCAAACTGCTTGCTTGGCCGCGTGGATACTCATTGTATCCTAGCCCGTTAGCTACGTCGAAGTTTCCGCCAATGGACGACGCATCCTAGGACGAAAACCCGTCACCTACGTCTATGGGAGTATCGGCTTTTCTGTTGGACAGAGATCAAAACTACCAAATCGCATCAACACTACGAATCGCGTCACTTGATCGATGAGCCCAGAAAATTGGGTGTCGCTCTCGCAGAACACATGCCGAGTCGGTGCGCAGCTGCTCTTCATGAGTCTACTTCAACATGTTTCAGCCTTGCGATATTCCTGCGCTTGGCCCCATGCCGTAGGCCATTCACCATTTTGCACGTCATGAGCCATCCGAGCAACCACACATCTACGCAAGCCTGCAAGCCTGCAAGCCCGCAAGCCCGCAAACCCGCAAACCCGCAAACACGCAACTCAGCAAGCCGGCGGCTACGTAAACCCTCTCAACAACGAGCCAATAGACCCGCATACCCGCAGCCCAAATCCCGAAGATGCGCAAGCCCGCACCTGGATTCGCCGAACCAACCAATTATGTCGATGTCTTATAGATTATAAGCAGCCCTGGGCCCCATTCTCTCCTGTTTGCTCGAGTCCTTGTCCTCCGCCGCTCAGATCGGAGTTCGGCACCATGAGCGAACACAACCAACCAGGTCCTTCGCAGCCTTTGGCTGACTTCGTGGCAATGGAGGACTCTCCGCCTCACTTGGCCTCTGCCGTCCTACCCCCGGTCGATCTTTCCGACCTATCCTTTTCTAGTACTCCCGCCAATCCTGACTTAGACTTTCCAAGATCCCTCGACCTTAGCTCGTGGGAACACAACGGGTCCTTTGACGCAACTTTTGACCAGCCTGGGGATTATGTAAGAGTCCTTCGCAGTCAATTTGGCGCGCTAAATGACCAATGGCCTGCTGCTAACATGCTCTAGGGCCCGACACCTTTTCTTGGATCCTCGAATTCGGCCCAGGCGATACCTCCGCGGGGGCAATTTCCCTCATATGATATAACATATCCCGAACCTAACCAAACCCCAGCCAAAGACGATGATGGGAAACTTATGCGCCACCAAGGTCGATTTCGAACAGACCACATTATGACCGACTTGTTGGCATCACCTAATGACAGAGAAATGACCGACCGATCGCCATCAAGGAGCCGAGCGAACATTTACAACCGAGTTGCGACGCCATCCATAACCGATATTGATTGCCCGTGGTTCATAGCATCGGTCGACATGCATTTTCCGCGCCCATGTACCAACCCTTTCCTAGAGAACATGTCAGCTGTTCGACGACATGCAACTCGAGGACGGAAGTGTCATCTACCATATCTGAGACAGTGTCGGACATGCAGAAAGGTTTTTCGGGACAAGCACACCTTCGAAAGTCGGCATGGTTATAGGGGCGAAAAGTGCGCCGATCGAGCCATCACCGATAACCCTCAAACGCAGTGGAAACAGCTCTACAACATCGCTTGTGAACAGCTAGATGGCCTGAAATCGGAACGCAAGTCTTGTGAGTAGATACTATTTTGCGAGCAGTCATTCAACACTGACGGGTCTTAGCAGCAGCACTGCGCAACCATGCCCAAGCGCTACCGGTCGCCCGCCTCCATACTAAATCACATGCTACGCTACGAACAGTACCACCAGATGAGCAGCATGAAGACCCACAACCACGATCCGAAGCAAACCCATCGTCCGCGTTGGGAGAGGCCACTAGAAACCTCGAATCCCCGCAGATCAGTCCCCCGCATACTCCTACATCCCGGTACAGTGACCTGCCATTCGACAAGGTGGTACTGGATTCGCTGTCCCAGACCTCCACTCACGGAACATCCCCGTCAAACCACGTGAGTTCTTTCGATACGTACCCCTGAACTTTGCTAACAGATCCGTCAGTAGAATCGTCATGAACTTCCTATCCATATGTACTATGACATGCATGCTACCCTCCCAAAGCACGAAGGCCCATGGTCACCTTATATTCAAAGAGAGCCCTCGAGTCCGCATCTTCAGCAAAATAGAGAGCCATGGTCGCATCTTCAGCAGCGTAGAGAGCCATGGTCGCATCTTCAGCAGCATAGAGAACCGTGGTCGAACGTTCCTACATTGCCAATACTGTCTTATTATAGCGATTCGTTATCGACTCCATCTCGACATCATTTTCTGGAGTCTGCAACTTCAATTGCCGACTCCTGTGCATCCTTGTTACCACCTAAAAGTTTATCTCCGTCACCGTCTACTGCGGACTATGAGCAATTTATCGGCCGGAACCAGTCGATCCCAGGCGCGAATGAAATGGAGGATGCAATTTCGGCCCAATCGGAACCTGTTTTAGATACTATCCTCGCAGAGCTATCTCTGAAACCACGTTCCCGCGTCACATCATCAATAAGCTCTACAAGTTCCATCACACCAGACCCTGTGGTTTGCAAGGCCTGCAACACGAGATTCACGGGGGAATATCGCAGGGGAAATCTTTCAAGACACCGAAGACAGAAACATAGAGCTGAAGGTCAGGTTTATCGATGTGAGGAGCCTGATTGCAGCAAGGAATTTCGACGGCAAGACGCGCGTCTCAAGCACCACCGCAGGTGCCATCCACATCTCCCTTCTACGCCAGCAGTACCCCGACCTCGTTAATACAATCTCAACTGCTCGCTTGTTACTCTCATCGCTACACCTATCCTATCGATCAATCTGCCCCCTTTCCACCAAAACACGTTCTGTATCCACCTGCGCTCACTCCTCCTGTACCTATGCCTCGATGCAAAAGCAGTGCTCAAGAAAGGACAGGTTCTAATGAATGTCAGCCACACTGTGGATTGTCATTCTCTTCCATATCAGATCCGCCCCGCCTTCTCGCCTCTCCTTCAGTTCCCCTTCAGCCGCCTCTTCGTCCCATCACCACTCAACCTTGATCGTATCTCTGCTTCAGCAACACCTCCACAGCTTCCAAAAATCTACCAAGTGGCTCACACCAGTTTTTCATATAGATTGTTGAGGTCGTCGGATTGGAGCCTTAGGTCAATGTTCGGGAAGTTGCTTCTACCGTCTGTGGGATGGATGGTGGGTGCGTAGGCTATATTTGCGAGGACGAGAAGAGATATAGAGATTGGGAGCGGGTGCGGGAGCATCCTGGTTGGTTTCAGGTGGGGGCTGAGTGCCAGGTGATTTGCCAAGTGGTGATGCGGATAGTGTTGGGGGTGAGGCAATGGGCTCAGAAATTGCTAAACTTTTTATCAATAGGTGTTGCGATCTTTATCAAAAGGTGTGAGTGGGAAGGTGGGTTTAGTTCAAATGGAAGGCGAACGCGGGCAGTGATCAAGTTTACGTTTTTCTGTGCAGCAATAAACAAGTTTCGCGGCTGGCTCTTAGTTTGCACCGCAGACCCTACCCTTAGGTGTGATCTAGTGAATATGCAGTCTATCCCCAATCTGTAGTGACCATTTCACAGCTCGCGTAGCATGTGTTCGTACTGCTTGATATAAAGTTCGTATTATGATTTAAGAAGGTAAAGGAAGGTATGATATCCGCTCGCTATGCCGAAAAGCCAGAACCCAAACCCAAACTCCATATAATGAGTGTCCAAAGACGACATCTTCACCCCTACCGCATCAAGTCCACAGACCCCACAGACTCATTTTATCACTCCCCTTTAAAATTCGCAAGTCAAGACAAAGTCATTAACATTCGTTTCCACCGCGCCCTCGACCCCATCCAAATCCACAAAAGTGTTCTGCGAGTTCAGCCTCCACACCTGACCCGCACCATTATCCACCACACAGAACACAGTCGCATCGAGCGTGACAAGTTGGCCGCTGGTAGCCGTAACAATGCCGGCTTTGTCGAGAGCCGTGCCGGCGAAGGCGGTGCCGAGGCGGATGGGTGTGCCATCGGCGAGGACGGCGAGAGGGACGTTGGTGCCCGTAATGTCGTTGGAAAGGGAGAACGTGACACTCGGGGTTGGGGGAGCTTGGCGGCGGAGAGTGGGGGAAGCCGCGGCGAGGGTGGTGAGGAAGGTGATGAGGATGGATGTGGTCTTCATTTTGAGTGTAGGTTTGGTTTGAGAATGGGGGATTGAGGTGGTAAAGTGGATAGTAGTTTGGATGAGAGTGATGTGGATGTTGTTGTGGTTGGATGGGTTGAGAAGCTGATGATGTAGATTTGAAGGCGAGATCTTGATGCTCTTTATACCAATTCTCACCACCAGGCTTAACACTGAAGCCTTATCTTCATGCGCAGCTGGAGCACCAGACCGCATACTACGCCTCTTCCACGATCATGCTGCATCATCAACTTGCTCCCTCGCATAACAAGACACAGCCATCCGGTCTCACCTGTCCCGTTGTCAGTCAGTCTCAGCCTCCAAATCTCAACTCGCTGCGTGCCATCCTCATCTCTCAGCTCCATCATACCCACTCTCGCCTTGGCTTTCGATGAGCAGCACTTCCGCCTCCTCAGCCCCAATCCTCTCTCCAAACTCCAGATGCAGCTAGCGGGACCATATTTACGCAGTGAGTATTCGCTCCGCGCCGCGCTGATCTCACACCATCAGTGCATTCCTATTCGTCGGACAGCTGATGTTGTACCTGGGTCTAAAAACGGGCGCGGCTCTGAAACTCTGGGTGGCATGCTGACATAGGGACCTGCGGCGGGGTTCTTGGCTTTTGACGTGCGCATTTTGAGTGGCTTGTGGTGCGGTTTGTTGGCGAAAGCGATTGGCGGGGCGTATGGCGCAGGAGGGAACGTGGCGTTCACGTGGCAAGCTGCTGACGGCCTTAAGAGATTGAAGTGGGTTGCTGATGCGGAGATTGTTGCTTGGCTTCTTTCGAGTCGGCAAGTCGGTGGATATGGACTGCGGCTGAGGGGCGATGCTCGCTGTAGTAGTGACATGTGAGCGGACGTGATTCAGACTGAGTTGGTCATCCAGAACTCTGATTCTACGGCTCAATGATATCCGTGGTTGTAGTGAACAACCACGGCCACGCCACGACCGTGCATTCGACGTGACCAATCCAGCTTACTCTACGCCAGCTATATTTCGAGTTTGTTCCAAGACAGGTTAAGACGAGAGAGCTATACGAGCTATTTTGAGAGAGAGAAGGCAACTCCTGAACCTTGATTCTGAAACAAGGACGAACGAACTTGTCTAAGACTGGACGAGTGCGTTGACTATGACATGGGGTAGGAGATGTGGCATGGCGTTGTAAAGTTCTAAGGTGGATGCTACGTTCCTCAAAATAGATGCTGTTAGCTCCAGATACCTGGAAGAGACTGGCACTCCTGTCATCGGGAATACTCCGCACCTCCGAGAGATGTCAATTGCGAAGGTCATGCAGAATTTGCCATGTAATTTGTCTCGTCGGCGTACCACAGATGGACCACCCTTCTCGTCAACTCGCCCACATCTCTCTCACAGCTGTCCCGGCCAAAACTTCCTCGCGTTCCGCTCCCTCCAAGTCCCATCATGCGCCACCACAACCTGAATATCCACATCCCCACCACCCTCCTCCTTCACACTTCCCTGTTTCAACAGCCGTGCAATCCCCTTCACCGTCTTCGCCGCCGTCCCTGTATCCGCATGCACACTTCGTTGTCCGCCCTTCCCATCATCGTACATAGCAATGCCCTTCTCTCCACTCAATATGCGTGGATCGTGACAGCAGTCTCCGCCAAGATATACCCACTTCTTGGGACCAATGCGAGCGAGTACATTGACGTGGCCGTAGAGGTGGCCGGGCGCATCAATGATGTAGAGGCTTCCGTCGTTGAAGAAGTCGATTGTTGCTGGGAAACCGGCGAGGGGTTCCCAGGTGTGGCTAGTCTGATGCTGGAATGCTTTCGATTTCTCCTCTTCGCGTACAGGCGGTAGTTCGCGTGTTCGGTCTTTGGGTAGCTCATCGGGATTGAAAATCTCGGCAGGGTACAGAGGCCCGCCACCATTTGTTAGGAGATGCAATGTCCCAGAACCAACAACGAACTCGGCTTTGGCGAAGTCTGAAGGTGTGCCAACATGATCCCAATGCACGTGGCTCAAAATCACCGTATCGATATCTTCCGGCGCCAAGTCCCCTTTGCGCAGGCTTTCAGCGACATCGGGAGAGACAGTCGTGGGTTGACGCTGGGTGATATGGTGTTGCTGAGCATCGCGGTAACCAGCGAAATCGCGTTTCAGACCGAGATCGAAGACTAGCTTGTGTGGCTCGAAGGGAGCTGAAGAAGAAGGGTGTTGGATTAGGAAGGCGAGTGATGGTACTGTTGCGCGTTTCTCCGGATCTGCGTCTGTGACGAAGAGCTTCTCGGGAAGTGTGAGGTGTCCTCCTTCAAGAGCGGAAATTGTGACGAATGTTTGCGTTGAGCGGGGTGCGGGGAGGATAACGGTTTCCGTGTCAATGGTCGACATGGTGGAAATGATGCAGTTGAGATAGCAGTAAAGCAGAAAGTATTTTTGCCTTCTTTCCAGTCACGAAAGAAAATAGAAACTTGAACGTGAAGCTGACCTTACTGTGCGAGTTGTTGGAGAACGTGGTTGGGGAAGTGTAGCAGCAGGTACCGTAGCCCCACTTTCGGACAATTGGGTACCCCGCTGCGGGGGGGTGCTTCTGCATCGCGCATTTCCTTAGCGTCACCGATCAAAAGAAAGAGCCTAGCTTGCATTGCAGCGTCTTGCTGTGCGTACTTTGCGCCAACAACTCAGCTGTCCTTTTGAAAGTCCGTAGTTCGTATCGCATCATCGACTATTTCGTCATGGCTACAGACCTCCCCAACACGATGCGAGGACAATTCCTCGAAGGTTTCAAGAAGCCATACGCTCTCCGCACCGTACCACTGCCGACGCCTTCGACAGCGAATGACATTTTGATCAAAGTGGATGCGGCGTCCTATTGCCACACGGACTTCGTACTCGCCGAAGGGCAAATGCCCCCCTTTCCCAATTCCTTTCCGCACATCAGCTGCCACGAGTTCGCCGGAACAGTTGTCTCCTATTCTTTATCACCAAGTTCACACGCGAGGTCGTTCAGCGCAGGAGACCGAGTGGGCGTTCCTGGGCGAGCTTTCCACGCTTGCGAGATCTGCTTCGAGTGCCAGGGCTCGAAAGATCCCGTAAGTCGGGATGAGAAGGGGTACTCGGTATACTGCGCCCATGCGGAGAACAATGGGATCAGTAGAGACGGCGGTTTTGCCGAGTACGCGATCGTGGATGCAAGACAGCTGGCACCGATACCAGATTCAATGACAGCTGCGGAGACGGCGCCGCTGATGTGTGCAGGCATCACCATATATGCTGCGCTGAAACGATGCCAGCTTCAGCCTGGTGATCGTGTTGGAATCATGGGAGCTGGTGGCGGCCTCGGACACCTTGGACTGCAGTATGCAACGAAAATGGGGTACAAAGTGCTTGGCGTGGATGCAGCAGACGGACCGCTGAAGCTTGCTGGCAGTCTGAGTACAGGAGCAAGGATCGTTGACGCTAGATCCGACAAAGCAGCCAATATCGTGCAGGAGATGGGTGCTGAAGACGGGAAGAAGGATATAGGAGAGATGGGAGTGGACGCCGTTATCATCTTGCCTGAGAGCCAAGCCGCTTTCGATTACGGGATGACGTTGCTGAAGACGCATGGAAAGTGTGTGGTCGTATCGTTTCCCGAGAAAGGCTTCCACATCTCCGCACGAGACGTGGTATTCCGGGATATTTCGATAATTGGCAGTCTTGTGGGTAGCAACAAAATGCTCCGAGAAATGCTGAGTTTTTCCGCGGAGCACAAGGTCCGAGCTGTTGCGAAGTCGTACTCGCTTCCCAGACTCAACGACTTAGTGGAGGACTACCACAAAGGTAGCGGAGGGAAGCTAGTTGTGGAAATGGCACTGGCCGACTAGCGGGACGTGTGTTCAGACATGTTTGAACATCTTCACTTTTGCGGAATGAGAAAGTCTTTGTGCGCATCATTACCTTTCCGCATTATCCCGACTCCAGCATATTCGCGTAGAGATTCAGAGCACTGCCGATCACATCGACAATCGCCCATGTTTGCGCACCCTTAAAGATCGTAGCCCAAACCCTCAAGACACCAGCGCTAAGGTACATCGTGTAGGCTGGTGAGTCTGTCGGTATATTAGGCGGTAGTGCAAATTCCGTCTCGTCAAGCATGTCTTTGACGATGGCTGCAATTCTTCTTTCGTCGTCCGTGATTGGAGGCTCCGGGTCGGGCATCGAGAGCGCTTCGAGCCATTTACTCATGAGATATGCGCACTCGAGGGTACATAGAGAATGCTGAATAGACCAGATGAAAGATTGTGTTTTCGCAACGAGCCGGTACCCGATTTTGACGGGGATACTGAGTGCATGAGCGGAGTGAAGAACGGCTCTGGTGATTTTGGGTGATCGTTTGATCGCAGGGCCGGCGCGAAACGCATTCGCGATCAGTACCGGATCTCGTGTCTCTAAGGCACGTCCGGCTGTATCTACGTATAGCCGTATGTAGGCCAAGCGTAAAAGTGCTGTTGAGTTGAATGCAACAGGGCCATTCGGACTCATAGGATCAAGTGAAGATTCGGGATTGTGCTTCCATCCGGTTTGCCAATTCCGCAACGCATTCTCAAGGGATGCAACATCGTCCTGGCTGAGATCGCCTGTGCCGTCGAAGCGACCTCGCGCAACCTGCCGAACGAAGAAGATGTGTTGAATCAATGCGTGAATCAGAGCGTAGTTGCCCGCACTGCTGTTCCACTCAGTAATGTCGCGTCCGTTTTTCGAGAAAAGCCTCTGCAGAGCATCCTGAAATTGTATCTCGGGGGCGCTCGTCCTTCTCGCGTCTCGCCAGGTAGCTTCGCTGGACGCTTTGAACTCAGCAGCGCTACAAGGGAGTGTGAGTTTCATCTCGGAAGTCAGAATAAACGGTGGGATATTGTAGACGATGCAGTGTAGGTTCGAGAAGCCGTAAACAATGAACTTCGTTCGTTTGATAGTCTCGCGCTGTACCCAGTCGCGCCAAGAAATTTCGTTGCGCAGTGCTTCGTTCTGGAGGCCATCGTCTCGGATTAGGGTAGCTAGGATGCTTTGGATGGCAAGTGCTTCTCTGAGAATCTCCTTGTGCTTTGCCCATGTACAGAGGGCCATCAGGAGAAGAAGAGCTTGCGCAGTTTGCATGAGGTCTTCACCGATGGGAGATAAGTCGCCCCCAGAAGGCAAGCCAAGCGGACCCACGGTAGACACAGTGTGCGCCGGACTGCGTCCGACAGATACACCATCCGCGTCGTGCGAAGAGGAATGTTCGGAGTCAGCGCGACGGTGGACCTCCACAAGGCGAGCATCTCGCCGACGTATTCGGTAAGTTGCGATTGCACGGCTTGTGTTGAAGAGTTCCACGCCCTTCTCACCTTCAAAGGTGTATTGCGCGCCAACGGCAGCGATAGCCAGGATCAGCTCGATTGAACACGTGTCGATGTCCATAGTAGGGATGTGAAGAAACGGCATGTGCTCGTGGAATCCGTTGATGTATGCAGCAATATATCTGCACAACGCTAAACGCGAGGGCAGCTTGAAAGTGTCTGGCACTAAGGCAGAAAACTCGTTGAGTTTGTCCGATATCTGCTGTCGGTCGTCCATGGAGATATCGGCAAACGACCGACGTGGTCCATCGTGTTGCAGGTCGTCTGGTTGTAGCGAGGGTAATCTTGAGCCAAAGCGAGAGAATGAATGAGCTTCCTCACCATGTCCTTGCCCTTGTCCGCATGCTGAGGCGGCTGGTGTACCAGGCTGGGGTATGAAATCGTGAGCGTAGCTGAAGGATTCAGGTGAGAAAAAGGGCATCGGCTGCTCCGTGTTTATCAAGCTTGAGAAATGATAGGAGCTTAGGGGTTCGTTATCAAGGAAGGCGGCTAGACTATCCAAGGATTCCCCTAGGCCGATGCTCTGCATGTGGCTGGCTGAGGTATTCACTGGCTGTTCAACTGTGCGCGAAAAGTTTTGATTGTGCATGGTGGTGACTCCCGGCATTTCGTGGTGAGGGGTGGCACCGTTAGCCATAGTACCCTGAAGTGACTGGTACTCGGCGGCCATGGACAGCGCTGCGAGCGAGTACTCGTCGTTCTGGCCTGTGTAGATTGGACCAGAAGATGATGGCTGGGGGTGGTGAGGGGGCTGCATATCCATGTTAGTCGTGGCTGCAGGCGTCGACATCATGCTAGGTATCTCAGGCACGGGGCGCCCAGTATCAAAGCTGGAGCGTATGCGCTTGTGAGGTCTCTCATCCGAAGACACATATTTGTCGACGTTGGAGTTCTTGTGGGTCAAACGCTCGTGTCGAACAAGTAGGTCGCTTCACCAGGTATTAGCACACGGTCTCTGTAGCATTTCCCCGCCATACCTTCGTGTGAACGAGTAGTTGCACTCGGAGCAGCTAAAGGGCTTGACTCCACTGTCTTGGAAGGGTTAGAAGCATGCGCAGGACAGTGACTAACCACTCACGGATACGCTCATGGCGCTGCAAATGCTCAAGACGCGCAAACATGCGCGAACAGGCGGTGCATTGGAAGCGCTTCTCCTTCTCCTTCTTCCCTCCGGCCGGCGGCTCGGCCGTACTGGACTCCATGGGTGAAAGCTCAACAGGAAGCACCGACTATTGTCTCATTGGTTGGATACGACTCGTCAGCAGTTCGGGGACGGCATCGAAATCGCGTTTGGAGACACAAACAGTCGAGACTTTGGAGATGGGGGCACGGGGATGAGGAAAGTGTGGAGAGGACGGGGTGCGGAGAGGAGCGAAATCACATGTGGGGGCGCCACCAACCGCGGCTAGTGTCCCGCTTGGCGAGAGATCTGGAGAGACAGCTTCTTTTACGTCATGGCAAGCACAGCATTTCTAAGACAAGTGGAAAGTGTCATTATTGGGGCTTGTCATGGCCCTTTGCGCTGTACTGGTGGTGATATTGAGGGAGCAGTCCCCGTTGTGGGGCGCTCTTCCCCGGTATCCAGGTCGTACCTGCCGCGAGTTCATTTGTCGACGCTCGGGACACTACCGCCTGCCAATCACGCCTCAGTAGTCCACCCTCCTCATCACGAATTCGACCACCACCACCACACCCCACGACTATCCGATCTATGCCCGGTCGCTCTTGTTCGCCATCTCCCGCGGCATCTCGCCCTTCTCGGCCATGTCGTTCAGTACCTTCTCGGCCGTCTTCATGGCATCAACACCTGCTGGCACGCCGCAGTAGGTGGTGGCGTGGATGATGGCCTCCCGGATCTCCAGCTCGCTGAGTCCGTTGTTTCGTGCACCGCGGACGTGGACGGCGAGCTCCGGCGCGCGGTTAAGTGCCATGAGCATGCCGATGTTGATGAGACTGCGTTGTTGTTTCGTGAGGCCTGGTCGTGTCCACGCGTAGCCCCAGCAGAACTCTGTCACGAGCTCCTGGCCAGCCCGCGCGAATTCCGAGGACCCATTTGCGAGTGCGCGGTCGACGTATTCGTCGCCAACAACGCTTCGCCGCATCTTCAGGCCCTCTTCGAAGAGTTGCTTGTGGAGCTCATCGTATTTCGGATCAGACGACATGGCGGCGCTGATTGATGGAGAACTTGGCGCAATTTGAGGAGTGTTCGGTGCGGAGTGGTGGAATGACGTTGCACAGGCTCGTTAAAGGTGTGAGAAGGGATGATACCGAAGTATATATGAAGTGATTTGGAACCCGTCAAGAAGGATTGCGACGGCTGTTCTTGCAGACATCTACCCACAGCTACCCCTCGTTGTGGGCCCGACCTCGGTGCTCTTTGTTGGGGTTGCCCCTCAACCCCTCCACCCCTCTTCTCCAACACGCCCTGTGGCGTCATCTTGTAACGAGCTAACACTGCACAGTGGGAAATTCAGCTTCCTAACATATTGTGGAGACTGAGATCTGTTGCATTTGGTACTATTCAAGAAGTGCCGTTTGTCTTAGACTGCCAATCCTCGTCGCCGCCTAGATATCGATATACCACGCGCGAGTCGAGATCGCGACACCGCTCGTCTTTACTCGCAGCATCATACGTAGCTAAACTGGCTTCTCCCAATACGTTCTGCGAGCCCACTCGCTTGGCCATGTCCAGCGCGAGGCCAAAATCCTTCCGCATCAGCTGCACTTTAAAGCCTTGCTTGTATCCACCGGTCGATGGCGCTTCAGGATATACGTGCGGCACCGGGCAGAACCGGTCGGCAATAGTGTTCTGAGCTGTTCCAGCCGCGTACACCTTGGCCAGTGTTCGCGGGTCCAAGCCAGAGCGCATGCCCATGTCGAAAGCCTCCGAGCACGCGATTGCGATGACGCCTGAGAGATAGTTGTTCGATAGCTTCGCCGCGAGTCCGAGTGACGGACCACCGCATGGGATGATCTGCTTGCCCATCAAACTCGCCAGATGTGTAAGTCGCCCAACATTCGGATCCGTTTCTGCGCATCCAAGGAAGAATGCTATTGTGCCCTTGATTGCACCCACGACCCCGCCGCTCACAGGTGAGTCGTAAAAGGATGCCGAGGGGAAGTTTGTTGCGATGTGGTCTTTGACTGCCAGGCTTGTCGCCGTATCGATCGTAGAGCAGTCGATGAGCAATTTGTTGGAGATATCGGTGCAGCAGACGCCGTTTTCGGGATTGAGGTAGACTGAGCGGACATGCGACCCTTCTGGAACCATGGTAACGATAGTTTGCTTTTGAAGTGTCAGCATTCGCATCTGTGTCTCCGATTATGGCTGTGCTCACTACTTGCTCTGCGACGTCTTTCGCACTTGAACCTTTGAACACTCTGTTCGGAAATTCCGCGCAGACTTCGTCAACCACTGTCTCCACAACATCGAATACGTAAATCCGCGACTCCGCTGGTAATTTGTTTGCCAAATGCACCAGCATTGGCCGGCCCATGGCCCCTAGGCCGATGAAGCCCAGCGTGTTGAATTCGAATGCGTCAGCCATCTTGTGCTGTCGAGGGGATGTTGCTGCTACAAGATTCCACTAGGTCAGTGGTATTGTACAATTGTCGATGCATCATTCTTGGCCGTTGGAGACAAGCTAACTTGGGTTGTCGGAGATGCCGTTTTAGCCCCACACCAGCCGTCATCCGGCATGGTGGGGTAGTAGCTTGTTGTACCCCAACCCTCAGCACCTTGCACCGCGGTACTCAGAAAAGCGGGCACACAATTTAATGATCATGTTCATGCCTACTCACTTCAGCACAGCAGGGGTTTCGGATCAGCCAACAATCTGAGCCTCTAATACACCGAAAGCCATGTGAGTGAACGTCGCACCGCTACCGAATTCGGCATCACACTTCCATCCGCCACCTTCCTACGATGTCCTCCACAGTGTTCGTCCAGCAGAGTGGACCGCCTTCTCCACCCCCCGATAAAGCTACAGTATCGGTTCATGCGCTTTCAGCCGGACACTTCACCCTTCCAGAATACCAGTTTGTTCACCCAGTATCGCGCGATGCGCGGAAGACCGTTCCTTCGCTTGCCTTCTTGATACAACACGAGAATCATCAAACAGGCAAAAAGACACAAATCGTCTTCGACCTGGGCTTGAGGAGAGACATCAAACGCTATGCGCCACCAATACAGAAGCACGTGGAGACACGGCAACCCATGACTACGCTTCCCGATGTTGTGGAGAGCTTAGCTCGAGGAGGCTTGAGGCCGAGCGACATTGATTACGTCCTATACTCGCATGTATGCTGAACCATTCTCATCGCTCATAGGATACTGAGCAGAGCTGACTTGGCGGTTCTACAGGTGCACTGGGACCATATTGGCGAGCCACGGGATTTTCCTGACTCGACTTTCCTTGTTGGCAACGGAGCACTATCTCTTCTGAAAGGCACCTCGTCAGCTCTTCGCGGAGGTCATTCCTTCTTCGAACACGATCTTCTACCAGAAGGGCGCACGATCGAGCTGCCAGACCCGTCAAGCTCTGATGCATCACATTTATACACAACCACGGCCATCAACTTGAATCAAGCATGGAAACCTTACAAGCATCTCCCACATACCCTCGACATCTTCAACGACGGCTCTGTGCTCATCGTCGACGCTCCAGGTCATTTGGCTGGGCACGTTAACGTTCTCGCGCAGGTCTCCGATACGCACTCGGTATACCTTGGCGGCGATGCATGCCATGACAGACGATTGTTGACTGGCGAGAAGGAAATCGGGGAGTGGAACGATGCACACGGACACATATGTTGCATTCACGCGGATAGGAAGCAGGCCGAGGAGACGATCAGACGGATCAAACAACTGGAAAGCGAAGGAGTGGAGACCATCTTCGCACACGATGTGGAATGGGAGAATGTCCATGCCAATAAGGCCCGGTTTTTCGGCTGTGGGAAGACGAGTAGTCTGTGAGCTACTAGGTGCTAGGGAGCTGCGAGCGCAACTCTCGCCCATCTTGCACGATGCCAGCACGTTTCTCAACATTGAGTCAGATCGTAGTCTCGTCGGCCTTCGACTTACTCGTGGCTGTCCCCCAAATACTATGATAGCGTTAAATCCCCGCACTCCACAGTTCTGCACTATGATTGGGGAATGTGGGGCGCCAGACGCTCGACGAATCAACGCAATCTCTCCCCCCTCCCCAATACGCGTCAGCCGAACACTGCCTCCAGCACAGCGACAACCGGCTGAAGCAGCACAACATTCTCCTACGCCACAACCGTGCAATGCTCAACACGAGCCCCGCCGTTATTTGCAGGCGCTAGTGCTCTTCAAGACAGCCTCTATATCAGTTGGGACGGAGTGAGCTGCCTACGATGTCTTCATCCTCGCAACACCCTTTCCGGCCGCCTGCTTACTCAATATTGTCTTCTCCGCCCGATATGACGCTCACACCCGAGCAACAGACGCTGAAAGAGCGGTTTGACGCTTCCATTGGTCCCCAGTCTTTCGATGAATCATGGTTGCGGCTGCTAAAGCACTCTCCGGAGATGTTCGCAGCGAGTCTGCGTATGACTTCCGTGCCCAAGCGAAAAGCACATCTCAGTCCGAAGATACAAGCCCTTGTCAGTCTAGCCGTTGCATCGGCAAGCACGCATCTTCACGTCCCCAACATCCACCGACATACGAAAGAAGCGCTAGGTGCGGGCGCAAGCAAGCAAGAGATTGTGGAAGTGCTATGTTTGACAAGTACATTGGGTATTCACGCTTGCAACATCGGCGTACCCATTCTCGTCGAAGTACTACGAGAAGAAGGAAAGGAGGTGCCGAAGGGAATGGATGGTATGGGAAAGGAGCAGTGGGATCTGAGAGAGGAGTTTGAGAAGAAGAGAGGATATTGGCATGCTTTCTGGGAGGACTTTCTGAGGTTATCGCCGGAGTTCTTTGGGGCGTATGTGGAGTTTTCGACTGTGCCTTGGACGAATGAAGGGGGGAGTGGGGTGCTTGAGCCGAAGGTGAGTTGGTATGAAGGAATTTGCAAGTATTACGCTAATATGAGGGATAGATCAAGGAGCTCATATACTGCGCGTTCGATTGTGCTGCTACGCATCTTTACCAGCCTGGATTGAAATTGCATATGAAGAACGTACTCGGTTATGGGGGTACGGCGGAGGAGATCATGGAGGTGCTGGAGTTGTCGACGTTGCTTAGTATTAGCACGATGGATGTCGGACTGCCCATTCTTGAGCAGGAATTAGCCGCTCAGTAATGACCAAGCCTTCACGCAGTTCAACATTGCGCAACATCTTATAATTGCCATGATGTCTTCGATTGCTAGTTCTTCTACTTCCGCTCACTCTCATTCAACCACTTATACACAACCCTAGCATCCTTCCCCTTGTATCTCTCATCCCCCTGCGCCTCCGCAAACGCCTCTAGCGTCGGCTTATCCAGAATCGTCCTCGCGCCCACCATTTCCGCAAGGTCACTCCCCATCTTCAGTACCTTGGAGCAAAGCTCGATCCTAAACCCTCCCTCGTAGTCCCTCGAACTCGGCACGTTCGCCTGAATCCCTGGAACAGGATTGCTTTTGCTCGTTACCCAACACTGGCCTCCAGAAACATTTATGACGTCTGTGAGCAGGCTAAGATCGAGGTTCATCTTCGCCCCGATGTTGAGCGCTTCTGAAGCAGCGAGCGATGTGATGGCGCTGAGGTAGTTGTTGATGACCTTGAAGGCTGTGCCGGCGCCTACGTCTCCGCATAGGAACACAGCATCGGCTTTTCCCATGTGTGCGAGGTAGCTCTTTGCGGTGGGGAACGCATCCTTGTTGTTCGTTCCCACCATAAAAGTCAGCGTGCCATCCTGCGCACCCATGGGGCCCCCAGAAACCGGCGCATCCACAAACGTCAGATTCCCACTCGCCTTCGACGCTTCCGTCGCCTTCGCAGCCTCCAGGATTGTCGAGGTTTCGATTGTTCCGCATTCCATTATGATCTTTTTGTTGCCTGCTTTCCCTTGTTGCAGAGCTGCCTCTGCGCCTGCTAGCATACCCGTCTTGTCATCAAGATACACGGCTTTCACGGCGGCGGAGCCGGGGAGCATGGTGATGACCATGTCTGCCTTTTGGATGGCTTCGTACCCATTCTTTATTACCTCGACTGGGCCGTAGTTCGCGGTTTCAGATTGAAATTTCTGGATGGCCTCGGGGACGACGTCGCAGATTAGGAGGGTGTGGGACTTGTCGAGGCCTTTGCGGAGGTTGACGGCCATGGGGTAGCCCATTACGCCGAGGCCTATATCATCTTATTAGTAACTTGCCTAAAGAGAGAGCGAGGTGAGCCTACCGATGAAGGCGACTGTGTTCTCTGGTGATGCCATGGTCTCAAAGCGTCGATGTTGGGTGAAGTTGGGATGATTGAGCAGGCGTCAGATTTGAATATTGCTATGTAAGAGACGCAGCCGTAATAATCGCAGTATCTGGTCTCCAAGACTTTGAGGATGCACACTCGCTAGCTCTGTAGTTTCTTGGTGTTTACGCGCCCTCCAGCAGCAGCCCCTCATTTCGAGCCCCGCCTTTTCCCCAACTCCGTTTTCATCCTCCCCCCATCTCAACCCAACCCATCTCAGCTAATTAACTCCAACACGACTTCTCCATTGCCTTCCCCAAACATCCCCAACCCGTCTTGGCTATCGTCATCTCGCACATCGGGCGTAGCGCCCAATCCTTGCTGCCTCCCACCTCACCCAATCTTATCTCCGGCTGAGCGTACCCGTCGCATCGGTTGCACACGGCAGGGATGATCCTTTCTTAGTATGCGGAGAAGAGCAATGCAGTGCCCAGTTTTCTGCGAACTGCGTGACGCTACCCCGGATCTAACCCCGCAGCCTATTGGTGTGGAGAAACGGCGAGCGCGCGCTTCCGGTCCCTTGGGGCGCGCATATCATAGCTGTCGGGCCGCAAAGGACTTCAGATGTAATGTGAAGTCGCGACAACTTGTCTTATCTCCATCTCCATCGACAAGTCAACTTCCCAGCGTTTGCTCATCTTTGTAGCATCGGAAGCAGCGATGGCAGACATGGACAACAAGGACGCGCTGTCCGTCACGGACGAGAAGGCCGTGCACACCACACGCGAGTATCTACAACAAGATGAGACGCCAGAGTCCATCGAGGCGAAGAAGAAGGAAGCTGCGCTCGTCAGGAAGCTGGATCGTTTCATCGCGCCGGTGATGATGATGCTGATGTTGATCTCGTACCTGGACAGAGGGAACATTGGGTTCGCGGCGACCCAAGGGATGACAGAAGACATCGGACTGAAAGGCAGCCAGTTGAATGTAAGTCCCTTTGCGCAGTTCATATCCATAGCATATCTCTAATTTGACCTAGACTGCGGTATCGGTCTTCTACATCTTCTACATTTTGGCAGAGTTCCCGACGTCGATCCTAGTAAAGCGTCTCCAATTCAACCGCGTCATCCCCGCCATCACATTTTGTTGGGGTGTCGTTTGTCTGTGTACAGGGTTTGTGCAAAGCTTCGGCGGACTCGTCACAACGCGCATCTTCCTCGGTTTCTTTGAAGGCTGCTTGTTTCCTTCCATGACGCTGTTCCTCTGCAACTGGTACATGCGTGAAGAGTTAGGCGTAAGGATTGCTTTCTTGTTCATTGCCTCGGCGTTGAGCGGTGCTTTTGGTGGCCTGATTGCTTTGGGTGTGTTGTACATGGATGGTGTGAACGGGTGGTCTGGGTGGCGATGGTACGTCTTCGACCTAGTGATGAAACTCCTGCTACACACCGCTAATCAAGAGTCGAAGGCTTTACGTGATTGAAGGAATCATCACTGTTGTGTGGGCCTTCATGTGCATCTATCTAGTACCCAAGGACTACCAAACCGCTTACTTCCTCAACGACGAAGAAAAGAAGATCATGCGCATGCGTGCTGAACGCATGGAAGCCTACTCCGGCGGCAGCGGCAAACACGGCAAAGAAGATATCAAGGCAGCAGCGAAAGACATCAAGAGCTGGCTTCACGGTTGCATCCAGATCGCCGTTGTCACTATCTTGTATGGGTTCGGCACGTTCTTGCCTATCATCATCAAATACGGGTTTAAGTACTCGACGCAGCAGGTATGTGACACTTCCATCAAAGCTACGTAAGGAAGCCGCTAACGATGATGCGCAGGCTCAATACCTCGTGGTCCCCGTCAACCTTTGGGGCGCCTTCGTCTATGCGGTTGGCGCCTGGTTGTCTGATCGCTACCAAAGTCGCTTTCTCCCCGTTATTCTCATGGCTCCCGTCGGCATATTGGGATATGCAATTCTCCTCGCACCCGTCAGCCCTGCCGTACAATACTTTGCTACCTATCTCATCGCAACCGCCTGCTTCCTTTGCACGGGTAGCAACATCACCTGGCTCTCGGTCAACTGTGCACCCGACGGCAAACGTGCCGCCTCGCTTGGCATATTGCTTACTCTTACCAACATCGGTGGAGTGGTGTCAGGGCAGATTTATCAAAGCAATGCTGCGCCTAAATATACTCTCGGACATGCGTGGAGCTTAGGTTGCTTGGCTGTTGCGTGGATTGGGTGGTGGTTTGTCAGGGCGCTCTATGCGAGGAGGGAGAAGAGGAAGGATGTCAAATTGGCACGGGGGTACGTTATGCCTGAAGGGCAGATGTATACGGACCGCGAGCCTGATTTCAGGTATCAGACTTAAGGGTACAAGTAGAGGGAACACTTTTAGTAGAACGGGAAGCGATAGAGTTACACTGTACACTGTACACTATATACCATATCGCATGTTTGGTGTACGTCGAGTACTTCGCAAGCATACTCCGTTTGCATGACAGACCCACACAGGTGACATCCTTGACTAGTGCGTTGACAGCTGATCATGCATTTGTCGCACAGCGACCACAAGACTTCACCGGCGTTGACGACACTCGTAGGGATAGGGGTACGGTGATTAACGTTCTATAGACGCCGTTTCTCACACACTCTCCACTTCAACATTTTAGAGTCACGAGCAAAGATAGCAACCCCAAGACGTTGGACACGACCCGAAAACACCCTATTCTTCACATACCCCTCTTAAATAGCCCACCTGCAATTCAACCCCCATCGAGGCCGTGGAACTCAACAACGCTTCTACTCCAACAACATTCATTGCTCTCACCTCCTGTGGCGTCTAGAATTTGGAAGCCGTGCTCACATCCTGCTCCAACCTCGCAAGCGCCTACACCATCATCTGGCTCATAATCTTCGGCAACTCCCTCCAGCAGTGACCAGACACCACGTGTAACCCCTACGTTGTGTCGGCGTTCAAGCTGTATGGGTTGATGGGTATCACAGACATTGCGTTGGATGTTATTAGTGGGGTGCCGAAGCTGCCGTTGGCCAAATTATTCAATGGGGTGGGAAGGGCGAAGGGGTTCTTGGGTGGTGGTGGTGGTGGGGGTGGTGGGGGTGGTGGTTGGTAAGTTCGTCGTGAGTGTGGAGGGAAGAGCGAAGGCGTAAATGAGAGGCTGATGACTATTCGCGAATCTTACGAGCAAGAGCAGTATTGCTAATAGGTCGTTGACGATCTCCTCAACGGCGCAAGACGTCAGAAATGGACAAGCTACAGCGCGACGTATACATTCAGCCTCATCTCAAAAATAGACACAGATTGCTTTGATCATATCTTACATACATATATCCATCCCACTAGCCTAGCCACGCATACCCTTCCATAGAACGTCTTCGGCTAATAGTTACCCATAGCCTCCTGGGCCTCAAGAAGTTCAAGGTATACACCTGCAATGATATGAGGTTCTGCGAAATGAATGCCTTTCTACTACAACTTACCTGCAATGCTCCACCTGACATCCATCTTGACGAAGGTGTCTCGTAGACTCTTATCAATCTCCGCGGAGGCTGGAGAGGTTCGACGAGAAGGCAAATGGAAGCGGCAAACATGGTAAGCGAAGTAAAGACCCCACGGCGACATGTCCTCAGGGTTACGATCTACAAGACATTGACGCTCGATCATGTTGGCACTGATCCTCTCCGTTATGTACTGTACCGCAGCATTTGCACGCTGGGGGGCGGGGGTATTGCCGACGCGTGCATGAGAACTAAGCGCAGGTATGTGCAAAGCGAGGAGAGCACTGTGTCGAGGATCAGAAGAGCCATATGCCATTCAAAACAAACTCACCTGTAAATGAAACTTATCTGGTCGTTGTCTGGGGATTCTACATCAAGCGCAGCGGCAAGCATAGACTGCAGGGTTCGCTCTAGCTGTATGCAGACATCGTCATCCATCCCCGAATCTACTGAGACATGGTAGAGAACTTGACCTAGTAGTCGTGCCGCTTGACACAAAAGGGCAAATTTGCTCATGTGAGTGGTCATTGGTGATGATAGTGCAATGCACTCATCCGACGATAGTACCTAATAAGCATAAGCTTCCAGTAGGCCGCACAGTACAGTACAACGTACGCCTTGGTCCCATGCCGTGTCGTCGGCCGGCAGAAGGTCATCTAATCCAGGATCTGCGGTTGCAAACGGTCTGCCGGGGCAGCCGATACTCACGAAGCTTGAATCGTATCAATGCCACATCGATGTCAGTGTGTAGAGACTGGGTACGAACCGATCTAAGATGACAATTGCCCACCATACTCTTCTTCTCTCCTCGACCTCAACCAAGGTAAGCATTCTTTTTGTATTTAGCGATTTGCTAACATTGATGCCAAGAGCGTGAGCATAGCGAGCACAAGCGCCGATGGACTGAAACGCTGCAGGGTAAATTGCATGTAAAATTTCGTAGAGTGCAACGAGTATTCCTGCTTGCAAGACTGGGGTGGAGAAGGCACTGGAACCCTCAACATCGAGGTGGAAATGCTTGACGGCATGGTATAGTGGGGTCCGAGGATTCCGTGGTCTTGGGGTTGGGGGTGTTGTGATGAGCTTCAGCGCAAGCAGAAGCAGTGCAACATCTGGCTGAGTCTGGAATGAAGGGCGCAAGTGAGATCCATAGAATCGCTTCTTAGAGATGAAGGGCATCCATGTATGTATGTTCTCGAAGTAAGAGGACGCGATGAAGTGCATCTCGTCCATGTTACCCAGTAGGTGCAATATGTGTGCAGGAATAGGGACAGCGACACGCGACATGTCGACCTGGCCATGCTGTAAGATGGTTGGATCGAGGAACAACACAGTCGGGAAGTCCAACGATTGGACATCTGCTTGCTCCTCATCGACAACGCGGTCGGACTTCGAAGCTGGTGTGTGAGGATCAGATCTCGAGTAGTCACATGACAAGCTTCTCCTGTCAGGCTGTGAGTCCAGCTCCGGCAGGGGCTGAGGCATCTCGACAGCGAGCGAGCTTGAGCTTACTTGACGCACTGTGAGCACTGCGGCAGCGCCTTGTCGCATTTGCGCTTGCGCCTTCTACACGAATTGCAGGCCTGTCGGGCCTGAGCGCTGGGGTCGTTGTCGCCGTCGGGTGTCGGCATCGCATAAATACGAGAAATAGAGGTGGTACGCGGAGGTGGGTGAGAAGGAGTGATGGCGCAGAAGCGGGCAGGTGCGGCGGCCGCAAGTGATAGATATTGCGGCCGCTGCACCCGCCCGCTTCTGCGCCGCCCTATCGCCCCTTCGCGTCCGCAGCGCGGCCGCACCCGCATTCGACGGCGACCACGATGCTCCAGTGTTATTCCACGTTAGCAATCACCAATCTGTATGTCTCAGTTTCTCACCGGTGTTTGTTGTGCCTTTGTCGCAATCCGGCTTGGACCGTCAACTTAGCTGCCACAACGACTCACGGACTCATGTGATACCTTTGCAGACCATTACTTATGGACCTGCTCACTGCACCTACTTTTGAACACGCTCTCCATAACTCCCTCTACTCGAACACTTTACGTTATCTCCACAAATTCTCCCACCATGGGTAGATACACTGCCGCTCACGCGAGCCCCAATGGCGCTGGAGATGGGCGACCAACTGCACTCGAAATCGTCAAAGACAACGATGTCGAAGGCAAGCTGACTGGGAAAGTCATCGTGGTGACCGGCACTAGCGCAGGCATAGGCATCGAAACCGCTCGAGCTTTGTCTGCAACTGGTGCTACCTTGTTCCTGACTGCACGCGACGCAAAGACGGCGGAAGCCGCCCTTCAAGGCATCCTGGAGCCAGGCCGTGTATCTCTGGTGCAGCTGGACAACAACTCTTTCGGTAGCGTTAAGGATGCCGCGGAGACCATCCTCAAGCAGTCGAACAACAAAGTCAACATCCTCGTTGCGAATGCTGGTATCATGGGTGTTCCGGAGCGCACGCTCACGGGAGACGGCCATGAGGTGCACTTCCAGACCAACCATCTGAGCCACTTCCTTTTCTTCCACCTGCTCAAGCCCGCCTTGCTCGCTAGCAGCACACCCGACTTCAATTCCAGAGTCGTGCTCGTTGCATCCTCAGCTCATCGTGCTACCACCCTCCTCGACAGCGACAACTACGACTTCGAAAAGGGCAATTATGACGCCCAGTTAGCCTACGCCAACTCAAAGCTTGCCAATATCTACATGGCCAACGGGATCGAACGCCGCTACGGCGCCAAGGGCCTGCATGGCATCAGTCTCCATCCCGGCGCCATTGGGGAGACCAAGATATCCCGACACATGGGACCTGAGTTCCTGGCTCAGATCATGTCCAATCCGTACTTGGTCAGCATCTTCAAGACTCATGAGCAGGGTGCTGCAACCACCGTCCTTGCTGCAATCGGTAAGGAGTGGGAGGGCAAGGGAGGAAAGTATCTGGAGGACGCCGAAGAGGCTAAGCGTGGTCAAGATGACAACCAATCCTTTGGTGTTGGATGGGTCAAGCAGACATATGATGCGGAGAGTGAGGTACGTCTCTGGAAGGATTCGCTCAGGATTGTGGGCGTCAGTGATGATATGTGATGGGATAATTGAATACCGGCAAACTCTCTAGACAAGCCTCACTCAATAGCTACTTCCATCAACAGTATCAGTTCACAATTTTCTCCATCACTTTTGAGGTGTGGCCGTCTCCTTTTTAAGCTGAAGGAGGCCAAGGCAATTCCACTCACTCGAGAACGTGAGCAGGGCATCCATCTTTATCCTTTCGATCTGTAGCTGTTGTTTGAGGATATTGACTGGTGGGATCAAGATTTGATGCCCATCTTTTAGGTGACTCGTCCGACCGTACTCACGAGGTCGACCACAAACCATAATGTGCAAGTTGCGACGCATGATTACAGGTGAAGAGTTCGCATACCTCTATATACATAGCGACGTGTCTATGATCTCGTCGATGAAGCCGAACTCGATCCGCTGGACGGCGGCCTTTCGCCCGCGGCTTCGGCCCGATCCCTGTCCCCGAGAACGACCCGCTCACACCACGAGCACCAGCTCCGGACCTTCCCGGCGACTTCCCGCTGCAGATATTGAATGGACTGATCCCTTTCATCCTCATAAATCTTCACGCAGTCGCCGACGCTCACCTGCTTCTTTGCCTTCATCTTCATCCAGCCACCGATGCCCTCAATCTCCTGAGCGTGATAGCTGCTGCCTCTCCAGCGCTCTGGGGACGAAGAGGCGCTTGGGGGCTCGGCGAGCGGCTCCGCGTCGGCGTCGTAGTTGACCTCGTGCTCGACAATTCGGGCGGCAAGGCAGCTAGGACCTCTTCCGCACTCTACGCCCTCGTTGCCCTCGCCAGCACCGGTGCCGACGCCTCCAAGGTAGTGGCTATAGCGCGTACGCCACGTCCAGGCGCGAACGTACATTGTGTCTGCCTTCCTCAATTGCTGCCCACATGGCTGGCACAGCCAGACGGTGGTGTCACAAATACACGGGGTTCGCTGGAAAGCCGCGGCGGTGAAGGCCTGGGGCGCAACGTCGTCGAAGTAGGTCGGACGCGGAGACTCGGACGGAATCGGCGTGCCGCTGGACGTGGTCCGGGGCTTCTGACAGGTCGTCAGAAGCTGCAAGGGAGCTTTGGAGCAGACGCGGCACAAGCGGCGATGGCGGGCGCGCAATGTGGGCGTGGGCGGCGGCTTGATGGTGCAGTTCTGTCCCGTCAGCCATGGGCCGTGCTGCTCTGATCGACACGACCTACCCGGCATACCACCGTGGCACAGCGCTGGCACTCTGCCACCATGTCGCGCGCGCATTTGCCCAACACGACGCGTCCGCTCGTAAGTTGCCGCGCTGAACGAGGACTGCCCCGCGCCTCCTGAAGCCGTACGCCCAGACGCGTTCCCGCGGCGTCATCCTCGAACTCGCAGTGCAGTGTGTGGCGGATGAGCTGGTCGCGCGACTCGAGCAGATTCGCGCGGAACTGTCTGCAGGTGCGCGATAGATCGTGCATCGTGTTGAGGTCGAGCTGGCTGGCAAGCTGTCTGACTATGCTGTAGGTTAACGTGGTTAGCATCGCATCAAGCCGCGGAGCTTCGTCCTCTTGCTGTAGGTTCAGGCTCACGGATAACAGCTCAGCGCGGCCGAGAACCCATTCACGTTGGGATTCGGCCGTTGCCGAGCTGCCTCTTCACTGACCCTCGCTACGGGTATGGCCGCCGAGAGGGAGTGGTGCACCGGCTTGCTAGACGCGTGTGGCGCATGCGTGTCGTCCATGTCAACTATAACCACCATCGTGGAGATTGGCAGCACCAGCGCGCAGCATCGAAGCCCGAGAAGCAAAAAGAGCGATGGAGAGGGTTTGCGGTGGTTGAAGGATCCATCACTGCCGATGCCGGGCGTGGTATTGTTCTCTGGTGGGGGTGGAGCGTAGCGTCGGCATGTTCCGACGTCACACCCCTCATCAGCCTCTTGCACATGGATCCGCCACTAGGTCCTCATCGTGACGCTCCAGTACATTGCTCTTTGGCCTCATCATATTCTCGTGGATGGCTAGGGGAAAAGCCTTGTCCACGATTCCTCGTTAAGGCCTCAGTGGCTTTCATCTCTGGAACTCATCGTATCCGCTCTATAGAATGAACGTACTCACCCGGCTGCATTGTTTGGCGGCATGTGGGTTTGGGTCTAGATCGGGATCTCCTCTGCTAAAAGATTGGGATAAGAGTTCAGACAGTTGCTACGTGGTTGCAATCGTCTTTACAACACACTAGTTAGAGTTGCAAAGTACAAAGTGACATTGCAGATTTTGCGACATAGAAAGCCCTTCTATGTTCATCCGCTTTTTTTGTCGGGACATTGTCGGGACGAGAAGCTAAATTGCCGTGATCCCCTCGAAGTCCAGCTCACTCCCACTCCGTCCCACTCCGTGGGTTTCCTACTGGCTTTATCACTACACGAGAAACAACTTGAGAACTTCACAAGAGACACCACAATAGCCCCATTCCGAAAGCTAGCGCTCGACTCTATAGCTGCACGCGACCATAGTCATATAGTTTCACATTTCACATTTCACAGTAATAAGATTTAATGCGACGAGCTACATAATTCTACTTTTGCATGCGGACATACTTATCCGTCCGAACGGTAGCAGCTTTGCTCACTTGAACTTCGACTTTGTTCGCGTCGATCAGACTTCCCATACGTTCAGCTGAAGGGAAAAAGACCCGCGTACACCATCGATACCCAGGATAAATCATGTCCGTTGCGCGAACGGCATGTTCCTGCGGAAGCTGTACGTTCCGGAACGCTACACACGCATTTAGTTCCCACCCAATCAGAAGCCATTCAGCAAGCCCCCATATCCAGATCGGGCATAGCAAACTCATATTCCTTATTACCAACCACTCACGTACATCATCAGCCAAATAGACTCAAGAACATCATCACGCTGCACCTGATGTGCACGACAGCGCAAGCCATCTAGCGTCCCACGTCATCACTTCCTCTGATTTAGTGGCAAGTCGTCCTCGGGAGCGCACCCTTCCGTCCTACAACAATTACAGTAAACGTTTTCGACTAGTGATCAGCCCCAGAAATTGATAATCTAGCTCAATTGGGCAGATGTTGCAATACAATTTTCTACTTTGGGCGTTGTGTAAGGAGATTTGGTGGTCAGGGCAACGGCATGTAGACGTGCCTGTGTCGGAAAGGGATGATTCCGAGAGGAGGTTGCTGGAGGCAGTGCCTTTTTCCATGACTGCAACTCGGACCACTACGGAGAGATGATGGGCAATAGCGCAGGCTCTTCACTGAGATTATAAAGGTATAAAGAATGGGTGTGGTGGTGGTTCAATTCGATTAAAGCATCACTTCTTCTACCACTCTCCACACCACAAGACTCATCAGCTCCCAACAATACTCCTTCCCTTCCAACAATGAAGGCCACCTATTTCTCCGCCGCTGCTCTTGTAGCTCTCACTTCGGCCGCGCCTGTCAAGCGCACTGAAGCCAAAGGCCCAACAGACGGTACGCTTGGACTCTCTCTTCATTACTGCCTTATACAATATACTAACACACCCACGCAGCCGAGATCCTCAACTACGCCCTCACCCTCGAGCACCTTGAAGACAATTTCTATCGCCAAGGCCTCGCGAACTTTACCGTTGACGATTTCACGGCGGCCGGCTTCGATAGCGAAACATACACTCGCATCCAGACCGTCTCAGTCGATGAAAAGACACACGTCGAGTTCCTCACCGGCGCACTCAAGGCCGCAAACGCCACACCCGTCGCAGAGTGTACATATGCGTTCGGCGTCACGGATGTGAAGAGCTTCCTCGCCACCGCCTCGATTCTCGAGGGTGTTGGTGTTTCCGCGTACCTCGGCGCCGCCGCTTCCATTATGGAGAAGACATACCTCACAGCCGCTGCCTCGATCCTTACTGTCGAAGCTAGGCATTCAGCCTACATTCGTGACACGAATGGCCAGGAGCCTTTCGCGTCACCATTCGACAACCCGCTCAGCTTCAACTCTGTATACACCCTCGCCGCGCAGTTTATCGTATCCTGCCCTGAGAGCAACCCACCGCTCCCGGTTAAGGCCTTCCCTACCCTCACTGCGTCGCCCAAGGATGCTTCTGCGGCTGTCATGACGGGTTCTACCGTCGTATTGGCTACGAAGGATCATAAGATTGAGGGAGAGGTGTATGCTGCCTTTATCACTGTCACTGGCCCAGTCTGGGCGGACTTGAAGGCAACTCATGAAGGCTTTGAGGTTGTTGTTCCAGAGGGTATTGCCGGACAAAGTTACGTGGTGATCACAAACTGCAAGACCGGTGCCAGTGATGATTATATTGTCGCTGGACCAGCTGTTGTCGAGGTTGTCTAAAAAGCTTCCACTGATCATTAGTTGGGTATTTTTTGTAGTATGAGCTTATAATAATATGTGCACCTTTCACTGTATTCAGTTTACAAATTTTGGTTAATTAAGAAAAACTCACAACTTTTAATAACTTTATTAAGCTAACGATGGTTGGTACACATCGTTATCTTACATAACCCTCATGCTCAAATCCCGCCCCAATCACACAATTGTCACACCAATGTTGATTTTGGATTTGCCTTATGCCGCCTCGTTCTCTATCTGCAAGAACAATCTGCTCGAAACACAGGAGAATATATACACGATAAAGATGCTCTACGTACACATCCACACCATGCTTGTATATCAACAGTTGTCCCACGGCTATCTCCCCATTTTATCTACTTTTCAGCCGATGAATCATTCTTTCGGAAGGATATCAGCACATAGCGCAGTCAATAGCATGCCCTTTCAAGTACATTCCAGATCGCCTTTTGCATGTTTTGTTTGAAGAACACAAAGGTACTTTAATTCACCGTACGTTCCTCTCCCGATGCGATGCAGTTCTTGGACGTTCGTGCAAGTTTGGCGGTTGAAGATGCCGTGCTAGAAGCAGAAACTGCTGAGAAGTTGCAGGATCTGTTGCTACGCAGTGGGCAATATGACAAGCGAATGCGCTACAAATTCGTAGTGATGACAGGAAAAGAGAAGAAATGATGAAATAAGCAGGAAGCGCGACGATGTGGATATCTTACATAAGCTTGGCGTCTTGGCATAAGTTTTAAGCCTTCGAGGGCAGAGGTTCACGATGCACCATCGATTCATTCCACCCTATCGCTCTTTAACATCAACGCCGACCCAGTCGTACTGCTCAATTACTGGCCCGAGATGACACTAACTTTATTTCTTATAGCGTTTTTCGCTATGTTGATGACCGGACTTTCGTAGCTGGGTGGGGAACACGTTACGGAAGATTCACGATTCGCGGTCAGTATGCGACGGTCGTCTCAGACCCTCCCTTTAGCAGTCTCAACATGAATCGTATCCGCACCAACTTGCTTATCGTGGGCGAGAAGTGGATTTGACGCTGTAAATTTTCGCGATAAGTGTCCGCCTGAGAAGCTTGTCGTCATATAAACGGGTCCGCCGAGCAACTTCTCGCAGCGCCGCATATGGCCGCAAATATGAGGCTCTGCTTGGGTAGAGCGGAGTTAGCATGTCCACTTCGAGTGGAGAGAAGCTCTCTGCAAGACTCTCGCACTCGGCCGATTGGAGAGCACACTATTCGGGACCACAACTCTTCCACATTCTCTTCTCCGAATTTTCCACAAGCGTAAGGGTTCTGTACCATGTCCGCCCACAATCCTCCACGTTATTAAAACGGCAATTCCACTCCACTTCCCCCAGCTTCTCCAGCACACTACTCCAACGTCATCCGTCCTCCGTCTCCGTATCCAATATGGCTGAGAAGTCCGGGAATTCTCCTCCTTTTCAGGATGGTCCCACTCGAAGCCCGAACGATGATATCTCTACAGCCGGTGGTGGGGAGAAGCAGTATGTCGGGCAATCTTTGGGGGTCAAGCCAGAAAGACCGACCATGCAGAAACACGGCAGCTGGTTCGATAGCCACCGACCATCACAGGTGCTTCGGCCTGACGGCAAGCGCGAACTAAAAGAGAAGGAGTGCTGGGACAAGCTTGCGTATTCATGGCCGACATGGAAGAAGTCCATGTATCTCGCTTCGATTGCTGGTATCCAGATCTCCATGAACTTCAACACATCCGTGTTTCCTAGCGCGGTAAAACCCATCTCCGAACATTTTGGCGTCAGTGTGCAAGCGGCGCGCGTCGGCCAGATGATATACCTTGTCTTCTACGCCTTTGGATGCGAACTTTGGGCGCCGTGGAGTGAGGAGTTTGGCCGATGGCCTATTTTGCAGCTCAGCATGTTGTTCATCAACATATGGAACATCCCCAATTCTGTGGCGCCGAACTTCGCCACTATACTCGTTTGCAGAGCCTTGGTAAGTCACGGCATAGGAAACGTTCAAAGGAAAGCTAGACTGACTTATTTAGGGTGGTCTTTCTACAGCCGGTGGAAGCGTGACACTTGGTCTAATTGCAGACCTGTACGAGCCAGAGACTCAGCACTGGCCTCTTTGTTTTATCGTCCTATCCTCCACCATTGGAACCAGCATTGGTGGCGTCATTGGTGGACCAATTGAGCACTGTAGGTTCCACTCTACATCTACATGTATCTCAAACTGATCGCAAAACTAGACCTCACGTGGCAATGGAATTTCTGGATCCAACTGATTTTCGGAGTTGCCGTCCAAGCTGTTCATCTATGTATGCCCGAATCACGCTCGACCATCCTCATCGACCGCGAAGCGAAGCGGCGCCGCAAGACCGGCGAAGATCCCAACATCTACGGCCCCAACGAGCTCAAATCCCCGCGTATATCCCTAAAGGACGCGGGAAAGATCTGGCTCCGCCCCTTCGAAATGTTCGTCCGCGAGCCCATTGTGCTCTTCCTCTCGCTGCTATCCGGTTTCTCCGACGCTCTGATCTTTATTTTCCTCGAAGCATTTGCCATCACGTTTCCCGAAAACTTCGGCTTCGGAACTTTGCAGGTAGCATGGGCCTTCATCCCCATCAACGCAAGTTACTTCTTCACATACTTCCTGTACTGGCCGTGGTTCTGGCGCGACGAAAAACTCCGGGCGAGGAATGGACCAGACTCGCTGTCTCCCGAACGCAGACTGAAACCCCTTTTGCTCCTCGCACTCTTCGAACCGATCGGGCTTTTCGGCTTCGCTTGGACATGCACGGGACCGCCGGTAACGCACTGGATCGCGCCGATGATCTTCTCCTTCCTCGTGGGCCTCGCCAATTTCGCTATCTACTACTCATCGGTGGACTATATGATCGCTGCTTATGGTCCCTATTCGGCATCAGCAACGGGTGGCAACGCTTTCGCACGAGACTTCCTTGCTGGTATTTCTGCCATGTATGCTGAGCCTCTGTATCGCAATCTTAGCGAAACGAGGCCTTCGGAGTACGCAACGACACTTCTAGCTTGTTTGTCTTGTTTGATTGTTGTGCCGATATACATCTTCTACTGGAAGGGTCCGCAGATCCGCAAGGCGAGTAAGTTTGCTTCGATACTTGCGGAGGATAGGAAGGTGGAGGGGGTTAGGCGACTTAGCAAGTCGGAACATCTTCCTTAGGAACGTGTGGATCCGGCATGATGGATTCGATAGTTTTGGGATGACATTCCCCACCAAATTATGACCATATTCCAAAACGGGCTCGTTGACCATCCCCAATCCACATGACATAGAATAGCACAAATGCGGATATTGAAGACATTACGGGAGGTCGGAATCTTATCGCCTGTAAGAGCAGGACAGTGACCGAGAGCGGTAGTCACGCTTCTACTGGCGACGATCGCACTGCGAAACAGGAATAAGAGGAAAGAGATAGTGTGACGACTCTTAGCGAAAGGAGTCAACAAGTGATTAGAGTGGAGCCGGAGGGCCGGAGGACGAGTCTGATAACAAGCCGGACGAGGGAAGCGATAAGGAGGAAGATTAGACCTTTTTATTGGCCGCGGAACAGTGCTATTGGAGGTTTCCCACTTGGTCGTAGTTGCGGGATGCTACACCAGTTGTACTCCGGAAGAAGGAATATCTTTTAGTACTAAAACCTGCCTTAGGTAGGCTTTTACGAAGTTGATGACCTGATATCACCAGTCGTGTTACCCATTGTGAGAGGTGCTGTAGACCGCGTTCTATTCATTTGACATGAGAATCGGTCGACGATTTGCCCATGCTCGATCGACCTGACGAACTCACACCGAAATGAACCACTGCGGATCTAAACCGGTTACCCCAAGCTCTTGAGAATACTTAACGCCACCCAAATTCCTGTCGCCCTCGCAATGTCATACGCTCCCAAAACTCCTATAGTTAACCCACTTCCTCGCCAATGCTACCTACCGCCTCCCACGCACACTGAACGGACTCTCCTCCGCCGCCTTAAAACTATCAAAAGCCAGCAAGCTCACAAAATACAAGGCAAAAAACCTTACAACCTTATCCGCAAACCCTCCATTCCCACTAACGAACCCCTGCAGCCCCCCGAACATTCCCGTATTCGCAGGTCGACTGGGCGCAGTCGCAGATCCGAGTGTGTATCCTTTTGACGAGAAGTGTACGCCGCGGGCGGCGGGGGCGGCGGCAGAGTCGGCGACGGCTTTGCGGACGGCGGCTGTGAGGGCGCTGGGGTTTGCGCCGCGGATTGTTTCGACTACGCTGCCGGATTTGAAGATGAGGAAGGTGGGCATGCTATCTTGACGTCAGATGTGCTTCATTGCTGGACATGATTTCATCTAGAGATGGCACTCACGCGCTCACACCATGCTTCCGCGCGACATCCTGACACGCATCCACGTCCACCTTTAGAAACTGTATTTTCCCCGCCTTGGTCTCCTTCTCGGCAAGCGCATGGAACACGGGTGCGATGGTCTTGCAGGGGCCACACCAGTCGGCGTAGAAGTCGACGATGTTGTAGGTGGCTGCAGCGAGCGTGGTGCTGAAGTGCGACGACGAGTTGATGTGAATGGTCTTGTCGGGCATGACGGCGGTTGCGGATCGTGAGTAGTGTGATCGATATGGCTCGGAGGATTTGGAAGCTCTGTAGGTAAGGGATGGCGTAGTTTCGGCGTTGCGGCGCAGAGCTTGGGGATGTTGGCGGTGGGGTGCGATGGGGAGAGTGGACAGCTTGCGAGCATGCGTGGGGCAGCGAGGGACGCGGGGCCGAAGTTGCACCGATTGGCTGACACGCTTCACTCAGGTACAGTGATGACAGGAGAAGAAAGCGTAGACATGAACTCCATAGAGTGGTGTAGGAAACAATTTGACTTTAACTTCTACTCGAAACCACAGTTTCCCTCACACTGTTTAGCGGCGCCGGGAAAAGAAAACTCGAATCATCTGATATGCCCATCCTGAAGGAGGCGTTGAATGTTGGTGTTTAAAGAAACGTCGAGGTATGCTCACGCGATATTGAAAAGTGAGATTTCGTCTTAGTCTTGCTTGCTGCCGGGAACTAATTGACTCTACCTGGAAGCCTCGGCGCGCAATCTTGCAGTAAGAGCCTCCATCTCTGCAACTTTTGGGTCGACTATCTCCGCCATCTTCGCTCGAGACACAGGGAGTGGCGGCTCCTCCGCAGCTGAATCATCTTCCTTTCCGGACGCGTCTTGTTTGGTCGCTTGGCTGCGCTTCTTCTTGCGAACAGGTTCGTTCACCCCACCCGCCGAATCGACACCATCGGCTGAGCGCTTCTTGCGGCTCTTTAGCGTCAGATTGACGGCCTCATCTACTTCCCCATAGATTTCATCGTCGATTGACTCGCCATTTTCTTCTGCGTCGGCCTTGTTCTTGCGAGGCACTCTAGACTTACGAGGCGCTCGAGGTTTCTTCGATTTCGAGGTTGTCTCGGCTTCAGTCATCGGCGGCACGACGACCTCACCCGTCTCGAAAGTTTCCAGAACAGCGCTGCGATACTCTTCCGGAAGTGTTTCGAGGCCGTCCAGCGAGTCGTCCTCGTAGTATCCCATGGCCGAGGTGAGGTCAAGCTGAGTGATGCACTTCCTGCGGCATGTTAGACCAGTCCACGTCTACTCTCGAATAACGTACCAGTGTTTATACACCCACGTCATGTGCTCCCCGTCCCACATGGTCGCTATACCCAGTCGCAACTCGCCTTTCAAGATCTTGATACCTTGACCCTTGCAGACATCATTTCGGCAGCCGGCTGATCCTCGCGTCGTCTTCTCAACCTTGTAGCCAACAGCGTTCCTGATTTCACCACTCGCACCGCCGACGAATTTGACTAGATCAGAGCGAATATCCTTGAACTCCTTGTCAGGTACCTTGCCCTCCTCCAGCGCTAGTCGGACCTGCTCCTGGCTCTCCGGACTGAGGTTGACGTAACCGGGGATGTCGTCTGGGTTGTCGCCTGAAAGCGTCTTCAGCCCTTCGATTTGAGCTTTGGTCGCACATCCCCTGCGAGACTTGTCAGCACACATGGCCTAACACACGCACACAAAGGGAGATAGCTAGTCAACGCAACACTAACCAGTGACGCCACTGTCGGTAATACTTCTGCTCGTCCTCCCACCACGCTTGGGTGCCAAGACGGAGTTCGCCCTTTGCGATCTTTACGCCTGCTCGCTTGCAAGCCGCTTGATTGCAGGTAGCCTTGTCAGACACGGAATGCTCGACACGCCACTTGGGTGCATCGTCGCCGTCAAGTGGCTGGCTGATTGTAGTTGTGGTGTTCGCTGTGGTAGCGAACGCCATGGCTGCTGGCCACGGGGCGAGGTGTGGTTCAGTGGGAGATTAAAAGTCAGTGAAACGTGATACAACAGTGAAGCTAGAAGAGAGTCGAGGTGATGCCTAGGTTGGGGGTGCGTGTGTTTACATTGTTATGGCAGTCGCGAGTCTTGGCGGCGGTGAATGGTCATGACAATGAACGATGAAGCGCGAAAGGAAAGAGCGAGAGCGAAAGAAATCCCGAGACAGATACAGCGACAGAGACATAAAGGAGTTGGATGTAAACAGAACAGCGCATGGTCACGACAGTCGTTGCACTGCTCGCATCTCGGCTGGCGTTCAAAGATGTGGTGAATCCGCATTGCTGCGTCTTTCAGCTTCTATCCGTGAATCGCATGCGAATTGATTGCCGTGACCTCGACCGGCGCTGCGGTAATCTGGAAATGTGCGCAGACGGAGAGCACAGTACGTTCGGCGTGGGTTCAAGGGTGTGGTGTTGACGACACGCCGAACGTACTTCCACTGTCTACATGCATGTGCTACGGTGGAGGTTCGGTTTGGTTCCGGCGGAGATGGCTGACGAGTGGAGCACTGCGAGATGATTGGCCGCTAACCTAAAGCGGCGCGGGTGATCGACGCGAGGACGGCAACTCGAATACAATATCGCCAGCACTTGAGGCACACGGGACGGGAGGTCGCGTCTCAACTCTGGAGACTCACTCTGGAGACTTACTATGGCTCGCACCGCACGCATCGGACACAGGCGGCGAGTTGAAAGAATATCAAGATGAGAACAAAGAAGCTGGGACGGAAAGCAGGCCGACGTCATTCCCCGCCATGACGGTGGTGACGGCAGTGACGACGACGGGCTGCACTAGGAAACGGCCGGCGGCTCGGTGGAGAGCCTGGACCTTGGAGCCTGGACCTTAGGCATTTCAGGACACACGGAAAGAAGGGTCCATCATGGCCACGCGAAGGACCAAAATGCTCCACGTCCTCTTGCACCACGACCCGTCCGGTCGTCCCATGAACGACATCGTCACCCGCCCACGCCTATGAGCGACACGACCGGCGAGCTGTCGCCCGAAAACCGCTACCATGAGAACATGGCCGATGCTGAATTGAAGCTGTCGATGCGCTCTATTCCCGAGCTCATGCGCGCCTCGTGCCACTCAGAGCTGCAGGCGTTGGGCCACCTCCACGCCTTGGACAACGACCCCCGACCCACCTTCGCCGTCGACGTTGCGTCCGAAAACGCTCACAGTGGCTCGCTTGAGCTCGCATACCGCAATGCGGCGCTGGCTGCGGCGCCCGAGCTGGTGGTTCTGATAGCGGGAGAGGAAAGTGCAGACACCATGTTCAACAACGCCTCGGAGCCCCACCCGGCCTTCAACAGGTGGATATGGGGAAATGCTGATGCAAAGGACCCTGCAAGGCGGGGGATGGCGTACCTGTTCGGCGAGTATTTGTGGTGTGTCGTGACGGTTGAGCACTACAGCATCGTCAGCGGCATGCCCGCCCCTCTGTTCAGCCCAGCACCCGACAATAATGACAGACGGCTCACCAGCATCTCCATGGTGGCTCCGCTGGAGCGCACGTCACCCCAAAATATGCCCCAGCTGTTGCCTGAGCGCCTCCCCATGGTCACGGATGGGCCTGCAGATACCCGCCGGCTGCACGCGCCCTCGACCTCGGAACGGTACGGGCCCTTCGACTATACACTGGAACCACCGCCGGCACAGATGCCGGACCACGTTAGGTACTTTCGTAGCGTCGACTGGGCAGCCACACCCCTCGGTCCGCTGCAAGCGTGGAGCCCACAGCTGCGATGCGTCGTCAACATGATGATGAACGACAAGTACCCCGCCGTGCTCTTCTGGGGCGACGCCGTGACCATGATCTACAACGAGGCCTACGTCGAGCTCCTCAGCGCCATACATCCATGTATGGGTCAAAGTGCCCGCGTGGCCGCCAAAGCATACTGGCACCACTTTCAGCCCATAGTCGACCACATCAATGTAACGGGAGAGACAGTCAGCGACCACGGTATGCCATTGTTCCTGGACAGACACGGCTTCCTCGAAGAGGCCTACTTCTCTTTTCAATTCACTCCTATATTCGACGTTGCAGGCTATGTGACCGGATACTATCAGCCCCTGGTCGAGATAACCAAGGCGAAACTCATCGAGCGTAGAGTAAGCCAACCTGGGGTGTACGAATACGTTTGAGACATCTGCTGACAGTGCTTCATCAACTAGATGTCTAGTCTTGTCGAGATCGGTAGTCAGACCGCAAAGGCCCGTGACCTATCCACCTTCTGGGATCTTGTGCTCAACACGCTCGCCATCAATGATAAAGATGCGCCCCTCGCCTTGCTCTACGCTGCCGAGCATCAGGTACGTACCACTTGGGTACACTGCGTTATGACGGCGCAGCAGCACAGACTCTAGACCATGACGTAGCTGTCAAGACCCTCTGGATGAGCTTTGCTGACTTGTCCTCTAACTTTTAGGACGCTCCTGGAATCTCTTGTGTCTCGACACCCGGAAGTACAGGCGATCCCGATCGCTTTGTCCTCAAAGGCTCTATTGCTGTCGCAGCCGACCATTTCATCGCCCCAGCTGTTATACACATGAAAGAAAGCAGCTGCATCTTCCACGCCTACTTGACCCACGCCATTCGAACGAAAATGCCCATCGTTGCTCACTTTAGCGATCTCGACATGCCCGATGATGGGTTGGCGAACATTGACTGGAAAGGCTATGGCGATCCGTGCCGGTCTGTTGTCGTATGCCCTGTTCTACCCACATCAGGCGAGCAAGTCCAAGGCTTTCTCATTCTCGGTGTCAACCCCCGCAGACCTTTCGACGAAGATTACCAGCAGTTCGTTCACGTCATGCTTCGGCTCTTAGCCACATCTCTCGCCTCCGTGGTCCTGTTCGACGAAGAGATGTGCCAGAAAGAGAATGCCATCGGGCAAGCTGCTCGTATACAGGAGCAGCTGGTCGCTCAATTGCAGCTCAAGGAGAAGAAGTTTCAGCGATACGCCGACGGCTCCGACGTAGGCATATTCGTCATGGATGCCCTTGGCAATTACACCTACCGGAACAAGAGCTGGTATACCTTGTTCGATGTCGCGAAGGGGTCTAACGACGTCATGACAGCTTGGTCAAACATTGTGTGGCCAGAAGATATAGCCGTTGCCGAAGCCCTGTTTGCAAAACTGGTTGTGGAGAAAGTGTCTATCGACTTTGAGTTGCGAACTTCCATGACCTGGCAGCCCCCCGCAGACTCCGACGAGCCCGAAGCTGAATCGCAGACACACTACAAATGGATCATGTGCTCGGCATATCCCGAACTCGATGCGAACAACGATATTGTTGAAGTAGTTGGGAATGTAACCGACATCTCCAGGCAAAAATGGGCCCAGGACCTACAGAAGCTTCAAATCGATAGCGCTCTTGAGAGTAAGCGCCACTTGGAGCACTTTATAGACACGACTTCGCATGAGATGAGGAATCCTTTGTCAGCTATTATGCAGTGCGCAGATGGAATACTTACTTCTTATCCCGGATCAGACGGCGACTTTCCTGTCCCTTCACCTAACACATATGCGGTTTTGCTAGATCAGACCCTTGATGCAGCACAGACCATTGCGCAGTGTGCGCAACACATGAAGTGAGCAACCCTAGAGTACGAATACCGGTTACCGCACACTTGCTAACCATGCCCCCGCGCCCTAGGCGCATCGTCGACGACATCCTCACCATCTCGAAGCTCGATTCCGGCTTACTCGCCATTACCCCCGTTGACGCAGATCCGCGAAGTGTGGCTAGCCACGCCGTGAAGATGTTCGAGAGCGAGGCCAAGGCAGCAGGTGTGGATATGACGCTCCACGTAAATCAGTCTTATCGGTATTTGAAAGTTGACTGGGTTTCGCTTGACCCGACACGATTGCTCCAGGTTCTCATCAATCTCATAACCAACGCGCTCAAATTCACTCGCCTGGAACCAACTCGTCATATCAAAGTGGTACGTAACTCTAGGTTACTAAGTGTGCTGCGGATGTGAGGTGTGCGACACTAATTGCAGACATCATGTACGGAGGCCTCTGTGTATGGATTTTGCTGACCTCGTACCCCAAATTTTAGGTCATTGCCGCCACCGAGAAACGGCCAGCATCAACACGTGATGGCGTACAATTTGAGACGAAACTGGTACCCGATGATTCACATCTTATAGAGGACTGGAAGCTAGGCTCGACTGTATATTTGCAGTTCTCTGTGTCTGATACTGGCCGCGGTTTGACCGATGAGGAGAGAAGTACCCTATTTGCACGATTCTCCCAAGCCTCTCCACGTACCCATATACACTACGGAGGCTCTGGTCTTGGCCTCTTCATTTCTCGACGGTTAACCGAAATGCAAGGTGGGGCAATTGGGCTGTCGAGCGAGTACAGACACGGGAGTACATTCTCGTTCTACATCAAGGCCAGGCGGGCAGCGGTTCAAAATGTCCGAAGACCCAGCTTTCCCAACGTATATGCGGAAGACATGAGACACCGTGCAACTACAAGAAAAGAGATAGATCAGATGTATAGACTTCCCAATTCACCATCCCGAGACAAATTCGATCTAGGCGAGAAGGACTCGCCCAGAACGCCACAGCCACAATTAACACGCCCGCCCATCGACAAGGAATGTATTGGTGTACTTCCGAGCTCTGAACAACCCCCGGAAGCCACAAAACAACAGACTGCTCTTGGCTCTGACGTCCCTGACGAGACGAAAGGACTACCGCCGGACCCGAACCGCCACCAGCTCACAAAAAGCAGGAGTTTTCCCAGCACACTCCATGTACTTGTCGTGGAAGACAACCTGGTGAACCAAAAGGTCCTCGCTAAGCAGCTCCGAAACCTAGGCTGCATCGTCAGCGTCGCAAACCACGGTGCCGAAGCCCTCGACTTCCTTAAGAAAACATGCCACTGGAAGCAAACCGACACACCACCAAACTCGGCACTCTCCGACGACGCACAAAGTTCCAACCCCTTTAGCAACATCCCGGTCGAACTCTCCATCATCCTAATGGATTGGGAGATGCCTGTCATGAACGGGCTCACAGCTGTGGCACGCATTCGCGATTTAGAGCGGAAGGGCGCGTTGGATAGGCATATACCGGTCATTGGGGTTACGGCGAATGTAAGGCCGCAGCAGATTGAGAAGGCTATGGATGCGGGGATGGACGATGTGGTTAGTAAGCCTTTTCGTGTGGCGGAGTTGATGGGGAGGATGAGGGTGATCGTTGGGGTGGGGGATGTGGGAGTGGGATGATTTTGCTAGGGATTAGTGCTTTGAATTGGGCGCTGTATAACTAGCTATGTAAGTTATCCCCTGGTGTATTATTATGATAGATCTACGTCACTTGTCGCGCTCGTAATGACCACGCGATGCGCTTCGATCGATAGCGCTAGAGGCGAACGACTTCCAGCTGATGTGCTCTTCTCAGAGCATGAGAGGAACCTTAGTTCAAATCCTCTAGTGAACCTACAAGGAATAAATGAGGATGTGAACAGCGCATGGCAACACCAGCATGTCAGTAGACAAATTTGATGAACGAGTCCCATTCAAACAAGCTTACTCGATGAAGGCCCACATCTTATGCGAAGCGCATGATACCGCTACATAACCATGCAGCAACTTTGGCAACAGCCATCACAGCTTCCCCTTTCCTCTTCCAGCCCTGCGCCTCCGGCTCCGCCGTCCCCGGTGACTACTCCAATATTTCCGACTCCGCTATTTCTTGGATCCATGTCGTCTTGTTCAGCCCGTCGATTTTGGAGCTGAAGATATTGTTAGTATGTTCTGGCAACTACTAAGAGTTTAGGCATAAGTACATTCTGGTTGTAGGTCTCGTTGCTTCGCTCGGCGATGGCGATGAGGTCCTCTACGCGTATCTATGTTAGACCTGTACCTATTTCGGGGTACGAATGGAGGCGGAGCTTACCCGGGGGGTTCTCGCTTTCGTTGCTGATGCCGCCATACATTTCTACGTTCGCTGTCATTGTTCAAGCACTTCGTCTACGATCAATTGGGCACAATATGGGGCAATGGCAGTAGTAAATGATTTTAATTTCAGCTGAATGTAAGATTCTCCATGTTTAGGTTTGCTGTGCTGTGCTAGTTTGATGTCTGGGTTGAGCGGTTTTATGGTGGAAGGGTCTCTGATGCAGAACTGTACCGTGGAAGAATCTAGAATTTTCGCGTCCATGGTAGAAAATTCTCTGAGGTGATGGAACTGTCAAAAGTGTTAGACTTGGTTGTAGGACGTGTACAAGCCTATAGTGGAAGCTTTCAGGACAAGACATTCCAACGATACCGTCTACGATCGAAATCTGCGACATCTGCGACAAATGCAACTATGTTATTGCCCATCCGCACGCAGATAACGGGTGGTCTTGGGACTACACACCAATGCAGAGGTCCTGGCGATCGGCGCTTTCCACACAACAAGAAGCATCACGACTTATGATGCGCGATTGCTCTTCGCTTACAACTTGCTCTAATAATTCTCTCTAATATCAGAACGTGGATATAAGTACCTCGCGCAGCTCAGCGCTCGCGGTAATAACCCAGTCATCCAAACCCAGTGGGGCACTTATCCAAGGTCCCCGACGTATTGTGTTGCACCAAAACCTAATGTGGGAGCTGAACAAAAGATTTCCTTCGATTTAATCATAATTGTTGCCGCAATAATATAATCTGCGAAATACTCTCTGTATCGTACTGCTCGTTCCCAGTTGTTTGCCCGATCGTAACTAAGATGAATCTCTCTTCTTCAGAACTTCACATGTGTACGTGTAAGACAAGCAAGTGACATGATTATTTTTGTATAGCTGTAAGATCTCTGAAATAAGATAAGCGCAATAATCGATCGTAGGATAAATCGTTTGCGGAATGTTCCCGCGTATCGGAAAGCCGCCGTCATCTAAGCGTCATCCCGATAATCCATCAAAACATGGCCCCGTAGTCGTTCCTAAGTTTCTTATGGAGATGGTGCAGGAATACAGTAAACAGTTCTGACTCCTTGATCAAGTGCTTGTCCAACAAATACCACTTGAACGGCAGCAAATCTGGGCATCTGGTCAGTGAAGAACATCGAATTCTTGAGAACGTAATGTACTAACGCAGTAGTGACCGAGAAGATCTCCGTCTTCCTCGCATCCGTCAAAACGGTCAATAGTACCGATATAAGGACATTGAAGGCCGCAATCGTTCCTAATCGCCCAACCAGGGAATCGATCCGAGCCAAGACGATGATGGAGATTATAGGTGCCAGGGAAGCAACAATGCTTGTCGTCCAGAAGGTGAAATTGAAAACCTTGTGATCTTTGATGCCAAGTAACCCCGACTTTGGCTCAGACTTCTTCAATCGAATGCAGCAGGCGAACCGTTTGATGATCGAGATAGCGTTACTGACAAGCCAGCGCGAGAACGCATCAGTACCCCCGCGGGGTTTCAGAACGACTAGTTCCCTGCTGAGACTGCTTGGATCAAGGAAAGAGCCCCAAGCGTAACGGTCGAGACCGCAGAGTTCCAAGGGACCCATGTGCGCACTGGAAAGAAATCGTTGGAGATGGTCGATGTCATAAGGGTCGGGATCCTTCAATCCCAGGATGGTGGCTTGCTGGATGAGTGCAAGATCTGTATACTGATATTAGCTGCCCTTCATCATTGACATTGGTTGTAGTCATACTGTATTCTTTGAGCATGTCCCGAATCTGACCCATCAACTCTTTCTGCCGGACATCCCCGTCTCGCTCAGGTGTCGCACTACTCAACCAGTAATGATCTAGCGCATAGATGGACTTCTTCCCTTCGCTGCTCATGCTATCTCTCTTCTCTAGCTCAAGCAATTTCTCCTCCATGATCATCAAATCGGATTGTTGATACAACAAGCTGCGAGCATTGAGTGCTCCGAATCTGCGGAACATCGCTGTCTCAGGTATGATGGCCATTCTTCCGGCGAGTTTTGGGTACCCAATTATCAGGTCATGAAGAGGATCGACGACTGCGGGCTGTGTTGGGCTTGACGGTGGATTTGGTTTCGTTGACATGTCGAGATTTTGCTCACAAACTGGTTTTTTTCTTTTCGGGTATCAAACGACTACTCACAGCGACATACAGTGCACAGATAGAGGGTCAAGGAGGGAAATATAAAAGCTAGATAAACCCATGTTTCTTTATTTCAAGTCCCGCATTTTGGTAAGACTTGTGTTCCGAGTGCTACAGCCACTGGTGTATCGTAGGAGACGATACACAAACGCCTGATGCACGTAGCCGTGAGTCCCCATGTGACCGGAAATGACCGTCGGCTCTCTACATATTCGCGCAGTGACACAGTCTCGAGCTTGTGCGTTCTGCATTGTAATGCCAAGGCTATGCCGCGGAGCTCTAGTTCAACTATATCTGCCCAATAGACAGAAACCAGCAATGCAGAAGTATGAGGGCTGTTGTTTTGAAGGGCATACGAAAGCCTGTTCATGATATCTTCCGGTAATTAATCTTAGCTGTGGTTGACAGTCATGTCCAAGCCTTCGCCGGGTTGATCATGATGCCTGTCTTGGAGGCACAAACAGTTTAGATAACCAATAGTGCGAGAGACACGAGGCTAATCGGCCTTCCATTTGCTAAATGCACTACGCAATCAACGCTCGAATGATCGAAATCGAGCACTTTCCATCGATTACACGCTAGAATTTTATTCTGTGGTGGGAAGTCGCTCACCGCGGCTTCCTTCACTGAATAGCCTACTCTCAATTCATTTTCGATGGAATAACTAGTCGAGAGGAAAATACATACCGCTGAAGAGAAACCGCTAAAAGAAATCAAGACTCCAAATCCTACCGTCCCAGAAGCCTCGCTACCTCTTCATCAACCATATTGACCAAAGAAACCTCGTTCCGCCCCCAAGACTCGGCCGTTAAATCTCCCTTTCGTGACCCGGTGAATGTCTCAGCCTGCGAGATAGTATCTTCCCAGTCCATCGCCTCAGACGCATCAACCTCCATTCTCACTAGCCTGCAATGATCTTTCTCCATCCACTCAAGTAACCCTTGTTCCTCGATGAATTCACTGCGAGGTACATATATAAACGGCTTGTACCCATTCCCTATCACCTCAGAGCACATTCCCCACCCCAGCTTTCCCAGAACAGCATCAGTAGCAGCGATAATATCGGGTATATACGCATCCTTCGATATCAGGTAGAAGTTGGGAGGAGCATGGATGGTCATGCTGAGACAGATCCAGTGCGGTGGTAGTCGAGGAAGGCGCGAGAATGTCTCGTTCGGCTGGCCACCAAAACAGTGGAAGAGGATCTTGCGATCTGAACGTAGTAGCTCTGGGATGTTTAGTGAACGGAGCGTCTCGTATTTCGAGGCGCTTGCGCGTCTGAAATGGACTGGTGCGTTCATTATTTTGCCGCTGTAGGGCATGGGTATATACCCAGGCAGTCGTATCAGAACATCCGCCGAATTGTACTGGTTTGTCATTTCCTGGCTGAAAAGGCTGACATCTTCTGCCTCGCCTCCTCGCAGCGCCCCCAAGATAGAGTCGAAGGTGAAATTCGTGACCAAAATAGATGGAACCTGAAGCACACATGAAACGCTTGGGCAATCGGAGATAACGATCTGTATTCCATTCGCTCGCACAAACTTTTCTTCCTGCTCCAGAGCTGCTTTCGCATCGAAGTTTCGCACAGCGTCCCATGTCTGGTCAGCGGAGAGCGTGTAAGGATTTGTTTGTACGATAGTTGGCTGAATGGGAATATTGTAATCAGAGAAGGTGATTGTGTCGACATCTCTCCACCCAATTCGCAGAGACTTGCGCACACTTTCGTCTATGTTGGAGCGGATGAACAGATGGTAGCGCTGCGGACTTAGCTCATGGAGCATCTGCGCTAGATGGACGATGCGCATTAGGTGACCTAATCCATGCGGAGATGGGTAGAGGGCGAGACGAATCGGAATGTGTTCATGCGACTGATTCATGGCGCAGGTGATACGATGGAGAAGTATTGTGGAGATAGAGTGGTGAGTAAAGGATTGCTAAATTAGGAAGCACCCCTGCCTGTTCACCGAGTTTACGTCATCGCTGCTTAGTCATGCTATCTTTAACCCAAAGCTAATGTGTTTTATAAGCGAGCGGCCCATACAATAGCAGCTCCGCAAACAGCGCTACTACCCGTGCAAGAAGCGACCATACGGGCGAACGACACATGATATGGCGTCAACCAAGCTCCGTATCCCAACAATGCAATTGCACACGAACAACCTGCCGCTCTGTGATCTCGCCTTCACCCGCGTTGCATTCTAGACGCGACGTCAATCAGAGGCAACCGTTGCCCTACCCAATACATGCAGTCAATCGAGTAGCTCCGCCCGATAGAGAACTTAGAAATGACGTTGACTGCGAGTCCCGAAGCGGCACTGACAAAGTAACAACACGGGCGAATGGCACATAACATACTGCATGGGCTACGTTGAGACTGCTCGGTCGATATAGCCACCTGTACGAACCCTTGTACGCCTGTAGACCCGCATACTTGCCCTCTTGTCAGGCGCAGTATCGGCAGGGACTCGGCGAGACGGGTTGGACAACCGCTCCGCGCTCCTCGCAATTAAGCAGCACAATCACGACGCCGAAGCCCGTCATAGCTGGGATGCGCTCAGGCATCTTCACATGCATCAGACCAACCGAACCAAATTGAACAGCGCTCAGATCTTATGGTTTACTACGAACACTGCGCCGCCCTATGATCTCGTCTTCCCCCACGGCCCACTCATCGCCCTTGCCCATTATATCCAGCCAATCTAGCGGCTCCGCGCGATGGACAGCATGCTGGAATGCACACTTGTAGTTGCTTTCGGGTACATTGCATGCGTTGATACTCTTCGGACGGTACAGCATTGCTGCGGTATTGGACGTGCACTGCGGCGGCGCGTTGGGTCCATGCATCTCCGCAATGACGGGAAGACTGCCATTGGCCAAAAGCCAACTGAAGCGGAACGTTGCCTCTGTGCGTTCCGGCGAATCAAGCAACTCTGTTCAGGTAAAGGGAGGCGCTTCCACGCATCAAACTATGAAGGATTCACCTAAACGAAGCATGGGCTGGACCGCACTTCGTGGATCAACCCATCGCGTGCTACCTAATAGGATAATTCATTGCTGGAGCTGCAGCGTTTCTGACCATGGTGCAGGAATACCACTGACCTGAGCCCTCGCGTTGCAACACATTAAACGACGTTCGATCACTTGGGACGGGAGTGTAGTATAGGACGCTCTCGGCGATCGCTGCGGAAGCGGTATAAAGGCGCAATCCCCGTACCATTTCACAATAGTCTTCTCAGTCTATGTTCAGTACTTACTTCACAATGAGCTACATTACTACGGACACTCTTTTTACGCTCTATAACAACGTGTTGAAACCGGGGGCGCACGAGCATCACAGTACCGCTCTTGTGACTCACATCATCAACAAAATCGAATTCCACTACGAGAAATTCGTCAATACTGCAGAGTCCCCGCCTACTGTAAGGCAGGATGGTTCGCTGAGACGAGCTGATGTACGGATTGCTACTCTCTACCTAACACAGCACAACCTGCGGATCATCCTTATCTGCGAAGTAAAGCCAGCCAGCAGCTCTGTATACACAGTGGAGTCTGAGGTCCAGGAAGGCTGTCAAATCTGTGTCACAGCCGACAAAGAGGATGTGTGGGGTTTAACTGTCCATGGTACAAAATGGAAAATCATCAACTACACCAAACAGAATCGTCTCAATGAAATCACTGGTTTTATCGATGTCGGCTCGCCAGAGGCCCAGCACCTTCGAAATGCATTCGCAATCATGAGAAAGCAATTCGAACATATACAGTACGTCAGCTTCTTACCAGAAACAGACCTAGCTCACTGTATTGTAGGACACAATCTGTACAGCAGTCTGTTCCTGGCCCTTCCGTTGCAAACGATGGCTGGTATCCTATGAATGGAAGACAAAGGTATTTAAAAATGGGCGCGTGGACGGACCATTGGGCTTGAGAATTCTTTCTGTTTCTGACCGTGACACGTTCGTAGCCGGCGTCTTTTCGCCAAGCCGTTCCCTAGCACCATATATAGTCATTGATATTGCCTGCTCAAAGAGCATTAACAATTATTTCTTTCTACATCACATTCTAATAGATTTTATTGACCAGCCGGCAGCGGTACCATGCGGCAGCGCAAGACGCTTCAAGGGGACAGAATACTGACAACTGACATATCCGTGCCATACCACCACACGATCGTACCCCCCAACAGTCGCAAATAGAGATTCTTGATTTCCTCGGTCGAGCGTTCGTCAAAGACTTGGAGTTGGATTCGGGGATTTGTATCATGTCGTTCTTGAGCTAATCCGAAGGAGCAAGGGTCGAGAAAGTCCCGGATCTCTTTGTCATATCTAATTTGACCCACTGTCTTGCTGTATGTCTCGTAGTGCAGCAAGATACCAATGCAATATCTCATATCCATGCACAATTGGACTCGGACTAGACCTTCCAAAGAAGCCTCAGAATAATACGTGTTGTATACACTCTGGTGTTCAGGCAGAGGCGTTTGGTAAGTTGGAAAGTGCGGTAAAGGCAAGCAACCCATGTCTTCTAGCGAGAGTGGCGGGGCAGCGCCTACGACAGAATGCGGCAACCATGGGTCACTGTAATGAAGTGCGCATACGGTGTGGTTCGCAATCGGGAAGCCGTGGAACATCGAGCGCACCCCAGGCGAGAAAGCGTGGCCCATCCAGAAGAGCTTACGCTGGGTCTTTATCTGCTTCTTATTAGTCTCAAGGCTCTACGTTTAATCTCATATAAACTTGCAACTAATGCACGTGTTCCCATATTGAGAGATTTGTGACGGACGACCCAGACTGTTAAGATTTCCTCATCAGTCGACAGCGGGCAATGCGTCCATACAGTATTAGCGCCTAGTTCGTTATAAAGAGAAAGACCTTGTTCCCCCCACTGATGAGATGTAATGGCAAGGATACTCCCACTGCCTAAAGCGACTGAAATACCGAACACGTCGCGTATGGGAACGTGCCGCAGGAAAATATCTCCAGGCGGAGTTGCGGCGGGAAGTTCGATCGGGTACGGTAGGTAGAAGAGCAGCGGAGATTCTAAGCAGTCCCAAAATATTTGCCTTTGTCTATTGGAGGAAACCGCAATTCGCTCAAGAAACACACCCTATTACGTGCGATTAGCAGAAGTCACTTTTTTTATGTTTGCATACCTTGGATTTGACACACAGCGATGCCCTTGTAGGAGCGATAGCGCATACCCATTGGCGTTTTGACCGAGCATCTATAGATTCATTCGCGTTATGACTTTCTTTAAAGTCATTGCCGACCCTGGAGGTAGCGTTCAGGACCTCTGAGTGCACAAACTCGACCTGGGTAATTCCAATCCTGTCTAACCATACAAGGACGTGGTTGTACATCATATCCCCAGACTTGATTCTTCTTGAACCATCAATTTCCTGGTTAGATAGGCTAGTAATGTATGACCTTCCGCCGTATGTAAACGACGTTTGGAACACATCGCCGTGGCAAGACAGGTTGAATTCAGGAGCTGGACTTCTCTCGAGCTCTGAAAGTAACCTGGGTATCTGACTGCCAACGGAAAGTATGCTCTGCACCGACCTCGGCCCGGCAAGGATGATCTCCACAAAGATTTCCAGAGGAACACGCAATAGATGCTCGAGGATACATCCCAGGCAATTGCAGCTTTGCTCTTTTTTGCACCGTCGCTCAAAATACAGACCATCTGGGCAGCAGTATTTGAGGAGCTCAGGTGTATGTCCTGCTGCCGGGGGATCGTCTGCGGGTATGACAGGAACCAAAGCTTGACCGAGTTTGGCTAGTGATCGCATCGTCAAGGTAGGGTTTATCTTCGAATAGAGGTTCACACAGATCGAATGACATGGAAACTCTCCGGGGGGCGGACAGCGATGTGGCCCGGATCTGATTAGCTTGCAAACGAGGGAATGCTGGTTGACTGCCCTGACTTAGCACAGCGCTTTCGCAAGGATAGTCGCCTACCTATAAGGCACCAGTCTGCACGGGGGATGGGACAACGGCAGAGGGTGCAAACCTATGAAGTGATTGAGGGCAGCATGGTCAGTCATTGACCTACTGATGCACAGGAGCCAGTCGCGCGTGTACCGTCGAGAAAACCACCACCTGAGCCTGAGCGGAGATGGGGGGTTTTCAGCGACAGCGATAAGCGAACACTCCGTATTTCATGACGGGCAAGGGAACGTGTGTCGTACGACCTAAGAGCGGGGCATTCAAGAGAAACCTTGGCACACAGTCGATGAATTTCGTTAGCAGCGCTAGTAGCGCCTAATGTGTGTGATCACATGATCAGATGTCTCCACTCGGTTGAACGGAAAAGTGATATCTCGACGGCTTACCTAACGAGTTGGCCAACGACCATTGCTAGCAAATGAACGCTAACTGGCTTCCGCTCAATGTCTAAGCACATTTCGACAAGTGGCGAGCACCACAATTTCTGGTATGAAAGTAGCATCTCGTAATCCGGGACAATGTTTAACAGCATAGTTTTGATTAGTTGCTGAGCGAGGAGCTACTGGCACTGTCTATCGACTGAACGACCATATCATTGTGAAGACAGCTCGTAAGGGAGACGAAGAGGAGGCCGATCAAGCAAATCTGCGCATCCCATACTTAATTATATGCATACACACTGTACCAGAAGCGAAACGAGGCACAGGTCGTCGCAATCACCCAAATCATCGATCACAAGGACATTCGTTGTTGGATGTGGCAGCTGTGCCAGGCCGCCGTCGGTTTCCAGGAGGTAGGGATGGTGCATGGTGATATCCGTCCTAGCAACATGCTCTTCTCCGGTGAGTGGAATTTGAGGCTCAGCGATCTGGACCTCTCTATTCCTATTAGTGACGATCGAACCGGGGTGAGTGAACCGGGAACGGTCGCCGTTTTGCGGTCACTTTAGGAGGCATGGATGTACGTCAATGCTGCGACAGACACGACAGCTTCTGTTTCTACCTTATGAATAGAATTACCCTAGTAGCCCAAAAATCTCCAAGCAGGTTAAGGATATATTTAATAATTACCTCCTCTTCTAGCTCTATAAGCTTCTTTAAGTTAGGCTGGTAATCGCGTCGGGTAGCTTTGCTAGCGCGTCGGCGTCGAAACGTCGTTCGGGGGACTTCAAATGTCTGCGTAGCGCGTTTTTATAGACTGAATTTAGGTTTGCTGAATAGCTAAGATTGCAAGATATATATTAGCCTTAGAAGAGGCTGGTTGGGCTTGAATTGGGGGAGCTATAGTAGGTAGAAGTTCAAGCGTCGCGGAAAGTTGGTAGGGTGGGCCGCTCACTTGTACCGGTATGGGCCGCTCGCTTATAAAACACGTCAACAATGATCCATCATTTATCTTTCCTTGTTTTTGGCCGCCGCTGCAAAATTCTCTCATTTAATCCTATCCATAGCCTCAAGCCGCTCGTACTTTCTAAGCCTAACTGGCTGATCCTAATCTAGTTCCGAACAAACCTCTAACTTTCACATACTGAAACCGTCTCCAGCCCCCAATTCGCTCCCAGCCTTCTCAAGATCTTCATCTCCCGCCAGAGCCAAAATCCTTTTGTCGCACATTGCTACGATTACTCACCTTTCCGGGTACCCGAACTGTTCAGTCGTGAAATTTGCTCCAGACTACTTTCCACCCTTCGATCGACGTGTTGACGAGAATGGAGTGATGAATAGTGTCTAAATCTTCACCGAAGAACTGGGTCCAAGAAGCAGCGGACACTATTAGCCACTTTACGCGTACGTCTATCGCATGGAGGCGGGTAAAAATCGGGTGGAGCATGGTTTATAGGGCCAAGCCACAGAGGCATTGGTACAGGGTGTATATTGAAAGGAGATTGGTAGAGCTATGAGTCGTTATGTAGAAGACCGAAAGGAGGGGTAAGTGGTGGGTGAAAGTGTTGGTTATTGTGCTATAAACTTCCAGACTTGCTTAGATCTGTTCATAACCAAGCTTTTTGGGGGTATAGATAGGCGATGTATTGATAAGAAAATTGTAGCGAGACATCAGTCAGGTAGCTGGGGATTGGGGACTGTGTAATTGTGGCCAGAAATTCAAATTGTGGCTCCATGTTAGTTCTATTTAATCCTATTCTTCTATGCGCTGCCGTTCTAGCTCGAACTCCATATTTTCAAGCACATATCATTAGGCCGAACTACTTATTGGTCAATCTCATTGTGACTTTCCTCATTGTTCGCTTCATTGTCGCTGATTTGCAGATCATCAAAGAACATCACGAGGTCGGTCTCTTCATCAGTCTGGATTGCCTCGATATCCAGCTCCTCCAGCTCCTCATCCCTCTGAAACGCATCAAGTGCCCACCCCGCCACCATGCTCACCTTGGCTTCCCTCCCTAATCCCTCTAAAGCACTCCAATCGAGCTCGTCACAGAGCAAGGTCACCTCTAGGAGACATTCTAGCTCCACTTCATCTTGCTGATTGTCAGCTTGATGCTCGACAGGCGCGACCTTCCGTTCTCCATTCTCGGTATACTTGTCCAGATAATCGCTCTGAGTAAGGAACCAGCTGTGGCGCGAGTGGCCGAACTGCTCGATGGTGAAATCAGCAATGAACTGCGCGCCGTTTGCGGAAGTTATCCCAAAGACACTGTGCCAGGGCGTTGTATCATTTTCCGAGTACTTCAGCAGAAATTTTGCGCGGGCGTGGACTAGAAGCCACTCGGCCTTTGCTCCGAATCCTTGCAGTTTTGAGTTGATAGACTCTATCATGCTTTCAAGCGCGAAGTCACAGCTATTGAGCTTCAGGTACGCATCTTGCAAATCCTTCGCGCGTGCCAGATCGGGTTCATGCGTAGCGAGTGTGCGTGGGAAGCAGGCGTCTCCGGTGGCTTGTCGCGGTCCTTGGTGTATGACGTATACCATAGGTTCTTTGGATTTGGTGAAGGAGGGGGACTGCTCGATTCGGGTAATGACGGGGAGGCGCTGGGTGATACAGTGGGTGTCGAATATGGTGCGGTAGACTTCGAGGATGGATTTGAGGGTGTCGAATTCAGATGATGGGATGATTGGTGGAGAGTTTTGCGGGTTGGTCGTTGAGTTGGTAGCGGTGATTTTGGACATGCTGAGCAGCAGTGAGAATTCCAGTTGGGTGAAAAGGACAGATGCCCCATCACGACTCTGATATGTCAGGAATTTTATCTGTGACGAAGCTGCTATGCATTGTGGGCTTACAATGTGCTACCCTGATGTGCTGACCGAGTTAACGTGTTTTATATACATATAAGCATTGTGAGCGCATTTGACGTAAAAATACCAGACAGCTGCCGAAAAGCGCGTAACAAATCTACGCTGAAGTTCGATATATGTTGTTCACCAAGTAGAGCGTGTGTTGTGTGCTAAAGAAGATGTGGAACGATAGACAGATTTGAAAGATATGGATGCTCCATTGTCTCCTAATCAGGTCTGAACCGCAGCTAAGCAGGAGCTAAGATGTATAGATACATCCTCAGCCGTTCCGTTCACGTGTTTCTATGTCTTCCACGTATCTGCTGTGGGTTGTGAGTGATTGTAAGCATCAGCTAAAATGGTGCAACTCGTACCTCAGTTTCACCCGTCACCGGCTCTCCAAAGGAAATGGAGAACTCTGGTACCACCACAATGAGACCCCGGATCCACTCAGGGTACTTATGCTCCATACAGAACCTTAGTGATGCATTCTGATCCACTGTAGGGCGAAGCGCACATCCTAGCATCCAGATTTCGGCATGGGAGCGCGGACCATCGTTCGCAGGCCCTTTGATATCTTTACCGTCGTTCCCGATTTGGTCCCCGTAGTCAAAGATGTCGTCCCAAAAGGTCTGATAGGGAAAATTATTTAGACGAATCCGGACGGCGGCTCACACTTCCATCTCTTCGAAACCCCTTTCGAGCATTTCTGTCGCGTCATTGAAGAAGTTCTCGGCTGGGTCGTCGTAGTAAAGACCTTGACTGTAGTAAGCCATGAAGGCACGCTGGATGTAGGTTGCTAGGTTGTCTAAGATATCCTCGAGGTTCTGAGTTGTGCCGTATATGCAGGTGTTGAGGAACAGAGTTCGCAGGTACCCTAATGGTTCGTGTGATCTCGTCATCGTCGTTACATTTGCCGACATCTTTAGTCTCGGATAGAGGAGGATATTGACTTGATTTAAATAGGCTATAAGCGCTTCTAGCAGGCGGTGTAGTACTCGGAATCGGCGATGCGGTATCGTAGTTCGTGATGTAGTGCACAAGTCGTCTTTGATGTGCTAGTGAGCGAGGCGTGGTTGTGTGCAAGGCGGAGCGAGCGTGAGTTTTACGATCTCGAAGGATTGCTCGAAGGTGTCTTTTATACACAGCTGCTGGCGGTACAGTTATAATTTCGGCGTCCAGAACTTTGCCATCCACGAGCAAGCATCGTGAAAATGCCCTCAAACCGGAATTCGGGTTCACGCCGCGTCAAAGGCCATCTTGGCAGGAAATGAAACGCTAGAAAAAGGACGGTTGAGAAGCAGTGACTCGGTAAAGATCTGGCGGAACTGATGCGTCCAATACTGTGACATAATTGGAAGCACGACGTGAAGCCGCTATCGGATCGCCGAAACAGATTCACGCGGTCTCAAAGACATCTCGTAAGACACACAACGGTGGAAAAACGCTCGTGGTCGAGCAGTGACTTTGAGAACGCGCAGTCGTCACGGGAAGCCCTTTTGGAGACGCGTGATAAGTGATGTGCAAGAACATAATGATTCCTAGATATGTTGGGCGTTTCAGAAGGCTATGTTGCGTCAACAATGTTTGCCCGCGTGGGTAAGCAAACAAACAAACGCTCAGAGTGCGAGATTATGGTTGTGACCAGGCGACAGACTTGATTGATTGTAAGACTTAGGTCCAATCCTTCCCAAAACCGAGACTGGGATCAACCATGTTTGATCTGTTCTAGTTAACGTGTTTTACAAGCGAGCTGCGAATACAAGCGAGCTGCGAGCCCCACCAACTTTCTGCACCTTACACGCGTAATCCTCAACCACATTATGATATAATAAAGAGATATTGATATAATAGACTAAGTAGTACCTAAAGTATCTTTTTTACATATACGTGAGTTATGGCTAGGCTCTCTGCACCTTATATAGCGCGCTAGAGCCTAGCGGCTAATATCTAATCGTGTACTACTTTGACGCTATTTACGCTCTATCTACTTATTAGCCTCTTTTTAAGCGATTAGATCCTCTCCTTCTACTCTTATTAAAGTCCCTTACTTCTATATCCGCTTCTTTTTGCGCTGCTTATGCTTTATTACTACCTTATTAGCCTTCTTAAGGCTAGTAATCCGATCGCGTATTAGCTTAGCTAAGAGTATTATTACTTCTACCCCCTTCTTAAGCTAGCTAATCGCTTTAATAATTAAAGCTAGTAACGAGCTCTTATACCGCCGTACGCGCTTACGTATTAATATTAATTAAGCCTTAAACTTACGTACGTTGCTTAGTATTTAAGCCTTCTAGATAGCCTCTATAGTAGGTAGAGGAGTAGGCGTATAGAGCTGTATATCTAGCTTTAAAAGAATAACGTCTAGCTAGAGAGGAATAAGGCCTACGCCTTAAAAGACTAAGTAGATATTAGCTACTATAAACGAGCGTTTATAGGCTACTTTAAAGACTAGTAGAAACTTAAGCTTTATAATATAGTTAATATAGTTATAGATTAAACTCTTAATCTTATAGCTATACGCGTGCTTTAATAGTAAGAAGTAACTAACGTTAAGCAGCTATAGTAGATAGGATAAATAAGGCGGTATATAGAGTATATAGATATTATTCTCTTTATAAAGCTCTTAAAATTATAGAGAGTAGTAGCTTATATAACTATTAAAGATAAGTAGCTAATACGTCTCTACTACCTTACTATCTATATACTTAATAAAGTACTTTAGCTACTTAGCTCTTATTATATTAGTTATCTAGCCATTATCGCTAACTATAATAGCCTAGTTATATAGAATATCTTCTTTATACTAGGTAGATAGGTAATACTAGCTAGTAAAGATAATAAATAGTAGAATAGCCTAGCTAGTAGCGTTAATTCCTTAAATAATTAATACCTACTCGTAACTACCTAGCTAAATAGCTTTTAGCTAGCCTCTTCTCTCTAACCCTATTATAATGAGCTAGGTTATAATCTTACCTATTATAAAGCTAGCTTCGTTAAAGTTATAGATATCTTTATTATAGATACTATACTTAGTCTTTATCTACTCTATAAGCTTAAACTAGCTCTTAATTAATATAAAATCCTTATATAGAGCTCTCTATCTATTATAGGCTTAATTAAATCACGTCTTAAGACTATTAGTGCGCTTAATAAAGTTATACGGCTAGTAGACGCTAACCTAGCCTATACTACGTGTAGCTAGTAGGTTATTAGCTATATTATAAATAGCTACGTATGTAGGCGAAAATCTATATAGATCTAAGTTAAGAATATATTTAATAATTACCTTCTCTTCTAGCTCTATAAGCTTTTTTATATTAGGCTAATAATCGCGTTATACTAGTACGCCTACGCGTTAGCTCTATAGCGTTAATTCGGTAACGTTATATATTACTATAGTACGGCTAATAGCTAGAATTTATAATAAATAAACTACTATAATAGTAAGCTAGATATCTACTTTATTTAAAAGCATTTTAAGAATAGATAGTTAAAGAATAGAGATTTACGCGTATAAGGTATAGAAAGTTAGTAGAGCTTATAGCTCGCTTATATTTATAGCTCGCTTATAAAACACGTTAGTTAATCTATATTTTATACTATAAATACTAAATTCTAATAGTATCTTACCGATATCTAATATATATATAGTATTTAGCATAGATATATATACTCTATAGAATCGTAAGAATATAATAATAATCCTAAGTATTAACTTTATTTAAGAGAATAATAATAGTGGTAGAGAAATACTACTACTATCTTATACCACGCTTACTTATAATAATCTTTTACTATTATATACACCTATTTCGGTAATTAAATATCTACTAAATTTAGGAAGTTAGCTAGTAAAATAATAGTAGTACTAGTTTAATATTCTCTCTATAAGTAATAGACCTTCTATAAAGAGCCCCTTCGCCTTCGTCTAAAACGGTCCCTTTCACCATCCCATCTTAATTGTAGTAAACCACCAAACAAAAAAGCAAAAAGAAGATTCCCACTCTTGGATTCGAACTTCTTCCCTTTTTCGGTCCCCTCTCTAACATCTGCTGCTCCTGCTCCCAATTGGGAGTGTTCGCCAGTGGCGGAATCTCGCTACAACTTTGGTGCTGTAATTGAGATTCCTTTGCAGCCCACACGATCTCTCAAGAGCCTGACCTGCGTCAGGTTTGCAGGATTGAGGTTGATCGATTTGACCACTGGACCCAGTACGCAATGCGTAACCCTTTGATGTTGAGGTGGCCTGTGTTGATTAGTGACGATTTGTCCTGCAAACAAAGATATATACTGTTGTTTGTGGGCGGGGTGAGTGAAGCAAGTGAGTGAAGTCGAACGCACGGTTGCCTGCTATTGCGCAGAACATGGCCACTCGGATGCGTATTTGCGCGTTGAAAAATAAGACTTGTTGGAGCATTAGGGTTAGATTCAGCTGTCCATTCGAAATCTGTGTCCATCAAAGCCTTCCGTGCCCACTATCATTTCCTCTACGGCGGACAAATTGGTACATATCGTACCGCCAAGGCATGTGGGTGTGTTTGGCGCGACTCGCATTACAGCCTCACATTCCGATTGTATTCTGCACTCGTTAATGTTCAGCGAGACGAGTGTTCTGATTCTAGAAGCATCCTTTAAAAACAGCTCAAATGCTCTTTCTATGAAACCCAGAAGCCTGGTTCCCGACAGTCTCGAACAAGCACAAGAATTTGCTGCGCCGGATGGTGAACAGCTACAGCCGCACGGAGTGAGTGTATATGACCACGAGAGTAGTGCCGAGACAATGTAAAAGCGATTGCAAGAGACGGAAGTGGAGCCAGAAGTCTTGGACGCGTGTGTTGAATGCGACTATAAGAGACTATATTGGAGAATGATGACGGGTCTCGCCCTTCATCACTTCCACTTCTGTGAGACCAACCAGAATGCTAAGTGGCGGCCCTCGGGCCCTTCCACGAACTGCGATACCGCAAACAGCATCGAAGTGACCTGGGAGAAGATTGCCGGGTATATCAATGTTCACATTCTATACGTCAGTATTGACGGGTTCACTACGGATAGTTGTACATGCAAGTATCTGGAGACCAATTCCCGGGCCCTAAAACTTTCACGTCCCGGCGTTATGCCCGCTTTGCTCACCCAACTATGGGACTTTTGGGGTAACAGAATAGACTTGGACCATTGGCGATTTGAATTACTATCATATCGTCGAAGTTCCGAATGAATTGCGCATACGCAGTGTTTGCACGAACTGCGACCGAAAGTACTCGGACGGGAAGCAAGATGTAAAGGCAGCAGTGCCAAGAGAGCAATATTAGTCGGAAGCCAGCACCTATAACATTTGATGACAGGAAGGTGAGCCGCGCAACAAGATCGATCAATCGCATTGAACTGCAGTGCATGACAAGTTAAGATATTTTCGCAGGAAGGTCATGTTACTCGGAGAGGTGTAGTGACGTTATAGCAAGCTGATTCGAAGGTCCCTCAGTCTGGATACTGTTCAGATTCCGATGGTAAGCGCCCGATATCGGGGATTGGGGTAACGCCCAGGGCGGTGGACAGCGCCCATTCGCTGGTCATCAACATCGCACCTGCGAGAGTATTGTTGTTTCTCGTCGCGCACTTGACCTCAATCGTTCCGAAGTGGTGACACCCTGATTCGACACAGACGCCATTTGATTGCTGGCAGTGATGACAAGTGGGCGCGTGGGCGACTATCCACTGGTGCGATGCTCGATCTGCCGCTGCGCTCCAAGAGGAGCGCAATCCTGCAAGTCGAACCTCGATGCTCCCGATGCTCAAAAGATTCCGACGTGCATTTTCTGGCACCTTTACCGTCGCGTCGAGGCCATTGAGAGGCACGAACTGGCACACTTCAGCCACAACCCCACACTTGCTGATTGCGGCGTCAGGCACTGAGGAGTGAACACGTTCACCTCAGGCATTCGCCGTCCGGCCCTGCCTCGCATTATTTAAGCGAGGCTCGATAGCCGCTGTAAATTGACCCAGGGCCTCGATTACTGGATGCACGTCATCCGCACTGGCTCGGTTGGTTGCGAGGGGATGATGAAGGTCCAACGCCATTGATGGGCACAATGCGGAAGGAGACGGTGACGATAGTGCAATTGAGGAGACACGGGTGTTGTACGGGCGGCGCTTCGAGAGTCACGGGCGGTCGCGCCTGGCCGGTGTTGTCCTACGTTGCGAGGTGAGAGATGGTGCACGACGACAAGTTCGTTCGTCGGGTCGGCTCGTTCGGGGCAGAGGGAGGCACAGCCGAGCTGATGATCCCTGTCGTTTCTAGCCACGTCACTCCACCCACGCACTCCACACTTCATCAATTGCCTCAAGTCCACCTCACTTACTGAGCACGCCAACACGCGTGCCCCTGCGTTGCCCGCCTACAAGGCCGCCCGAATCGAGATAGGACCGTAGCCGCTCTATGCAACGGTCCCCACGCTGGCCCGTCCGCCAGACCGTTGACGGTGCCAGCGAACGCTGCACCACCGTGACTAGACGTCGGAAATAGCATGCAGCTAGCAAAAAGCGTGGGACCCAGCCAATGGCTCTACGGCCCGACCGACGGCGTGCCCACTTCCCGGGTCTTTAATTCTCTCATGGTGAGCGAACTCTGGCCTCCGACGTGGCTCCAATAGGTACAGGCCAAGCCCCGTCCTTCCAACTTCAGATGTCCCTCGCTGCGGGTAATCACGGGCATTCCAACGCGAGGCTTGCGGTATGTTGCGTTGACCTGCGTGCTTGAGCCTGGAATAGTCTCGTCGAGTCCCAGATGCTGTCTTGTGACTGCTGGCTCATCTTCTTTCGTCAAAATTACAGCCCATTTCTTTCCTCGTCCTATTGATCCACGATCGACCCCCATGACCATGCTTCTCTCCTAGCCTGTCTCTCATTCGTTCTCCCCGAGCCACATCCCTCACTTAATCGTTTGATGTCGCCATCGCGTTGTCTTCCTTCAATTCAAATCTTCAGCAATGGGCTCGCACCGCCATACCATATAGCTTGTAGCACAAATCATCCATCGTTAGGGCGTCTGAGAAGCCCAACCCATCGTTTGTCCGACGATGCGCCAGTTTGCCAATGTGTCGTACTCGCCGTGGGCATACCCTTACTCCGCCCCGACAAACACGGGCAAGGACTTCTATGGGACATCAAGCACTCCACAGCAGCCGGCGTATCGACGGATAGTCCTTCCTCCCGCTCCTATCTTCTACCATCCGGGCGTCGAGCAAGTCATCGGGGACAGCGATGATGATGAGTCTGAGGCGGGTACGTATCTCCAGTGCTTATGTACGACACCACAGTGAAGTGACAAGACATAGGGCCGTCCGGCGTCTCTTTAGACAACCCAATCGTGGAGGCTCCCGCACCATCATCAGTCCCAGAGCCACTACTACCGGCCGCTCCCAGTCCACCGCCTCCCGCCGCCGAGCCTCCATCCGACATCGTGCCCGAAAGCGTACCGGTGGAGGCATCACCCACTCCAGAACCCGCATCTGATCCTGCTCCTGGAGACAGCAATCAGTCAGCACCAGAAGTCCCCCCTGAAGTAGAGCATACAGCGCAGCAGACATCTACTGATGGGAACGGAGAGGACCAAACACAAGCCCATGACGTAAAAGACGAGTCTCCGGGAGGTAGTAATGGAGATGCTGCGACATCGTCTCCGACAGAGTGTACCCCTGCAATAGCCAACGAACCTAGCGGCACTGCTGTGGAACCTGTCGAACCCACCGTTGATAGTGCAGGTGACGGCGGGGCAGCACTCGTTGATGACAACTCAATTATTGCCCCAGAAACAACCACAAACGCCACCGCAAGTGAACCCGAACCTGCGCCGCCGCCAGTGCCTGCGCCAGAGCCTGCAGGCGAAGAGAAGAGTGGTGAGTGCGATCAGGGTGGTAACGAGCCCCCCAAGTCCCCGACATCGAAGTCTGTCCATTTTTCTCCTGACGTGAAAGATGCAGACGCTGCGAGCATTGGTAGCAAGAAGAAAAAGGACGAGAAGAAAAAGACCAAGGTTATTGGCAAGGGGAAAGTCAATGCTTTCGTTCGCATAAAAGATGCGCCGCCGCCTCCACCGCCGAAGGAAGAGAAGAAGCCAGCTAAAGAGGAGAAGAAGCCGGCCAAAGAGGAGAAGAAGCCGGTCAAAGAGGAGAAGAAGCCGGCCAAAGAGGAGAAGAAGCCAGCCAAAGAGGAGAAGAAAAAGGGTTTCAAGGACATCAAGAAGAAGGACACAGCCTCCAGTCATCCTAAGGAGGAGAAGAGAGAAGTTGACGAGAAGGAAGCTGCGGTTGTTCCGGCCAAGAAGAAATTGAGCAAAGCCGAGGAGCGTAAGAGAAAGAAGCATGAAGAGAAGGAGAAGAAGTCCAAGGGTAAGAAGGGCAAAAAGGGCGGCGACTCTGCGCATGCCGACGACAAGCCGCCTTCAGACGCCGGGGACGCAAAGTCAGAAGTCCCAGGTGGCGATCAGCAAACGGAAATCTCATTGGACGGCCCTGTCCCCGGAAGCGAGACGCAAGACAGTCCACCGCCCGATGATCCAACACCCAAGCCCGCTGCTGACGTGCAAGAGCCAAAAGAGGAGGCTTTGGCCAAGACTCCAAGTGACGAGCCAGCAGAGAGCGCACCGCAAGAACAAGAGCCTACCGACAAGGCACCTTTGGCAGAAGCCGATGCTATCGCCGAGCCGGAGGCGAGTGCAGACGACGATACTCACGAACCTAAAACAGATGCGCTCAGCCAAGGCGTAAGTGGTGGCGACGTCACCGAAGCTGCAGATGTCGCAGATGAGTCGCCTGTGGAGACGAAAGCCGACGAGTCGAACGAGCCAGTTGCTGCGTCCGAATCTACGGGTTCGAACGATGACGTGGAAACTTCAAATGAACCCGCATCCGAACCTGGCGATGAACAGCCTGACGGCGAAGAAGCAAAATCGGGCGAAACTTTGGCTGAACCTGAAGCTGCTGCAAATGAAGCTGGTGATGTTGAAGAACCCATGGCGTCAAGCGAGCCTGTCCTTGATGAAGCTCCAGAAGTTAGGCCCGCAGAAATCCAGGAATCAGGGACATTGGCTGAAGTCGCATCGGAGAGCGAGGCAGTTGCCGAGACGGGGTCGGATGAACAACCGGCTGCGATCGAAGCCGCATCGCCTAATATTGACAAAACGTCAGCTCCAACCGATGATACATCCTCTGGTGAAGATCAAACACCCTCTGTTGATGTTTCGCCGTCCGCCGCTGATGCTGCACCGCCTACTGTGGTTGAGCAACCACAACAAGACGGAGAGCATAGTCAGGAACCACCCGACCCGATAGACACCGAAAGCTTTCATCTTGAAGCCAATCATGAGAGTGCAGTAGCTGGACCTCCGGATGCGACTGGCAATATTGAGGTCAGTCAGCCTGAAAATCCTCCTCAGGACAACTCTAGCGCTGGAGATGCGAGCGGAGGAATTCCGGACAACACCCTGAGCGAGGAAACAGAGGCAGTTCAAGATAACATTCCGGAAAAGATCAATGACGAACCACCTTCGGAGGCTCTACTAGCTCTAAACGATGCGAGCGGCCAAGAAGCAGAAACACCGCCAAATCAACTCTTGACAGAAAACGAGTCCAACGTTCTCTCTAACAACGAAGAGTCAGAGGTTAGCACAACAGTGACTGTTCCCGACGATACCCCGGCTTCCTCGGAGCCAACCCACGGCGATAGTCCAGCAAACTTGACGGAAGAATTGAGCCAGGAAAAAAACAGCGAACCTGAAGAAAACGACGACCTAGTGGACAGCGTTGAAGTGAGTAATGAAACTTCATTGCGGCAAAAGGAGGACATCGATGCGGCTGAAGGCCCAACCGTCGAAAGTAATGCCGTTCTGGATGCAGAGATTGGCACAAGTCCTGTCGAGGAAGCGAACACTCTTCCGACTGTAGAGTCAGAGAGCGAAGATAGCTCTGGTTCGAACGTGGAAGCTGATGTACCCGCTAGCACGACTGTTGTGGAAGGCGACAAAGAAGACGGTGCCGGTCCTAGCGAAGATGCTGCGACTGCTGTTCCTGTTAGTGCCGACGATGGCGAGAAAGATCAAGTGGTCGTCTCACCAGCTGAGGACGCTGAAGCGCCTGTCAAATCCGTGGAAGAACTTGTCGTCCGTGCAAGTACCAACAACGACGGCGAGAACCAAGAGTGCCTCGAGAGCTCCGAATTGGATGCTGAGGTTGATATGCCTGCCAATACGGAATCCGGCGAGGGCGATGCAGAAGATGCACACGATGCCCATCCTCAGCAATCTGCTGACGATGTCACTGAGTCTCAAGCGCCTGAAATTGGTGATGATAACAGTGGTGGAACTTCACCCGAACTTACTGAGGAGGAGCCTCCTGAAGAAGTGACAATTCACAATGCGAGCGATGTGGAGCACGCTGATTGTGGAGATAGCGCAGAGAGCGCAGAGGTTGAAATGAACAACGAAAGGGCTGACTCAACACAATTCTCAGATGAACCTGAGGATGTAGATACAGCATCACAACACGACACTGAGTCCATTATAATACAAGACGAGGGACGGGAAGAGGTACCGGGAGAAGATGGTACGTCTACATTCACGACAGATTGAAAGTCCGGCAAGACTAACGAGCTCTAGAAACGGTTGACGAGGAACGAGACAACACAATCGACACAACCGCCCAAGAGGAGCACGAGGCTAGCTCCAGCGAAGGAGTCGAGATCGCGTACGAGGATACTTGCGAGGATGTTGGGGATGCTGCGCTTGATACAACGGCAGGCGAAGTGGATGACACTGCTCTTAGCGGAGACATTGAAGATTCGGATATCACAGAATCCCACACTCCCGAGGTTGCTGGGCACAATACAGCCGACCAGAGTGGCGATAGTGCAGAGCCTCATTGTGCATCTAGCAGTGATATTAATCCACAAACCGTCGCCTTAGACACGTCGGACCAGACCTGCGATATAGAAGCTCCCAAAGATGGTACGGATCAAGGCCAAGGGGTATCAATTGAGAGTAGCGCATCCGAAGATAGTAGCACTACTGAAGGCGCCACAGAACAGGGCAAGCCAAAGGAGGCGGCGTCAACAGCGGCACCCGAGGAGTCAATTGCAATAGGTACGTCCTTTCGATTTTTGTTCCTCCAACAATCACATTTTATTGGGGTAAAAGCGGCCATTACCAACACCGATGCGCGAACGGCCGCCTACCCCACGCCCTGCTTAGGCTACTTACTCAGCATCTCCTGTCATCACGTGTGCGCGCATTTGTTGAGCCGAGTATCGGGTCTTATATCATGCATGCAATCATTTTGCCGGGGGTCTCGCTTTACATATCTCGCGGTTGGGCATCCCGCTTATGCCCCCGTGTCTTGTCGGTCTTACGCCATCAGCACATGTACCGGCCTTTGCATCTTTGTTCCTCTCTTCAATATTCTTTCACTAGTCGAAAGACCTCGTCGCTTTAACACTAAGACGTTTCTTTAAGGCCAATGGACTAACACCTTGCAGACAAGCCGTCGGAACCAAGTGCACCTGAGCTGATGGAAGATACTGAGGCAGATGAGGCCACAATTCAAGCCTTCATTCAAGAACTTTTGGAAGCTGCAGCAGAGCCTGTGAGCGAGGAACCCTCATCGGCGGACATTCAAGAGCCAGCAGCAGGTGCACCTACAGCGGACCAAGAAAAGGCACAAGATGAGGTTGCCTCGGACGGTCCGCGTGAAGTCGTAGCCGACGTGTCTACCGACGAATCTACCGACGAGAATCTTGCGGGGGGTATCGCGATCGGTGAGGCAGTGTCCCTTACCAATGATCCTACTCTACGTCCCGAACAGGCTCCCAACGACGAGAGTGAAATCTTGCCTTCGGCTTTAAATAAAGCGGAGAGTGACGCGCCACCTGAAGAAGCTCAGATGGAAGACCAAAAGGACGCAGCTGAAGCCACGATTGACACGGCGTCCACTCCAGAAGCACAAACCTCTGCAGATCCGAGCGAAGCTGTCGATTCTGAAATAGTCGCTCAAAATGAAGAGGATTTTTCGGAACCTACTGTGGAAGAAGGGGATCCAGTCTCTGAAAGTAAAAGTGTCCCTCCGGAGTCAGACGCGAAAAGCACGCAGGAGTTGGACGAAGAGACCAATCCAGCTAATGCCGACATTGTCCCGAGTCCAGATCCAGAGTCAATCGACATTGAAGTGACGAATACCTCTGATCCCGCCATCGACTGTGAGAAAGACGGCGCGGCTGACGTGCCCGAAAATTTGACTAGCTCAGAACCTACCCCGGTCGACGCTGAAGATGTACCCCAGGCTGACGGAGCCGCTGCGTCCAAGGTTACATATTTACCGGAACCTCCAATCAACAACAGACAAAGCTGTGATGTCAACTTACCTGAGCTCGTCGCTGACTCGGAAGACATCGTTGGGGCAAATGAGCATACCCCCGCAGCGCTTGATTCTTCCCCTGACGGTGACGATGCTCACGCTGACATTCCCAAACACCAAATTGTTGACGAGAAGACGGCTACGGACATTGAGGCGAAGGATGAGACCACGGATCAAACCGGAGTTGACGCCACCTTGGATGTCGTCACGAACGCTGTGGAACAGGAAACCGCCGTAGACCGTGTGGATAGTAAAGAAGAGACAGATGGCACAGTACAAGACGAGCTTCCTCCAGAATCACAGGTTCCCCCGCCTGCTCCTGAACCTCCCCAAGTTGACGAAGAAGTTGCCGATGTGGAGAGCGGTGAACAAACTCTGGAACCTTCGCCACCCGTGGGCGAAGAACTTAGGCAAGAACCGCTGAACGCCAAAGAAGTCTTAGCCGCCGAAGAAAATACCACTGATGCCTCCGAGAGCTCTCCGGCCGTGGAAGAGCCAAAGGATGAAGAAAGTCAGCCCCAAGATGGACAAGAGTCTTCGGAACCGCAACAAGAAGAAGCAAGCACTGGCCAAGAAACCGAGAACATCGCCTCCGAGGCATCGGAGGAAGTTGGACCTTCTGCTATAGATGATCAACCGCAAGATGGAAAGACTGATGTAGTGAAAGACTCACAACCTACCCAGGAACTCGAAGAAGTGCAGCCCACGACCCCCAGTGCTGAGAGCGTGCCGGAAATGAACGAAGCAGAGGTGAAGGAGGTCTCGATTCCCAGTGATCAACCACCCTCAGAACGTCAGCCCGACTCGACGCAGGAAGAGCCGCTGCCTCAACCAAACCCGGAAGACTCGCAGCCTGAACCAGCTTCAGAAGAGTCGCAGCCTGAACCAGCTTCAGAAGAGCTGTGTCCTGAATCAGCTCCGGAACAGTCACAGCCTGAACCACCTTCAGAAGAGTCGCAGCCTAAACCACCTTCAGAAGAGTCGCAGCCTGAACCGCCTTCAGAAGAGTCGCAGCCTGAGCCACCTCCAGAAGAGTCGCAGCCTGAACCACCATCAGAAGAGTCGCAGCCTGAACCGCCTTCAGAAGAGTCGCAGCCTGAGCCACCTCCAGAAGAGTCGCAGCCTGAACCACCATCAGAAGA
>Ga0247733_1000181_pt1 | contig 72768 bp, 73 predicted proteins | sample UWRJL043104R2_FD_180932 | JGI IMG/M metagenome (GOLD analysis project Ga0247733, IMG submission 180932) | Plant litter microbial communities from Arlington Agricultural Research Station in Wisconsin, United States - UWRJ-L043-104R-2 | ecosystem: Environmental > Terrestrial > Plant litter >...
GTCGAGGCCGCTGGTGACGTACGTGACGATGTTGTCGCTGTAACAATCGGTAAAGCGACCGCTGCCGGCGAGGGTGGCTGCGGAGGTGACAACGAGATGTAAGGGAGCTGCTTGTCAGTGCTGTCTTCTGGGAAAACGAAGGCAATGTCTCAATGCAAGGTGGCAACGAGGTGAGTGGAGATTGGGTATTTCGTCGTCGTTCGTGGTCGTGGTGCGTGCAACATCGAAGTAAAACAACAGCGCGCAACCTACCTTTGCTAATCCCACAGCAGACCGACAACACCGACAATATATCGACACCGCAGACAGCGGTGGAGAAGCGACAGTATCGCAAGCGGCGTGCGAAGGTTTCGAAGGGTTGACAAGCGTCCGGCGTCGGACAGACAGTGGAGGTGCAAAGAGTTGATGCGAAAGACGCAGCAGTGGGGTGTCGGCAGGTGAATCCTAAGGGACCGAGAAATCCTTTATACGGGTGACTGCATTGCCTTCAAGCTCAGTGGGGCTCTCACACCGGATCGGGGGAACGTGCTCGCGTGCGGTGAATAGGCGGGGTGAGAGACTGGCGGTCGTGAGGCGGAAGTGTGATTTAGTTGGCTAGGTGAGAGATTGTTATTCCAGTGACTGGGCTGGTTGTCAGCTGCTCTGGTGTGGGGATAGAGATCGATAAGGAAGAAGAGTGAAAACTCAATTCACCACTGGTTTAATCGCCTGAAGAGCTTCTCGAAACGAGTATCAAGAGACCGAAAAGCTGAGTTTCGTCTTCTGAGTATCTTCATGTTCCTCTTCAGATCGGCATGTTAGCACCGCTCCCCCTTGGCACAAGGCCCAAAGCCCGAAATCCACACTACCCAAATCATGTTCCCCGATGCTAGATAATAGCAAAAACATATCAAGATAAACGGAGGCTCTAAAACGAAGCAGTGAATGACGTAGTGAATAGAAATAGATAATGCAGTTGTTTACTTCTTCCATGCAGCAGCACAGATGCAATACTCGCCGAAGCGGATGGCAAGTAACGCACATCGTCCACTTCCTTCTACACCCATGATTAGCTGTATGTGTCAGAGACCGAAAAGCCTTCGGCATCCGGCTGTGTCACGTCGTTGTATCGTAGTGTAAATCGCCAGTCCCTGTCGTTGTCGTGGTCGATATCCTGATATATTTCCCTAGTAGATGTATAGTATGAGCATTACAGAAGCCTACCCTATACCCCAATTCGTTCCTCGTCGCCCTTCATCATCGTGATCCCCGCGCAGGTGCCGCCCTCTGCCTGACAACCCGAATCTTCCAAGCCGCCAGACACCGCGGATCAATAAACGGCTCGGACAGGCTCACCTCCGTCACCCCTTCGACAAGCATCAACTGCTCCGCCAACCAGTCTTGCACGTCGAAGAAGGCACCAAGTGTCCTCGGAGTTGGATAGATAGGCGCGCTCCACTCGCAGTGAATCATGATCCTTGAGAGCTTGTCCAGCTCGCACAACGTGGGGAGACTGTAGTTGGCGGCGATTTGCTCGGCCGTCTTCACGCTCGGTCGCCCCAGGAGGAAAACTTGTTGGTGACAGCTGGACGTGTAATTGTGCATGTGTATATGTTCCAGGCGCATTGCATTGTGAGCATTACCTCCTCTAAATTTGGTAGGTGCCTAAGGAAGTCAAGAAATAAGAGCGTACGGGCAGGCGTACTGGCGTACTGGGAGAAGTGGGTGAAAGCGATCTTCTTGACGCTGTGATACCCCATCGATATCGGCATGTAATGTAAGATCTTGTCGAAGTAGATGATGTCGTCTTCCATGCGCATCTCAATCCGCCGTTTTGAGAGAAGATAGGATACCATTTCCCGATAAACTTGGCGGTTGGCGTAGCCCAGTTTTGGAAGCAACTTGACAATTCCCTTGCGGTCTGGATTGGTCTCCATGATGGCAAATTGGTCGAAGTGCATGTCCCAATATGGACGTAGGTGTGCAAGTCGGTGCTTGTAGACCAGCATGCGGATTTCGCCTGGGAGCTTAAGAAATGGGAATATCGGTTTCCAGCGTGGGGTGTTGTGGAAGGCGCGGACTGGGTAATAGTCCGCTGTCTCAAGATGGTGAAAAATGACAAGAAAAGATACCGAGAAGGGCGAGGAATAGTATCCACAAGTGGGCGTCCTGAATTGGTACGTTAGTTTGAATGGATTTTGAATCATGACGGAACACTCCTCGCGTACCGAGAGGTTTTATCGAATTCGTCAGAGACCAACGAAAGATGCCAGAAGATCTGTGCAAATAACAGGAGAAGAATGGATGCATCCCCGTCTCTCGATGTTCATTGTATTCTTCATGTGTACTGGGTCGATACGCCTCTCTGTCTGTTTCGTTCAAAATATGGTGAGGAAGGCTCAGTGCCATAATATCGTGGATGCCTTGAAGTGAAGTTCGATCATACGATCTCTTTGCGAAGATAGCGCTTGCGGCGGCCACTATAGCTCGCTCTTGGAGATGAGTTCCGGCTTTGGTGTTCGTCCTTAGATGGCAGTGCGATCTACGTAGAAATGTTAAGTGGTGGTAGGAGGCATACGAGACTCTCAAACAAATCACAAGTCCCTACATGACAAATGGATTTGGGTAGGACAGTTGGCTGAAGACACTGGAATGGAGGAGTTACCAGAAGATAGATCCGCCCAAAGCGCGAATAGACTGCTCGAAAGAGGATGCTCCCGATTAGTCGACCTTTCGAATTCCGCTTGAGTTTGTGCTGGTTGAGTATCCGAAATGAAGATCGCTTGAGTCTGAGGTTGAATTGTTCAAGTAGAGAGCATATACCGCCAGGCGTCCGCCCCGAACAGCGTTAGGCGGTTGCGCACGGCCCGAGAGATCTGTGAATGAACATGGCGAACAGACGTCGTGGTTCTGTTTGCATCCAACAAGCTCGTGTGAACAAACACCTGAGGCGGTGTGCAGATAAACTTGACTCTCTGGTGAGTGAAAGTAACTAAGCACGGAGGCCTAGTCGGATGTCTCGTAAAGTGAGGACAGCCATGACAGGAGACCAATGGTTTGGCGATTCGGTTCAAGCACAGTTGTAAGGGTTCGCTCTCGGCGTACATGGAGGGTCCCGATAGTGGCTCGAGATCATGTCGGTCTGGAGTACGAGGATATGCCGTATCATGAAGCTCGATATCGAGAGCACCAATCGCGGGCGTTTGTCGAAGGGGTTTAATTCATGCGTGCCTGAACAGATAGTTCCCCCATGCAAGCGGTGAGGCTTACAACAGGAACAAAGAGCTTGTGTCGGCTGTGGTGGTCGCAAGAGAGGTGCAATACGGCACAATGATGACAAAGACTGACGACAATCGCTCGATACCTGTTCTCCAATTGAGCTTATTCAACTTTCCGGTGCGTCTTTCCGTGAGAGATATACGGATCAGGTTAAGTCGAAACCCCCTACTCGAGTGTTGTATGAACCCAACAACCATACATCGAAATTTGGATAAACCTACTCGGGGTCGATTCAACTCCGAGCATAAGTTCGTATACGGAGCGGCACATTGTATCTCTTCTTGGCTTCTTGAGTATAAGGTCACTAGAGGCGACATCATTATTCCCCCAAAGTTATCTCGAGCTGAGATTGTCGTACACAGTCAACCGACGATGCAATCTCAGACGTAACGAAGGTTGCGGTGAGCATCAAGTTACTCGATGCTCAGAGTCGGCATTCGGAATTCGGTGCTCGACGCGCGGCGATCGACCCCCCGCCTTACACTCACCTCATCCTATTGGCTCGACGGATCTCACATGAGAGGTATGCTGAGTAGTCGATTGCGTGGCTTTAGGCAACGGCATGCAATAGTGAGTTGGACCGCAAGAGGATAACCAGGAAGATGGTCTCGATGCGGGCGGGACGGCGACAGCATCAACATTGAGCATGGAGAAGTGACTTTGCGCTAGCGCTGACTAATCTGGGCCTAGACATCCGGCCAATCAAGAACTGGCACCTTTATCCGCATCAGCCCTATCAACCCGTCGATAACGATGGAACACCTTGGCAATCCCGCGAGACGCGAGACATGCCAGCGCAGCTCGCCATGCCCGCGACCATCTGCGTGTCCAATGCCGCGTCGGCGCTGACGTTGCACTTTCGGGATACAATTCCCACACTTTTTTATCCTCTTTACCGCCGTTTTCCCTAGCATTGAAAGCATCACAGCGCAATTGCTTGACCACGCATAACAATGCCGTCGCCGCGGACCTCCAACGAGGAGGGCGCGCCTCTCTTGTCGCCGATAGACGCCGACTTCAACGAGCTGCCTACGGCGCCGACGCCCAAGAAGAAGCTGTCCTGGATCCTCCTCGTTTCCCTCGTCGTCCTGTGCATCGCTGTTCTCGACGTGGGTGCCTTCCTTGCCGAACCTCCCAAGACGCGTGTCTACGAATCCAACCTGTGCATCCGCTACTACCAAGAGGTCGACCCGAGCAAGATACAGGCGGATGGCACGGTTCCGGAGGCGCTGTGCAAGGTGGACGAGGTGCAGCAGAAGATGGCTATGGTAGGCCGGCCAGGGTACAATACGTCTGGGTATAGTCGCTAACGTGGAACACCTCAAGATATTCGGCTGGCAAGACACATTCGACGCGATTCCCGGGCTCCTATTAGCTGTGCCCTTGGGCAGTCTCGCTGATCGAATCGGGAGGAAATGGATCTTCGTGGGTTGTCTCATGGGAGTGCAGTTGAACTGTGTCTGGATACTGCTCATCTGCTGGATGAGAACTCTGCCATTACAGCTGGTGTGGTTTGCGTCGGCCTTCTACTTCTTCGGTGGCGGGCCCCTTGTTGGAACGGCGATTGGATTGACCATAGTCGCCGACGTTGTACCGCCTGAGAAAAGGTGAGCTAATTGGGACGGAGCCATCTTCGAGGGTCTCGTACTAATAACGAACAGGACCACAGCTTTCCTCTACATTATGGCCTCGGTTCTGGTCGCCGAGATGGTTGCACCCATCCTCGCTGCAAGGCTAATGGAGCAAGGGGATTGGTATCCGCTTTTGCTCGCGCTGGCGATCCAACAAGTTGGTGTCTTCGTCGCCATGCTCTTCCCGGAAACCCTACATATGCGCGATCTTCCGGAACCAAGGGACAATGTGAGCGAGAGCATCGAGTTGCAGACGAAAGGGGAGCGCTACGGGTTCAAGGCCCAACTGAAGAACTTCAAAGCTGCATTGCTGTTTCTTCGGAGTGACCTCACTGTCGCTCTGGTCATTCTCACGTTCGTGGCGAACAGATTGGGGCGGCAGTCGCTCAATCTCTTGATTCGTTACGCCTCTAAACGATACAATTGGAAGATTCAGAAGGTAAGTCCGTTCTCGTGGTAACACCCACAGTCAGCAAAGCATGTCTAGCGGCACCTGGATGATACTTTGCCGTTGACGCGTCAAGCTAATGATTGAATAGGCCGCATACCTTCTATCCTTCCGCGCTGCTACCAACCTCGTCGCAATAACCGTTTTTGTCCCCATTGTGAACCTTATCCTAACCCGGTACCTGCGCCTGCCCATACATTGGGCCGATCTCTGGTTATCTAGAGGATCGCTCATTCTCATGACTCTCTCTTTCTTCATTCTCGCTGTGGCCGCGGAACCCCCTCTCCTCATATTCGGCCTCCTCATATATAATCTTGGCACTGGCTTTACCGCTTCAATGCGCAGTGTCGCGATACATGTCGTGGGTGGACAGGCAAGCCCAGACATTGGCAAGTTGATGAGCTTGATTGCTATCACCGAGAGCATCAGCATTATGATTTCGGGGCCGCTTCTCAACGAGATGTTCAAGTGGGGTATGGATTTGGGCCAGGCGTGGCTAGGATTGCCATTCGCGGGTACTTGTGTGGTTTACGGGCTCGTGACTGTTGTCACGTTCCTTATCAGTGTCAAAGAGCACAACGTGGAGTACGTGGAGGTCGCAGCTGACGATGAAGAGGAAGTGAGAGCGAGCAGCTCAGCAGTCGAGCGCGGGATCGAACCAAGAATCACTACATGACAATTTGTCACGCGCTGTCGAGGAGTTACACCACCGGAAATCTAGGTACAGGGCGCAAAAGAGTACAGGAACCTTTGTGCAATTTCGAAAACGGCCGAGAACCCTGCTTCATGACAACCAAACGACGACCTTCCCAGGGCACTGTGTCAATCAAACGACGACCTGACCATAGCACTAACTGTGTCAACCAAACCATAGAAGCGTCGACGCTTAGAGCCGCCTCAGCATCTCGGCAGCGAACTCTGGAACGTCGATTATCAAATCGTCCCACCCTTCGCATGTCTTGAGGACCCGAAACCTTGATCTCGCCGACTTGACCACCACTTCCCTTAATACCCCGAGCTTTCCACCATGGCCTTGTCGGTAGACCTCGCGGATGCAGCCGATCAGTTCGGTGCCCTGAACCCGAACCACCGAGGCAATCCGCTTCTCAAGTTTCTCTTTCGCTACGTCGCACAGCGAAGCGATACCAAATCGATGACCAGCAGCGCACATCTGAACATGGAAGACGAGGTCGTTTCTAAGCTCACTTGGATCGCTGGGACATTGCGTTGCTTGCGTTGAAAGGCGACTAGAGGTTCGAGACGGTGTCGCATTTCCTGCGATAAAGGTGTCAATGGACTCAATATCTGCACCCACGTCGATTGCCGATCCCTCGTCGTTTTGGATGTCGTCTGAACAGCCCTGAACCGCACCCTCTTGGTGGTCTTCATCCTCGTCGTCCACTTCTTTGGGCAAACCGAACGCAATGGTCTGGTGTCCGTCTGCGCTGTAGTCCAATGTGTACAAGAAAGTCAAAACTGCGGAAAGCACGTGCGACTCGCAGTCACTCGGATCAATCCAGATCTTGGTCGGCTTTGCTGGTGACGCATAATCCCGCTCGCCCTCCCGCGGTGCGCAATGTTCTTCGAAAAATTCACTGCGCGGACACACGATTGCGCGATGAACAGGGTATCGATCGGAGCCGCATATGATCAGCAAATCAGCGTACTTGTTATCCTGCACGAGAGAGATAATGCCGTCGTACAAGGTACAGTACGAGCTGTTGAGCTGGATGTGCTTGCTGGTTGTGGCGAGGCTGTATGGTCGTGGGCGTTTGCTTTCCTCGGTGGGCATGGCTTTGTGATTGGGATTGAAACCATAGCTAGCAGAGGTGGAGGACTGTGAGGCACCCATTTCGTGAGGATCAGGGTGGGTGAATCTGCGCAGCTCTGGGCCTGTATTTGAGCTTCTTGCTGCCTGGAAGGTGGTGAGAAGGGCAAGTCTTGGCACGAGGGGCGTGATTGGTCGCGGGACGGTGTGGCAAGATGTGTGCCTCACGCTACAGGCATCACAATATTCGTGGAGTCGTCCACCGTGGTAAGCAGTGCTATGTATTCCTCGGTCAGTTCTGCTTCACTTTTGCATTGAGGTTTCGAGATCAATACCATCCCGCGCTTACCAATTTTGTTCTCCACCAAGCCGACGGTTCCATCTGCCATTTGTAGCAGCCGCAATGTATGCCCCATGGGAGGCTAGAGGTAGGGGTAACTTTGGGCTCTCTCCTCTTCTTGTCAGACGTATCTCCCTCTTTTGTTATCTTCCGTTCAACATCGCGGTCGAGACTTCTCCATATCATCAATCAAGCACATGGCTTGACAAGTCCGCCCATTTCCCACTGTTTCGCCCCAGCCATCTTGTCTACCACACCTTAGCAAAGCTTCGCTACGTTAAGCTGCACCGTCTTACCGCGCAACTTCAACGGTAACTAGTATTATCACTCACCCCAATGCTCGCTCGTGCTTCGAGCGACGCCGGCTCCCGTCTTCGTCGCTCCAAGTCCACGTCGACCGTCCAGTGGCATCCACCGCCCGTCCCAGAGCCCTTGCATCCAGATGTAGCACAACGGCATGCCTTGGCCGCTGCTACTACAGCTTATGCTCGGTCACGCGAGCACGAGACGACTGATCCCAACAACAAGCGCAGTTCTGACCTCTCTCGAACCAAGAGCTCGTCTAGCCGCAAGTCACTCACCTCCCAAGGAAGCCACTTCCCGCCCCGCGAGTCGAGCTTCCGATCCATCAACCGTCCACGAACGGATCAGGTGTCAAGTTCGCAGCGTCAGTCTCGAGTCCCGACTATGGCTACCGAGAAGTTTCCGTCATTCTATCCTACGCCAGGTAGTGATAGGCCTCTGTCAGCACAGACTTCCATCACGTTTAGCGAGAACGTGAGGCCGAACTCTCAATCCAAGTCGCATCGGCAGAGTGCTGCTTCGTCGGTCACCTCTCAACAGATTCGGAAGGCGCGCTCCATGTACTACGCCAGCAGTGTTCAGACCGGGTCGCCCATCGCACGTCCTCCGGCCAAGTATCTGACCACACCGCCGCCCATGAGTGTGAGCCCTCTTCCTAATACTTCGCCTGCTCTGCTCCAGGCTCTGGCTCGGGCACCCTCGCCTCTCGTGTCCCCGCAGTTGCCAGCCACAGTCGGATCAGGTGAAACAATCGAGCAAGCAAGAGACAAATATCTACAAGGGTTCCAACAGCGACAGGTCAAGCACAAACCATCCTTGTTCCTCGCGCCGTTCAAGAAGCGGCAAGACCGCAAGAAGAAAGAGCACCCGGCATCCGCGGGTATCGTTTCTGTGTCATCGGAGAACCGCCGCACACCGAACGACGGTAGACTTGAGTCTTTGGATGACTTTGGAATGCCCAAGCAACCTCAGAAGGAAAAGAGGTCTTTTTCGAACTCGCTCAAAGACAAGTTCAAGAAGGTGTTCAGGCGCACGTCGAACAATGCGCCAACTCTACCTGTGCAACAAATCGACGCAAGCCGAGATTACTTCAGCTACCAAGCCTCCCAGCAGGAGCAGACTGTACCAAGCCCAGGTGACGACGTCCTCCTACGAACCAGGTCTCGAACGCCGGCACTTGAACGAGCTCCGTCGCCATTCGTCAGGTCCGGATCGCGCGGTAGCAACAGGAGCAGAGGAAGTAACCGCAGCTTACACAGCGAGACCAATGCTACTCACATCTCATCTCGCGTAACTAGCTGGAGCGACTCCTCTGCCAGCAACACGCTCACCCAGCGTGACGTCAAACGCCTAACGATCATCCACGAGGCCAAAGACAGTATCGGAAGTGAAGGTGACCGTAGCATTTCTCATGCTTCTGTTAAGAGGAAGTCTCTACCGAGTCCCAACCTCGCAGCGTTTCGAGACCCGATGCCAATGGAGAGCCTCCTGGAAGAGGCAAACACGCCGATCGATCCGAAGCGCGTCTTCTCCGCCCTCATGAAGGAGATTGATGCTCCAAGGACCGCGCAAGCTCCTGCCATTGCACCCAATTCTTCGCCTGGTGCCATTAGCGATGTATTTGAGTCGAGCGCTACGAAGGAACTGCGCAATTCTGCGACGCGTGAGCTGCACTCGAGCACTAGCAGAGACCTTCGTACCAGCATGAGTAGCGATCAACGACCCCCGCCTCATATACGCCCGAATACCGCTCAAAGCAAGACCAGTTCCATCAAATCTTTTGGTAGAGCCCTCAAGTCAACGATTCGTAGCGTGACACCAACGGAGATCAAGTCATCCTCGACTGGTCCAGATCGCAGCAGGAGTGTGCGAGGCACTGTGAGAATCCCAAGACCCGATACGGCTAGCTCAGAAAGCGCAAGTTCCGAAGTCGAGAGCGGAGGTGACGGTGGTGCCTTTGGATCCATCAACTTTAGGATGCACTCCCAGAGGTATGATCGCGACTAATTTGCACCCTCTTTCATCTGCCCGAGTACTTACCTAAGGACGTAGCCGCCCTAGAACTCGAGAATCCCAGGATCCGAAAATCGAAACGCCTACCGCGGAAGTCATCGAGCAACGAGTTGCGAGATCGAAGGATCGATGGAAGACACCGCTTGATGCATCACATATACCTGCCGTTGATCGTCCTCATAACCGAACACTCTCTGGAGCCGATATCGTTCTCAATAACACACCGAAGATAGGCGCAAACGTTCCGTTATCGCTGGAAGTAGATGGTTACTTGCCCGAGGTTGTCAAGCAGCAAGCAACTTCTGTCCGCCTCACTCCGAAATCGCCTCAACCGAGACAGCTCTTCTCGCCACTATCGCCCAGTGTTTACTCCCGTAACACGGACGGTATGAGCATTCTACCAAACGACAGCGTTATGTCTTTCGAGGGCACCAACAATGACTATACAACTCACGAGAGCGGTTCAGCCGTCATCATCACGAGCCGTTCCGTCAAAAGCTACAATATCGGCACACCAAGTCCCAAGCACGGCATGGAGTCAAACAGATCTAGCCGGGATTGGAAGGCTTGGTTGAGCCACGAAGTATCTGAGCTTGATGCGAATGCTCAGAGCGACTATACTTTCCAGAGTACCTATTCGCCTACGGTACGGCAATATTCACCACCAACCAGTTTGCCACCATCGAGACATCATCGCGAGTATTCACAGATAGGAGAGGATGATACTACGACGGTTATCATGAGAGAGTCCATGGATACCATTATGCCCCGTCGGGGGGCCGACGTGGATGAGGCGCCCATAATGGAGTCTGTCGAGCAGAGCGATGCGAGCCCAATTGTCGCGGTAGCGGAAGTATTGCCGGACACCCCACCTGCTCCAACAGAACCACCCGCAGACCTCAGTTCGGTAAAAGAGACGCATTCACTACCTTTCCCGATGCCGAGTGCCATTCCCAGAAAGCAGCGTCTTTCGTCGCTTTCGTCGGCTTTCAGCCAACGCTCCTCAGCCGCATCATCTTCGACGAATAGCACACCGACGTCCGCACGCATGAATGATCGATTTCCCTTCATCAAGTCCAATCGCAGCTCAAGCAGCCAGAGCGCAAAACTTCGCCGTACTTCTCGCACGCCTACTGGTCACAGCTCCGGCTCATCGTCGTTGGGTTCCGAAGCTACACCCAGCCCGAAAGTGTACTCGGACTTCTCCGCGCCGGGTACAAGCCGTACGTCGAACTATGCGCCCAACACGCGATCGAAGAGGAGCGGGGAAGTTGTCGGCCAAGACAAGGAGAGGCAGAAGGAGGCCCGGAAAGAGAACGTGACTCCGACTACGCAAATCAGACGACCTGGGCAGATGCGGACTGGATCTACACTGTCACTTCCACTTACTGTGGCGAGGCCCAAGTCGATGTTGCCGCTTTCTTCGGCGGCCCTGAATCGGAGCCCTTCGTCACTTTCGCAGTACACTACTACCGCGGAGTATGGAAAACAAATTGCGAAGCAGGGTCGACTGGCAAGCCCGGAATGGAGTCCACAGCGGCAGCGTTTGAAGGTGAAGATCTCTCCAATCTCGCCCAGCAAACTTACCGCGCGGCCAAAGAGCGCATTCGATCTCCGCGGGGCGAACACACCATCGACTGCTATGAGCCGAGCGCATACCAGCAGTCCAAAGAAAGAAACCGACCCCCAGCACCAGGATGCCGAGACCGTCACACAACAACACCAGACACACGATTCTTCACCCATTAACACCAGCACCGCGGGCCTAAACACTGACGCACTTGGCATGCTCCTCGAATCGCCATGGGCGGACTCTGAAGCACCAAAGTCTCCGCGTACATCGTTCGAGCTCGTGGCAGCTACGCGGCCAAAGCTCAGGGTCATGCATAGTTCCAGCACGTTGGCGCTGAACAAGGAGCCTAGTCCCGGGTTGGAGGACCGTATTATTGATTCTATACTTGAGGGCGAGGAGCAAGCGAGGAGTGTTGGGGGTGTTGGGGGTGTTGGGGGTGTTGGGAGTGTTGGGAGTGTTGGGAGTGCCGCCGATGGCGGCAGGGTTACGCCGGGGCAGAGGATGGCGGAGAGATTCTTGAAGGAGAGGAAGAGTGGGGTATGGACATCCGTTCGTGGGTTTGAGGATGATGATGTAAGTGGGGGGTTGGTGAGGGGGGATACGCCTGCTTTTCTATGATAGGTGAGATTGATTAGTTGGGGGTAGTGGATATCACTGGCATTGCTAACCAGGTGGTTACGGAGGGAATAATGCAGGAAGTTGTTGCGTTGGTGTGCGGGTTGGTTACGATGGTGGCTTTTGGGTTTGGGATTGGAGCACGTTGGTCGCGCACGGTTAGTATGCGATGGATACTGTGTTGTATTGTCGGTATGCCGGGTTGTGATTGGTCATTAGATGCGCAGCTTGTAGGTCGAGATTTGGATATGAAAGGTGTATTGCTACGTGGTTCTTAGTTTGCTGGATGTCCTGATGCGGGTGTGATTCTCAAGCGAGCTACGGCGAGCTACGCTGAGGATTTCGTGATGTGGTTCAAACATCGATGTGACCACAATACAGGTAGTACTTAGCGACCCAGACACGGCAACAACGCGACATGATTCAAATTGAAGACCTTTGCTCTTCTCTTGTGGTATGCGTTATTCTTATGAGGGTGCTCCAAACAAATAGGATACTGTCCCGGGAATGTCTTCAACAACGCTGTGACCCAGTCATCTTTTCCTTGTGGCTTACTTAATCTACAATGAACTCTTCGATCCTTTCGTCCCCAGCATGTTGAACAAGTGGTGGTCACGCTTTCGCGAGGATGCGGGGATCGACAGAAAAGGGGGAATACAAAAAGGTGGTTCGTTCTAATCCTCTCAAGACGCAAAACGCTATTATAACGAATGGATGCATCCGAAGCCTAAGATAGTGTCAGGTGACTGTTTCCTTGACCGACATTGTTCCCATGGTATGCCAATGATGCGACTCTTAGCAATAGACACTGATCAATAAACGTAAAGAATCTGAAGGGCGCTATGCTAGCAACGATTGCTCAACATCGTACCTCTTCTTTCTTTTTAGATCATGACTCCTTTTGTAGTAGTACCAAGCTCCTACGGTCACAAGCGTTAAGGGCACTGTCGCCACGATATAGACCCAGAACTGAGGGCTGATGTGAAATGTTCCATTTTCTTCTCGGAAATCAAAGAGATTCATTCCGAGAAAGGACTACAGTCGAGATGTCAATAAGGTTCAATTTCTCAACACAATAGGGTACTAACAGCCACAAATGATGCAGGTAAGTATACCAGCGTACACACTGTTATGACCCGCACAGTGGCGTTGTCGTCTACACTCTCGCGCGTTAGTTGCAGGATGCGCGTGCTGATCTTGTTCGAAGTGGCTTGGTTCTCCACGTCGAGAAGATTCGTAAGCTGCTAAGCGGTCAGTATTGCTGCATTGATAGTGAGAAAGTCACTAACAAGTCCCAACGTCGCTTGAACCCGTTGTGCTAGTATCTCAGCCGCATTTATGTGACCTTCTAAACGATGCTCGAATTGGAGCAATTCTTTCTGTACCGATGACTTCTGGGGACTGCTATTAGCAATAGCTGTGTTCACAATCATCAATGTCTGTACAAGAACAACAGTGCTGCGGAGGCATCGACATGTTTTGCACACGACCTTGTCTTCGAGATGTCGCAGCTTCTGAAGATGGCTGGGCTGAATCACTGGTATGGCGCGCGGTGCGTTCGGCTCGACCACATCGAGATGCCTTCTCTGCCCATTTTTAGCTTTCACTACATCGAGCGGTTACTCCATCATACGCACTATTTGTTCTAGCTCCGTAGCTAGGTTTTCGATATAATCTTGCCAGTTGATCAAATATGACGATATAACCATTAAGTGAATGTTCAGTGGATGTTGCGCCAATGCCGCTTTATTGGAGGATCGGGCATGGTCCTCCAGTCTACGCTGTGCGACTGCTTTTTCCTTCGGGTGAAGAAGTATTACCCGATTACAGTCACTTTTGGCGGAGAACTTGTGGTAGCCGCCTGTCTGTCGAAACGACCACGGGTCGCGTGGTGGAGGTCTTCCGTTCAACTCGACATACATGAACTGATAGCATAACTCTAAACAGGGTCAGCATAGTGGTAGCATTTTTGCATTTGAATCGACTTACCGAATGAACCATCGTCTTCCATGAACAATTGCCTTGCTCCAGAAGATTCTTGGAAGATTTGTGGCTGATCTCCGAACTTCTGGAGTACGTCTAGGAACATGCCGGAAACCTCCCAGTTTTGGATCACTCTCGTCATAGCACTTTCAGTGCAACTGAGCGGTGCGAGGGAATATTCCTGGCAAAAGGATCTAGCGACAGTGAGATTGACCCTTAAGCAAATGTATGATCCCTTACAGTACCCGAAAAGCGTCATTGCTGCTTTTCGAGAGAAAATCTTCCAGGTCGGTTTCATTGCTTGGTCGAAGCACAGCATCTATCTCGTTAGCTGCGCAAAAGACTATTGGAATGTATGTCTGTCATACTTGTTGCACTGTGCCCCTCGTCTAAGCGCGTAAGTCGCACGTCGAATTCACCCAGCGCAAAAAGCAATTTTTCACTATCTCGATAGCGCTTGACTCGTGATTCCCATTCGTCTGTGAATATATTCCTGAGGAACAAGGTTGATTCGGACTCCATACTGTATTGTGAAAGTCAGACGCACCACCTCGATCGGGGAAGGCTGTGATATAAGCTGAAAGACACGAGACACGAGGCGCGAGGCGCAAGGCTGAGGCGGGGCGCGGTTCAGGGCGTTTCGTATGACCAGTAAGCGCAATTTAATCGCCCCCTGCGGCAACGTGGAGTATTGCAATCACGCGAAAACTTGGACGGAGCTCTTGTGTGGATTTGAAAAGATCACAGCGTAGTCTGTTACTGAATGAACTACGATACTACCACGCGAACATCCAATGTCAATGGTTCGATATCGTTAAACGAAACACTAACAGTACAAAGGCATGCCTTGGCTGAAAAGGCAACCCAGTCATGCGCTCATGCATATCTCCCGCAAGCCCCTGTCCTACTGATTTCGCTCCCTAAGGGCACTGCCACAACTTAGCGCATCCTGTAAAACGCTCAAGTTGAACTCACCGGAGGTCTTCCTACAATATCTCAATTAGAGTGTGCCACGAGGAAGGGGAAGGACGTTTCACACCTCAGGGATCGTTTCCGGGGCCCAAAACTCCCATCGATTTTGCGTCTCCTATCACTTTGAGTCAAAAACTTGCAGCTTGCGCAAATGTCTAGACAGACCTTGATCGCGAAATCTGCTATATTGGAATCTGGATACCGCCCAAGGAGGAAATTTTCAAGCTTCTTCTTGGTTATGTATCCTGACGTCCTTTCTTCCACAACATTGTGAACAGGGTGGCGTGCCATGGTGAGGGGGCGGTGTTAATGCGACAACCAGGGCGAAACGCTAGGCTGACTCTGGTCTCAAGGCCTTCGCGGGAGCTTGTGAGCCTTGTGGATTCTCACCCACACCCCTATTTAACGTCAAGCGACTTTGAGCCGCTTCATATGTTGAGTATGCACAATGATTTGGCATCATGTCATTGATGAGCACCCCTCGACAGCTCGACAGCTCGGTGGTTTACCAGTCGTACAAGGCTGAACGCAATGCTGTTCAATTGGGCATGTGTGATAAAGGCATCGTTTACTGCCTGTTTCGCCTTCTAAGATCGAGGAGGCCCGGGCAAAGGGCAAATTAAGTACTTGCTAGATCCGGCGAGGGACTCCCGTATTCAAGCCACTGAATTAGACGCGTGCACAGCCTTGCATAAGGCGTACATGTTGTTATGGCGAATCAGCAGCGTCGTCCACCCTCCATCGCCCCCTCTTGTGGAGGCGGATGACGAACTTCAGGGCGTCGATCAAAGCGCCATGCTTTTCGATCAGAGTGTTTTTTCCTGAACAAGGCGTATTTAGTGGCTATTGGAGGACGACAGGCTTGTCGTCTGGCTTTTCCAGAGCGGTGACGGTGAACCACTATAAACGCGACACAATTACGGGTTGATCCTTGAGATCTTACTCTAGACCGCCACGTCTTTCACCACACATCGTACAATTTGCCCAGCGCAATGGGTTTGTGTTACTCGCTTTTCAAACGTCGTGTCCCCAAATCAGCCAATTCATCTGGCACAGACATTCTGGTGGAACAAACGACGACAGCCCAGAAGTCAAATGGTGTCAACGCCAAAGTCAATAAGGCTGTTCGAGCCAATGGATTTGCGTCCACCCCGAGTATCACCCCGAAAGCGGGCACTCGACCCACGACAAGGTCAGCAATCGAGCACAACGATCCCGACGATGAAGCCAACTCATCTCGCACAAACATTGGATTGGAACAAGGCGCAACGTCCCAGGTGTCCGATGGCGTCGAAACCGAAATCACTCAGCCTGCTCGGGGCAACTCTCATGCTTCCGCACCGGCTGTATTGAACGATGCGAATAGTGAAGTCACACGGTCAAGGCTAATGACTGCGCATAAGGAGCCGAACGTAATGATAACACAAGACAACAATTTCTATTCATCTTGTGAATTCAAAGAACTGGGCGAAGATCTCTACGCACTCTTTCAAGAACGCGAGAGAAACGGCGATAACGACTTCCCGGTAATACTCCCGGAAGAAGTGAAACAAATATGGAAACCGGTATTTTACAGCAAATTCTACCGAAATCAGCCGTGGTACGACCCGGCTTGGGACAAGACTCTTGACATGGAAAGATATCTGATCGTCATGTCCATCCTCATATACATCGATTTCAACGAGTGGCACCGGTTTCGGGAAATCTTCATCAATCTAGGTCATCAGTTGAGTAGCAACGGAAGCTTTATGGGCGGCCGTCAGGACAGTTACCTGCCCTTCGATGAAGAAGCACTCTGCAACTCCGATTTTTTGGGAAGAAAATGTGGGGCCATGTTTTACAAACATCAGTTCATGTTCTGTCCTTTCGTCATTCAGGAAAGAGCGGCACCATATAAGATAAATCAATGGAATCGTCCTGCATTTGTCGGCAGGCCGGAACATGTCGACGAGGGAGCGTGTGGTGTGGTCACAAAACGAATCATTGCAGCAGGCTACCTGGAATTTGAGAACCGAACAGTAAATGACAAGGCAAGTTGCACTGTCCGATATCTGATTGTTTGCGCTAATCGGAAGTGTAGCCCAGGGCAGTTGCAATCAAGAGTATAGCAGATCACAAGGCCCAGCAAGCTGAGTTCGACAATTTGAAGGCCCTGAGAGAATGTCTTGTTCGCCACACCAGGATCATGGTTAACATTGCTACAATTATGCAAACCACTTGGTCGGGCAAGGTTACTCATCACATCGTCTACGAATTAGCAGCGTACGACCTCAATGTCTTCTTGACAACTCCAAGAGGAGAGACGAGAGGAAAACGGCACCAAACCGGCGCTCCGGAAAGGACAAATTCAGGGGCTATGTGGCCTATCGATCTGATGGTAGAAAGTCTCAATCTGGCCGACGCTTTGGATTATCTCCACAACCGCCTTTTTCACACATCGAGCATATCTCTGGCCCACAACGACATCAAACCTGAAAATGTGCTAGTATTCTATCCAGATAGCACGGATCCTGACGTCAAATGCCCAGTGGGCGTATGGAAATTCGCAGATTTCGGCCTCTCGAGGATCAAAGACAAGAAAGCCAGCATGCGGCTGAGTCCTGAATGGGCCCGTAAGCCAATATCCCCAAAACTCGAAGTCACCCACCGTCGGACCCGTTCGGTTTCAAACACCACGCCAAAAAGAGACCCGGGAAGATTTACTGCACCTGAAAACCATCAGGAAACAGTGACCAAGACAGGGGGCAGAGAAGCAGACGTATGGTCATTTGGATGCATGCTTTCAGAGATTCTAGCATATGCTATGGACCTGAACTATAGACATGTTAAAGGATTCAGGAAGGAATTAGGACGGGGCTCGGATGACTGGCGCTTCTATGACGTCAACACTAAATGTGTCAAGCCGACGTTCTCTGAATACCTCAAAGGACTGAAAGATAAGAGGGGAAGAATACTGGAGAGGGACGGCGACACGATTGACAGATGTGTGGATCTCATAAATGAGATTGTGGTTGCAGATCCCAACAATCGGCTTGAAGCCAACGAGATTCGAGACGAACTACGAGACATCGGGAACGGAATGAGATCCGAGTTCAAGCTCCATGTGAATACCGCTATTGCAGAGTCCTCAAACGAACCTAGCCCGGCAAATTCATCGGCAACCGAAAGCCCAGAGGAATTTTCTGATCATCCCGACGGTACAAACCCCTTTGCCAATCACCAGCGAACCATAACGCCAACGATAACTATATCCGAGCACTCGCATGACATAGTGGACGGAAGAAACCACAATCTCTTCCAAACGGCCATTGCCACTATCGCGGATGATTCAGGCGAGCCGAGTCTAACGAACTGGTCGGCAAGCGAAAGGTCCATCAGCGGTAATCTTGACAATAGCCAGTCTTTCCCGGATCCTTGAGAGCGTCTTCACAGCAACAGAATAAGCCAAATTCCCTGCACGATGGTATGGAAACAAATTTCTTTTAACGCTCCGCAAGCCACTCATCCACAACCCTCCCCTCCGCCTCCAAAAGCCCCATACTCGGCTCAATTCCCTCATCTACGTTCAACTTCCCCGCCGCCACCGAAAATGCTGCACCAACCACAAACGGCAGATTCTGCTGATCAACCTTATACTGCTTACTCCATGCCTCGCCCTTGATCTTGTCAATTTCGCCCCTGATCTGGAGCAGAACCGACCAGCAGTTATCATGCATCGCCCAGTAGTCGAAAATCACATCTCCGACCCGAGATCATCGAGCTCATCCTGAAGTTCTTGTACACGCGCGACTACACAACGGGAGACGTAGATGGTGAGCGCAGCTCGGACCATGTTGTGGTGTGCTTCGATTGGAACGGAGACACACTTACTCGGAGTCAGCGAAGAGAACTACAAGAGGGCCTACTCCAAATCAAAAAGAGGACAATGGCCAAATTCTCACGACTCTTCGAGACGTGGTGCCCAGACCTCAAGGTAACATCCCCGACATTACGATACTAGAGTGTGTTCTTCGATGCTAATTTCCTTTCAGTCAAACGATGGTTATATGGCAGTACCTTCCTCCAAGATCACGACGGAGGTCTTCAACCAAATCATACAACTATACAACTTACCGAAGAGTAAGGAGGGTAAGCCTTACTACCAGACCCCAGATCCAGACCCCACCATGATCCACGCGAAAATGTACGCCGCGGGTGACAAGTATGATATTGCCAGGCTTCAAGAGATTGCTATGACCAGTTTGAAGGAATGCCTTGACGGTCGGGAAGTCGAGGCAGATCCCGAAGGTTTGGCCATACAATATCTGATGGCCAATACTCCTTCATCGGATCGCTCAGTCAGAAAGTTCATAGCGAAGCAAATTTATCAGGACATGGATTGGTTCGGCATCCGTCCTTGCGTTCGCGAAATTCTCCACGACTTTCCCGAGCTGAACGACTACTGTATCCGATACCAGTTCAAGGATGATGAGCATGAGAACGGGAAAGAAGACGAGCAAAATGACAATACGGTATCTTTCATCCGGGTGAGAGGGGTGAGGGTGGTGCATGGGGTGCACAGGTGCGGAAGATCCAATCGGGGTCCTGCATTTGCTTCAATTGCGGAGACTTGGGAGTGTACATAATCGGATAATGAGATCACAAGGTATTGGGTGCTAGACCATGATTCGGTTGGATTCCTGCTCTAACCACAGGAGCATGCCTAATACAGTCCTAATTGGCGCCGTCTCTACTTCGAAAAGCCCGCGCAACCGTACTAACAACAGGATAGCTCATAATGCGATCATGCAGCCCAAACTTGACAATCTGCTCCCTAACAACCCCACCAGCCCCATTCCACTCAATCTCCCAGCCACCAGCGCCAAGTGGAACCTTCCTCTTCTCCTTCTCCGCCTCCAAGTCCTCCCGCGTCAACGCCTCCGCTACATCGCGCATGCCGTTCACCGCGTGCCAGAACAAAATTTCGGAGTGCATCCAGGGCATGTCCCAATCATCTTCTGCGTGGATGAGCGTAATGTCGTATTTTGTGTGCAGGTGCTCTAGCTTGATGGCGTCGAGGTGGCGGATCAGGGTTGAGATTTTGTCTTTGGAAGGCCATTTGGGGACGATGAAGGTATTCAGGAAGGCAAGAAGAGGTGGGTAGACTGAAAGGGGAGATATTAGTGGTATCGTGCCGGCGATCTTGTATGTTGCCGTTGTGGTTTCGACGTCGGCCATGGGAGCGACGAGAACTGTACCCGCAAACAATATTGGCGGTGAGCGCAGAGCCAAAGTGTGTGTCAGCGACAATGCAACGGCGGTGCCGATGGACTGCGCAAAGACAACGATACGGTCCGGCGTAATCCCGGCAGTGTCGATGGCGAAGTTGGCGAGGGTGAGGGCGTCAGTGAGCAGCCCTGCTTCAGAAGGCCATCCCGTGCTAGATCCGAAGCCGCGGTAGTCGATAGCTAATATGTGAACGTTTCGTGCTGCTGCTGATAAAGCGCGGTAGCTTTGCGGTCGCCATCCAGATCCCAAGGTACCTGCAGCGCCATGGAAATAGATAACTAAGTGGGCAGTAGGGTCGTCTTTCAATAACTTGAAAGAGAGTCTCTTCTCAATGTCGGCACAAAGCCCGATATCTTCCTCTCTTAGCTCTTTTTGATTCTGAAGGTATGCTTCCAATGGGAGAACGTGCCATGCGTGAAGCCTCTCTTCGTCAGAAGTCTGCAAAGTAAACGGAGTGACTTGGTTTCTGAGGAAACCCCATTGCTCCGGGATATTGACATCTTGGAACCAAGTGAGCGTAATTCGATGGAGGTATATCACATGGTCTTGTAGCGTTGGGATGGTGAGTAACGACAGGAACGCAATGTAGAGCCCTGCGATGCCAGCGACAGTGCCAAACAGCGGCTTTAGCGCAGCAGAGGCGGAAGGCATTGTTCGGATGCCTCGAGTAGACGCGTTTTCGTGAGGCGTGGTGTTATTGAAATCGAGGAGATTGAGACATGCGCAGCGCCGTGGGGTGTTTGGTAGACGATGGCGCAAGCTTTGCTGCGATGCATGGGAGGTCGTGTTTCGTAATCCCCGCAGTGCTAAGACAGCCTATCAGACCCGAGCATCAACCGATACGGCTCGGGCCGTGGCCAATGGGAGTTGCTATGTGTATATCAGATGGTATGCCGACACGACCGTGCCGCAACATACTTATGCTCGTCATTAGCTACTCGCAATGAGAGGGCGATATAGACGGACCCCCTGCGTGAGGGTTCGAACGTTCAAGAGGAAAGAGCGGGTCATAACGCAGCTCATTCTCCTTTGCCAACTTCACCCTCTATGCTGGCCATAGGGATTTAATCTACTCATTGGTGGTTAAAATGGCTGTTTGAAGATACTCGCAGTGTCGTCTCTTCATCGGTGTTCTTCTCCTTTCTTTCATCGCTCTGTGCCACGCACAGGAGGATGCGAAACAGCCCGACAACAACGCGCTTCTCTGTAACCTAGGAGCAGGGTCGTCCCCCATTCATGATCGTTCGTTCCGGGTGAGAAGCTGGGTCAGCTAGCCCTCTTATTGCGGCACCTTCGACATCCTCTGGACCTCACTCATCTAGCATTGAAAGATACATGGTCCCAGCTCGTCCGACGTCGCCTGCTGAAGATGGTTCTCGGGATTTTCAGACCCCAAGTCCCCCTCACGGACGCCGCCGGTCAACGGAGTCGAGTAAAGCACTCAGTCAAAGCCATCCACGCTTCCGGGTACGAAGAATGGCACATACGTCATGCTTTCTTCGCCGATGTGGGTAGATTCGTGTTCCATGCTCGCGATGGGGATCCGTTCCCGCCGAACGCGACACAGCTCCATTGGCTTGTTCGCCACAAGTACGTGCAGTATGCGGCGATAACGAGGAAGTAGGTTGGGGGCCATGTCCAAACAGGATACGTTCACGAAAGTGGTCACTGCATTCCAGGTCGGATATCTGATCGTGAAGTGCATCGCTCGCGATGTACAGGGCCTCTCCATCATGATGTTTGTGCTCAACGCACTCGCCATCGTCGTGTGCTCGTTGATGACATCCCACGCCTGGCTACACAAAGCCAGCCGGCATGCAGACGCCCATCCACATATACTCTTCGCACAGCCTTGAGGACATCATAGGGAACCAGAATTGGAACCTAACGCCACTTGACTTTGTCGACGAGAACGGTCCAGGGTACTCCGTGAACATACAGCCGTTCATGAAAATGCCGGTAATTCCCATCGAGCGTCCGATACAAAGGAGTCCGAACGATCAATTCCCGACGAATCTATACAGTTCTCAGGAGTACCTACTGTGTTTGGCAACCCTCGTCTTTACAGCGATTCACGTTGCCGGATGGAACTTCGACTTCCCAAGCAACGCCGAGGGGATTCTCTGGCGTGTATCGTCATTACTTGTGTTCGAAATCACCGTCGCATTTTGGGTGCTCGAAACTATCGCATCTTGGACACGGCTGGGGCAGTGGAAGACGGTGTACCTCTATGTCTTTAACCATGCAGAACTTGGACATCATAGACGGCGAATGCCTCAGCGGCAGCAGATTATGATCAAGCGAACGATGACCGAGCTGTCGTTACTGTGGGAATTTGTTGCTATCACTCCCTTGGCGATAGTGTTCGGTGTCGCAAAGTCGCGAGGTTATGTTTGATCGCCGAGGCGTTCGCTGAGCTGAGGAACGTTGAAGGTAGTGCGTATGTCAATGTGGAGTGGACCAATCTCTTTCCGTATATTTGAGATTGTAGTACCGCAGAGTTGCATATTAAATAGTAGTTGCTGGATGGCAGACCCTTGCCGCGTGGCACAGTGAATAGGTACCGCGCAATCTAGTAGAGATGACACGTAATACTGCGCAGTGATTTACAGACGTCGCAAAGTAGAGAATGAATACTTTTTGTGGGAGTGAGATATTATGGACTAGGTTGCGAGATAAAAAGTGGAAGAGTTCAACGAGGAAGTGACGTTCAGATGCCGACTGTAGCGCGCCCGAAAGTGGCTAATCTTGAAAAGGCTAGCGTCTTGCCAACACGACATTCCCAATTCCCAATCCAACCGCATCTCCAGTCATCACAGCGCAACGAAGAACACCACGAATCAAACTCGGGCAACTCTCTGAATGCTTGATGTCTTTGCATCTCTTCTTGTTGATTGAGCCTCTAGTTCAATAATATAGGCTCATCGAACACACTGTCTTCCTTTTGAGACCGAGTTGTAGGGTAAACATAGCAACAAACAACACGTCTATGACCACTAGATAACGCCGCTGACCACGGCGTGCTCAACGCTACGGAGACAAATTCACGTTCCTGCACGTTCTCGTATTCTCGTGTTGTCGGATGAGGCGATATGTAAGATAGTATCGAAATCTACTACATCCACACCTCAGCACAACACCTACAATCCATCATCCCATTCCCAACCTGGATCACCCCTCCATCCCATCCCAAGCACGCGAACCCTCGCCCAATCCCTTCTCCCACCCATCCAGAACCACCCCTGCACCCAATCCATTACCCCCCATTACAAACCAGACTCCCCATTCATCAATCCCGTCACCCCACTAAGCCCAGATCTATCTCAACCCCTACACGCACAATCCCAACCCCTACACTCACAATCCCAACCCCTACACGCACAATCCCAAACACACAAACCGACCCCTCAGCCCCAGCGGCGAACCCACCCGCACCCAATCCCACTCCCTCGCACAACGCGCCCGCACCCAATCACACCGCACCACGCCGCACCCCTGCACGCGAGCGCAGAGCGTCATACGCATGCGCAAGGGTGCGCGCGCGGTCTAGATGCTAGATTGCTAAACGTTGTTGCGGGCGGGAGCGGGGTCTGGAGCGGTCTGTTGATGCGGCGCGGTGGAGGCTTGTGTGTCGTGGTGTGGGGCTTGGCGCGGGTGGGGAGTGTGACGTTTTGGGGCATCCCGTTTGGGGAGATGGGTGGGTAATCTGGTTTGGAGGGGCCTGGTTGGGAATGCATGTGGGAAGGGTGATGGGCGGACTAGCGTGCGTGGACGTGTAAGATGTTGTAATGGGGAAGGTGGGAAAAGTGGAGTCGAGGACGCGTTCAAAACAAAGAAGTGTGCGTGCAGAGAGGGGTTCGAGGGACGTTGTTACGGGAAATGGACAGGAATGCAGAGGGACACGATGAGATTGGAGAGAGCAGTTTGATTGCAGTAACTATTCTCGTTGAAGCGAGCTGGAGATGTATCCGCGCCTTCTCTTTTGCAATGGTTTCTCTCATAGCTTTCCTGGTGGGACCACCCACACACACACACACGTCCAATCCTCCGCCCAACAGCCTGTACCGCAATCGTGGCGTGGTGACTCCTACAGCGTGTCTATCCCTGTGGCAAACTTTTCGTAGCTAATATCAAAGCGGAGGTGTAAAGAATTCTTTTTTAGGAAGATGGAAAAAGAACATGGTTTAAACGCAAAACGAACATCGGGGTATCATAGAATCGTCGAGGAGAAGTAATGAACCGGCTTGGAACTCGGACGCGGAACGAGCTGCAGGCCGGGATAGCAAGAAGAACAGATCATGAGTGGTGGGAGGCTGCTTCGAGTTCGTCCATGTCGTCCATGTCCATATCCTCAAGCATGTCGAAGCCGCCGTAGTCGTCGTGATCGGGTGAGTCGCTGTTACCAGAGCTGGGTAATGACGCGGAGCTCGATGCGCGATGCATTGCGTCTGGTTGCAGTGTCGTCGTTGCAAGTGTCGGTGTTTGTTGCATGCTGCCTGAGCCAGGTGTGCCGGCGGGTGGTTTCATGCCCAGCAGGTCGCCTGCGCATCGAGCGAGGTATTCGTCGACTGCCCAGAAGCCGCAGCCAGCGTGGCGTAGGACTTCATTTTTGAGCCCAAGCACCTCTTCGCGAAGCATGGCAACATTCTCTTTGAGGGCTTTGTTCTTGGTGGTGAAGATGCGAGCACGATCCTCGAGCCCGTTGATGTAATCCTTCTTGCGCATGCGGCACTTGTGTGCGGCCACACGGTTCTTCTCGAGGTGGCTTTGGCGTGCTGACGAGACCTGGAAGGGGAAGCCGTCGGCCGTGTAGGCCTCGACCATCTGTGGTTGCGACTTTGGGCGCCCACGCTTGCGCTTCGGTGGTTGCGGGTTGGCATCGTCCTGTTGGGATTGAGACGACGCCGACTTGGTAGGGGAGCTTTCGTGCACGTGACTGGCGGATGGCTTTGTGGTCCGCCGACGCTTTGACGAGCGTTCTGATGCGTCCTGCACAGGCGAATCGTGGGGTGAAGACTGCTGCTGGGGTTCGTAGTTCTGTAGGGCCTGCAGTTGGTGATCGGGGAAGAGAGCCTCGTTCTTCAGCTCCTCGAGGGGGATGGAGCTTTCCCTGGCGGAGTCGCGCCGCGGATCCGCTGGAGACAGTTCCTCGGGCGGTGTGACTTGGCCAAAGCGTTCGATGGAACCGTGGGACAGGAGCGAGGGAGGAATGGTGAAGCCGGACTGTGCGAAGGCGGGAGCATTGCTGTAGCCAAGCCACTTTTCCGACGAAACGTGGTCGTTGAGGGCGGCAAAGGTGTCGTTGGCCCAGTTGAATTGGTTGTTCTGGGTGTCGACCTCCATTGCGGCGACGGGAGCGAGACTGGATTGCAATGGAAAATCAAGTCAAGGGGGCGACGTGTGACAGGGGGTGCAAGAGGGTTGGTGTGCAGAAGGGCGTTTGCTGAAGCCAAAACTGCAGGAGCGGGCTTGGGTAGAGCGGTTGTTTATAGGAATGGGCGTCGGAGGGGGTGTCCGAGCGAGCAGCACGGAATGAGTAATGTGGCGCCAACAAGGGCGCCGTGTGGGAGGGATTGGAGAGGGGGTCGGTCTAGGCGCCGGGCGCAATGCGGTTTTGGCCTGCATGGGAACAATGCCCTTTGGCGTGGGCATGCGAAAGCGCAGAGAATTCGATGGCCGGCCGATCCCACGCATGCGTCCGATCGCTGCAGCGACGTCAGTGCCCGGGCGTGCTGGGGTGTGGGCACGGCTGGTTGGACGGGCAAGCGAGCAGCGGCCACGAGAACAGGCTTTTTGGAGAATGGCATGGCCGCGCAGAGACAATTCGATCGGACGATCGCTCACATGCTAACGGCTCGCGATAGTCGTACAAGCGTGGCCCTGCAGCTCGGTCAAGTCGCCCGTTCCAATGCGCACGCGCTGGAGAAGGCCCCAGTGGCCCCCCGCCCACGGTACCTTCTCCCGGCGACCAGCCCGTCTGGCAGCACTGGGCTCGGCTCGGGATGTTTGCGTACAGCAGCTACATGATTCATCGCCCGCCGCTTTCATCAAAGCGCGACGCCTTGGGTCTGGGGAGGGCGCATCGACGCCAGCGCTCCCCGCGACCGTCCCGCGGGGCTACGTGAGCTCCCACTGCACAACGGGAGTCTTGGCCGCTGGCTTTCTGTGTGCTGCATCCCGTATACATGCTGCCAGTCGCCCGGACGATGCACTGCCGCGTCTCCTCGCATGCTGTCGCGCGCCGGATGACCTCTGCGGAGCCTCAAACAGTGGCGAGCGAGCAAAGTCCGAGCAGTTCACCATCCCAGCCGCCAAGCGCGCTGGATCTGCACGCCCGTCGCCGATGCCGCGCGCTACACCAGGTGCAGCCTGCGCGCAATTTGCAACCCGCCCACTGTTTGCAAAGTGACTTTCTCCACTGTTCCCCTGGCATCTGAACTCGGACCCACGACGAAAACCTCGTCTCTCTTCGCTAGTCTTGGTCGTATCGAAGATGACGTCCTGTGCGGGAGGAGCAGTTCTGCCCGCTCTCTCCCTGAACGATTGACGGGCCAACCATCCGCGAGCATCAACGCAACGCCGTCCCGGCGTGTGCACAGCGCCCCCGGCAGGTCGCACTCGCATCCATCACGCCCAACTGCCGCCTCGTCATCAGATCGCCCACGAATTTCCGCATCCACGCCCACCCGCTTTCCCAACAATTCCATGACACGTCTCCCACTTTCCCATCCTGCCGCTTAACAATCCGATCTGACACGGGCCAAGGGGGCCGAGGCCAACGAAATTTGCATCATGGCGGGTCGTCCAGGGCATCGCCAGGCACCCCCGCACCCGGCCCCACACGGCGTCGAGGCTGTGGGTGCAGCGGCGGACGCGATTGGCCACGGAAGGCTTTTCCGTTGGTCGTGCCCCCCTCGACGTGGCAGCGACTGCGTGAGAATGTGGCGCCAACGCTTCTCGCAGCATCTTCGAACCCTCTGGAAATTGCCCTCGTATTACCTAGGCTGCGAATGCCGTCGCGGCTGCAACTGCCAATGGACGGCCGTGAACAGCTCTCCAAGTGCTATCCCTCGTAGACACTAGTTCCGTTTGATGCAACGCGTGCAAACAGCACTGCGTCCGGATAAAAAACCCGCTTCTGACAATGTCCAAATCTTGCAGGGGCCCTCTATGCTTTTTGACACGTCCGTGAACACCTCAGCTCAAAGCAGTGCGCTACTCCTTGCGGCAAAGCCGATCCCACCGCAAGCAGATCTCGCTTTTACAAATAACCCAAGTGTGCTATCGCTCCATGGACGACCGCATCCGGGCCAATCATCGTCCGAGCTCACCACGAGTGAACGCGAACAGGGACGACCCGCAATTCTGGGTCGAACGGCACTGCCACTGACTGCGTTTTCCACACTTCGCGTATCGGGGTGCTTGCGGATGACCGTTGACGAGGTCGATGCCTGCAGTCTTCGCTGGGTCCGCTTGAACGTGCGCCGTGGCCCGTCCCGGAATACATCATTCATACCATAATATGTACCCCGTTCAGGCACTTTCGGGCTGCTCGACCGGCCTTAACGATACGGATATAGTCGATCGCCGTTGTCTTGACGCTGGTATGTGCGAGGAGATGGGCCTAGGCTGCATGGGATCGAACTCCATCTCGGAGCCTTTCGAGTCGGGGCGATATATCTCAGTCCGGTGCAGATGGTGGCGCTCCGACATACTCTAGCATATGACAAACGAAGAAGATCGTCTGCGCTCGACTACGCCGCTGGGATATTGAGCGCTTGCAAAAAGCTTCCTCATCGAGCAAGCTTGTGATTTCTGGTTGCGATTCTGTGCAGAGGGGAGTCCACGCATGCGTTGTCTCTTATCATCCACGCTACCGGGCGCTAATCCTTAGAACCCACAGCGAACGTCATTTCGGGCGGACGTCCCATTCAACGGCTGAGAGCGAAGTCCTCGCCGTTGGCTTCGCAAAGGCATACCCATCTTCGAAGAAGCCCTTCTCTGACTTATCGAGTCATGTAAAGCAACGCGACACACTCGAGGACTACTGCAACTGACCAAACATGTTGACGATAGATGTCACCCGGACTATGGGTGGGACTCAGTCATTGTAGGTCAACATTGTCTGCGTTGCCCGTCTCCCAGGAACCGCGCAGTCGTGACGCACCAGTGTAGGTAGGGTATCGTACACGACGCATTGATGTGTTATACACTCGTTATCGTACATTATCGTACAGAGGTATCGTACAGAGGATTGTACAGAGGGGAGATGCAGACGCGTTGTTCGTCGCGTCTCACTTGTGAATGGACGCTGTGCAGCCCAGCTTCGCAGCAGTCTCTCCGCGCCGCTGTGGACGGGCCGTAGCCACACCGGCTGCACCAAAGCCCTCGCCCTCTAGCAATGTATGCAGTATACAGTTTCCCGCTCTTGCCGCAAACCATCTTTCCTATTCCTTCTTTCCCCCCTCATCCGGCTCCTCCTCCCGCTTGCTCTCCTCCACACCCTTATACGGCCGCCCCGCATACAACATATACCCCTTCTCCTCCACCGTGCCCACCTTCTCGTCCTTCTCCGCCCTGCCCTGGCCAAATGCGCCCGTCTCCAGCTGGCCCTGCACGCTGATCGGCCTGTTCCCGCGGAACCGCTTGCGCATGTCAATCTGGCCCTTTTTGCACTCGGCGTAGCCCTTCTGCAGCTGCTGACATTGCGTGGGGAGCGTGTGTCGGAGCGGCGGGCGGAGACAGTCACCGGGGGAATTCCGTTCGACCATTATGCAGTCGCTGTTTTGGAGGCAGAAGGCTAGGGCGGCGCCTGGGGGTGTGTTAGATTGCGGAATGGGGATGTCCGGGGCGGGGATGGGGACATACGGATGTCTTTGCATGACTGTGGCATTGCGGCGACTTGTGGGGATTGCGAGTATGCGTTGGGTACGTGCTACCGACTCATTTGGAATCATGTGCGATGGGGTGAGGTCTGCGAGCTCATCGTTACTGTTCGGAAGTTTCCTGGGCCGATGTTTAGCCGGGCCCCCAGCTCTGAGCTTCGAAGTTCGTGTCGGCCTTCACATGCTAGGGGCCGGCTCGCTCAACGTCATTAAAACAGCACTAGCCGCAACACCATGCCATCGCGACCGTATCTTCCGCTTCACCGCTCCTACACGCGCTCGATGGAAGAACGGCTTGTTCCTAGACCTCCTCGTCCGTGAGCAAAGAACCCGTCCCATTCAATTACTCCGTACGCGCCCGAACAGATTCCGAAGCCGCAACCGACTTCCCGCTGTGACGCGCCGGTCAACTGTCGTTGAGAAGACTGACACCCGTCAGGATGGCTCTCCGCATCCCCTTCCTCTCGCGCCTACATATCCGCGAGTACATCGCCCTCGCCCTGTCCATTGTCCTGATTGCCCTCGAGTCCCTCATCGCCGTCATCACGGTCGCGCTGCCAACCCCGATCATCAACTTCTGCTATCGCATAACGCGCCGGCTATTCAACCACCTCTCGTCCCCATCCTCGCGCCGCGTGCGACAGAAGAAAAAGGGCGTGTGGAGCACCATTGCGAACGCTTCCGACTTTTCGGAGCTCTGCGAGCTACATGGGTACTACGCGGAAGAACATGTCGTGCAGACGGCGGATGGCTATTTGCTGGGGCTGCACAGACTGGGCTGGCGGAGGGGCGAGGAAGATGTCAGGGTCAATGCGGGGCCGAATAAGGGAGGTGTGAGGAAGAAGGTGGTCTACTTGCACCATGGATTGATGATGAATAGCGAGGTGTGGGTGTGCTTGACCGAAGCGGAGCGGTGCTTGCCCTTCCAGCTTGTAGAGAGGGGCTACGACGTCTGGGTGAGTTTTTTTCTTTTCTTTTTCAGCGTCTTCGTACACCACGCGAGACGGTTACACATCCAACGGGTTCCTGCATGGTATTGCGCCTGCTAACGCCCCATAGCTTGGCAACAACCGCGGAAACAAGTATTCTAAGAAAAGTGTACACTGTGCGCCTACTGAAGATGCCTTTTGGAACTTCAGCATGGATCAATTCGCCTTCCATGACATCCCCGACTCCATCTCCTACATCCTCAGCACCACCCACCAACCGTCGTTATCTTACATTGGCTTCTCCCAAGGAACAGCCCAGGCTTTCGCAACGCTATCAATTCATCCCAACTTGAACGACAAAGTCGATCTGTTCATCGCGCTTGCTCCCGCCATGTCGCCTCCGGGCCTCAGCACTGGACTAGTGAATACGTTTGTTAAGACCTCGCCGGATATCCTGTTCCTGGCGTTTGGCAGAAAATCCATCCTTCCGTCCGCAACCATGTGGCAGTCTATACTCTACCCACCCATCTTCGTCCGTCTGATCGACTCATCGCTCAAGTTCCTCTTTGGCTGGACAGGCAGCAACATTACGAACTACCAGAAACTCGCATCGTACCCGCATCTTTATTCCTACACATCCACCAAGAGCGTAGTCCACTGGTTCCAGATCATCCGCAACGGCGTCTTCCAAATGTACGATGATGAGGCGCCTAACCCCATTAACAGTAATCGTACAAAGTACTACAAAGTTGCAAAGTTCCCGACCAAGAACATCAAGACGCCTATTTTATTAGTCTACGGTGGAAGCGATAGTCTGGTCGATATCAACGTCATGCTCAAGGAGCTACCTCGCCATACGATCGCGAAGGAGATCCCGCATTACGAACATCTCGACTTCCTCTGGGCCCAGACGGTGGACCAACTCGTCTTCCCTCACGTCTTCGAGGCATTGGAAGAATTCGCCGGCTCCCTCGCCATCGAGTCTTCTCGGAAGGAGAAGCGCTTCCGCTCGCCGGCAGGCTACAAAGGTCTGCTGCTCGAGTCGGGAGCGCTGCCGGGACCCGAAGGCGACGACGCAGGTGACGAGAGCTCACCCGCGCCCGCTGCCCTGCGACCAAGGAAACACAGCCAAACCACGCGCAGAATCTCTTTCGGCGCCGAACTCCCTGAACGGGAAAATGTGCCCCGGCCCCAGACGCCGGGGGCACAAACCTCGCGGATACCCCACCCAGCATCCAGCTACGCCTCCGCCGTGGAACGCACACACTCGCCCAAACACGCCACCACCACGTTTCCGCCTCCCGCCGCCAAGGTCCCTACACACACCTTTATCGACTCGCCCGGCTCCGCAAACGCATCCCAGCATACCGCACAAAGTTCTACGAGTCGGCCGGAGGGGTGGTGGTCTTCAGATGAAGTTGCGGGAACGGGGCATTCGGAACCGACTACGCCGCCAGTGCCGGTGGACGTGGCGTTTGCAACGGGGAAGAGTCCGGCGAGGAGGGGGAGCTTCGATAGTCAGAGGAGTGGGCGGAGTGGGAAGGTGAGTTTGTTTGGGCAGAAGGGGATTAGTCTTGGGGTTGGGAAGGCGGTTAGTGGAGTTGTTGAGGGGGAGGGGAGAGGTGAGGCGAGTGCGGAGGGTGGGGTTGAGACGGGGAAGAGGGGGAGGAGGAAGGGGTGTGCTTGATGGGGTAAAAGAGATTTTAGACGCAGAGAGAGGGCGCTTTGTCCGTGATATCAGAGCGTTGGTATATCTTGAGTGGTGGATTGCATAGGTGGCTGAACAAATGCATTCTGGTGCAGGCCGTTTGTTATAGGCTTGTACCTCGTTCCCCACGGGATAAGGAGTGGTGTAAAGTACGCATGCCGAGTTAGCTTAGTGCTACCGTGTGTAGTGGACGAAATGTTGATAATAATATGTTTGTTGGTAAGAGAGAAGAAGAAGAAGAACACTCTTCGAAGCAAGTTCCTCCCTACTCTATGCCAAGATTAGCCGAAATCTAAGCCATTAGTGCAAGTTATAATGCACCACCCTCCCACCAAGCTTGACAGAATAAATACTCCTGTTGCGATACAGTTTAGCCGCAACACGCCGACAAACCTCGAGAGCCCCGCATTTTAAGTCATTGCATGCGGCGCGCTTTTTGCACATCTTGAGATCGGTTGACAGCGGGCGATGGCAACATTGTTCCGTTATCCGTGTGCATGCTCCGACGGTGACCGAGTTCCACATCTCATAGTTGAGCTTCGTACGCATGTCATCGAGCATTCGTCGTATGGCCTGGCACACGATGGCACAAGCCGACCACGCGCTACTATCATGCGACCCATCGATGGAAGACGGCAGCGCACTGTAGCCGGAGTCTAGCATGCCGAGCAGCGCCCTGATGTGGTCCCGTTTATTGGTCGCCTTTGAACGTTGAGACATGTAGACGAGTTTTGCCATGTCCAGGGTCTTTCTCCACTCTTTGTCTTTGTACATGAGCGAGAGCAACCACACACGATGATGCCGAGACACCCCGAATTCTATCCTCCGCACAGTCTTCGGGTCGAACTCTGCGCCTGCAATCGATGTCCATGTCGCAATCCGCACGAGCTGCATCCAATCGAGCTCGCCCTCGCCGCAGACTAAGCGTGTGTTACGGGATACGGCGAGTTCCTGTAGGATCCAGACGCGGGTCCAGTATGGGCGATTGAAGAGATCTTCCAGTGTGTGGAATATGCGAGAGCGTTCATAAGGTTTGCTTTTGAAAATGCTGAGGAAGGTTTCTTGTTCGATGCTTTGGAGGACGCGCATTGTCGGGTTTGTGTTTGGATTTCCCGGTCCAACCCAGGCAATGACCTCAGCCGCAGAGGCATAGATGTGCCGCATAATACGGAGCTGAGCTTCTTTCTCCGCGTCATTGTTCTGATCAATGCATATGGCGTCGATCCACCAACGGTTCCGGGCTTCCCACTTCGCATCTTGCTCGTACAACTTTTTCGCGATGTGCTCGAGTACTTGGTAGAGATTCCAGCCAACTTGATAGCGGTTCCCATTCACCATGATCTCCTTTGGTTGCATCCTCGATTTTTTAGGTGGCTGTTTTGCTTGCTCGGGAGGCTTTTTTTTCTTCTTCGGATGTCTGATCAACATTCTCGAGTGCCTCCTTTGCTGTTTTATGTGGCGTTCCCCAAGCGTAGGAAAGACCTGTGTATGTTGGATGGCTGTCATGCGTGAACATGGCTGTAGTTAGAGTGCAGATGATTGATTCGTGAGAGTCGTCGTTGCGCGGCTCGACGGCTAGGAGGCGGATGCGGTTTTTTGGATCCTGGAAGGGTGTGTGTTTGAACTCGGGGTTGACGGTGGGCATGCTGTTGATAGTGGTGATATTGAGACAGGGATCTGCCTGCATTTTTGGAAAGGTTGGAGTGGTCTGGTAAAGTAATTGGTAAGGTTCTGGTCGAGCAGACAAAGTGGAGTAGATGGCGAAAGATGCGCTCGTGTCCGAAGTTACAATTCATCTATGTGAGACGTAGTAAGGACAGAACAGTTCGAACCGCAAGTCCGGATCTGTCGACACGGCTACATCGTTTTAGACTTGTTTGTTGAGAGACTCGCGCGGCTAACCCGGAGTGCGTGAATGCACAGCCCCAACTAAAGGTGGCTTGCCAGGCTCAGTGATTGGTTCGCATAGCAACTAGGCAAATGGTTGCTTTGTCAGGTGCATTCACCGGTGAATGATGCCTTCGCGCACTGGTCTTCACCGTTGGCAACTGCATCAATTATAGTAAACTCGGAATATTTGTCATTTTGGCCGCATTCACGGTATCGAGGAGGCTTCATCAAGAGTCTGTCGCTATACATGTCGAGCCAGATTCGGACACAAGATTCCAGTTCAAAGTCCAAAAAGGACCAAATAAGGAGCACCGCCGCGTGGCTCCTGCAAGCTTCTCGCGGTCGCCCGAAAACCTTCCACGCAATAGGCTTTCTTCGAGAAGTTCGAAGCGGGAACGATAGTTGATGTTAATGCTGAAGCTGGAGTGAAAGCCACGGCAAGCACTATACTAGAGAAAGTTTTTATCAGTCGACGCGAACGTTTCGGGACATGCCTGACGTTCGCTCAACTCTGACTGATATTTTAGATGGTGTATGTATTTGTTATAGTGATAATGGTGTGTACGCGTTCTCAGCGAAGAAGCTTTCGCCGAAGCTTCCTAAAGAACCCTCGCTTGGGTGTTGGCTCCTCAGGAGATGTCTCGTGGTTGTTCAGTAAGATTCGACTTCCGGTTTGTGGTTGACTTCGATACACGTCTTGTGTTCCCGGGATTGCTTGACCCCAATTCGTGGCTCCTGCTTGTTGCGTCGCCACGTTCGTCTGATTCCAATTATGGTCGTACGTCGGCTCATTCATCTGATGCCCGTATGGATCGTGCGTCGGTCGGTCGGTCTTGTTCCAATTCGGGACCTGCGTTACAGACGACCTCCCTCTCATATCGCCCGGTGTGGTATTCTGCGCCCCCCGAAACATTGCAGCACCTGAGATGGCATTGCTATCATTTCTCACTGGTGCCGTACGTAATGCGGTCGCAAGCACACCCGGGCCCACGTCTAGCATTCGTTTTGAGATACCCGTCTCCTCCACTATCTTGCTCACGGGAACCACGTCATTTAACCCGAGTCTCGTCGGCTTTTTTTGGACCACAATGTTCTTCTCGATGTTGCTCTTAATGATGTTGTCCACCGCGTCTTGAGAGGAGTTAAACAAGAATTGTATTTCAGACAAACGTTTTGTTTCAGACAAATATCGTGTTTCAGACAAGATACATTTGTCGAAGGAGGCATGGTTGCTCATCATTTTAATCCACTCGACCACCTCGCTAGGCTGCTTTAACCTGAAAAAAACCCCGAAATCTTTTTTAAGGGCTGCTCCAATTGGTACCGCCACACCGAGATATGATGAGGTGTTGGACAAAGTGAGCTGTGCCATATCGAGCGAAACATTTGTGATCTGAAAGAGATTGGTTGACCGTGAATTTGGAATACCAAACAACCGTGGGAACTCGATGCACCGAGTCTTTGCGAAAAGGAGAAGATCGGCAGAGATGATGACTTCGAGGAAACATGTGACGCCCAAGAGTCGCCAGGGATACTCTGAACTGAGGCCTCTACGGGATCGGCAGAGCTCTCCCGCTCGCTCTAATTCGTGCAGATAGTGGGTTGGTGTTTCTTGGTACTTCAATTCCAGTTGTTTCGCCGAATAGAGAAAGTTATGGAGCGCACCACGCGCCTGCGCCTTTCTGTCCGCCCCTGACTTGAACTCAGCCAAAGAGGATTGACAGATTGCTAGATCAGCGTCAAAGTCTTCGGGCTGCCAGCTAATGAATACGCGACGAATCTCCGTTGTCATAAGGAAGTCCTTGACGGTCCGATGGAGAAAATCGACATAGAAGTTCTGGCCGTCTTCGGCGCTATCTGTGGCTGTGACTTCCAGTAAACCTTTGCATCGGCCGTTGATACGTCTCTTGCTGCTTTCAACTCGGTTGATAAGCTCTGACTGGTTCATGTCGCAGGTATCGGTGCTGAAAGCAAGATCAGGACTATCTTCGAGTTCATCTAAGTACCAGTATAACATCGGTGAAGGTGGCTTGTTGACCTGGAGTGCAACCTGAAACATTTGTGCCGTCTGCGAGTGGTACACTGGATCCATTGATTGGAAAATGTGATTGAAGAATTCTTGGAGGTCACCTGGAAATTGACGAAGTCGTTTTTGAAGTTGGGAAATTCGGTCATGATTTCTTAATCCATCGATCAAAGATTTGACGACCAGAAAGACCCAAAGGAAAACACCCTGCGATTTTTCAACGATCTCTTGAATGAGCTGGTCGATCAAAACATCGGTACCACGAGTGGCGGTTCGTGCTCTTTCAAACTCTGAACGATTTCGTAATTTGTCGTTGACATACAGTTCGATATCTGGCCGGTTAAGATCCTGCAGGTAGATCTTAGATTTTGGATTCAAACCAAAGGACTCCTCGAACACGTTCCATGGTCGGCTTGCTATGCACATCCTCATTCCAAGTTTTTCCAGAAGGCGAATGGTATCGTTGAGACTGTCATGATCGCCCTCGTATTCGTCCAGTCCATCTATGAAAACGCATAGTCGGTTTTCGGCGACTTCCGACCTACTGAGCCGCTCAATTGCGGCAAGAAGATCCGCACGCTTCCATGTAACCTCGGAAGATTGATGAGATTGTCGGGCTAGCGCTTTCGTTGATTGCCATACTTCTGGCAAGGCGACCTCGATTAGTTCTGGACTTTGACAAAGAAGCTCGTACAGAAGAGACTGAAGCAGACCCTCCTGTGAGCGCTGCAGTTCCGTTCCGTTTATCCAGAAAAAGTAGCTGGCAATCCTGGGTGTCTTGCCATGCATTGACTTTCGCAGGTGTAAATGTACCTCTGGATTATCGACGATGTACTTCATCAGCGTGCTTTTACCGCTTCCCGGTTTACCGCTGACCCAAAAGATTGGTTCAGACGACCGCAACCAAGGGATAATTTTCTGCAGAAAAACTTCATTGAAAGTGTTCGGATGAGCGTCATGGACTTTGGAATGTCGAAAATTCATCTGGGAGAAAGTAAGGCTCTCCAGAAGAGTGAGTGAGACCAGCATAGTTGCGCCGTTGGATTCGCTCCTGACGAGGGTCTGAGCTAGACTGTGGATATTGGAGCTGATTGCACAGACTTTGCTGACATGGACCCACGCATTTTCGGCGACTGCTTGAGTAGCTTCGTTGGCATTTTCCTTAGCGGCTTCTTCGTCGGCCTCTATGGCAGCGTCCTTGGCGAGTTTTTGGGTAGTAAGCTTCGTTTCGAGGGACTTGATAGCGTCTTGGACGTCATTTTTCAAGCTGGATATTTGATTCGTCAGGTTTGCGTTCATGCGCTGGGTCTGGTGGTCGAGATCTTGCATGAGAAGCAGGAAACCGGAGGACTTGGTGCTAATCAAGTCAGCACTTAAACGGCAAGTCTAGGCTGGAAGTACTCACTCTTGCAGAAACTGTAAGTGGATGATCAGCTGGGACCGATAGCTATCAAGCTTTCTTTCCATCGAGTCTATGCTTGGTTGTTTCCACGTGGTCAGAAGTGCTGCACGGAAGCTACTCCACTTGGAGCTTGGCTGTTTCGCCTGCAACCCATGCAGGGTAGACAACATCTCGGTCGCGGCATCCTCGCACTCTTTCGCGAGCTTGTGCAAGGCTGTTTGGCTGTTTTGCGCGCCGTTGTGTTGCACGCCTTTAGTCAAATTTGTCGTGAGAGATTGCAGATCTTCAGTGACGGACTCTAAGCTTCGGGCTCCGGTTGCTGTTCCTGCGCGCGAGCGGTAGATAGACGTCGATTGTTCGAAAAGCTTGCAACTAAAGTCGATGAACTGAACGATGTTCCCAGCCAGGCCGACAGCTGCGAGCGCCTCCATGATGACCTGGGCTTCGCATATGACGGACGGCAATGCTGTTGAGAGGATGGAGTGTTGACTGAGTCGAGGAGGGAGATTGGCGCTATGCCGCCACCTGCCAATAACCAATGGCCATCCTCCGATGCACTGCCTGACACAGCCACAGCTCGTATTCGGCTATGGGGGCTGGAAGCTGCGGGCTGCGGCCAAACATCTCGCTCTTCCAACATGTCTGCAACATCGCCGGCCGCCTTCCCGAGCCGAGGGCTCTAATTAATAGTGGGTATAATTTCCCCATTGATGGCAGCACCGAGCAAATGTTTGACGATTCTATCCAAACACATTGTGAACTGGCAGGCCGTACACGCGCCGAAGTGGAAGACAGTGCGCCGGACATGGCGTTAACAGCCTCAAGGGCCGTCAGATGAAGGTTGAAAGATCCAGATCATTCAGCAGGTCGTGTTCCACGTTCGGGGAAGATAGAGTGAAGTCGAGGTTGAGATGGTTACGTACCGGCTGCAGATGACATGATCAGTGAGACAACACTAAGGCCTAATTCGGATAGCGCTAGTCTTCTTTAGCAAACCGCATCACCGCATGGCACTTGGGAGGTGTCTGGTCTGGCATGTAATACACTAGATGGAGAAATCGATGAAGTAGATCCTGCCACAAATAACTCTACGCAAAGACCAGTACTACATCCTCGATCGTGTTTGGCCACACATGGCAACGACGCCGGTATGGTGGACTGACTGGAAGCATCTTGGATGAGGTACGTACGATCCATTTCGAGTGCTTTCGAGCAACAAAATTTGGCATCAACAAAACTGCCGAACGTACTGCGAAGAAGATGCCGCGAACCTTCAGTGCTAGGAAAGAAATGGCCCTGGACATGGTTACGCTGATCATGATTCTCAAGACACAATTGATGTATCGAGCTGGCTCCGTGACACTACCTAGCTAGGTCAAAGGGTGAGAAAACTTCAACAACTGCGCAGCTCGGATCCTCATCCCATTCATTCATTCAGAAGATGCACCTGACTTGCGAACGCGTACGCTTTTCCGTCTTTCAACTGGACTCGAAGCGAGGCCGAAGGGATTATAGAGAGGCTGTTATTGAAGACCGCGTTGAAGATTATGGAAGGCACCGTGACGCCCCAAATGTACCCAAAGGTTCGGGGCGCTGTACCAGAGCCCACGCTTGCGATAAATTGGAAGATGGCCCACTTCACGGTGCTAGAGGCATCGAGAAGGGTGAAGAGTCCAGTCCCAATTGCAGAAAAGTCGAAAGCTGAGGCATGGAGCGGACGGTATGTGCCAATTTTGCTCAGGAGTACCCCGCCAATGACAGCGAAGAAAAGGGTCCCAATAGCGAAGGTAAGAAATTGACGCCCGACTGCAACACCGTTGTACCCCATACGGCTTGGAACCAGACCGGCAGAAAAAACGATAACGCTTGAACCACCACACTGGAGGTAAAGGTCAGAACATATGCCGTTGCGGACGTTCGATTGCTGGAAAGCCGGGCGGCACGCTGGGTATTTCGTTGTCGGCAGTGATTGCTGGATATGGAAAGCGATCCGGCCAAGCAGGCCGAGGACGAGAGGAAGAAAAACGCGCCAGGACGACCACGGATATTGGATGCCGGCCATGACCAAACCGAGCAAGATTGCGACCATGCTGGGCGTGAAAATGAGGTTGCCCAGCCAGTCCACTTGCTGTAGCTTGGACAAACCTGTTTCTAGAGCCACTCTTCACGCGCATGAAGAACAATATAGCTCCAAGGGCAACGCCACATATTGGGATGTTGAAGTAGAAGCTGGGGTTGGCCTGTAGTCGGTTCCGGCGTGGTGCTGACCCTCGCGCTTAACGCTTCTTCCCGATCTCTAGCTTTGTTCGCTATGATGCTGAAATCGTATCGATGTGTCTATCATTCTCCGGGCAAGATAAGAGTTTCAATGGTATCACCTCTATAAAGTTTATATATGTTAGAACAGTATTAAATGTTGAGCTGGTAGCTCGCACGAGAGGTACCCCTAGACCTTCGCCGTGCATCTCATCATTGTAGCCGTCGTCTAGCGACGCATTACCATCAGTTGTTAGTAACAACGGTGCGGACGCTCCCGCACGAATACTTACATACGGTAGTCCGTAACACAGCATGAAATCAGCCATGCGCGAGGCCGCACTACCAGCCGCGCAGGAACCGGAGGGATGATCACATATGTGCCAAACCACAAAGTTTTGATAATTCCATACATAGTCTATCTACCAGATGCAGGTTACTTCTCGCAACTCTTCGCAAGCTCAACAAGATCCTCTCTCTCGCCGTCCATCATCTCCCTCTCCATCTTAGCCTTTAGCATCCCAGCATAAGTCCCCCGAACCAACAACACCTTCCCCGGCAAATCCTCCAGGCCCAACATCCGCTCCACCGCTTGCGCCGCCTTGTCCGCAGCCATGGTCTGCTCCACCGACGCAACAAATTCCTTCGCATCTATGTGATCATACACCTCTACGGCGTTGTCTCCAAAAACCATGCTCTTGGTGTGCGCATCTGTGATTAATGGCCCGAACTGCACGGACACGAGCTTGATATGCCATTCTGGCCTCATTTCTTGCTGGACAGACTCGGTGAAGGTTTCGACGGCTTTCTTGCTTGCGCTCATGACGGCGACAAGGGGGACGCCAAGGGAGGCGCCCATGGTGGAGACTTGGAGGATGGTGCCGCCAGCGGGACTCTGGGTCCGCATGGTCTGTATGGCTTTGCGCGTGATGTTCACGACCGGGAAGAAGTTTGTATCGAATTGGGCACGAACTTGCTTGTCAGAGAGACTCTCCAGCGGGCCAATTAGGCCGTACGCAGCGTTGTTTATAACGATGTCGATGCGGCCGAACTTGGCGAGGGCGGCGGTGAAGGCTTCTTCGATTTCGATTGGTGAGGTGACATCGAGTTTGAGCGGGAGGTAGTTTGTGGCGGTGGTGGAGTTGAAGGACAGTGTCGATGGGTCTCGGGCGGTGGCTACCACGTGGTCACCAGCGGAGAGGAAGACTTGAACCAGCTCATGACCGAGACCACGGCTTGTGCCTGTAATGAACACGACGCGAGGCATAGTGAGAAGAGTGAACTCAAGGTATAAGCGTGAGGGACACGATAGGAAGCCTCGTAAGCTTGCTTTTGTGTCACCTCGTTTTTGGAAATGGATTTGTCTGAAGGCACCTTTGCACGAAAACGCGAGGTCCCACCGCGTCCTTTTATATGCTGATACCCGATGTCGAGTACAACCAGAGGTGATTCGGGAAGTTGCAGCTACGGATGCGTGCGGCATAGCTTGCGCCTGTTTGAGATTGGTTCCGAGCGCTAAGCCGGGAAAGGCGCGTATTCGCTTCGAAGCTGACAACGTGGACTGTCTTCTACAGCAGGACTGAAGTCTGATCTTCTGCAATGGGTGATACGCTCGAGGGGTCTTCCTGGCAGTTTTGCTGCAAGCGATCCAGGGAGTCAAGGTCCAATCCGCACAGCGCAGCGGGAAATACCAACAATTTCCTGAGATCTTTCCCTCCAACCTTCCAGAGGTAGGCAATGGTCCTGCGGGAAGCGACGATGCCGGTATGAGTTGCCCACCATTGCCCAATAAGCATGAGAAGAACATGCCAGTAAAGAATTATCAGCATAGCCCTTGGCTCAAGTTGCTCCAGAACTTTGGAGAATGGCATAGTGAGGTTGCCGATATAATGCATCATCTGTCCGACTTTGGTGTCGTCCAGACTACCATAGACAATCATGTTCAAGCCCCGCAACGACTCCAGGTATGTACTGTCTCCGTGTTGTAGATCCGATGAGACGTTGCAGAGGTCGCACAGACCTGTCATGATCTTGGACCACCATGCTGGTACGATTATGGGTCCCTTCTCCATCATCTCTTTCCTTTCCCGGCTTTCCTCCAACAAGCTGACCCAAACGCCTCGACCCAGTTGGTCGTACAACGCAGGCACACTATGCATGATGCGAACACCGCCCAGTGACCGAAAAGCGTCCCAATTGCATTCATGCTCTTCTGGGTTACACAGCAACTTGGGATTATCGTAGCCTACGACGAGGTATGAAAGCATGGTGAGCATGATGCAGGTCCCGAATAGTTGATTTACAGTCCCGGTTTCCAATCGTTTCACATCGGCAGCGTACAGTGCGACAAGACGCCCGTAATGGTGTACTGCAGTGATCCTCAGCTCAGGATCGGGATAAAGATAGTCGAGGTGGGCAGCTGAGAACGAGACAATGGCGTGTAGCAGGTGGGGCGCATCTACCCCAACACGAGTGCCGTGTTCTTGCATGGCCTTCTGTGTCGCTGGCGTACCGATCCAAGAATTCTTCTCGTTCAAGAAATGGTCGATGATTCGCAGCACGTCCACGCTCTTCGGATGCGATGTGATCGAGGATGCGTTCTGCTCGGACACCATTTCCAGGACGCCGGTGATTTCATTGCGAGCGTTTCGCCGTGACATTGAGAACTGAGATTGGCCTTGCGATAAAGATGCTGACTGTGCTGCATCTCGGTTACCGGAAAGGTAGTCGCAGCAAATGCCTTTGCGCTGGCACTGTCCGCATGCCGGTCGTCTTTCATCACACTGCAGGGGTCAGATGCCTTTTCTAAAAATATAGGGTTCTCGGTTTGCATACCTTTTTTCGCCTCGACTTGCACGTGCTGCACCCTGCTCTAGACTTCGTATGCGCGCGACGCGGTTTGACACCTGCTACTGCCGGCGCTGAACCTGAGCCAGCTGTGGTCGCATCCGGGCCCTCGGCTATCCATCTGATCTCTGCTGCCATGCTGAGACGAGATCTAACTAACAATCTGCGGGTGTGGCGTAAACAAAACGGATCAAAAGAGACGGCGTCAACGGGGACTTATGGATGGCGCTCAACGGCTTGTGCACGGGCCCAGTACTCACAGTACACCTCGCTATGTCAGCACGCTTGGCACAACTCAGCCTTGCATACGTCATCTCACCTCTTTCCTCACGCTCTCTCTTTGGTTGCCCCCCAAATCGACAGCATCAATTCTTGTCGAAATCCCCGCTTACAAAGACGACCAGCACAGCGGCATACGCTGCGCTTGCCGCAAATACCTCCTGCCTCTTGGCGCTCGTCAACCCTCCAACGCTGGCCGCGAAGAGCGACGTGAATACCGCTATCATGCGAAGCTTCGAGGCTGGTCGATTGACGAAATAGAGACCCACGATCGCTCCGATCAAGAGAACCGCAGCGATGACGGTAGAGATAAGGAGAACGGCTCGGCTCACGTGGGTCTCGAGGAAGTGTTGAGTGGCATCGCGAGGATCTGGGTAGTCGGTCGCTCCGAATGGCCAGTGATCGCGAAGAAACCGGGAGAGTGGGTCAGTATCGGCTGGTGGACGTAAAGCGACGAGATCCTTCGGGTCTTCGAGCATATGTCTGGCTCTTCCACTGACAAGGGGTGCAGGTGTCGAAAGAAACGAGCGAAAGGTGCTGAGCACGCGGCGACTGGGGCGCTCGAGGTTGCAGATTTGTGATTGCAATAGTAGTGCTTCATGGTATTCTCGAAGCTTCTCCTTGAGCGCTATGTCCAGCTTGGCTCTTTGATGTTCCGGTCGCTGTGGGTCTTGCGCGAGCTCTTCGAAGGTCTCCCACCGTCGCATCGACAGCCGAAGGTCGAAGTCCTGGCTACGCCTTGCCTCATCATCCCAACGGTCGATCCGGCGCTCCAGGTCGATCAACTGACTCTGCAAGTTCAGGAGATTTCGCGCGCTCAGTCGGTCAAATTTGCGGAAGACGTAGGACTCGCTGTCTGGGTCGTGGGCAATCCATGTGGCGAGGCTGGGGTAGCCATCTCGAGCTGGTGGTCCCTTTTCTGTGATGGATGCAGCAGCCATGCGATTTGACACAATCCGAAATTATAATTTCATCTGAAAACTGTACAGCTATCGCATCTGTTATTGCCAGACAAGGGCAGGAGATGCGGGCTAAGGCGAAACCAGACGCTTCATAGTCCGCGGCATGGCCCAGCCTAAGAGTAAGGACTGCTATGTCCCCAACGTCACAGAGGGAGTTCCTGGAGATTCCCATTCTTACCAAGAACAAGCTGTAGCAATAAAGCTCACCTAGAGAGTTGAGAGTACCTGAACTCGTCTCGATTTTCCAGTCGCACTGTCTCAAGTTTCTCCTAGTAACATGTACCTGTATGTTCAAAATACACAATGGCGGGGATGGTATTAAATCTGGTGCAGCGGGCGCAGCGATGCTGCACACCTGCATGACAACAATGGGATGTTTCTTAATTGGTTAAATAGCCGAAGAGCTGCGTCCAGCGGCCAATGCAGAAAGTATTTCGTAAACTCTCTCTCCAAGACGGACGTTCCGAGCTCTCTTCAGGCCTATTCTCTAATCCATGCGATCATTATAAGGTATATATATTTTGATCCCGAGATCCTTGCCGTAGGATACTTACGGGGGCTTATCTCTCGATGGGTTATTTGTTGATCTAAGGCCGCTAGGTACTGCCAAAAAGCATTGTGGCTGTGGCTGAGTGTTACACGACATGGATCATCGATGAGCTGTCATGCTCAGCCTTTGACGCCTCAATCTCCGCCTTCCCGCATACTCTTCCTTAAATTTCAAGATCTCTCGTTCGCCGTACAAGAAATCTTCCTCATAGCTACGCCCGAGAACACCCTCGAAGGTCCCTGGCACCTCTACACCAGTGACAACCCTCAAGATCCCGAAACGGTTCAGATCGCACATCCGTGGGCCTCTCCTCCACTATCACCGGAGTGCCCTAGGTCTACGGTCATGGACGTTACCGACGCGATGAATTATGCCTATATGCTCTATGGAAGTCATGAAGGTGCTCCAGTTTCGAGCGGCACAGAAGAACTCGATTCGTTCTTCAAACAACCAGACCCACCCAGCCTGGTACCACTGTTCAAATGGGACCTTACGCCATCGTTCGAACGAACTTCTGACGAGCACTCGACCTCTTCGGTCCATCAAGCAAATCACGAGCTTGTCCGCTGTGAAGTCTGTGGAAAGGCTTTTGCAGGCGACTACAGGAACGGCAATCTGGCTCGGCACATGAAACACCACCATTCCGAAAACGTTCAAACGTATATCTGCGAATACGACCCATGTGATAGAGCATTTCAGCGCGCCAATGCCCGACGTCATCACTATAAGCAAAGGCACACCGATTCTGAATCCTCCGTCAGTAGTTCCAATTCGTGCTCCATACGCACTCGAAAGGAGCCATGGTCCTGGCGTCAACCGTTCCGCCCTAGAGGTCCGGCCAGTCAGTTCAACCACCCCAAAATTTGGGCGCCAATCACTAACTCTTAACAGCATCCCAATCGCCTGGGCCCACAGATCCGAACCGATCATTCGAAGAAGAGCTTAGGCGACGCGGTGATGAGAAGGATCGAATAGCAGAACTACCACCTGATAAGCGTGCCGCCGCAAAAGATGCAGAAGATCGGAGAACACAATCGTGGAATCGCAATTAATCAAGAGAATATTAGGAATCATGACTCCGGGCACAGGCAGCTCTCCTATGGAATACATCGCAGTTACAGACGCACAATACATATACACGGGGATAACATACCTCTTCTCCAAATGTTCTAACATGCCGGCGCATATCATAGTCGATCATTGACATACCTATCTCAAATCTAGCGTCCAGTATATATTTCAAAGCTTCTTCAGATCTTGCTTGTTCTAGACCGCATGGCCTGGTCGGGGCTGCGTGAAGAAATGAGTTTTAAAGAGACATGAGAATCTGGTGTCTCGGGGTAGCACTCGCACTGTCTCTATTTCACAACAATCTACCAAGTAACATATATCCATGGTACTGTAGAGCAGCTGGGTCGGTGTAACAGGTTTGGAGCAGCGAGCACGGTAGGCCCCACCCCTGCATCAAATATACTGGCGAATCAAAAAAGTAGCCGAAGCGCTGTCCGCTGCGGGCGACCTAGCAACTGCCCCGCAAAACTCATTTAATGTGATCCCCATTACTCAAGTTCCGGTGCATTTCGATTTTGTGCCAGTCCTTCATTTCTGGCCATCAAATCCATTCGACTTATACCCAGCTGTACTCGTATTCGACAAAATAGTACACTTCCCACAAGAACTCATCGATCGTATCAGCAGCACTCTCGAACTGGCAAGTGCACAGATCAGTCTGGAGAGACTACATCTTACTGTATTCACTCCTACTCGGCTCATTACTCCTGGCGAGTTCTGTTGGCATCAGACGTTCATGAGCTGGCGTATCCATCTTCTTCAACCAGAAACTCTTCCCGAGCTTCAACTTGTGCAGTCCCTCACTGTCGAGAATGGCGCCGAGCTTTCACCAACTAATGCTTGGCTTCAGCAGCCTTCAGTACGCAAGATCGATTGGAGAGCCATTGTGGTCATTGCGGCGAAGTTACCACCGCTCGAGATCCTGGAATGCAGGATTGGGGGAGATGAGTGGCCATCTACCTTAGATGATCTTGGAAGCCATTATGCTCACGACTGGGAAGGACCCCGGCGTGAATCTCGCAGAGATTTTACAGAGGCATTGGCAAAGCTCATTTTACCTTCGCTTCGGCAGATCGACATGGACTTCATCAGCCCGTACTCTCAGGCAAAAAGTCTTGATCATCGAAAAGCGTTTGCCAACTTAGTGCTTCCCCATCAATACGACATGTTAAGCTCAGGTCTACGCCTACTCTCTTACCTTCTTCGTCGTATGAACCTTCGAGGCGTCTTCGACCTAACACTCTTATGGCCTGTGGATGACACTACGTCTCCACCATTATCGCCTTGTCTGAAATCACTTATAGTCGTATTCGACCCGTCGATGCCGACTGGAGCTTGGTATTTCAAAGGTCTTCGTAACGAGTCTGGTGCTACGGAAGGATTTGAGGTTACCGAAGTACACTATCCACCTTTGACAAAGACCACGGAGGACGAAGATATGGACGAGAGAGCCGACGAATACCCCTGGGACGTCGTTACTGCAGCGAAATTCCGTGTGGTTCCCGATGACGTAACTTTAGTGCCTCTTATACGCGCTTTTGGTAAGGCGATGGGTTCATCTATGCCCGCGTTGAAGGAAGCAGTCTTATGGTCACCTCTCGAAATACGCGCCTCGAATATCTCGCCTTTCTATGAAGACTGCACCGGGCAGGAACTTGTGCACCGAGGAAAGCCTATATTGTATGAGTTGGCATGGAGTCTTGCTTATACGGCGCCGAACGTGAAGCATGTAATTTACTGCGAAGAATCGCTGAGTGTACGAGCTTTGTGGTGGTGGACTGGACATCGATGGCGTCCCGACACGGATTTGCGCGCATTGTTTCAAAAAGTTGGGAGTGATCAGCATGGGGAGGGTCTATCGATAATTGGGGCAATAAAGATTTACGGCAATGGCATCATGCATCTCCCCATTCTTGAAGGAAGATTTGGGGCCTGAAGTAATTATTCAGAAGTGAATGGTTGTAATTGTTCTAGTATAGCTAAAAGAACGATGAGGTATATAGTTATCGACTCTAGAGGTTGGTTCGGCAAGGGAGGCCGCCCGCGATAGGACGGCGAGTTGGGGTGTTGCGGCTGCGCCTCACTCCTGCGTGGAGCGGACCACAAACGAGGCAAGCACGGACAGCGCGGCTTACGGCTCGGAGCTTGAACCTGTGCCACAACCGGTCTTGTTATTTAAATACCTCACCAGTCCATTCGAATCTCGGACAATCTTCCGCCGCTTAGCATATTCCAAACCCGCACTCCCTACATTAAATTCGAAGCACGAAACTCGGCACCTTGTATTATTCTATATCATTCTTTCATATCTATAGCATGGACACCCTCCCGCAAGAGCTTGTTGATCGCATCAGTGGTTGTCTCGATCTGAACGATCTCAAATCCACATTGTTCATCTCGCGAAGCTTCCAAGTGGCTGCAGAAGAGTGCTCCGGCGCATTCAGGAAGTTTGAGCTTACTCCAGACCCTCATTCATCCGACCGGCTATTGCGCATCTATAGCGGACGTCGGTCTCGATACTTGGAAAAAATCAAATTTCGGACCAGTTTCCCGGCGCTGAAGTGGGATGATGACACCATGGACATCGACGAAGACAGTCCGCCTTGTCGTCCTAATACTGAAGAAATCCTTGGATCAGATCAGTATTTTACGGCGCAGATAACATTCATGTTCTCAACCATCAAGGCACTTCAGGACCGCTTGGAAGAGGAGGGTGTTAAGATGAGGAAGTTGAAACTCACAGTCTTCTCTCCAACACAGTATGTCGACCAAAGCTGGTTTTGCTTCCACCAAACATACTCGAGTTGGCGCGTACATCTACTCTCGCCAGATTCGCTGCCATCACTTCTGGTAATTCACTCGCTAAAAATCAAAAATGGAGCAAATTTGGAACCGTACGACGGGCATAGTCAATTTCCAGCAGTACGAAAAATAGACTGGCGGATAATCCTTGATTTGGCAGCCAAAATGCCCCATCTCAATAAGCTGAAGTGCAAGATCGGTGGCGACGAATGGGCGTCCAATCTTGCATGTAACATCGGCCGGCACCACGCCCATGATTACGAGGGACCTCGTCGAGACTCGCGTCGAGACTTTGGGGAGGCAAACGTCATCCTTCCTTCACTAAGATACCTTGACCTGGATTTTTTGAGTCCACTGGAGCCAAGCCAGATGCTGGACCATCGAAAAAGAGTGCCTGACTTAGTCGCCCCTTACCGCTACGATCACTTCAGTACAAGTCTCCGAATGCGTTCGTATCAGCTGCGTCGTATGAATCTGCGAGGCGTGTTTGACTCAACGCTCTTTTGGCCGAATGAGAATACTTCGCCACTGCCACCAAGGACTTGGCCGTGTCTCGAATCTCTTAGCGTTATGTTCCACGTTTCTTCCCCCTCGGGAACATGGTACTTCAACGGGCTAAGGAACGAATTGGGTGCTATGGAGGGTGCTATGGAAGGCTTTGAGGTTACTAATGCCCACTATCCACCCCTCACAACGACATCAGAGGATGAGGAAATGGACTCAAACATGGATTATATCAAGTGGGACTTCAACGTCCGTGCAACATGCCGGGTTGTTCCTAACGATGATACTCTGGTCCCTTTCCTCAGTGGCTTTGCCAAGGCGACGGGTTCTTGCATGCCTTCGCTGAAAGAAGCAATTCTGTACGCGCCACTCACGATATCGGCGGACGACATCTCACCTTTCTATGAAAATTACCGGGGAGAAGGCCTTGTGGAATCCCCAACCGAGGTGCTGTATAATCTGGCTTGGGGACTTTTCTATTCAGCACCAGGAGAGAAGTCATTTCGTTCAGACCCACCGATTGGTGACGTTGTAGATCGTCGGCTTTCTTGGAAGGTGGGCAAATGGCGCCCGAGCCCGGATTTGCATCATCTGTTCCAGCATATCGGCCAAAAACAGTATGGAGATAACCTTGTGGAGCATTGGCATGATCGTGTGTATGGTCGGGGCTTGGTAAACCGTAAGGTTTTTGAGACAATCGAAGGTCGCATGTCCAGTCATCTAAGCAGCAGGTAAATGTGAGCTCATGCACTCTAGTTCACATCTCTAAAGTCGTCAACATGTGCTCATGATGGGCAACTTGACTGACTATCCAGATGTAAGCTGTTATTTTTGATCGCAAATTCCAAAACTCAAAGTATGCGCATTCCATAGAAATATTGACACGTGGTTTCCAATCTCTCTCCCCGGTTCCTGATAGTGATTTGTGCTCCCAATACTTAAAAGGATGTATCTTTATCGAGGCTTTGCGTGGTTCATCGTTCTCTCAATTTCTGTTCAGCTTGTTCATAGACGTAATCCTTAGTTCTACGAACTACAGATGCTCTAAAACTTATGTTTTTATAACATGAATAATAGTTCGTCGATAATTCTAGTAACTAATAATTTAGAGTGCACTTATAGTAATTCGAAGAGTCTAGGGAAATGGGAATGTAAAAAGCGCTGCTCCTTGCCTCTCTAACACTATTATTAACCTATAACCCATTAAGATAATCTAAGAATAACTGTCTACGATAGCAAACCTTAATATTTTAGCCCCTGCTAACGCACGAACCTTCTATTAATGCGTTGACCTATGCGCGCTACTAAAGAAACTTCTCTAAGAAGCTAGAGGCGATTTTACTTACGCTTACGCATCTTTAAGCTAGATGTACGCAACCTCTCCTTAATATTGCTCTTGACTAAGATAATACTATAGCACCTAGGCAAGGACCCTCTACTACTATTATCAAACCTAGCTAACGCCTATAGACGACGGTAGTGAGAAGTGCCAGATTTAGCGCGATTAAGAACATATCATTGCCCTTCTTGCTAAGCTAGACAAGGAGCTGGTAGAGAAAGTCTACCTTGATAAGCTTATAGAGTATGACACGAAGACGTCTTCGAATCGAAGCTCTTTTTAGTACAAAGACTAGCTAGAGAGTCCTACAGACGAGGGATAGTGGAGGACAACGGCAGCACCACTAGGCATATTGGCAAGGATGAGGGCGATAGCGGGTGCAGGGTGGCGGTGCGTGGAAGGATGTCTGTATTGGGTGCGCTAGTCTAACTTAGAGTCTTACCTGATTCCACATCAAGTTCACATCAGGCCCTTATGACGGGACCCTTTTCTCGGTTCCAGACACTGGTAAACTAAACTCTAGGAACGTTCTTGAGTCGAGTAAGCGGAAGTGAAAACTATCCACCTCAGTGTCGCAAAAGAGACACTCTACAACCAACGTACAAAAGGAAACGATCATTTTAGTGTCGCCACTACGTTGAGTCCGGAAAAACTTCTTCCGGTTGGGTAAACGTTCCGCCAGGCCCGATTGGCCTCTTCACCCACGGCGCCATCCACTTCGAACGTCCCTCTTTTCTCCATGCTGTTGCAAGAGCCTTGGTGGTAGTCTGGACATTCCACTGTAGGGTTCCAGCCTGCGGTCTACCTTTTGCATATCGCTGTTCCAGGGCTTTCACATACTCGTTCATTGTAAAATCCACGCGAGATTTTGCCGTTGCAAATTTCTGGTCCATATACTTGTCCCAAAGATCCCTCAATCCTTGTGGCTGCCAAGCCTGGAAAGTGTCTCCATCATCATTGGTCTTTTGGTGATTCGGCATCTCCGTGTCAATCTGGTGAAGGATTTCTCCAATTCGCCACTTTTGTCTGCTGAAGTATCTCTCAATAGTAGGGTCTTTGAGATACATGCGCGCTCCCATAACCCATTTGAGTCTCATAGCTGCTACTTCAGCTGTCCTGATGTTCTTGATCAATTTCTTCATGGTCGTATCACCCAGAACTCCAGGTGTCTTTTTATCACGCCATTGCTATAACACAAGAACATGTCAGCCGGAAACTCTAGAGGTGGAACTCAGCAGTAGCCGTCCCTTTGGATGATACTTACTTGTTCTTTTGCGGGCGCATTGAGGTCCCTATCGAGCCATACGAATTCTCCTACATGGTCCTGCGACGACGGATACGCATGCTTGATATGATCTTTGGCTGTCCGGGTTTGGGAGTTGATGGGAAATTCAAAATCCCATAAATTAGTCCAGTATTGGCAAAAGGTGAGCTTTTTACTCGGTTGAGCGCCCGGTTCTGGGTCTGGTAGGAATTGCTGCGCCTTGTGATGTGTGTCCGACACCCAATCGAAAAACTTCGTTACGACTTGCCATTCAAGAATATGTTCAATCTCATACCCTTGCACGGCTTGCAGTCTTTGATTTCCCCTGCTCCACTCCATTCTTTTACAATCCTGAGGTCTTTGAAAGCTGTAAAACCTTGCACCAGGCCCATTCTAGCCACTTCGTTAGCTCGTCGTCTGAATGCAATAAGTTTTACCCACCACTGATGCATCACCATGGCCCGGATAGGGGAAGGCGTTAAATTCCTGTTTACAGCTTATACCAGGTTTAGCCGCTCTTTTCCAAACACCTTCGGAATGATTATTTTCCTCCAAACGAGCATTGGAAGCTCTTTGTGTGAGACCTCCAACGTAGAAGCCCCGCTCACTTGATGAATCACGAACATCCCTTGCCTGCTCTCGCGGATATTTCCTTGCCTTTGCAACTATCTCTTTACAATTATGAGTGGGCTGTGACCTTGGGGAACTGGAAGACTTCCTCGGAGATGGATGTGGAGACGGGGAGTTTTTTGGCGTGATAGATGCTTGCGGGGTCTTTGATGTTGGAGGTCTTTTTGTTTGTGATAAGACAGTAGTGGGCTTTGCTGTCTGTTTCGTCTTTGTGACCTTTGATCCAGGTACTGCGAGTTTTGGTTTCGGCTTTTTCGCTCGCTTTTCCTGGGCCACGTAATGATTGGCAGCTTCCAGGGTGTTTTCTAGCTCATCCTGAGCATCATAACCTTCCTCATTATGCCCTTCGTCGTAAGTCCCCCTATCCACAATGTTGGTGTGGTAATGTTCGGGAGGGTCTGGTCGTATATCGTAGATCTCATACAAGATGCCGTCCACATCAACTTCTCCGCCACAGACTTCCTCTTGTATAATACATTGATCAATGATCTTTCCGAAAGCGGCCGCGCAATTGACATTCTGACCATCTTCAAATGTAATTCGAAGATTTGTGTTCTCGACCTTGTGCTCGTGAACAGTGTATTGCCCGGGTAGGTGCTTCTGCCGACAAAAAGCATCCATAGGCCCAATCAGAGCGCTACGAAGAGCCTCCGCGAGTGAGACGTTTGATATCCCATCTCCTGGATCTTCATAGCAGTGTATCGAACTGTCAGCTAGAGCGCAGGTAGTGAGAGCGCCCAGCGTCGTAAGTAAAGCCAGAGATCGCATCGCAGGTATGGAAGACGTGAAATGATATAAGATGAAATGTGCTGTTGAATATTGTTAATATAGAGATGGAAAGAAGCTGCAAACCAAGATGGATGAGCGACTAGAAGCAGAGCATATCTCATGCATTTAATAGAAGCTCTCTATCAGTGTCAGGCTCCGGCACAGTGTACGCCACAAAAGACTGCAGAAGTTCCACCGATCGGTCGACAAGGAGTAGACGTGTAGCACTGATTGACTTGCGCGGTTTTGAATATTCTGCTCCCCACAGCAAAATAAAATTTAAACTTACACGCAAAGTCGAAATCTACGTTCTCGAACGCGCGGGATCATCTGGCATTCAACTAGACGCTTCTCGGTGGTCAGTCTCAATGGATATTTGATTTTGTATACAGTCGTCTTCAAAGGCAACAAGGGTCGAGTGTATGAGCTGATTTCATTCGGAAACGCCGGGCTTCGGTCTATCCCGATTGCCGCACGGCTCCATGTGTAACTTGATCGGAAAACTTAATTTTACTTCGCCGCACAACTTCCCATGCCCCAGAAGATGGCACGAGATATTGGGAAATTATAACAAGGCTTCGCCGCATAGCAGCGTCGGGACGCCAGAAGCCTTTATGTGGCGTGTTGGCTTACATTGCAACACTAAACTCGACATGACGACTCTTATTCGCTGCGCAGATAATTCGGAGTATCAGTAGGTGGCTGATTCAGCCACGATCGAACATAGAGGTCATAACGGCCTAAACAGGAATGCGACCAATATGTACTTCTGCATCTCACTGAAGAGGTTCATACGACCCTAGTAGATAAGAATGTGTGTAAGATAATCGAGCTCTATTTGGCAAAATCTTTTCTATTCCGATGCTGACCCCGTCGCAAGCCCCGCTGACGACTGTGCCGCATGGCGTTTCACTTTGAAATATCAGTAACCCCGACGAGCGCCTAACAGTGAGAATGTTTGTGGTGCTTCTATTCACCCCGATCTTTTCAGCCCCTGTTTCGTCTTTCTGTCATTAGAGCAAAAGTCTAGACTCCAAATCCCGATAACAACGTCAGAAACCTAAACCCTCACCCTCGTCAGTGTTTCAGAATCCTTCTGTTCAATCTTCAAATCTTATACCGCAGGGAACAATACTATGGAGAGTCTGCCGCAAGAACTCATCGACCGTATCAGCACCTACCTCGACAAAGACAGTCTGAAATCCACCCTGCTTGTATCGCCAAGTTTCCAGGTTGCTGCGGAGCGACAGTCCGGCGCCTTCTCTAAAGCCGAGTTGAAACCCGAGGCCACCTCTGCCGAGCGATTCCTCAGTACATACCAAGACCGCCGTTTCCATTACCTGCAGCATGTCCACTTCCGCACGACTTTTCCAGCGATGTATTGGGATTGGGAAACCATGGACTTGGTCATGGAGAAAGAAGAGCTACCGTGTCGGTGCAATGCCGAAGAGCTCTACGAGAAAGATCGACATTTCACCGATCAGATAAGATTTTTATTCGAGACATTGAAGGCACTGGAAGAGCGGTTCGCGGGAAAGAATACTAATATAGGTGGGGTCGAGCTTACAATCTTCACTCCAACCCAGGAGATCATGCTTGGCGAGTGGTGCTGGCACCAGATCTACACCAGTTGGCGCATTCATCTACTTGAACCGGAAACACTTCCCGATATCTCGATGGTGCGATCTCTCAAAATCAAGCATGGAGCTCCAGTGTGGATGGAAGAGGGCGAAAATCAATATCCCGCTGTTCGCAAGATTGACTGGAGAATTATTCTGGATTTGGCAGGAAAGCTTCCTCAACTCGAGAGCTTGATCTGCAGAATTGGCGGCGATGAGTGGCCTTGTAGGCTGAAGTGTAAGATTTCGCGACACTTCCTGCATGACTGGGAAGGACCTCGACGAGACTCGCGGCGAGATTTTGGAAGAGCTATGGAGAATCTCAGTATTCCGTCGCTGCGCAACATCGACCTGGATTTCATCAACCCGCTGGAGCCTGCTCTGTCGCTCGACCATCAGAAGAAACTACCAGATCTCGTATTTCCTGCGCTGTGCGACCCTTTTAGTTCCAGCCTTCACATGTTGTCGTCTCAGCTCCGATCAATAAACCTCCGAGGTGTCTTCGACTCGACTCTCTTTTGGCCAATTGGAGCAACAATGGTCACACCGACATGGCCAGGGCTTGAATCTATTAGCGTCATGTTTCACGTTTCCACGCCTTCTGGAGGGTGGTATTTTGACGGATTGCGGAACGAAAACGGAGCAAGCAAAGGCTTTAGGATCACCGAGGCGCACTACCCTCCTCTTTTAACTACAGCTGAGGACGAAGAAATGGACTCAAATTGCGACTACATCAACTGGGATTGGATAAGATGGGCGACATTCCGTGTCGTGCCCAAAGAGGACGCACTAGTTCCCTTCCTCGCCGCATTCGCCAAAGCGGCTTCCAACATGCCCTCACTAAAGCAGGCGGCTTTATGGTGCCCGCTTAAAATATCAGCACCGTGCGTGTCACCCTTCTACGATACCTACGTCGGTGAAGGTCTGCTGGACAGCGAGTTCTACGCACTCAACTCAAAATCGACACTGTACAAGCTAGCTTGGGGAATTGCATATACGGCACCAGGCGAGGAGAATTTCGTCCACGACGAAGATCCGCTTCAAGGCCGTGGGCTATTCTGGAGGGTTGGAAAACAGTGGCGTCCAAGCACGGAATTGCGTAAGTTCTTCCAACAAATTGGGCGTGAACGTTACGGCGACGGCCTTTACGAAAGCTTCGAGCAAAGATTTTATGGCGAAGGTTTGGTGCCTCGAGAAGTCTTTAGAAGAAGGTTTGAAGCCGATGACCTTGTGCGTTGAAACCAGTTGACGTCCTTAACTTCTCTTGTTCTTGTGTCAAAGATAGTTGCGATGGAATTTTCGGTATTCTCAAAGTACTTATGATAGACGTGATGGAAACGCTGAGCTCACTATTCTCCACTAAGTAAACCTGCATGGAGCAATTATTTTATGGTATATTCTAGGTCACCCTACATTCTTTCTAGGTTCGCATTCGTTCTGGAATCGAAATCAACTTCTGTTGATGTGGTTCAGTCTCCACTAATCAATGGCCTCTATATGAAGAACTACACTATGCTTTTCTGCTCAGCCAACATCCGTGCCGGAAGAAAAAGCTTCCGTCGACCACAAGAAACGCCAAAACTACTTCTATGCGGCGTAAGACTATCGGAGATGTACTTTTTTTTAATCGCTTCGAGACGCTGCCGCGCGGCGTAGTGCTAGCAACGGCTACCACACTGCAATATATCTGATACTACACGTCAGCCTTACCCGGTAATTTTCATTGTGAGCCGCATGCAAAACAATCCCCTTAGTCCGATGGCGTGGAACCCATGTCGGTAAAACATACAGTCTAGAAGTCCGTAGCAGATCTGTGCAATGCAAAATCCAACACCCAGCTTCAAAAGCCACGTGGACTTGATGATGCCAGCATATATTGATTTGTCTACGGTCCCATTGGAGTCCAGGCCTGAGCTCGTACTTACCGGGACACCAAGTCTAGTCCTAACATTTCGCACCTTGCGCATGGAGCTGGTGTCGTCGAGATCGCCGTCTATGCCACAGTGCGACATATATGATCGGCGGTCGAATCCCGAGATTGTCTCCGGACCCGAGGTCAGAAAGCATGCTGTACTTTTACTGTGCAACGGCATGCTCTGTAGTACCCATCTGCACGGGTTCTTTTGATTGATTGTACATAAAGAAGCTATTCGGACCAACTCAACGCTATATTCAATCTTCTCGTTACCATCATACAGCAACTGTCGCAGTTATACCTTCATCTTAGGATCAAGATTGTGCCCAGCCTGGCCGCTTTTATGTGGCCTTCAACTCTCTGGTAGCGATCACGTTTCTGCTGCCTATTCATCAAGTGTGGTTGAGGTACGCCAACGTACCAGCGTTCAAACCCCATCCCATTCAACCACCTCTCCGGCACTGCCAACTCAGGCGGACGCTTTACTGCTACCTTGGGAGGACAGTTACCGCGTTTATATACAGTGTTTGAGTACAGAGTTGATACCCCAGCTTTTCAGCTGCGAAAGGAAGAACTCCCGGATACCTTCATCTTTCTAAGGTTCTCTATTCAACGTTTCATAACGCCTGTCTTATAAATACTCTGTGACTGCTCTCGACTCTATTGCTCACAATGTGAACGACAAGCATACTGGTAGCACTCAGTCTGCTGGGTGTTGAAAGCTTTGGGGCTAGAGCACTTAGTTGTTATGAGCAAGCGGTCCATGAAACCTTAGCCATCAAATTTGCCGAATCCTTACAAGATGCCGTCGATGGCCCCATCGAAGCACTTTGTCACGAGAATCACCTTCCGGGCCAAACTGCCTTTCAGCAGCACAACATGGGAAATGTAACAATCGAGATCAAATACGAGGCCGGTCACGGGGCCGAAGGTTGCACCTCCGCTTTTGACACAATCATAGAGCAGTGCCTTGTTAAAAGGGGCGGTGTGATGGTGAAAAGAAATTAAAGGGGCTCGTATACGAAATGCATGGTGTGAATAGGAATCGTAACGACCATGGTCATCATAGTATCAAAGGAAGAGGTATTCCGGGGGACAGTGACGGAAAGACCTCCATTGAGAGGTTCGTTGAGCTCAACGTAGAAGAAAGTGCCCCAGTGCAAGATCGAGGTCGAGAAGACAACGGTATAAGCGACATAGATGAGCACGAAGAGTTGTTTGGTCATAGGAAAGAGTTAGGAAAAAGAAAGAAAAAATAGAAGAAGAAGCCCAAGCTTCGTGTCACAAATCCGACGAAGCCCACGTTCTCCAAAGCAGAGCCAAGCACGAAAGCAGAAACGATCTCTTCGACGAGACCTCCGCCGACTTCGAGATCATCACCAACGAAGAGCTCAGTATCTCAAAGCCCGAAGGTATCCTCCAGGCCAAGTCCGACCCCAAAAGCACAATCCAGACAAACATGTCAACAAATTCAGGCTATCGCAGACAGAAGCAGGAAGGAGGCAAAACGTGGACTTGAGGACGATCTAGTCGGTTCGAATGGCTTCGTCAAAGGTATCACCCAGCGTGGGATGAGTAAGCTCGTCAATCGATCATCAAAGGATGGCTTATCGTGTGAAAACCCTTTCAATGCAATTTCCTATCCTGACAAGAAGCAAAGGTTATGGTATGTGGGATTTTCATACATGTCGGCACCTACTGACTCCATGATAATAGAACAGACCCGAAACACTTTGGTACGGTTTCAAATCCAAGGATTGCAGTAGCATGGAGCACGTATAGCCTTGTCGGAATAGATAGTCACATTCGATCGATGGTTTAGATTCAGTAAATGTTTGATAGACAATATGATCCGCGAGACGGCTAAAGCGAATTTCCAATGCCATAGAGCGGCCGCTTTCGCTGAGCCGAAATGCTAGATTCCACAAGCGAGGAACCGTACTATCAGTACGGGTACATTGAAATTTGTTCTTGTAGAGTCCCCTGCACGCGACTATTAAGTGCACATTCCAGAAATCTGAATCTGAAACACCCATGACATCAATCGGTATCGTCGTTAGACCCTATCGCACTAACGCGATTTCGGGTTAGTCCAGCCGATAACGGCAGCGCTCCATCCTTCGTGTTCCGCACACCCCAGCAACTTCAGATACGATCTTATCCAACCACTCAGAACCGTTTATACGCTTCGACCTCGGCGAAGCATACGGAATTTAGATACGCCCTTCGTCAGCTATCAGATAGCCTCGTCCTGACACATTGGCAGCCCCGCAGTGTTATCGAGCAACCCCACCTCAGTGGCTATCGATCTCATCATGGACGCTCCGAGAAGAGGCATAAGGAGCACAGCTTGGAGAGGGGCTCTTCGATGCTCTACTGAATTCTGATCATAACATCGCTCTTTCGCAGTGTACCGGAACTACATCTCACCAAAACATCAACATGCTGAACATCGTCGAAGTCAAGCCTATTGTGAAAGGCACGCCGGAGTACGAAGAGAAGCGCGTTGCCCTGATCACATCCAACTTCTCCAAAGTTCCGCGGGAATACTGCCTTCCAGCCGACCTCATCGCAAACCCACCCCTCGATGTCTCCGATATTCCGCGTAGCTGTGGCATCCTCACCGAGGAGGAGCTTCAGATTACCGAGGAGAACGACGCGACCAGCCTCGCAGAAGCCATCGCCAGCAAGAAGTACACCGCAGTGATCGTCGCCACCGCATTCGCAAAGCGCGCCATCATCGCGCACCAGCTAGTGTGCTGCTTGACACAATGGTTCATGGACGAAGCGATTGTGCGCGCGAAAGAGTTGGATGAGTATCTGGAGAAAAACGGGAAAACGATCGGACCGCTCCATGGCGTGCCGATTAGTATCAAAGAACATATATGGATCGCTGGGAGAGCATCGTCCGCAGGGACCTTTAGCAGCATGAGAAAAGATGCGAAAGACAGCCAAATGGTAGCCATCCTACGCAGTCTCGGCGCCGTGTTCTACTGCAAAACGAATCAACCCCAAGCCATCATGCATCTCGAAAGCACAGGACACTACGGTCGCACGCTCAATCCTTTCAACATCAACCTTTCAGCCGGTGGCTCTACCGGTGGCGAGGCGGCACTTGTCGCAATGAAAGGCTCTGTGATGGGCGTAGGAACAGACATCGGTGGCAGTGTGCGCGGGCCGAGCGCCTTCTGCGGGATTTATGGGTTCAAACCTACGTCGTATACACTACCTATGCGTGGCTACCTCGCGTCTCCCTTCGCGGCGGAGGTGAACGTGCTGACCTCTACTGGGCCGATGTGCAGGAGTCTGCGAGATATGGATCTTTTTATGAGACTGATCCAAGATGCAAAACCATACCTGACTGATCCACGACTCATCCCGATTCCATGGACGGGGTTGAAAACTGTTGCAAGCAAGCCGCTGAAGATTGGCATCATCAGCAACGATGGCTTCATTGAGCCCCAACCACCCGTCCAGCGAGCCATTGCCTGGGCGAAGGAGCAATTGTCTAACCCAAAATACGCTGATTTGGTCGAAGTCAAGTCTTTCACGCCTTTCGCTGCGAAGGAAGCATGGTCTAAGATTCAGCGCTTTTACTACCCCGACGGCGGCAGCGTGACTGTGGACGCAATTCGTTCGACTGGCGAACCCGTCCAACCCCTAACAAAGTGGATCACACGCGTCGCCGAGCCCTCGGGTATGCAGACTGCGCAAGACGTCAATCTCATGCGCAGAGAGCGAGACGACTACCGAATCGCATTCGCGGAGAACTGGCAGGGGCAAGACGTTGATGTCGTTATAGGACCCGCATTTGTGGGGCCTGCATGCGCGCACGATACCGCATTGTACTGGACGTATACATCTTTGTACAACTTTGTTGACTACCCGGGTGTTGTTTTCCCCACTCCGATCAAGGCTACGGCTAAAGAGAAATATGTGGAGAACTATGTGCCGTTGAGCGATGAGTGCAAGCATGTCAAAGAGCTATGGGAGGCGTCGAACTTTGAAGGAGCGCCGATTGACCTCCAGATCAATGCGCGGAAATACCACGACAATGAGTTGTTTGCGGCTTTAGAGGTAGTAAAGGGTATCTTGAGTTTACCCTGAGCGTGGTACAGAAATGGTCCCGGACCCGACGATGGGTTGAGCGCATGCAGGTGAGATCTCTATAGGCTCCAGGAATTTTATGCACATCGGAAGCCTGTAAGCTTTACGAAGTAGTAGTGTCCAGGCTGCATACAATTACCCGTCGTGCATGCTCATGATGCTGAGCACATCCATCTCACACTAGCCGCTGACTCGTATTCAATGTTGGCAATAAACCTGCGACACCATCACGAGGCCTTCAGGGATTTGACGGAGCTTCGAGAACAATCCAGAGCATGGCAAAATGCGAAGCGAATGTGATGCAGCGTCTGGATGTAGACTTTGTCCCGGGACGCAAGGTTCCTTACCGATTACCCAAACGGCAGGTCAATTTAGATTAAGCGTAGGCGGCCCTACCCGGGTTCATCGGGATACCCCTCGCACCTCGGTGCCTGGAGCCTCATTTGGCGAGAAATGTTTCACGCCTTCTTCCGGACCCTTATCCGTCACTTCAACGTCTTCCGCGGAACTCTATTCGTGTTTCTAGATTTTTTGAACCTACACACATGTACATTACGCAACCTACTTTTACGAATTTTAAAAGTTAAGTAGTCAATAAGATGGGCTCATATCACCGTAGGAGCGCGACTTAGGGGCTAGTGACCCCTGTCCAGAGCATTTATCCGCCAATTAACGGTCCAATGAACAGCGCCACCGAACTACAGTACGCTATGGACGGCCGAGGCGTCCACATGTACCCTACATGTATAATCCTCTACGGCACGCAAGTCAGGAACCAAAAGGACCACCGGGCCGTCAGCGCATCCCGTGGCCATCCGCTCCTAGGTCTCACACCCCAGACCACGTGGGGCTCACCCACACTTTAGCGTGATTTGGTAGCGAGGCGCCGAGAACCTGTCTGAAGGATCCCTTATATTGCGCCCAGCTTTGCTACACTCAACCGGGATACAGTAGAGCGACGCTTTTCTCGCTTCGAGAATCGCCTTGGGGAACATTGCGCCGAATTCGATAGGCAGCTCCGGCCCGACTTCCTGGTCAAAAGTAGCTGTGATGCTTACTTATAAATTGCAGATGCTTGGCTGTCTGAGTGGCTTGCTCGAGGCTGTCGCGCATTGAGTATGGTAGGTAGAGCTCGACCAGCATGGCGGCTAGAGCTCTCGTAATCTTCCTGGTTTTGCTCTAGTGTAACCGTAAGGCGGTCAGATCGCAATATCCCTGCCATTAACAACGTTCGCGATTTTGGAGTAGCAGTTTTGTTGCTCAGACAGTATAAAGTCACTGGTCTGCTCGCAAATGTTTCATCCCTACCAGTGTTGCATTCTTTACTCCACTGCCCAGCATGCGTGTCTCCACTCTTCTTTTCGCTGGCTCCATTGCCCTCACTGCCGATGCTCTTGTCATTACGCGTGCTGTCATCGACAAGTGTCTCACCGATGCAGGTGTACCCATAGACGTCAAGGGTTCGGAAGACTACACTCGCGACGTTGCGCCCTTCAACATCCGTCTCCCCTACACCCCAACCGCCATCTCGGTCCCGAAAAACACCAAGCACATTCAAGATTCGGTCAAATGCGGCAAGAAACTCGGCATCAAGGTTTCCGCCAAATCGGGAGGTCACAGCTACGCATCGTTCGGTTTCGGAGGAGAGAATGGACACCTTGTGGTTCAGCTCGATCGCATGTACGATGTCACTTATGACGCGAAAAAGAACATTGCGACTGTTCAGCCGGGCGCCAGGCTAGGCCATGTCGCCACCGTTCTCTACGAGAAGTACAACAGGGCCATTGCTCATGGTACCTGCCCCGGTGTCGGTGTTTCCGGCCACTTCCTCCACGGTGGCTTCGGTTTCAGCTCCCACATGCACGGCCTCGCTCTCGACTTCGTGGACAGCGTCACTGTTGTTCTAGCCGACGGCAGTGTTGTCGAAGCCTCCAACACCAAAAACTCCGATCTCCTCTGGGGCGTGAAAGGCGCAGGGTCAAACTTCGGTATCGTCGCTTCCTGGAAATTGAAGACATTCGAAGCACCGGCCGTCCTGACAAGGTTCGGCGTTTCGCTAGGATGGACGAAGAAGACTGCCGTCGCAGGCCTCGAGGCTGTGGAGAAGTACGCTAAGGACATTATGCCGAGGGAAGTTAACTTCCGCATTGGCGACTACAACAAGGGATCGCCTGGAATTGAGGGCTTGTACTATGGCACTCCGGAACAGTGGAGGGCAGCATTCAAGCCGCTTTTGGACACACTGCCGACCGGCTACAACGTGTCTGAGCCGCTAGAGCTCAACTGGATCGAGTCAGTCATCAGCTACTCAAACTACGACACCGTCGACTGGGTCCTCCCGAGTCCTGTAAGTCTCATATGTTCTCAGCTTGCTGCTTCCTTCCCAAATATGTTTTACTGACTTCGTCACAGCAAGAAAACTTCTACGCAAAGAGCTTGGCCTTGAAGGGTCTCAACGGCACCTCGGCCCAGGCTTTCGTGGACTACTACTTCGACACTGCCAACAAGGTCGTTGACCGATTCTGGTTCTTCCAGCTCGACGTGCACGGTGGCAAGAACTCTCAAATTAGCAAAGTGGGCGTCGACGAGACGTCCTACGTACACCGCGACAAGCTGTACCTCGTCCAATTCTATGACCGCTACGAGAACAACGAGACCTACCCCGATACTTCATTCAAGTTCCTCGATGGTTGGGTCGATGCTGTCACGAAGCCGCTACCGAAGTCGGACTGGGGCGCGTATGCGAACTATGCGGATGCTAGGCTTTCGAGGGCTGTTGCCGAGGACCTGTACTATGGCAAGCACTTGCCGAAGCTGCAGAAGTTGAAGGCGAAGTACGATCCTAAGCAGTTGTTCTACTACACTCAGTCTGTTGAGCCGAAGGCATAGAAGCCTCGCACTTGTTTAGACCTAGCCTAATTGGGGCTAGCATATAGTAATGGAACGTGTTGCTGATTCTTCCATGTGTTCACGCTCCTCGCGATCCTGACCATATGATCATCTGTGATGGCGAGGCTGTACAGCACAAAAGACGCTCCGGCAGGTAGTGCAGTGTTTGTTGTATCGCTGACGAGTCGCGCCGGGCACTGTACAGTTCATGAAATGACCGGCAGAAGACGTGAAAGCGGGGCAGAGAGAAATCGCGGGCGCACGACGCGAAATCACGAAATGTCATCTCCTCGTTGCTTTCGCGTGGAAGCGACGGTAGAAGGCACAGGGTTGATGTGTAATGACGGAAAGGTAAAGCGACCAGTAATCCTAGCCCAAGGAAGGAAAACAGCTAATCTCGCGCCTTCCTTTTCAAGTAAGCGCAATATTACCCCATCGCCACCGCTCGATCAGAGTTCAGTGTTCCATTCGGCCGCACACAAAGAAACCTCGGCGCAATTTCCCACACAAACAAAGAGAACAATCCCATTGCCGACAAACTCGCACGCCTTCCAAGCCTTTCAGCAATCCTATGACGTACGATTCAGCCCACAGGAATTTATATGCTACATGAGTTTTTACTCGGGACAAACGGCCGGGAGACCTGCAGGTCACACTGAAGTATGGAAAAACTCCAAGCCACGCGCGATACCTACCAGTCCTTCAAACGATCCCCGAGCAGAGAATTTCCTGCAACGAGCATGATTCTGTTGTGGTCGTCGTAAGCTTTTCGCCCCAGAGGACTGAACTTGCGGACAAAGATGCCGAGAGCTAACCCGATCGGGTAATGGCGACGATGGTGCGGTCTTCGATGCGGCGGCCTCTTTTCACGGACTTCTTGCACGGGAGATTGAAGTGTAGAGGGATGCCTGAATGGAACGTATAAGCCTGGCGGACATTACACATACGCGAAAGCAGGGCGCGTGTGTGTATATCGACTTTGCCCAACATTGAGAATCAAGCTTGAGGAACAAACTTACCATGTGCGACACTTCGAGCGATCTAGGCAATATCACAAAAGTATCAAATATTTGTTTGACCATTCATTTTAGATAATTCTTTATATTCAACGGACGAATCTATAAACAAAGGCAGCAACAAAGCCGCACACGAAGCTTACTCAAAGCTTAACGTGTAGGTATATATAACCATGTACAACAAAAGCAGAAGGAAAGGACAGTGAAGCAGATATGAAATCTACTGAGTAGCAATAGCATCGGCACCAGTGCCGTAAGCCTTGTTCGTAACCGGCAGACCCGAAAGCGGGTTCTGCGAACCAAGCATATGGTCGCAAGTGGGCTGGTTGCTAACAGCGAGGTCAAGCGAGCAGACCTCGTTGTAGCCGAGCGTGCAAGCGCTGTTCGCAATGTTGTACAGTGCGGAGTTGTCGCGAAGCCATGAACCAACGGGGCAGCTAATGAATGTGTTGATGCTGTTGGCAGCCATGAGAGGCAGCTTGCCGTCAGGCGTCTTGATGAGATCCGCGCAGTCGCTCATGGGTGCGTCTTCCCACTGAGCAGGGATGCCACCGCCCGAGGTAGGCTCCTCGGCAGCGCCTTTGCCGACGTTGAGGTAGTTCCATGCATCGTAGCTGATGTCGAAGGCACCGCCTGAGGTGTCGATCTGCAGTAGGTGGACTGAGCGGCCATTGGAAGAGACCTTCTTGCAAAGCGAGTCACAACCGGGTTGCATAGGCCAGTATGCGACGCGGTCCGTGTTGATGTGGCAGCCGAGGACGCCGATGGAGGAGCTGAACGAGTCGTGAGGGGTGATAGAAACACCAGAGAGTGGGGCCGAAAGGACGAAGGTGGCCAAGGAGAGAGTGGCGGCAATCTTGGTGAACATTTTGATGGTGATTTTGGGGTGTTGTGAAGGTAAAATCGATGTAGGTATTTGATGAACGGCTGAAACGTTCCTTTACAAAGACGTTTTGTAGAGAAAGAGTGTGTTGTGAAGACACGTAGTGGAACTTATATCAAAGGAGCTGAGGAGCTGTGGGCGTCTCGCAGAGAGCACCTTGGTAGGATGAAGGAACGGGTGGGAGTCTTGAAAAGGAAGACTGGGTTTGAAAGATAGATAAAGAGTGATGTCTTGAGATAGAGACTGTGAGAAGTGATAGAGTTTGAAAGAATGCAGTAAAGTTGTTGGTTAGAGAGGTGACTTATAGGAATAAGGCCTTCCTTATATATATTCTCAGTCACTCTTACTACGTACTATCTCCTGCGTGTCAATCTCCGCCACCTGCAAACCCAAAAGTCCAGACTCTGACTGTGTGTGGTCGGAGGGCTCCGGTGGTTGCCTGTCCTCGCCGTCCACCATTTGGAGACTGGATGACGCTAAGGCGCCCTGTGTTACTTCTCCGGTACCTACTTTTTACACAAATAAGCGCACTTCGGACTGTCAGTGCGTTATGTTCCGTGCACTCTTCGCCATGCAGTGTGACGATCGTCACAGGGTCCTACTGTATTAGACCCTGACGACGGGAACTATGCCCGACTCGAAGCCATATCAAGCCGGTCGCCGACTCTTAGGAATGTTATCCGAGGATTTTCCTATGGTGTGAGAGCCGACTGGCGCAAAGCTCTTCATTGACGGTCCGAGAACCTTGTCAAACTTTGGTAGAGTACTCCACAAAAATCCTAGTTAGAGCAGCCACCACGTGGAAGTGTTATGTCAGGTACGGAATCCTGCAAAATGTGGAGAGTAGTACGGATAAGCAGGCCAATGGACTTCATGGGCAGCGAAGTCTGCGCTGAGTCAGTGCTGGCGGGCCACGTGGGCGCACGCGGGGCGTATGCTAATCGGCACAGACAACCGTCGGTATTGGTTGAATTTGCCTTGAGATGAAGTCGTTAACCAAGACCGGACTAGATGTGGAAGAGAATGACGTTGACCGTTCATTTACGCCAAGACCACTGACAGCGGCAGATGATGTTCGGAACTTACCGTCAGTGCGGATTGTCGACCTCGGATCTCATTTTGCATCGACGCTAGTTACTGTTCATCCTAGTCGGGCGCCAACCAGCGATCTCCCGTCATCGACGACAGGGTAGTTGGTTTCTGAACGTGTTCTCCCGCATTCCATCAACGGCGGTGGCCCATCAAACTCCGCCCAACAGGGCTGACGTGGGGAAAACAGGGACAGGCACTGTCTCTGCGTCGGTACGAGAGGATCGGCAGAGAGACGAAGCTCTGGGCCCAACTTTGCGGTACCATTCGAATTGGTCGCCAACGCCGCTTGTCCCGAAATGAAGAGCTCCGACAATTGGGTAAGACGCTGCGCCGCCGCGGTTCGGCCCTCGTTGACAGGACACGTTCCGATGTCAGTTGGAACAAATCTCGGGACATTTTCCAAATCCAGGGTTTCTGCGGCGGGCGCAAAAGGGACCGATTCTGTTAGGGTCGCCGCTACGACTGAGGACTTCGACGTCAGGCAAAACGCCGGATTCGGGATGGTGCCTTGCGACATTGTCTGGACGCGCGATGGGGCTTTGTCCATGGGTCGATGACATGCGTAGGCCGAACGGAAAGCCCACTGCCGGCAGCAAAGAAACTTACCTCTGACGTTGATCAGAACTGAGCACGTGAGAGGAGAACTCTCGCAGCGCTGTGTCTCTGCTACAATTCTTGACCATTCTTCCAGGCAGGAGAATATGTTTTAAAGGTGGTGCATATCCGCGCGTCTTTCACCAACCGTTTATCCAATGTTTTTGCAATGTCCGCTCGCTTCGCTGCGGCTCCAAGCAAGAGGCCAAGTTGCGTAGGATCTCCGAAACCTCAGCGCCGGTTCATAGTAGGTCGACGTATCTAGATGCTGATGTTGTCCGTTGTTGGTCGCTGCAGAGCGTCTATGGCCAGCTTGCAATGCAGTATCATGTGGTGGATGCTGTGATCTTAGCTGCACATGTCAACTTACCCCTAGAGCTTGTCTTCCTTCCCGCTGCAGGGCAGGCCGGTCATTACACCAGTGAAGACTTAGTCCAACGCCGGCTTTTGAGGCGAACATAGCCAGCACAGCAGTGACGTCGTCGATCGTGCAGGACTGAGGGCGACAGTGTCTTCCAAACGATCTGCCGGAAGACAGCGTTTCGCGCACATGGGGACGGTACGGCAAACCCTTGCTTCTTTCACAGTGCGTCTCTTGTCCGCATGCGGTCCGCCGCGCAGCAAGTATTCCTCGTAGTCGACGACGACGATGCAGCGGCCTGTGAGGTATCGAGCAGTCTTGGCTCGCGCCGAAGGTGTGCCCTAGGATGCGACAAGTAGGGTTCTGGGCAATCCGCTGGGTACCATGGCGCCATACTTCGTGATTCGAGTCCAGGATTGGCCGCGGCGGTTTGAGCTCGGAATTTATACCTTCAGCGCGGGGCAGGATTGTCAGTCACATCCAGTAAGTTTTGTCGCCTGCGCTTACGTTGCATTGCCGCAGCGGCTGTCGGAGCGGCTCGCTGGTTATCAGTGAGGCCGGTGCAGTTCAAGCACACAGTCCACGTCTCACCAGTGGCAGGTGCTGACTAAGCACACCTACCAACCCATCGTCACTCAAACCATCTCTTCCTTCATCGGCCCACACTGCGAGCAAGTATGGTCAACGTCCTGTGCAGATTTCCTTACTTCACCTTCTTGGATGTCTTTCCGCGACGATGCTGCCTCATACTCCCACCGCCTCGCTTCACCGGTCGCGCCTGCCTTCAGCCTCGCAAGCCACCCGTGCTCTTACTTGCTGGAAGCCCGCATCGCCTGCAAGCACTGACCCAACGAGCTCGGATCACGAAATGAAACGGGGCGGCCATTGGGTGAGAAAACTTTTGCCTTTTTTGCCTTGGGCGTCTAGGGCAAACCTCGTTCGTCTCGTATAATTAAGCAAGGCAAAATCCTGCCCCGACGAGATATAACACAAGCGCAGCATCGCAGCTGCTTTCGCTATACATTACGACTTCCGTTCCATATTTCTTCCTACTGCGCCCTGGACCGATTTTCCGAGTGCGCCGGATACACCAAGCGAGAGATTACTGGTCGACACCTACCGGTTACAACCTATCATCAGCGGACGAGTGTGCGGGAACGACTGCATCGAGAGACACTACGACGGCTGAGAAAGAATGCGGGGGTGGGTATCGCCAAGATACGTCGAGCATGATGCATTATCCTCAGCGGCCGCGAAGGGAGACGATGCACATGTCCAAGTACTTCTTCAGGACGACGACATCCAGTTAAATGGAAATGAGCGTAGCTGGTTGTGTGACACGCCTTTGTCATTGGCAGCAGCCAATGGTCATGAGAAAGTGGTCAAGATGCTACTTGCGGACAACCGGGTCAACGTGAACGCCACCGGCCGAGGAAAACCGGCACTATGCGCCGCAGCGTCCGTTGGACAAGAGACGATAGTCAAACTACTACTCTTGAACTACAAAATCGACGTCAACGCCTTCGATCGTTTTGGCTCAACGCCACTGGCTCTTGCGGTATCCAAAGGCCATGAGGCAGTAGTCAAACTACTACTTTCAAACGACAAAATCGACGTGAACACCTCCGGCTGGTGTTATAACCAAACGCCACTGGCTCTTGCAATATCCACAGGCCATGAGGCAATAGTCAAACTACTTCTTTCGAACGACAAAATCGACGTCAACGCCTCCGGCTGGTGTTATGACCAAACGCCACTGACTCTTGCGGTATCCACAGGCCATGAGGCAATAGTCAAACTACTTCTTTCGAACGACAAAATCGACGTCAACGCCTCCGGGCGTTGTGGCTCAACGCCACTGGCTATTGCGGTATCCAAAGGCCATGAGGCAATAGTCAAACTATTTCTTTCGAACGACAAAATCGACGTCAACGCCTCCGGGCATTGTGGCTCAACGCCACTGGCTCTTGCGGTATCCAAAGGCCATGAGGCAATAGTCAAACTACTACTTTCAAACGACAAAATCGACGTGAACGCCTCCCGCAAGTATTTTGTCCAAAATTCATTGGCTCTTGCGGTATCCAACAACTCTCCATCAATATTTGCACCTTTTTCTCATTACTACAGAACAGACTGGTGTACACCTGGCATACGCAAAACAGCGCTTTTGTGTGCAATAGAGGAAAGGCACAAGCCGATCATCCAAATACTACTCGCGGACCATCGGATATCTGTGAACGACTCAGAATACATGGCCCTGGCCATACTACTCTGCGTAGACGCCGAAAAAGCCAAATTTACCTCATTGGCCACTGCAGCGACTTCGGAAAACGTTACGATAGCTAGGTTGTTGCTCGAGAAATGTGATGCATTTGCCTCAGCATCAATCTCACAACTGCAGGCAATGGCGGCACCTCCCGCTTCATCAGTCAAAGTGCCTTCATACGAAGAGACATTGTCGACCTTACCGGGCAATCGCAGGAACTCGCACTTCGATATACCGCCCCCTGAGGTGTACATCTTCTTCGCACTGTTAATGCAGATCATGCAGATGCTCATTCTTCAAGCAAGACGACTCCAAGCGAAGCTCCAAAATGGGCTTTTGACTTCTTTCGACGACCTCTCTGTGTTTCCAAATAGACGCCGTCCACCTTGTACAACTATGCCATGGAACATCTGGCCGGCGCTGGTCGTCCTATGGGGGGTGTGCTGGATGTTCTATACTCCTCCATCTACGCCTTTCACGGACGAGCACTACGTAGACTTCCAGGTTGGGGCTCCGGAGCCAATTCCGTACAACTTTTTCTCTGGTAAGACGTCCGAATTACTATATTGTACTTTACGGCATGACTAACAGGTACACGTAGATCCACCGGTCGATTCACTGTCTCTAGGCGCATGGGAGGGATTCAGGCAGAGACTTGACCTCGAGCTGAACCCTGACATGGTATTTTCTTCTTCTGAGTTCGGGCATGGTTCTATTCTACAGCGTACGCTTCATTCGAACCGGGTGCAAGAATGTTGCTAACCATTGGACCCAGGGCACGACGACTTTGAGCAACCGGGTGATGGTCACGCGTGGGATGTCACGAATCCTATTCCCAAGCGATTAGACCAAATTAGCACGCCCATAGACATACACACTACCGGGGGCGATAGCCATCTTCAGTCTACCATGGTACTAATGAATCAACATCCGACACCATTATTCCCACTCACGGCTTTCCCACCCACGCCGGATGCTACCCATCTCGAGCAGACTCTACTCGCCGCGCAGCCATCTATAAACCGCGAGCAAACGCTCCAGCCCCATCTTGACTCCGAAGGCAGGATGATCTGTGACCGCGATGGTTGCGGCCGTGGACCATTTGCTACCCGGAACGAATGGAAGTGAGTGCAGTCAGTGCCTGACAATACAGCGACAAACACTAAATTCCAAAATTAGAAAACATACGGACATACATGATCGACCTTATAAATGCCCAGTCCCCAGCTGTTCGGATCACGTCCGCGGGTTCGCCACTAAAGGCGTCCTCGAGCGGCACAAGACTGCGAAACATTCAGATCTCGCACCTCGTCAACGTAGGAAGGAGTTCTACTGCCCCCAACAAGACTGCCACCGCTCCATCTCTGCGCCGAGGAAAGATCCGTTTACGCGCAAAGACCATCTTCGAGATCACATCAAGCGTATTCACAATCGCGGTATCGAACAGGCCCCGGTGCTTGTACAGGACGATCCCCTCTCGTGCATCATCAGTCAACAGCGTGCTGGCACGTCTCGAGACGAATCAGAGGATCCTCTTACTAGCGATGAATTGCACGCTACTTCTGGCTCGCAGGAGCGAAGACGCGTGGAAGATGCTCCTTTCCTTTCATGTACGACAGGATCTGCACGTGAAGAGTGGTGTGGCCACGTGCAACAGGTCCAAGAGCTCCGCAAGGAGATGGCAGACTTGAAGCGAAGACTGGAAGAGTTCGAGGCGCGGGAAGCAGACTTCAAGGCGAGGGAAGCCGACGTCAAGGCCAGAGAAGCCAAACTCGTCGACAGACTCTTTGACCTGCTCAACCATCAGTCAAAGCCTTCCAGCTAGCAGATTGCTCAGCATTAAGACCCAACATCAACAGCTTTGTCCGATTCCTTCTTATGCGGTACTTCCAATTTCCTACTTCCTACTTTCTTCTACACACGTTCTCAGTTTCGGCTCAAACATGTTTCTGGTTTCATCTTCGCGCGATGAGTTTTACCCGAGAGTCAGTTTTGCGCTTAGAAACTGGCCTTCTTCACGCCATTTCGGATTGTCGGTCACATCCCGGCACCAATACACACCTAGCGACATTTTCCTTTAGTATCGCTTCCAAATTGATATGATCTCTCTTCGATCGCTTACATGTAGCCGTCTGCGTCCATAGCTTTTCAATCAATTCGAGTTGGCATATATTGGACATCGCTAGGGCTAGATTGGCGTGTGTGCTTATTGTTCACGTTGTAGCCCCATTTGGTGAGGTCTTGGATATCCCCAAACTCACCCCTCGCCGAGTCGACTGGCAGATGTACCATATCACTTCCCTCCTGATCCGTCGCTGCCATCATCGTCAGTCTTCCTCCCGTGTAGACCGCAGCGTCCCAATCACGCGGGTTTACTGGGGACGGATCTCAGCGCTTGTGGAACACATGGCTCGCGATCGCCGTCGAATTGTGGAGATCGGATGACATGGTGGTGCTGTGGCTGCACGGAGAACCGCCAGGATAGCGAGTTGGTACGCAATATTTGGCGACAACATTCGTTTCAGCACATAGAGCAAGATTTACAGCATTGTCGCCGGTTCGCTTCCGTCGCATCCACCAAGCCACGCGCTTCAATTCGAACCGTTCAAACGAGATACCCCCCATCTACGCAGTAATTTGACACCATTTCCCGCAGTCAGATAACATCGCACACTCCTAAATATCATGACGTTCAACGTGGACAGCTGCATCCATGCTTATCGCCCAAGATGGACCAAGATAGGCCAAACAACCACCCACCAACAACGCAAAACCCCATCGTTCACTCCAACCACACAAGACCCATACACCACAATCAACGTCCACCCCAAAACCGCCATGTCAATAAAACATGCATGCAAAAAACCAGGCACAGCGCCGATCCCCCTTCCGCCAAGCCTCCAACTCCCCTCTTACATCACAACCCCTGCACCCTCACCCCTCCATCTCACACCCCCCCTCGCACCAAAACGCGCAGCAGTTCGCATACGAGCACCACCGCTGACGTACGCCACGGCTCGCAACCCGTACAATAATCTAACTCCCGGCGCTGCTGATTGGCCGCCAAAGGCAGCCGGTAAGGCGAACAGCCAAGAAACGATGCCGTGCGATGCGGATACGCGAGGCTGAGTGGTCTGCTCTCGTGATGGAGAGTCGATCGGGAGGCTGGCGCGCCCGGGGGCTGTAGGGTCGCTGATATATCAGCTGTGCCTGCCTGGCGTGATGTGCTAATTCCTTCTAGAAGGCTTCCCTGATCTTGACTTTGGCTAACGAACTTGACGGGCTCATCGATCTTTAGAGCATTTCGCGAACGCCGCTACTAACTCACTCTACGGACGAGTTGATTCCTTGCTATCGCAGTACAGACACAACATCCGCCGTCACATCTTCCTGTCAGCGATCGACAATCTCAAGGCACACGAACGACACACCGCAACACCGCAGACCGGTCAACAGCCTCCTCGCATCACACCGTGAACAAACACGCCAGCAACCCACAGGCGATCTCGATCTAAAAGCCCCAACGGGCTATATCAGTCTCGCGTTCCTGTCCTCTCGTCTGGTCTCGTCTCGCCTCCATCTCTATCACCCGATACATCAACCACCCACAAGCAACCAACCCACCAACCAAGCAACCATGACCTCCTACCCCCAACAACAAGAAACCTACCTCGCCCCCCCACACCCCCCCCCACCCCCCACCCCCCCCCCCCCCCCCCCCCCCCCCCCCCCCCCCCCCCCC
>Ga0247733_1000182_pt1 | contig 72563 bp, 74 predicted proteins | sample UWRJL043104R2_FD_180932 | JGI IMG/M metagenome (GOLD analysis project Ga0247733, IMG submission 180932) | Plant litter microbial communities from Arlington Agricultural Research Station in Wisconsin, United States - UWRJ-L043-104R-2 | ecosystem: Environmental > Terrestrial > Plant litter >...
AGCTTGATCAGCACCGAGACCGTGCTTGGAGCTGAGGAGCCTGATATATTGTTAGTCTTTTCCGCATTCCAGTGGATGTACTGATGGGACAACATACGAATGGCCACCACCTTGTGTGTACCCACCCGATATACCGACAGTGGGACACTGCCCACCCATCACATTCAAGCCGACCTTGTCGGCAGCGGCGTACGCTTCGAAAGCTTGTACTCCTGCACCCATCTTGGCCGCGGGTCCCGAATATGCAGCGGTAGTGTAATTCTTAAACGAGATAGAGTTGAGGTTATGCATCCACAAACTGAGCCCGCCCTTCCCAGTGGACTTGCCGAGATAGCTAATCGTCGTTAGTCTTGTATTGTGCTATAGTTGGAAATCTGAACTCACTCATGACCCGTATTCTTGACCACAAGCCGAACATTTTGCTTTTGCGCAAACTCCAATCCTGCGACAACGTCGTCCACGCCCGTCACATTAATCGCATACTCCACGTAGTTTCCATGAGTGCACGTCTGATTGCGCGGTGTGTACGGATCGCATGTCGCATTCTGGAACAATGTTGCCATGAAACCCGCGGGGTTGACGAATCTGGTGCGATATATTAGTTTGACCTCGCGCAAGTCGTGTGGCGCTACATACTGTGTTTGCGGGTAAGGCCATGACTCTTGCAGCGCTGCGCACGCGGCTGCGTCATAGGTCGGATCGTGGCATACGTGCCCCGCGGGAACAGTAGCAATGAGACGACCAGAAACGCTGGCATTCAATTGCGCCCATTGCTCCATGGACGGCCATCTCTCGTCGCCTGGCAGGTATCGACATGTCGCGTTTGCGTCGGCACTCCGCGCGGTACTCGTCGGTACAAAGGCAGCAAAGAGGGCAAACGCAGTGCTGAAGTGCGAAACCATACTGCTTAATGACCACACTAAACAGCAGGTAATTGACAAGCGACAAAATTGACGCGGGAAACGAAGTTTAAAACTTATTTAAGATGAATTACATCCTCGTCGACGATCTAGCGCGAGGGGAAGTGATCGCCGTGCAGCTAGCCAATCCCGATGCTCGGACTGTCCGGATCACCCCTATCCGGTGAGCATCAGCGCCGGCGAAGATGAGCTGGTGGCCTCACGGCGAAATTCGGGAAGAGAGACACGACTTACAAACGCTGGTGGGTCTTTTGAAAGATATTGTCCTATCGCCTCACTGAGTACCAAGCCTTCCGGTATCGAAGTAGAAGTAAGGCTTTGCGTACTATCTAGTACGTATGTCGTATATTTCATCATGGGAGACTTAAAAATGTGCATCACACTGCAGTGGTTCTTGATCACATGCTAAGAAATGAGTTTCCAATTTGAAGTTTGGATGGATGAGTTCGAAATGTTACTCGCGTAGTCTCGCGGTATATATTGTACGAACGGTTTTGGGCTTTGGAACTCTTAAGTCAGCTCTTTGTCTGCACCCTGGCCCCAGAGCCTCTTACCCTTCCGCTTAGACTACCCTAGTAGCCAAAGTAGGGACGGAGCCCACGGCAGCGGTCACAGCCACCCCCATCATTGGTGCAACTATCAGTGCACACGTGGCCGTCAAGCACAGCTCAAACTTAGTGATGCTAAGCGTATGTAAATCTTGTTTAATCGCTCCTCTTACCGTTAACCCGTATCATCTTTCCTGGGTTCAGCAGCAATAAAGGATCAAGCGCGTACTTCACCTGCCGCATAGCATCCACCGAGCTAACGCCTAGTTCATAGACAACCTGGTCCCGGAACTCGAGACCTATACCGTGCTCACCAGTAACAGTACCGTCCAGATCAACGCTCTGTTTTTGGATATCCGATATAATCTTTCTCGCCTTCATCTCCTCATTCGCGCTAAAGGTAACCATGGTATGGAAGTTGCCTATTCCGTTAGCCATGTTCGTAACATATCTGGCGGGCGTTCATCTTACCATCGCCGACATGACCCACACAACATCCAAACAGGCCACTTTCTTCGAGCATAGCATGCGTCCGCTCTATAATGACTCCCAGCTTTGACACTGGAACGCAAGCATCTGCAGCCAAAAAGCGGTCATCAGCGTTGTACTTCAATGCCAACGCACTCCATAACGCCGTTTTACGAGCTGCCCAAAGGGTCTCGCCTTCTTCAGTATCTTTCGCTAGAGTGAATGATAGAGATTGAGCCGATTTTGCTATTCCTGAGACAACTTTTGCTTGGTTCTGCACGTCATCTGTGGTGTGACCAGCTAGTTTGAGGAAGACGGTAGGCTTTTCTGGTAGCTCCTGCTCATAGTACCCGCCTGCATTCAACGCACGCATGGTGATATTGTCTAGCAGTTCCATCGCTTCGAGCTGGTGGCCACCTTGGATGACTTTGACAGCAAATCGAACGGCATCGTGTACGGTTGGGAACTGGGTGACAGCAACGCGTACATTCTGAGGTGCCTTTGTAAGTTTCAGGTTCGCTTCGGTAACAAATCCCAAAGTCCCTTCTGATCCTACAAAGAGTCGAGTGAGATCGTACCCGGAGCTGGATTTCCTTGGACGATGGCGTGTTGTGATTATTGTACCGTCTGCCAGTGGTCATTAATTATCACGGTTATTCAATAATGGCGTACGGACCTGCCAGCACCACTGTTAACCCAAGGACCCAGTCTTTCATGGTCCCATATCTGAACGCATTGGTTCCGGAACAACCTTGTGCAACCATACCACCTATTTGCGCGCCTGGTCCAGGATCCGGCGGAAAGAACATGTTATCTTTCACCAAGACCTCGTTGAGTTGTTCATAGCCGACAGAAGGCTGAAGAGTCACATCCATGTCGTCTTTGCGCACTGCTAAGATTTTGTTCATATGGCGGTTGAAGTCCAAGCATACTTCTTGGTTCTGGGCCGCCAAAGTGCTCTCCAAACTCGTTCCACCGGAAAATGCGATCATTGGAATTCTTCGCCGATGGCAGATTTTTGCGATATTGCTGACATCTTGTGTTGATCGAGGATATACAATCATACTCGGTTTGTCCAGGTCGCCATGAGGTGCAGGTGACCATTCGGTGCTCGAATGCGTAATACGCTCACCGACCTGATCACTGATGTTTTCTGCTCCTAACAAAAGCTTGAATTCCTCGTATGCGGCGCGAAGATTCTCAGTCGACGTATCATAAACAGGCGGTGAAATCTGATCCAAGGGCAAGGTAGAAGCTGATAAATCTCTTGAGACTAGGTTGGAGTCTGGGAGAGCTTGACTAGTTTTGATCCCGGTCATTGAAGTTGAGATACCGATGGCTGATATCGAAGCGAAAAGACCGCCAGCAGCAAATATGCGTCGTTTCCGGTTAATGGCCGTTCTAGACCATGGTGGTATCTGGCTGAATCTTTTTGTATGCAAGCCTCTGCCTTCGAATCGCGGATGAGCAGATTGGACATTTGATGGGGATGTTCGGAAATCGAAAGCCATGTAATTCTTTGCCAAGCGGGGAAGTTTCTTCAAGGGAGAAGCCATGTCAAGTGCTGTACGATGAGTTAGCGTGGTAGGCGCGAGATGCCTCTACGTTTATAAAATTCCGCTTCTACGTTCCGATTCCCAGAGCCATGAGACGTCATCATTTTTAGCACAATCTGTTGAGCACAGTCGAGTCTCTGAATGCTTTGATAAGCACACATGACGCAACAACGCTCGCTTAGGCAGCACTTTGGACGGTCTACGATACTCCCAGCGCACGGGCCATCTTCTATGCGGGTCTAAAACATGCAAAGTAATGCTGACGGCATTTACACAGGTCCAACGTTTTGGTTCTGAAACCACGAATCGCTGCAAGTAGTTAAAATTGTCTCAATCCAGTGAAGCCCGAATCGCCCCGAAGCAGGGAGGGTATCATTTTCCAACCCATATCCCTGGAAACCAAGCTGGGAAATTCGCAATTAGGATGAAAGTGAGATGCATTCCAGACTCGTGATATTTAGTCGGGCCCGAACCAGCGGAAAGGTGATCCGGTTGTCTCTCATGGAGCGGCGTCGTGATGCGCCTACGATGGTTGCGCGCTTGTAACAGGCCGCGAAGGCGGTGCTTGATATCAAGCCTCACGCGAGAACTGACCACTTTAGTAGTAATGGTGAATGGGTGTGGCTCTGACCTCTGACCATTATAAATCTGGGTTCTTAGTCGAGCGATAACTTTTTTCACGAGCTGGTCGAGAATCAGTTGATGAACAGCGAGGGATGGATTCACTACCTGCAGGGCGCCGTGGGCGTGCCGAGGCCAAAGGTGGGAGACGCGTTCACGTAGTACCGTGTCGCTCCGGCTTGAGCACTCACAACGTCTGTGCCTGCGAACGTTGACTTCGTCTCGAGGTAGTTTGTTTGATCCAATGGCGGCGTCCAAAGCCGAAATTAAATTTACACAACATCGGCTGACCGAGCAGATGTAGAAATCAGTTCAGAGGCGGGTTAGATGTCATATGATTGATCTCAACAACGCAGCGCGCCCATACTAATGCATAGACTGTGACTCAAAGCACGGACCGTGTCTGATAAGTGTTCTTCGCCAGTGCAACACGATCATCGCGAGCCGTCAGGCTGTCGAGTATCGTTCACATGCTCCACACTGCCCATCAATCTCGCAATCGATACCGCTTCCCGAAGCGCTTTTCCTAGGCTCCCTCTCACACCCGCCTCTTCCAACACCATCAAACCTCCAATCGTACAACCTTCCGGCGACGTTCCTTGGTCTTTCAATACGCCTGGATGAATGCCGCTCTGCAGCATCTCGGCAGTTCCCCTCATGCTCTGGTAGATCATCTGCTGAGCAGTGCCTCTAGGAACGCCCGTAGCAACCGCCGCATCAATCAGGGCGTCGCAGATAACAGCAAAGAAGGCCGGTGTTGAGCCGCCAACGGCTGTGGTTGCATCCATGAGCCGTGGCGCGATGTGCACGGTACGTCCAACTTGGTTGAAGATCGATTCGGCAGTAGTCATGTAGTGCTCCGGGAAGTTCTTCCGTGGATCCTCGATTGCGGTGAGGCCTTGCGAGGCGAGTGCAGCAATGTTGGGTAGTGTGCGTAGAACCCACGTCTGATTCTTCTCATCCTCCGAACTTTCATCCGAAGACACGAGCTTTTCAAGTTTTTCTCGGGGCCAGCCTGCAGCAACGCTAATGAGCAGCTTGCCTTTGAGTGCTTCGGAAAGCCCTTCTTGCTTCAACGTTGGTTCGACTTCCGAGGGATCGACACCAAGAATAATGATGTTGGAATCTTGAGCTGCCTGAACATTGACACCTCTCGAAATTACCAATGTTCCGGCTTCCTTTTGCTCGGAGAACTGCTCGGTCAATCGCTTCTCCGAGCTATGACTATGCACACAAGCAATGTATCGATCAAACTTGGCACCGTTTGCGTCTCCGTTGGCATTGAGCAGGCTTTTCAAGATGGCGGTTCCCAGATTGCCTGTGAGCAACATAAGTCAAAATCTGTTTAGATGGCCATTCGAACCTACCGCAACCCAAGATGCAGAGAGTCGAGCCAGCCATAGTGCGTGCTTCAGATACGAAAATCGGTTTCGGTGTCTAGAAATTTTTATTAAGAAATGCAAGTCTTGTGGTTCGGGATGTCTGTTCGCAATGCTGAAGGACTGTAGGAGATTGGACCGACGCTACGCGCACCGTCGCGTTCACTCCCGATGTCGGCTCGCAATGCGATTGGGGCGTGATAAGGACTACGTCACACTACAATATCGCTAGCGGCGGTCTACACCACACATCTATAGCTCCACGGCCAATCATACGCAGAATTCCAAGAGCCTTCGAAGGAGCATGCTGCGAGGTGGCCAACTTAGAGAAGCACCACCAACATCAGACGTCTTAACTTCTGACATATCATTAATCGTTCTGATTTCATTGCTTGTCTGGCGCAAGCATCTATGAGGAAAACATTGCTCTCGCCCTTCTCCCAGCCTCGCTTCTTAAAGCCCAGAATTCATCTTTAGTCCTCAACACTGCATCGCGATTCTCCACTGCTCTCCTGAGCAAATAGCCAATGCAGTCCCCCATGCTACCCCAAGTCGAACACTTAAACACATGCGGCGCAGCCCCATCCTCGTTTCTCTCCTGCAGCAACGAGAAGCTGACTTCATCCGACATGCCGTGAAGCTGCCCAAACGCGACCGGCACGGTGGGCAGACCTGCGCGCACGCGTTGCTGGCGCAGCTTGTGTGCTGTGAGCACGCTTGCGCGGTTGTGAGACGCGAGAAATAGGTTGAGAGACGGGAAGGGCACAGACGAGCCGGAGTCGTCGCCGATGTGTTTGAATTGTCGGCATAGTGCGCCGCGAACAATACCGTCGTATGTATCGTCGGTCTCTTGTTTCGTATCCCAGATCCGACTCCTCTCGTCACTCAACATATATGCACCCCTGACGACCTTCAATCCCAGAGTGAACCCTTCTTTGCTGGCCGCCTCCATGTGTTTGGCAACATTATCTGGCGTGCTCTTGAGATACGCTTGGTATGTATTGTAGATCACAACGTTCTTCTCGCGATTGAACTCACGCATCAGTTGGAGAGTAGTGAGGTTAATGCCGGCTTGGAAGTGCTGTGATTCCGCGTCCACGATGATCTGGATGCCTCGATTCTTGCATCGTGTGGCTATCTCGGAGAGTGCATCGAGCATCTGTTGTGGTGGAAGTGTGCCTTTCGTGAAAGCGTGGGCGACGGTTGGACCAGCGCCGGACATTCTATGCAATGTTAGTTGAAACGCTCTTGCTAGGCATAAAGCTAAGAAGCGCTCCAAATACACACGAACTTACTTGACGGCGAGGATATCACCCTCCTCGATCAGGTCAACGGTGCTCAGCGTACCTGACTTCCACTGCTCAATCTCCTTGCAGATATCTGCCTTGTCCTTGCCCTCCGGCGCTATCTCAGTTCCATCTCCGACATGGAACTCAACCTTCGCATTACGATCAAAAACCAGCTCTTTCGCATAAGTCATGATAACGCCCCGAAATCCCAAGTCTTTGAGTTGCCGGATGCAACTATTTGCCTCCTTGACCGTCTCACCCGCACAGAATTGATTGTACATGGTTCTTTTGAGGATGCCGTGGAGTATGGGATTTCGGTCCACGTTGAACGGCAAAGATCGGCCGTCTTTTGCGAAGAAAGAGAGCAATTTGAGAGATGGGATAAGCAGGAAGCGGTTCGATGATATTGTGGCAACAAAAAGGGATCTGAGGAGCATGCCGGTGGGCATGGCCGAAAGTGGATGTCGTGATTTTACCGGCGTCGTAGTGATTGTCTCATTGTTCTTCTCCCGAGCCATGGCAGTCGAAGACAATCGAACTTGGAATTTGATGCCTGAGACTCCATCGAGGCCCTCCTTTGTAATTCGTCTTGAAGCCACACTGCTGCATCGAATAGGTAGCATGTTTGCTCAGTCAAGATTAAGCACACTGATGTGGATGAAAGTTGAAAGCAGTTGTGGTAGTGAACAGTACGGACCTTCTTGCAATCACACTATTTCATATATTTCTCCAGTCTACCATATCTGCTCTGCTTGCAATCGATAACCCCGCATCATGTACGGTAGCGTGGCGATCCAGTGATCCCGTGACATCACGCTGTGGTTCGCGTCGGTTCTGGATCCTATCGGGCAGCTTGCCGATTAGAACACAGACACTATCTCGTACTTTTCTGACGTTCTGGGACGATTTGCGAATCTAATCAGGAAATATTGACCCGAGCCATCGAACGCGTTATTCGTCGGTGGTGGCTGTTGACGTGGTTATCTCTAGAAGTGCATGCGCGAGATTGCAGGACTACGAAATGGGTATAGCGCTACCAACATGCTCGATTTGTGGTTGTGATATCTACTGTGTAGAACATGCTTTTGAAGAAGCGCCAATTCAGTCGGTTGCGATGTCACTGAATGCTATGGAATATGTACACTGGAATCGTAAAACGCCCGAATATGCACATAGTTCCGGACCTTGTTCTCCTGCAAAAACAAAGAGGTTATCGCCGCTGGTCGTCAATGTTGCCCTTTTTGTCTGACCAACCCATGGAACCAGCCCCTCAGTCCCCCATTCACGATACCCCCCACGCCAAAAGCTGGTATTATCCTACAGCATCGCACGACAGTTGCAGGTCCCAAGTTTCTCCGAATTCGTTTCGCCCTTTCCCCATTCCTCTGCTCTTGCGCGTGGCTATAGAGATCTAGACCAAGCAGATGCACAGGCGTCGCTACAATCTGAGACAGCACCGGCACGCAGATCTGAGCAGCAGCCATCTTCGCAGCAGGATCTGAGAGGATGGTGTGTGGGATAGAGGTAGACAACATCGACGGCAAAGTAAAGGAGCCGAGGATTGTGATGATGTCGCGAAGGAGGAAAGTCGCGCCTACCATTCTTGGAAACCTCGCCGGTGGAACCGAAGCCCGTTCTGGTCTTGACGTTGTCGCTACTGAAGCTACCGCTGGAGAAGCATTTGCGACAGCCGGCGATGGCACACCACGTCCATATGTCTGCACGAATCGCACATCTTTCCACACACCCAATGGTACGTTGACGATGCAAGTCGCTGCGAAAGTGAGCGAGCTGACCAGGAATCGATCAGCTTCTTGCGTAAATGCGGTCCCAAGGCTTTCTACAGCGTTGGCAGTCGTGTAAGTTGCTGCATACAGCGTCCAAACGTAAAAGAACGGTTTTGCAGCGAAGAATAGTCGTGGATGCCGAAAGGAGCAAAATATGTTGGTGCGAAGAGCTGAAGATAGAGAGAGGGAATTGGAAGCAGCATTCTCAACGACGGCCCTGGAGTTGTGAGCTGAATCCCAGTACTCGTCGGTCGTCAGACATACCTATCTATGGCTGTGATCACAGGTGATATTAGAGTTGCGGAAATCGTTGCCGCTGAGATGTCTCCTGCGAGAACCGCTGGCAACTCACCTATTTCCGAACTCGAACTGGAGTGATAGGATTCAATATGCTGGGCCATGCGATCGGTGACAAAAATAATTCAGACTCTTCGCACGGTTGAAATGGTGCCTACCACCGCGTTTCTACAACTTCGTGATGCCATCGCGCCGAGTCCGATCGCTAATCGCTGGATAACATCTCTTGCGACATCGCTTCTGGACTTTCGTATCCGGTTGCCGCATACAGACAGAGCGCATTGGTGTGGCTCAATCCATTTCAATAACTCGAAAGCGATTCGAGGAGAGAGATCCGCAGACACGGTAGCCTGCCGAGTGGAACGGCTAAGATCCCGACCATGCAGGACTACCTCAACGATGCCCGAACAGTTGATTGCCCCACCACCACTAGTGCACATATCCTTATCGATAGCTGTATGAATTCCGATGGAACGTCACCCGACGTTTTCCGTTACCGGCAATCGTAACAGCTTCATCGTGTGAATTATTGCCCATAAAAGTTAGGTTCTCCAAAAACCATCAATATTACTCGCACATCTCTCAGGTTGCTCAGTGTGCCGGTGTCGCTGCTCCACTACTTCGTCCCTGGTTACCCTACTGTCACCCACCATGCCACTCTCAAAGGGCGAACCGATAATCATAGTCGGCGCAGGAGCATTCGGCTTATCGACCGCTCTCGAATTGTCCAACCGCGGATACACGAACATCACTGTTTTTGAGAAGGATGAGGAGATACCTTCGCGCTGGTCTGCTGCAAATGACCTGAACAAGATCATGCGAGCCGAGTATGAAGATGATTTCTACACGGATCTCGCAATCGTTAGTAGTCCCCGCCAACAGGTCTCCCATCGGATTGCAAAAGACACAATAGCTAACGGTGCGAGACAGGAAGCTACGCAAGAGTGGCAAACGCCGCTTTTCGCACCTTACTTCCATCGCGTAGGATTCCTTAACTGCGTTTCAGAAAAAGCGCCGCAGAAGGCTGTCGACACCATGCGGAGATTTCAAGCAGCCGCAGAACGACACCCAGATATGAAGCCGTTCGTATCCACTGTGAATGGACGCGATGAGTTGCGGCAATTGTGCTGGCAATTCAATGGATCGATGCCCGGTTGGAAGGGCTACTTCAACCGTTATGATGGATACGTGCACTCAGCAAACGCGCTACGTGGTATATACAAAGTCGCACGCGCCAACGGAGTCCGCTTCTTTCTGGGTAAAAAGGTCGGCACAGTCAGCGAGATCGTCTATGACAATGCAGCTCAAGGCCGGAAAAGTGTGGGAGTTCGGACGAACACAAGTCGTGTCCATGCCGCATCACTTGTAATTGTTACTGTTGGCGCAGCAGCCACAAAGCTCGTTCCAGAGATCGGCTCGCAAGTTACCGCCAAATCCTGGTCTGTTGCCCACGTCCGCCTTACCGACGAAGAGACATCTGCTCTCCGAGGTATACCGGTAACATACGCCCGAGATCTTGGTTTCTTCTTCGAGCCGGATCCGACGACGAATTTGCTGAAGCTGTGCCCAATGGGAGGCGGCTACGTCAACACCAACCCATCAACAGGCGTTTCGCAACCACCCGAATCTTTAGCTCAAAGTCGTTTTGTCCCGCTCGAGGACGAACTGAAGATGCGTGAGCTTCTTCGCCAGACGCTTCCACACCTTGCCGATCGACCACTAGTACAGAAATCGCTATGTTGGTTCGCGGATACGAGCGATTCGGACTTCATTGTGGACTATGTGCCGAACACATCCTCCTCTGTAATGCTTCTTTCCGGGGATTCTGGGCACGGCTTCAAGATGTTCCCTATTGTCGGAAGATGGGTAAACGACCTTCTCAACTCGCCGAATGGACAACAACAGGTTTCAAGATGGAGTTGGAGACATTCCGATCGTAACGGCGGGACCGAAGGCCAAGATGATGATGTGAGCTGGCGCGTTGGGGATGTGAAAGAATTCCGCGACATCCCGGATCGGCCAGTAGTTTCGAAATTGTAGATACCGAATATAGCATTCCTCCGATTCAATGTTGAGCAGATGTCACTCTGCAGATTGCGCTCCACGATTCCCTCGCGCTCATGTGATTTTGCATTTCTTAGATAACCGGAGTTATGGGCATTTGGAAGTCTTCCATTGTCGCAAAAGCCATCCAGTCTGTACCTTCGATATCCATCGCTTCTGTGAATGCAAGCATTTGCTCGGCCGTCAAATCATCGCCGAACCCACTGCTTCCGTCACTCGCGCCAGTATGGAGATATGCCGTATCTTGGCTAGGGGCCAAACCAGTGGTATTGTCCATGCCGGCTGGATATTCGAGACCTGGGCCCAGCTGCTGATGGTTGGAACTCGGCTGACCGGTCGCTGATGCGGTAGGTTGCTGCACTCGTACAGTAGCGTATTCGCAAAGCGTTTCTTCCAATTTATGAAGCTCGCGCCTCCGGTACTCAGCGATCCGGTTTCCATTGGCGATCATAGTATCGAGGAGAACGAAAGCCTTTGCAGACCATGTCGAACGGCTGTCAAGTAGCCTCTCGTCGACAAATCGTGTAAGAATCAGCACCATCGTTGATACGAAGAGCGAGTCAAGGTCCCACGGGAGGAAAGTTTCTATCCGGTAAGCTAATGCTACCGTATCGAGAGACCAATTTGCTCACCAAGTAGACCTTGGTCCTGTAAGCTCTCTAGTATGATAAGAATCTTCTGCGAAGCATCTAAACACATCTGTAATAGACGTCTGATCTTTCGTGAGGAGGTCAGAGACTCAACCTCGTGTGGGTGTTCGAAAACCTTTCTCAAAATGTAAAACAGTAGTGGTCTAGTCACCACAACGATGGTCTACGGCGAATTTTAGCGCAGCAACTGATAGGTCGTAATTATTGCTACTTACTTGGAGGTAGAGAAGATGCAAGTGGGCAGGCATTCTCGAGATGCCGCCAAATCGTTCATCAGAATGTAATGGAAACGAGTGCCGCAGCTCTTCTGCCAATGCCAGTAGTTCATCTAAGACGGCTTTGATGCTCGCCACAAACTTCTTACGCAGTCGACCCTTCGACCCGTATACAGCTAGGTGAATACGTCAGTGATAGGATCAAGAAGGAGGCTAGTTGAACATACTCCTAGATATCTCCGAATAGATGCGGGCAAGCTTGATCTGCATCTTTAGCGCCGCAGTCCGCTGAGTCGATCCTGAGAAGCTTGGGAGCTGACATGAGATATCATCATCCCGAATCGACTGCGGAAGCCCCATGAGTGATGACATCTGCCGATCTAGGATGTATATTGTCCACCAGATCTTTCGACTCCGTTGGACGATGGGCTCTCCTAGATCAGCGACAGGCATGTCCGTGTGCATACCCTGCGCGAGCGCAACGCGCATAGCCTGTCCTATCTGCTGTGAGATTAGCCGCCAGGTTCACATGCCGAAGAGAGCAAACTCGTACTGTTACGTGGGCTGCATTTCGAGAGTCTAAGGCTTGCAAGTGAAGTGCAATACAACAAAGTATCTCAGCTGCCATAACCGGTTCTTTGCATAGTCGGCTGGTGTCCGGAAGTAGCTGCAGCGCTTGTACAAAGAAATCTGCACCAGGAGGCCTAGGAGCGTGTTGTTTGTGCTGTACGAATGTCTTGCCAAAAGCTATGATAAGCAGGAAGTGTATGTACCACAAGCTCTCTTTCCACGTCCCATCGTCTGAATTCGAGTAGAATGCATGCAGATTGGCCATGAACTCCTCTTCGTCGAACAGGTGCACCAATTGCGCGCAGTGGAACTTGACGGCATTAATTAGAAAGATGGCGTAGTCGATACTTGGGATGATGGGAGTACTGGATTCTGGAAGACTTCGTGTGCCATCCCAAGGAAGATCATACGCTGAGCCATCGAAGAGCAATTCGGCACTGGGCAGGGGTGTTTTGCGTATATGCTCATGAACTAGGCTGAGGATCTGCCCGTGGAATGACCAATTTGACGATGTACCGAGATAGACTGAAACGAGTGTTACTCATTGCTCTCTACAAATAGTTCAGCACACTCACAAGATCTGCCGCTAGAAGATGACATAAATTTGGAAGGTGATTCAATTAGCGGATTGGTCACAGGCTCCCTCCCAGGCGAGCTCTCTCGCGTATCACCCGGGGATGGGGTAGCCTGCTGGGGTTGCTCTTCTTCTTGTGATTCGCCTCTTTCATCTCCTTCTGGAGCATTCGGCTCATCTTGACGTAGTGCAGGTGCATTCGAGCTGACCGATTGGCTCTGTTCTAGGCGCGCCACCTTTTGCTGCAGGTCAGTAAGATAGCTATGGATGAGTGAGCATAGCAATTGATACGGAAAGTATTTGGGGCTAGTACCCTTGTGTGACCAAGATTTTATTATCTCGGTCATCAAAGATGCAACTGAGACTTCGTTTGTTGCAGTTCGCGCACGGCTGCAGCCCGGAGCACTTGATCTTTTGTCGCCGACATCGAGAACAGCTGCCGAGCGAGCTCGTTAGAAGGTTGACAAGATACCCAGCTTACACTGCTCCATACATACGCATTAGAGGACCGCTTCATCACTCGCCGCTGGTCGTTCGAGGTGGCCATGGCAGGGGAATGCCCATCTCCAGCCAGCGAAAAGTCTAACGTGGAAAACTGAGCAGGCTCGAACTTCGACCACAAGAGTTGCCAAGGAGAGGAAAAGCAATATCTGAGGCCGTTACGAGATACGCGAACTGACACGACAAGTGAGCATTTACTTGGTGTAGCTAGGTAGTGGTTGCTGTGCGGAGAGATACGGCTATCGATAATCGGACGATGTTACGTCATCAATCTTGGCGGTCGTTGACTTCGACAACCCGACACATGCCAAAAAGCTTCTTACACGAACTTTCATTCGCATGCTCAGCATTTCCAAAATGTTGTTCTTACATCTGTAATCATTTTCCCCGCCTGTTACTTCTGCAAATGATGATCTTATCCGTTCGCTCCGTTCGTGTACCGTATCTGCTACCCTAATCGAGCCAAGCGCAAGATTCGCCAGTCGGGTGCTGAGCCGATGGTTCCAAGCTATACCCGATTAATCACCATTGTTGGCTCGAGCGATCCGATTACGACAATCACAGTCGCGACGGCATGTTTCTTGCCACTTTGTCGAGTGCCGTCGATAGACGCTCGATGTTCATTGGATTCAAACCCGATACATTGATGCGCCCACTAGTCAACATGTAGACGTGATACTTGCTGGCGAGAGTTTCGCACTGCTGCGGGTCCAAGGGCAGGAAGCTGTGTCCGTCAGCAATCATACTGGATACTTGCACAGAGCACAATCATGCTCACCAGAATAGACCGGTCGAAGCAAGTATCGCTTCCCAATTTCCGGGTGTCTAGGAACGATCAGCGTATTGCTGGATAGGCTTGCTCTGCGAGCACTCACCCCGCGCTTCTTCACTAAGGCCGTGTACAGAGCCCTCCGGACGTCCACCAAGCGCTGTCGCATAGATGCTAATTCGCTACTCCTAATATATTGATCAGCTCCATTCAGCCCAGATCAAGCGCAAAGCGTAAACCGGGAGTGCGAGGGCAATGGACTTACCAGCTCGCCGTGAGCGCTTCGTCTGCAAGAATGATAGTAACCAAGCGCGATCCATATGCCGGGCTACTCGAGAATTCCCACCTGATCAGACTTCTCAGCTGGTCATACACATTGTTGCTCACATCTTCCGTCTCACTGAGCACATGCAGTACACCGACCCTCTCCCCATATAACCCAAAGTTCTTCGAGAAACTCTGAGCAGCTACGAGCTCAAAACCCATACTGGAAAACAACCTCAACCCATATGAGTCCTCATCCAGACCTGCTCCAAGACCCTGATACGCGACATCGAACAGTGGAAACGCCTTTTTTGCCTTCATCACGCTCGCTAACTCCCGCCACTGCTTTGGAGTAAGGTCCGCACCAGAAGGATTGTGACAGCACCCTTGCAGCACAAATATACTTCCCTCATCGGCACCTTCTACCGCAGCGAGGATCGAAGGAAAGTTGACTGTGCCGGTCGTTGGGTCGTAGTATTTGTACTTTACGATAGGGAAGCCGGCAAGGGTAAAGAGTGGCTCGTAATTGCCCCATGCTGGTGTGCCGATGTAGATCTTGGAAGAAGCGAAAACGCGGGTGCGTCGAAGGAAGAGTGCGGCGAGGTGGATGGCGCCTGTGCCGGAGATGGCTTGTACGGAAGTGATCTGTACCATTTCTTCATCAGCCATTGCTCTAGCCCTCTCATCCTAGAACTTACCCTTCCGGATTTGATAGCCTCCGCGTCTTGTCCGAAAAGCACCTTGGCAGCATTCTTCACAAACGATGCGTTCCCGGTCGTAACTTCGTAGTCGTGGCCCAGCTGTTGCTCATCGAGAACCTTCTTCGCACGCGTAATCGCTTCAAGTTCGTGATACTGCCCCTGCTCATTCCTGTAAACGCCGACACCGAGATCAATCTTCGCGGGTGAAGTATCGGCATCTACGCGCTGCTTGAGGATGTAGACGGGATCAGGAGGCCCGGGTGGTACGTTGCGGAACATGATGTAAAATGTCGAGGCTCGTCAAGTGAAGGCAACAACGGACCGGGCTAGATTGATATCGTGAACATGCTTCCTCACGCGAGGTCTTTATCCTAGACCTAGGTTTGCAGATGCGGACAGGTGCGGGATAACACGATACTACGCGCCTGTCATACCGGCATCGCTCCCGAGCCATATCGCGGCTGGAACCCAGACGCACGTCAGAGCTGCAGGTGCTGTAATTGCCCGCTTCCGATCGAGTGTGGCTGCATGATCTCGACTCACGTTTACTTGGCGACGAGCGTGGAGACTGACACATGAAGAATAGCAGAAATTAGTTGCAGGCGGATTGTTTTCGCGTCTATTTACATTCAACCGTGATATTGTTGTAGTCATGAACGAGCGTGGGTATTGAAAATATGTACAGCAAAACGAAGACCGAAAAGACCAGCAGCCTGCCGCGCTACGGTCTCGCAGCACCACTATCGTCCCTCGCATGGCCTGCCTAGCTCTCGTCTAGGCAGTCACGTCATGATTCTTCTTCTTCCTCAGTCCACACGTCAACATGCTCAGAATCTCCTTCCAGAAACCCGTTACTGGCTCATTGAATGCCAACTCGTATGCATCGATCCGCGGTCGATCCCACACCAGATCGGCCTCCTCTGGCTTGACTGCTTTCGTTCGTTTGATAAGCTTCCAGCCAACGAACAGTACTGGATCGATAAGCACCATCATGTAGAAGGTGAAGAACGTGTCGATGGCCCAGTTGCCTGGCAAGAATACGGGGTATCCGTAACAGGTTACCACGCAAGTGAGGAACACGAGCGGGATCCACGCGCTGTAAGGCTGGAAAGAGGCATAATATGGCATAAGACGGCGGTTGACGCCTTGAGCTTTGCACGCGCGGTGGAAGTAGATGTACGTGATGCAGATGACGATGTAGTCGATGATCTGCGCCGCAGTGATGATGTTGGTGAACCATGTCAACACCTTCGCTGAGCCGGAACTCACGTTCAGGAACGCGAGGCACGGGAACAGGGTGACGACGCAGAGACAGTAGATGGGTACACCGGCCTTGGTGCACTTGCGCAGGAATTTGGGTGCCTGTTTGTCGAGGGCGAGCCCGTAGAGCGATCGCGTGCCGTAGTAGGTGTATGCGTTGCCGGCGGAGAAGATTGAGGTCACTAGCAGCGCATTGGTGAGATGTGGGAGACCTTCCACACCGAGGTTGCGCATGGCGATAACGTAGGGCGATGCTGAAGCTGTTCCGGCACCTTGGCCGCCGCTGAGGACTTCGACGAGAGTGGTCTCGTTGTACGGAACCACGATGCCGACACAGAGTGCGCTGCCGATGAAGAAGAAAGCAAAGCGCGCGTAGGTTGCTTTGAATGCGCTCTTGAGGTACCGTGTCGGAAGCTTGACCTCTCCTGCGACCATGGATACGTACTCGGGGCCAACGACGGTGAAGGCCGCGCTCCATAGCGCTCCTAAGAAGCCCTCAAATCGACCTAGGTCGCCGGTGGAGATATGCTCAGCGAAGGCGCCAGGAGTTTTCCAGTACCTGAATCCGTACGCATCGTGCTTGGGGTTGCCGCCAACCATTGTGATGAAGGTAAACGAAAACATGATCAGGATCAGGAATACTTTTCCGAGAGAGAGCCAAAACTCAGACTCGCCATACCATTTCACCACAAACGCGTTGATGCCGCTGTTGTCGTCATTAGTTGAAGGCGGAAGCCTCATGCTGTCGGACTCACAAATAAAGAACGATGCAGGCGGCGACCACCGCTGCAACCGGGATATCTTCTCGCCAAAAGGTCAATACAAGATTCAGGGCAGAAATCTCAAAGGGAATGAGAAGCGCCTCATAGAAAAAGAAGTTCCAGCCGACCATGAAGCCGAGAGATTCGTCAACCCATCGCCCAGCCATGCGGATGAAGCCTCCTGTGACGGGCATGTGCGAAGACATCTCTGCCTGACAATTGTTGACCAAGCCGAGCATGCATGAGTAGATGGTGTACGCGAGAAAGAGGCTGCCGGGGCCACCTTTGATGAGGCCATTGCCGATGCTGACGAAGGTCGCGGTTCCGATCGAACCACCGATAGCAATCAATTGCAGCTGTCGATTCCCAAGATGCCGTTGCAACTGGTCAGCGCTGTCGACGGAGCCGACACGAAAGGCGCTATCGTTGCCGTTGGTATCGACGCGGTAGATATCCTTGTCGGATGAGGATCTGTCGGCCACCTTTTCAGGGTAGGCAGATACGATTTTCTCTTCTGCCATGGTCACGAAGTAATTTGAGATGTCTCCTGCGAAACGATGAGGAGTGAGCCAGAGTAAAGGCCGTGAAGTAAAAGTGGGGAGGAGCGAGCCCTCTTGTATAGGCGTCTACGTCGTCTAGATGCCAGCCCCCTGATGGCAATACCCCGACTAGCATGTGGACTAGCCATGGCTGCGGTATGCGGTTGGAGTCTTGGCCTCGAGCACCCCAGAAATTGTGTATCATACGCGGGTCGGGAGGGTCGCCGGCTCGCTTGACCAGCCGTTCGGAAGCGATTGTTAACACTAACGCTGCTGATGGTTGTGCCATCTTTTGTGAGCGGGTCTAGCCATAATAATTGTGAATACCCCGCGAGCAGTGCAGTATCCGACGAGAGTGAGCTTATTCTGCATGGATTTGCTTGTTCCGTCGATAAGCTTCGGCGCTTGTTCCGTTGATAAATACCGGTTGTGGCGATTGCCGTCATCAGGAGCAGCCCTCCAAAGACTCCTGTGCATCGGAGGTCCTGTTTTCTTAGCACGATTAGTGTCGGCTTTTGTGTCCCAGATGCCGGCTAGTGGCAGCCCTTTTGAGATGATCACGCTGCTCTTTGCCAAATGTGCGTGGGCTGAATCCACATCCTCCGGTAGATTTCACGTAAATGCGCTCAATTACCATTAACCGCACTAGTGGGAGAAAGCGAAGCGAGCCCAGCAAGACAACTTCAACTTGCTGGTGGCACCCTTTTTTAGGAGGCTATGTTGTCGCGAAAAGGGACATTGGAGTAACAGATCATTACGGGAGGTCTTGATAGTACAGGTGACGATTATGGTGATGATGCTCTTGTTCAAACTTCGACTGCAAAATCTGCTGCTTCAGACGCCATGTGGCTCAATGTGTTTGCAAAACAATTCTATCGACCTTGCATTCAAACGCAACCTTTCCATCTCAGCTTTACAACAATACTTTCTTCTGACTGGAAAACGCCTACTTTCTTACCTATCGCCCTTCTAGATGTGCTGTCTCTAGTACCACTTAGAGTCTAGAGGCCTTCTGTAGTAGCAGGCGGGAAACATTTACCCCATCTACTACATTTGGCCGATTGATCACGGGCAGTGCTTGTTCGATTTGGGCTACCTCGGCCATGGTAGATTTGACGCGTTGTTTGATGGCATCGGCTGGCTCCATGTATGGTCTGCGTGGCTTCAACAAGGCGATCGCATTGTCAATGCCAGCATAAGCAGCGCTGTGTATCGCTGCCGCGTACTTGGTCGCTGCAATGCCGGCCTTGATGGGTTGCTCAGCGAGTGCGGCCTTCTGGTGCAAGGCGAGAGCCTCGTCGAAGTTGCCGTCCTGATAGAGATTATAGATGCGTGCGATGGTCCTGGGAAAGACATTGGCAAAGGCGGCAATGCAGCCAGACGACCCCGAGCTGAGGCCTCCAAGGAGGAAGTCAGACTGGCCGCCAAAGACAGCAAAGCGATCCTTAGGTAGCACAGCAGCGAGGCGGGTAATTTTGGCGACGGAGCCGCAGGTCAGCTTCACGCCCACAATGTTTTCGTGTCGCTGGGCCATCCTAGTAATGAAGGAAGAGTCAAGGTCAACGCCGTTGCAGACGCCCGGGAAGTTGTAGATAACAATAGGTAGGGCGCTGTGGGCAGCCACCTCGTCGAAGAAGTTCTCAAGCACGGCTGGGGTCGTGGCGGCGCCAAAGTAGGCCGGGGGCAGCACGAGCGCAGAGTCAGCACCTGCTTCGGCCGCGTCGGCGATGTGCTGCAGCACCTGGCGCGTCGAATGGCCACCGACGCCCGCCATAATGGGGAACGAGCCGACGGCGCGCCGACACGTGGCGACGAGCTCCTTGCGCTCCTCACGGGTCAACAGGAAGGTTTCGGCGTTGGTGCCCAGCACGACGATGCCGGCCAGCCCCGTGGTGGACAGGTAGTGGAAGTAGTGGGCCTGCGCGTCGAGCTTTAACGCGTCCGTCTCGGGATGGAAGAAGGTGACGGCCGGGCACCAGACGCCGGGTGGAGGCACACGAGACATGGCTGGAGGGAGGTCGCAGAGGGAGGTCGCGGAGGGCGCCGAGGACGAGGCAAGACGGGACTGGTTGCGGTGCCGGGGCGCATCTGGGACGGCGGAACCTGTGGGTTAAATGGTAGCTTTTGCGCGGTGCTGCGTGGTGAGCACGACGATATCGGAAACTGACCGTGATGCAGCGACCTGCTCACATCCCTTCCATCGGCTGGTGAAGCGAGCGAAGCGAAGCTTTGGCAGGTGAGTGTTAGGTCGTAGGTGGTGGGTGGACGGTGGACGCGTCCGACGCGCCGCGCGCTATCGTCGTTATCGTGAAGTGCGGTCGCCGTGGTGGCGGCTACCGGCGGCGGCATCCCGCTGCTCGGATGCCCTCCCGGTCACGTGCCGGTGCATCGTTGCTCCACTCGCCCCACCCCGGTCCTCTCTTCCCCCCATCGGCCGCCTTCCCGGTCGCGACGAGGGACGCCGGCAGCCACCCGATTGCGGTTTGCTTCGCGCACAGCACCGCACCGTTGTCGGCGGCTGTAGAGCGAGCAGCTCGACGGCCACCACTACTTGAATGAGGTCGTCGAGCCTCGCCATGTCTGCATCACTTCCCACTCAAACATGCCGGGCCTACCACTACGACCTCTTGCCTCTCGCCTGCCTCGCGGCGTGCGCCCGTTTCTTCGACCACAATATCGCACGCAAGCCACGGTACCTTTCCGGCTGCCCGATGCAAGGAATGAACCCAATCCTACCTACGAGAGGGGCTCGGTGGAGCGCTCCAAGCTCGAAGATGCCTTGAAGAAGCTCAAGTCCCAGCTTCCTATCCAAAGCCAGCTTCATTTCAATGGCAAAGCACAGCCAATTGAGAAATCCTGGGACCAGTCATTGCCCGCAGAACATGCTACCACCTTCACCAACTACCCAATTGCCTCCAAAGAGCAAGTTTCTGCTGCCATAGATTCTGCGCTCAAGGCGAAGAAGTCGTGGGAGCAGACGCCTTTCGTGGATCGCGCCGCCATTTTCCTCAAGGCAGCAGAGCTCGTTGCCACCAAGTACCGCTATGAACTCATCGCAGCGACCATGCTCGGCCAGGGCAAGAACATCTGGCAGGGCGAGGTCGACGCAGCCGCCGAGCTGGCCGACTTCTTCCGCCTCAACTGCAACTACGCCGCCGAGCTGTTGGAGAGGCAGCCGACTCGGGGCAGTGACGGCATGTGGTCGCGCCTGGACTATCGTCCGCTCGAGGGTTTCGTCTACGCCGTTTCGCCTTTTAACTTCACCGCCATTGGCGGCAACCTGATCTCTGGCCCTGCAATCATGGGCAACGTGGTGATATGGAAGCCCTCCCCGAGCAACATCTACGCCAGCACCATTGTGTACAAGATCCTACTCGAGGCTGGTCTCCCTCCAGATGTCATCCAATTCGTGCCCGGTGACCCGGAAGTCATCAACGACGTCATCTTCAACCATTATGAGTTCGCTGGACTAGGCTTCGTCGGCTCATCAGATGTGTTCCGTTCGTTGACAGCACGCGTGGGTCAGGGCATCGGCAACCACACCTACCGCGAGTTCCCCCGTCTTGTTGGAGAAACGAGCGGCAAGAACTTTACCTTGGTCCACCCAACAGCAGATGTCGCGTCCGCGGCCAAACATGTGCTTCGCGCTTCGTTCGAGTACCAGGGCCAGAAGTGTTCCGCGACTTCTCGCTTGTACCTTCCACAGTCTCGTGCCGATGAGTTTCTGTCTGATTTTCTTGCGGATGTCAAGGATATCACACAAGGCAACCCGCACGAAGACCTCGCCGCATTCATGGGTCCGGTCATCCATCGTCGCTCTTTCGACAAGATCAAAGCTGTCATTGATGAGAGTAACAAGGACCCTTCGCTCAAGCTGCTCGCTGGTGGCACGTATGACGACTCAGAAGGCTTCTATGTCAAGCCGACAGTCTACCTAGCGGACTCACCAGAGCACAAGCTATTCAATTACGAGATTTTCGGACCTGTGCTCGCAATCCACATCTACCCTGATGCGGAATGGAGTTCAATACTGAACAGCGTCGACAAGAACGGCGGGGGCTTCGCACTGACCGGCGCTGTATTTGCAAATTCTCGAACTGCTATCCGCGAGGCTGAAGATACTCTTCGCTATGCCGCCGGAAATTTCTATATCAGTAAGTTCCACCATACAAATTTCACAAATCTCGATGCCTAGCTAACGTGCGATTCAGACTGCAAGACCACAGCCGCCCTCATCGGCCAGCAGAGCTTCGGCGGCAGCCGCGCAAGTGGCACAAACGATAAAGCCGGCAGCTCCAACACGCTGTTGCGCTTCACAAGTCCGCGTCTGATCAAGGAAGAGTTTTTCCCGCAAACGGAGTACCTATACCCCAGCAACAAGTAATGACATAGATAGTTCTCGTGTGCAGTTAGTATATAGGATCGATAGTAATGCATAATGAAGCATTTTGGTTTCCATGAACACCTCTTGTTGGCTCTATGCATCGCTATGCGCGTTACAAAGTGGCTCGTATTTGCTCGCACTAACCCACACCAGTATACTCTTGGATGTTCTACCTCTGCTAGTCTTGTATCTGAGGAGGTCGATCGGAGCAATGATGGCGAACAAGGGATTTTTGGGATTCGGAGATCGACCCGAACCGATGGGTGCGCATATCTCAGACTGCGCTGCACGTCTGAGCACACAGTCCTGAGTAACGAACTGCATCTACTCGCCCACAGATTGTGTATGTTCTCTCCAAGCTAATAATTATTATATAGCTATGCAGAAGCTATGCTAGCCAACTTGCTACACCCTTTTAGGTGATGTTACGAGTTTGTAGGATCACCAATACCTGGCCAGGACTGTAAGTGGTGCAATCCTTACCGTCAAGGAAACACTAGTAGTGACGAGCTTCGCGGCTTCTTGATCGATGGCCGAGAAGATTTCTTCTACTAAGGCCAGGACTATTGAGAGGGTCTGGATTGAGCCGCATGCTAGAAGGTGCTGTCACGGCGCCGCAGCTCGTCATCGAGGTGGTCAGGATCGCGTATCATAATCGCTGCGTTGTCCATCATTGATTTAGTCAAAACGCCGTGAAGCTGCCAAGTGTATCTCGCTAGCGCGGGTACGCGGTCCAAGTTGTGATATGATGAGGTCCGGGCTGTGCGGTGATAATTTTTGATGCAGGGCAGCAGAGCTACGGGGCAAACGGTCATGCGCAATTGAGGCGTCCAGGAGTTTGTTTCACTCATGCGAGCAGAGTAGCACTCTGTCCTGACAACCATGCGGTGTTGTCCAAGTAAAAGTATTGCACACTATGTATCAGATGCATGCACCTTCGGCCTCACGGATGTCGTCGCCCCGCATCGACACCTGGCACCCAATCCGTTAACTCCCCAGCTCTTCCTCCGTCCCAACTATAAACACCTCTCAAGCCTCCCCACTCTGTAAGTACACCTAGTCTACTATGTTCAAAATCTGTCCATGGGAGTGGGGCGCTGACGCAGTATAAGCCATCATGGCCTTTAGCGATGACAACGTACCATGGAGCCCCGTTGTCCCCACCACGTCATCCATCGACGAACTTAGCCGGGACGAGAGACTGGCGATTCAGCTTCAAAATGCCGAGTTCGAAGATTCCAGCCTCCCCGGGCTACCGCATCTCGTCAGTCTACTCAAGATCAAATGTGTCGGCACCTGGTCGAACCTTTCACTCGAAATCAAGCACGAAATCTTCAAGCACAACTTGGTCGCGGCCCACCCCATTACCGCTGCCGATTTTAAGAAGGGCTATGCTCTGTCCGATGCGAGAAAGGAACTTTTGCAATACCGACATGTCTCCAAAGGCTTCAGTGAGGAGGCTGAACAATGCTTCTACCAGAAAAACCGCATACAGCTTTGGCCAAGCGGGCCGGTCGAAGCCGTCTTCCGATACATCACAAACTCTTATGAACATAACTACGACCAGTTCCTCTATCACTGCGAATTCCAATCAACAACTAATCCTGTGCATATTGCTTTCCCAAACCTTCGCGTTGGCCACTATATCACGCGATTAGATTTCTATCCACCTGGAACAGGTAAGCCACAATGACGGTGCTGGCACTATTATCTCCGTGTCAGATGGGGTGGACAAATTGGATTTCTAGCCCATGCTTGCATTTATGATGCACATCGCTAACTTTTGATGCCATCCGTAGATATCATCAAGACGCCTGAGGATTGGAAGGGAATCCTCAGTTCCTATCGCAACCTCCACGAAATCTCCTTGGATTCTACCTCCGACACGTGGCAATACCTCAAAAACCTAGCGCTCGGAAAATACGGCTTTCCCTGCCTCTATAGCATTCGCGTCTTCTTCGGCCCCGAGCCTGACCGGATGCAGGCCTTCTGGGCGTGGAACATCAAGGTCAAGACCGACGATGGTCATGAGGTCTTCTGTCCGGATGAGCAGAAGTGGCTAAGGAGCCTGAAATGGACGCTCAAACTTCGGACGGTCGAGCTGGAGATTGATGAGCCGGGATTTGAATTGATCAGGCGTAGGTCCAAGGACACGCAGATTGAAGCTTGGGATGGCTCGGACGATACGGACGGGGTGGAAACTGACTGCGACTAGGCGGACTTATACCGTGTGCGTAGTTGAAATGGACTTGTCTTTGGTGTCACACATTCGGCATCTCGTGGGAAAGGCTTAGATGCGGAAAGACAGCCTATGCGATGGGCTGATGACTGCATCAAAGTTAACGAACTTAGTTGCGTACATAGCAGGGTATATCGAGAACATGCGTTATGAGCATTCAGAACAGCTGCACAGTCCGTCAAAGAGGGAAGCCGCCCACTGCGTACATGACATTGATCACCTTCATCAAGAGCCTTCCCCATCGTCACGCTTTCAATTCCCTTATGGTAACACCTGCTGGAACGTGTCATCACCCGGAATCGTCTCTCTCCTCGATTTTGATCAGAGGCAAATGACAACCAAAGATTGTACGCTGCACCATCGCCAAAATTTGATGTCTAGCACGTGGGGCGAGCGCTTTACACATTGCTTAAATTGGCTCGTCGTATCCCAGGTTGTACATCTGCTTGATCTGCTTGTCAGAACTCAGGTTGTATACAAAGATCATCAGCTTGAGCTCGGTGGCAAGCTTAACCCAGCCATTCGCGAACTTAGGACCAAGAGGTGCAATCGGTGCGTCGGGAGTTCGGCACGTGCGCGTCGAATGAGACCGACAATTAGGCGAGCATTTCAACGAGCCTTGCGCCTAGAAGTATAAAAGCAGTATGCTCTTCAAGAAACATTCCGAAACTGGCATGGGCGGGGAGCATGATTAGCGTGAAGATCTCGAGAGTTGCGTCGTCGATAGCTGTAGTGGGGACATTGGCTATGTCGTTAGTGGAAGCAGCTACCCCAGGCGGCAGGGGCAGCTGCCGTGTTAAATGGAGCTGCGGTGTGGTCAACATGAACTTTTTTGCGCTTGCAGTGTCGCGTTACGAAAGGTCTCGCGATACGGCGAAACGCCATTGTGTCGGTGGGCTGATTAAAGGAGCGATGGTGAAAAGCCCTCTCCGACTCATGACATTTAGAGACTCTTCCATCACGCCATTGCAGTCGTGTCACCCTCTTACACTCACGGTTCTTTTGTGATATGAGCACTCAATACCCGCAATCTGAAGGTAGTAGCCGGCGCCGCGGCAATCAAGCAAGTCTTCATGAAAGACTCGTTGCGTACATGTGCAGACGGACGGTTCTACGTGGAGAAGAACAGGCTGTATCTTTTTGCAGCAATTAAAAAAACTTCACCCAAGAGTATGTGAAGCCTCTCGGAGTACTGATCACGTTTAACCAAATTACACCATGGACAAATGTTATTCTCATTCCGAATAGCCCTTGCTTTGACAACTTCGCGAAAGGATGGAGCAGATGATGGAATAATCAGGCATATCGGGACATTGTCCTTTATTACCAGTATAGATGATGCAAAGCTAAGAAATTTCAAACCTGTCCAACCCGAATAAGATGCAACTGAAGATTCGAAGCTTTGTTTGCCCCAAGAGTCCCTACCGTCCACGTCTTCAAAGTCGTGCCACCGAACAAGAACCGATAAGCCGCTAATGTGCTACCATTCTGTGTCTCCGCTTTCGCATCCAGAAGCACCGCCACCGCTGTGTCTTTCCCGCGCTCTTGCTTGTCATGGTTAAAGTTGAACGTCCCAAGAAGATCTCCCGTGCTCAGCCCATCCTCCAGCGTGGTCCACACGGTCATCTGGTCAGTGGCCTCTTCATAACGATACACTTCTCGCCGAGTGATGCTTCCTGCGGTGTGCATTGAAACATACTCATAATCGAATGATGGATGAGATGGGAATCTCGGTTGGAACGACCACTGGATAAAGTTCGTGGTGCCACTCGAATCCTTCCCAGCCGCGATCCAATCTCCTCCTAATCCGTGGAAAGCTGCACGTGCAAGATACAACCCCTCACTACGGGCTTTTCTTCGTATGGACTGCACTTGCGTAAGCGTCTTCATTGCCTCAAGCTTATCGCTTCCTGCGTCAGTGTACCGTGCTGAGCATACAAAGCCACTTGTCTCATCGAAGCCAAGATCAAAGCGCTCGAGATTCAAATCCCGGCTAGCTTGCTCCAATGCTCCGACTCCATCGCCAAAAGGGTTCTGCGGAACCTCCGGTTTTCGCTTTTCCTTGACCGCCTTGCGCAATTCTTCGTAGTACTCCACAAGCTTCCCTTGCTGCTCTTTCTGGGCTTCGGATTTTGCTTCTGCGGTTGGATGGGACCATGCCTGCACAATGGCACGCGCTTGCATCTCGAAAAGGCCCCAGAAAGCGCCGGGAAAGCCAATTATGGCAAAGGTAGGCAACGAAGAGTTTTGGGTGAGGAAGTTCGCGTCTAGTATGACGGGTGCTGGAGGACATGAAGCATCGAAGGCTAGCGAAGCTTTTATCTCAGCAGAAAGAATGGAGAGAGACGACGGAACATCGAAACCTGTGGCGTATATGACTGCACATACATCCTCGATGACCGGAAGGGTGCTCGCGACAGTACTTTCGACAGTTGCGGTAAGTACGTTGCTGTCGTTGATTTCGAGATGTTTCAAGGTGCCGCGGACTTGTACTATCTTCCCAGTCTTGACGAACTGCAAATACATGTCATCCAAAATTCCGATCGGTGCAAGCACATCATCGTCTTGAGCTTTGATGACGCCTTCGTTGCCGTCTATAAGAGTGTGTACCATTTTGCGCGATGCTTTCACCTTTTCCGGGGTGACTAGTCCCACCGTGAATGAAGGCGGTGGGTCTGCCGGTCGACTGGATCGATTGAACAGTGTGAAGTCCACCGGGTGGAAAGTACAAGAGCTGGCACTCGAGTCTCTTGTAAATTCAGGGAGGGCCAGCATTTCATGAGAACTAATGTGCACGACCTCAATGTCTTGCCATGTGCGCCGAGACTCTTCAGTTCCGCGGGGAGAGAATTGAGCGTCCGAAATCTGAAGTGCGAGCAAGGACGCGATGTCGCCTCCGGAATGGGAACCACCTACTACCAAAATTCTTTTTTTTCCAGATGGGCTGAGTCTGACTGTCGATTCAATGTCGCTCAGTGCGCGATATTTCGTGCTGTGGAGTATCGGAACCTTTGATTTATGGAGCGCATCTTCGTAAATCTCAGCAGGAGGTTGTTTGGGGATGCTGTAGATGCCGGGTGCCGTTACGACGTAATCAAAGGTCGCTTCTGAGTGATACATCTCTCCGTTCTCTGGGTAAACCTGTAGCTGAAGCTTATATCTTGATTCAGTACTCCCTCCTATCTCGGCGATTTGCTCCACGCCCTTCACGGCTGTCCGAAATTGCACCAAATCATGCGGGAGGATGTATTTATCATAGTAAGCTGTGATGTATTGAAAGACTTGTGATGCTTTTGGATAAATAGGTGCTGGATGGCCAGTCTCCAAATGGACAGATTCCCAGGACAAATCCGAGAATCCCATTGTGAACTTTGACTGATTTGTTCGCATCTCGGGGTTGATGATGCTGTTTGGAGCCCATGACCCGCCGATGAGGTCGTCTTTCTCGAAGATAGTGACGGAAAATTGCTGGCTTTGGAGGAACTTCCGTGCCGCAATGAGACCTGCGGGACCGGCACCGATGATGGCGACGGATTTCGTCATTTTCGGCCACAGATTCTTGGTCGCACTGTTCCCTTATACGGACCTGGATCGATTCTTGAAGGACCTCAGCTCCAGCTGTGACAAGAAAGCGAAGTTGGCGAAGCGAAGTCGGCGAAGGTGTGGGCTTGGATACGGCCTGCTGCGGTCTGTTCAAGCTTACGGGCGTACACTAGATAAGCAGGCTAAGCTTCTAGCCGAGCTTGGACGCGCCCAGTACAGGTATAAGCAATTGCATCATAGCTCTCGACCCAACACTCATTGCCACCACGGAAACAAGCAAGGCAGAATTTCAGTATGTAGAGTTCGGTCACCGAAAAAACACGTAATTTACAGTGCATATGACAGCTACGAAGATATCATGTCTCGACGTAAAGTGAGTGGCGAAGCTATGATACCGGCTAATAATCTGTTACAAGGGTTTTGCTACCATGCCGCTTCGGTATAGCCGGCCAATTGCATGTGCAATCCCTGATTCAGGAACGCATCATCTTGCACAACGTTCGGAGACCGAGAGATCCTCATATGACCAAAACCCCAATGAGACCTTCTCCAATCTATACCGCCACGATAAGGTACAGTCGAGCACCTTCTCAAATTTCAAACGTTGTGCAGTATAGTACTTCATGGGGCTTTATGTATCGGGCTTGGCAGCTCTGTGCGATAGCAAGGGGTGACATCCTGCTGTCTTCGACTGGAAAATGCGACCACCTTTTGAGAAGGTGTTCCTGCAAGATTAGGTCTCCACCAGATCAATATATATGCCGCAGCTTGGACCCACTAAAAGCGCTTGCTCTGGTGTCTGCCATTTGCCTCAACGATCACACAGAACGTTTGGTAGCCGATCAACCCGACTTTGTGCTGTCACATTACTACCATCTTGCACATCAGGCGCTGTCATTCCTCTTGAGGGGAGAAACATGAAGACGCTCTCGGTTGAAAGCTTAGAGGCAGGTCTTTATTATTATGTGCAATGTGTACCTGCGCTAATACACAGAAAGGCCCTCCTCTGGAGCCTGACTGCCTTGGTCATCCTCTTGACGGCAGGTCGGTTCTTTATGCACTGGCAACGAATGAAGAGGATTCGAATCGACGACATCTTCAACGGCGTTGCGGTCATCTTTCTCATCGCATTCATGGTAACATGGCAAAAGTACGTTCCCATTGAGCTGCCGGCACAGCTCTATGCAGCGGGAGTCATCGACACACCTCCTCCGTACTACGATCCCATCGATGCCATGAAGAACGACTTCGCGAATCTGGTAGTGTTCTGGTGTACGATATACTCGGTCAAGGCGAGCTTCTTGGCACTTTACTGGCAGATCTTTGAGGTCTCGCGGCGCTTCCGCATCGCGTGGTACGCGTTGGCGACATACATTTCCGTAAGCTTTTTGGTGACTGTGTTGTCTGTGTTTTGGCATTGTGGTAGTCCGGCTACTTTGATGGACCCAGGTACGATCTTGCTCAGTCACTAAGTTCGACTCTTGCTGACATGGTCGTTAGCTTCATGCAAAAAGTGGAAGCCTCGTGCTATTACCATCATGTACCTAGGAGCTATTTTGCACATCATTGGCGATTTGTTCAGTAAGCACGCAATCCCATGCTTGATACATGTATTGCAAACACTAACATGATGGCAAGTGATGGCTTTACCAATTGTAATGCTCCGAAAGCTGAAGATGAGAACGAGAGAAAAGATTGGGTTGTGTATCGTCTTCGCACTTGTACTCATCGATGTCTGCTTCGCCATACTGCGAGTAGTCTTCACACTTTCGGCAGTCTTCTCCAAAGCCCAGGACGAAAACACGTTGTGGACAAGCCTAGATCCTATTATCTCAGTCTTGGTATGCACACTGCCGTGTTACCGGAACCTGATATCGGCGGATCGAGCAAAATCTATCGTTCGAACTGCTAATTTTTCTTTTCCCACAACTTTTCGGACAACCTCAGTGGAAGAGAAAAAGAGCACATCCCAAAGCACAGAGATGGACGATTTCAGTCGCGACCGCAGCACTGATCGTTTACCGATTCAGAATATGACCAGCGTCTGATTTTAAATGCTCGGAAGATTAGTTGGAGGGTTTTCCTTTTCTTCTCGTTCCTTTTCTTTTCTTCTCTTTTCTTTTCTTTTCTTTCCTTTCTCATAGTTCCATATCGTTTCTTTTTCGTTGTGTAGGAATCAACATATCATTCTTTCCCAAGAGACCAAGTCATAAGTGAAGTCTATCTATCGTTTACAGTGATTGATGCTGTCTTGAGTGATAAGGAAAAAACATAGTTCCATGACGGAGGTCGCACTATGAAGCTGCAGTCTACGCGTCCGCATTTGGGTCAAAAGGCGGCTTCACAAAATCCACTAAGCTGCCCTCTGTAAAATCTCCCCTCTTCGGTATCCACTTTTGATCCACACGATTCGCTTCCGCGGTATCCACCAGAAGATCCCAGTCTCTGCATTTATGTTGAACGTTGAAGTTTGGATGCGGCGATTTGTGCTTCTTCAACCAATTGTACGTGATCACCGTCGGGTCCGCGTCGCACATCAGCTTCTGGCGCAGCATATCGGCGCAATGATCCACATGGTCTCTCCATTCTTCGAGACGTCGTGAATAATACTCGTCATTCTTCAGGTAGTATTCCGGGTATGTGGCACGCCACAACGTTCTCTGCGATGCTATGAGTAGTGCCTGTGAACATTTCCACGTACAAACTCACCACGCAGTGAACCAAGTGGAACCCTTCATAGAGCGCCATGCGTCCGCCACCCGCTTCTTCCGGAAGTGTAACAGCGTGTTTTGACGCGTTCAAAGTCCCAAACGTATCTTCGGAGATACGCATAACGGTCACTATGGTCGTTACTCATGAGACTGAAGTCCTGCGCTCCCGGCGGACATACAAGGTAACACGTCATCCCACGCTTTATCTACAGCCGCGGATGGTGGACCTTTGAAAGGAGATGAACGATCGAAAGAGCCATCGAAGCGTTGTTTGATGGCCGATTGCTTTTCATCCACCACTTTCGCGATTCTCATTAGCAGCAATCAGTTAGGTCATGTGCCAATGCACTCACCAGATGTACTTAGACTACCGGATTGTACTGCGTTCCGCGTTTGGATGGATAGGATGAAGAATGTGAAAGACACCGAAAGTAAAATTGTGTGCAAGATGATCTCCAATCGTAGTCGAGAGCGTTTAGGTCGATGCCTGCCAATAATGGAATCTTCTTCTTCTGTTGGGAGAAGCTTAGTTGAAGGCGTAGTCATTTCTACATCATCCGCCATGTGCATGTGATTCGTGGTAGGCATCGTGAGGACTCTCAGAATATTTCAAACGACGAGGTAATCGAAGGATGGACGACTACCTCGGGGGACCTACCTTGTTGCGCCCCATTGATCCTACGATTTGGAATACCTAGCGTTGTGGGAAGCATTACGCCGAACGCCAAGTCAATCCTTCATGCCAATATATCATGATACCCAGGTAAGCTTATCATGCGACAAGCAATCCAGGCTAAAGAACGCGCATCAGTACATGCCATCATCAAACTTAGCAGGTAGAGTGAACATCCCGGTCATTTTGCACATGCGGCTAATGCTCCTAGGCCTGACCAATGGAAACTACGATATGTTCTTCATGGATTCGCATCCTTGCTCAACCCCACTTCCAGTTATGTCCATGTTCGGCGGCTATCATCGAAGAAGCACACTGCTACGTCAAGGGAATGGGTGCATCCATCAGCACAATTACACTGGACCTTTTGACCGGATCAACTCATGCATCTTCGGAAACCGAAAGAACATCGAATGTGACGAAGTTTCAATGGCAGTTGCTGCATTGAATGGTATAAATTATAGAGAAGCACAGACTTGAGTCCCCGCGCGCTACTCCACACGACTTGACCTACCAAACTACATCCCTCTAATCCTTCGCACACAATTCATCAGTGCTCCCAACTCCAATACGCCATACATAGTGCGACCCAAGTTATCATGCATTTCAAGTGTTACCTCCTAGCGCTTCTTCCGCTGGCAATCGCGCTTCCCACTAGCCCAAACGGTAAGAATCGATCTTAAAATTTCGTTTAAAATGCTAAGAGGATTGTTAGTCAACGGTCGACAAATAGAGGCGGAGGGGTGCGGTAGTGCCGATGGTGAAGCGTGCGTCTTCCGGTACAGCGCCGATGTAGTAGAAAAGATCAAGCCCCGACAAGCGAATACAGAGGGCTGCTCTGGCTCAGCCTGCGTTATCCGCTACAACGCCGACGTGGTGGAAAAGGTCAAGCCTCGACAAGTGGAGACAGAGGGCTGCTCTGGCTCAGCCTGCGTTATCCGCTACAACGCCGACGTGGTGGAAAAGGTCAAGCCTCGACAAGTGGAGACCGAGGGCTGCTCTGGCTCGGCTTGCGTCATCCGCTACAGCTCCGACTCGACCGACGAGTAGCAGTGGTAGATGTTGGTCTGTTTGAAGCAAGGGCGGAGTGGAGTTTTGTTGGAGGTAAACTGAAGACGGAATAAGGGCGGAAAGACAGAGTAAGGGCGGAAATGTCTTTGGCTTTAGTAGAAATACAATTGTTGAAAATCTCAATGATTGCTTAGTAGTTGTCGTGAACACCAGCTATCATCGTCACTGGCCCATATCTAGAGGTGTAAAGCCCCACACCACCACCCAATGATGAATACATACGACACCGGTAGATGTCTAGTCACTGCACCGTTGAAAAGTCTCAATATTCGAGCCATGCAGTGTAATATGAGAGCTACATGTTTGGACAAGCGTCGAGAACGGAAGAGTTCTTGTCACGCCGGCCACGGAACTGTTCTGCACGATCTTATTAGCTTAGGGACCATACTTTAGAAGGATATCAAAGATTTGCGATTATATTGTATCCAGTAAACGAGCGACTATACATTATGGTGTAAAGAAATAAATCCACCTCTGCGCATTACTCTATTATGACCCCTTCGGCACCCACAGTACTCGTCATACACCGAAGCCTCATATAATCATTTTCCACCCCGCAAAGATCCCTCACTAAATAAACTGTTCAAATTTTGTGCTGAGGGATATTGCACTTCTTCACGCAGCTCTCGATCTGTACTGCAAACGCCGTGGGGATCTGATTCCTGAATTGCTGGATGCGAGCAGGATCCAAAGTCTCAAGGTTGCCACCCACAGCCGCGATCAACACCTGCTCATCCGGGAACGCTGAGAAGAAGTTGCGCGCGATCTGCGTACGCCCAGGATCGGAATTATCGAAGGCAGCAGCGAATAGCGCGGGCTCGCATGTAGGGTTGAACTGGAAGTGTGTCTCGCCTTGGGGAAACAGCATCCCTTTGAAGTTCTCAAGCGTGGCATTCACCTGCTGAAGAGGACCGTTCACTGGCTTAGGCTGTCCCACAACATTGCCCGCGCCACCAGGGTTCTGCTCGAGGATAAGGCCACCAACAAGTTTTCCCGAGATGACGGTCAAGAACTCATTGGCACGAGGATGGTTGTGCGGGACATTCAATCCGCAAGGGTTGACGAAGCCAACAGCTGCCGCAACGTTGGTACCGATAAGGGCGGGGAAGTTCTCCAAGGTCGTGAGAGCAATGGTTCCGCCGGTGTTTGCTTCGACGGAGTTGTTCGTGAACTGGAAGGTGATGTTGCTAGCATCGGGAGGGTTGGGAAGAAGCACGCTTTGACGGTCGGCGAAACCGGCACTGAGCAAGAGCGCGGTCTGAAGCTCTTTGATCTTCGCGGGATCAGTAGGGGAAACACCGCCTCCTGCCGTGGGTGTAGGTTCGTCGTTCTGAGGTGGGGTGACTGGGGTGCCGAGAGCAGCTCCGAGGAGCGTAGCTGCGAGAGCGAAAGTGATGAACTTGATCATGGCGAGGCTTTTGGCTTAATCTGAAGCTGAGGAAGATATATGAGAAGTATGGTAAGATGATGAGAAAGATTATCGATGAGATGCTGGATGAGGATATTGTTTGAGTGTGATGGTCTTCGTTGCGAACTGGGTGGGCTTTATACTTCCCAGACTACTGACCTCAAATCAAGTCTCGAGCAAGCACTTGGATTGCGAAGCATTACATCCAGACCTCATCGTATTCCCGGTCTCTTCATTCGTGCTTGACTTCAGGAGATACACCGACTTTGGTCGTGTGCTCAAAGGTCGCCATCTCGGAACTAGCAGTGGTGTGGTGGGCCTGAGTTCTGTTGGTGTGGTCCAGCTCGTGATGAGAGTGCACGGATAGATACTGGTGTCTTAGAAGGAAGGTCGTCATGAGCACTCCCTCAGTCATCTCGCGTGGCTTCCGCCACATCTTTCTGACCACCAAGGAGTCGTATTTGCGTTTACGAAACATTGTGATAGCGGACTTTCTGCCTATTCTGGCGAGACACCAATGATGCTTGGTTCGGAAAGAGGAATAGTGATGCACGAAAGCGAGCATCTTCCCAGCCCTTCCTCCGCGTGTAAAACCCGCGGGTGCTGGCGGAGAGTTGGCGTAAAGTAGCGGCCGTAGTGGTCACTCGCTCAGTAGACCGCAGACGCCTTCGTGGCTGCTATTCCACCGGAACTGGGATGCTGTGGAACATGCGGTCCATCAAATTATGGCTTAGTGCACATGGAAGAGGGCCGGGTATTCGGCTGATATCAAGCAGAATCATTACATTTACTGTACGCTAGAGGCGTTCGGCACCCCGCTGGACTGCTTACGCCATTTCCAGAGACCACCAGGTCGATGAGGTGGAGTGGAGTGGTCTCAAGTGGTTGGTGTGCTCGTGGCTGTGATGTGTGCGGCTTGGATTAGAACTCGTGTAAAGTTGCGCCAGCACGATGACTCGAGTTCGATCAGTGAGATCTTGAAGAGATCACACTCGTCATTGCGCGTAATATTCTTCGTTCTGCTTCTTTGGCTTGATGAAGTAATCTCAGCATTCCAACCAGCGGCACCCATCATGCAGCCATACATGTAGGGCCGGAACGCACGTGAGGCTAATTAAGTGTGTGCCGGGAAGCCGGTATCTCATACTCGGGCCGTTCCGACCTGTAGAACGTAGTTCGCGCAGCATGTGATTAGCGCTGTGGCGCACGACATGGATTAGTAGTAAACGCCACGTACCTATCAGACGCGATTACTATAGGTTTGTGGCTTGGTGAGTCGCGTAACTCACGCACACCTTCGCTCTCACCGCTGTATGATCATGCATGTACTATGAATGCGGGATCTGGACTTATATAATTGGTCAAAACAATGATCTTGTCTACCAACATTCACACGCGTTGGTTGAATCTAACCAGCAGTGGCATCTTCTCCCATGTCCAGTAAACCTTTTGCTCGTTCCAGCTCCATAGTTCCTTCGCCTTTCCTTCGCCTCTGTCGGTCACGAATTCTAAGTCGAATCGGAATAGTACCAAGGCTAGAAGTAGCCGCAATTCCAACCACGCTAGTGATTGTCCGATGCATCCATGAGGTCCGAGAGAAAAAGGATAGAACGCCCTGACGTTGTGGTTGGAGATGGCATCAGAAGTGGACAACCACCTTTCAGGCAAGAACAAGGTGGGATCGGAGAAGTGTTCCTCGGATTGAAACACTGACCAACACGACACTCCTAGCACAGTTCCCTCGGAAAAGCTATGTCCAGCCACTGTAGCACCTCCTTTGGGCACAGTCCGTCTCAAGTTGTCTGGAAATGGCGGGCACAACCTCAGCGTTTCGTTGAGCACTGCGTTCAGGTAAGGTAGTGTGGTAAGAGTGGATGCTGTGATGTCTTTTTCGGTCTTGAACGACGATCTAAGCTCCGAGGTGAGTGCTTTGCATGCTTGAGGATGCGATAAGAGGTTATGTAGAGCGCCGGACAGTGCGCTTGTCAAAGTCTCGCTACCGGCGATAATCATTGTCAGAGCGTTGAACTCAACCTCGCCTTCCGAAAGATTCGACGAAGCAGGATTGTTCTTGTTGTACTGGAGCACATGCGAAAGGATATCCGGTTTACGCGACTCATCCTCACATAAAATGCGTTCTTGGATGCGCTGATGGCCAGTAGAGAAAACGTTGTGCAGCATAGTCAACGCCGATTTGGGCGTGATGTAAGGCACCAAGGCGTCGATTGCTGGGTAATGCTTTATGACGGTCCCGATCAGTGCCGCTTTGAAGTGTAACAGAATGTCGATGAATGCATGGCCTTTGCCACTATCTAGGCAGCCGAAGGATCGACCCCAGCACAATTCGCCGATAATGTCGAAAGTTGTGAAGTTGAGCCATTCCACAATGTCGACGGTAGTCGTGCTCTTCGACTCTAGTCGATCCAGAAGCTTATCAAAGTACTCTCTGATCAAAGGTTCGTACCCGAAGAGCGCTTTCTCGGAGAACGCTGGCGCAAACGCCTTCCGAAATCTGGCATGGACGTCTGCAGGTGCGGAGATGAGGTTATGGGCATCAACCCCCGGTGGCCTCGCACCCCATTGCGGTGGGCGCAAAAAGTCCCTTCTTAAGAAGATGCCTTTCCATGCGCGCTCGTCGGTAATAGAGAGCTCGTTTGGTCCGATCCGCACTATGGGTCCATACTGATCGTGCAACTGTTTGATGCGATAGGGTAATGTTCCCCCGAGCATAACAGCGAGCGAAGTGAATTGAAAGGCGCTCCAGAGCCAGGGGCCATTGTAGCGGGCGAGGGGATGGAAGAAAACATTGTAGATAATCTTGGTGACGACGTAGAGAAGGGCGACGCCCGCGGTGGCTTGGAGTATGCCCATGCCGAGTCGAAGACGTTCAGCTCCCCAAGCTGTGGCTTGGTGAGCTTAGGCTTGGTGAGCGTAGGCTTGGTGAGCTTGGTGAGCTTAATGGCAGATCGGTCATGTTCAAGGCGACCTGGGGGCGTCATCTTTTAAGGCGTTCAGAGCCTCATGCAGCTAAGGGCTCACGTTAGCAACCCAGTTATCGAATGCTAGTGGGCCCTCAGTCCAAGGCCATCTTCTAAATTATTATCTTACGCGGCGTAGCTTTGTGTGCCTACGTGGACTGATTTGGTCTACACTCGGACATCTTCCGCGTTCCTCGCGTCTTACAAAGTACAGGGCGGTCCAGTCTTAAATTAGAAGTGGGTTGAAATTGTTTACTATTGTTGATGGTCAGCAGGAGACACAGCCTGTTGCGTCATCCTCCGCCCCGCGCGGCTTAGCGCCTTATTAGGGTAGAACAAGCAAGAACCGAATATGGACAGGTGTGTCAGCGTCTTACATCTCACCCACCACCTAGCTACCTCGTGCCCGCACGAATCCCTTTAAACCTTCCTGAGTCATGAACAAATCCATCCGACCCCCGGAAGAAAGACTCGCAACCCTCCGCATAATCGAGCCGGGTCCCAAAGGCATCTACGCCTACTACGATGGCCGCGTCGGCGGCCGCCTCATATCAGAATCGGAAAACACGATAGACGATGGCGCGTTCGTACTAGGCGTGGCTACGTACGCCATAGTAAGCGGATCGGAGGCCTTACTTTTCGATGCCGGCATCACGCCTGAGCATGCGAAGTTCATGTTGGATCATGTCAAGAGTCTAGGCGCTACCAAATTCACTCTGGTGTACAGCCATTCCCATAGCGATCATATCGCAGGCGCTGTGGCGTTGAAGGAAGCTACCATTATCAGTCATGTCGAAACAAATGCGTATCTGAGTGAGGACAGAGAGAAGCTTGCAAAGGGGATTCCGCCTATTGAGGTCGTGCTCCCAGATCGGACCTACGAAAAGAATATGACACTCCAAGTCGGTGAACGTACGGTGGAACTTCATAATTTCAATATCCACACCCCGGATGGCACGATCCTTTTCCTACCTCAAGAAGGCATTCTCTTCGCAGGCGACACACTCGAAGACACCGCCACATATGTCGGCGAAGCTGAGGACTTGCACATCCACCAAAAAGAACTCAAACGCATGGCCGTGCTTCCTATCGCCACGATACTGCCTGCTCATGGCAGTCCCGATCGAATTGCTAACGGCGGATATGAGCCTTCTTTCATCGATGCGACGTTACGCTACATACAGGCCGTGGACGAGCCTGTACCTGATCCAATAGCGTGGAAGCAAAGATTGAAAGAGGTGGTGTCTGCGGATCTTGATGCGGCCCATCTGGATTATTACGAGGCGTACGAGGACGTTCATCGATCCAATATTTCTAGTATACAGGATTATCGGCGTGGAACATCAGCTAAGGGTGTTGATTAGCTGATCAAGGAAATGAGGTCAACGTTCGATCTCTGTGGTCGAAGAACTCCTGATGTCAATTACGTCTCAACCATAGCTTAGTAGCTTTCAAATCACTGGACTTGGCCATGGCTGTGATTGGTTAGGGACAACGACAAGTAAAGCTGTGTCTCTAAGGAAAAGGATCAAAGCAATTAGCTTCAGACTGAGAAGTTTATCGAGAAGATCGATGTCTGGGAGAATGACAAATCAATACAAGGTAGAGGCCATGAGCCGATCGAAGCGCAGCAGATCCCTATTTGACCAAGACCACGTCAGCATAAGTATAGGATGGGTGTCTCTTCTGTCGACTTACCAATCCAGACTACGTTGTAACTATAGACCACACTTCGTACAGAACTAGCCAAGGCAGTCACCCTAGTCTAGTTACTTAAGTGAGTACTAAAACAGGCGCCGTTTGCGTAAAAACCGAGGCACCAGACGGGATCTAATTCGCAACTTGATGCATGATAAAGGGAGCCCTACATATGCGGTATTCACAATCGCATCACATCACTGGTCATAGTCTATAACTGTAGGATCGCTAAGCGACTGGTTAAGATGTCCTGGGTGCAGAACACATGCTGAGGCGATCCTTGTATTTTATGTTCTATATATACGATGGCATTTCCAACCTCGGAGGAATGGGAAGGGTACCAGATAGTTGGTGGTGCTCCCTGTATGTATCAGCGTTAGCCTAGGGAAGAGTACATCCTATGATGCCCGTGTCAGACAAATTCCATAATAGTAAGACTTCTGTGACCTCTGCGTTCTCATAAGTGGTCCGGATTCAGGATTATCGTTCTTGATAGACCGGCTGAGTACCTGCCACTGCCCTCATCTCTAGGGGAAGACGAATGGCATTCAGGGCCATATTTAGGGTCATCTGACTTCAGCGACTTCACGTCATCGTCGATAATACAACAAGCAGTCCATTCGTTTTTCAAAGGAATGCAAAAGGGCATGTGGCAGGTTGAAGAGAAGGAGCTTGCAAACTGGCAGTTTCCGACCGAGAGTGAGGAATAGAGGGGTCCAATATCTGGCACTAACTGAATCTGGATAAGCGGGGCATTCAATTCCACCAGTCGGTCGACCAAAATAAAAGCCACAGCCATGCACTGAAGTATCTCGCCGTAATCCGACATACGACGAGTGCCATACGTATTGTCTGCACATTTACGAATTACCTAGCACTATGAGGGCCTCTCATATTCGCAGCCAGGAGCCATCTCAGTCACCCCACAGCTCTCTAGCCGAGCTCTCTACAGACCCGAAGACATTCCAGTACCAGCCCTTAGACCACAAAACATCCTCGATCCGTCTCTTAACCATTCACCTCAATACCTCACCAGAAGGCTACATCCAATGCACCCTCCAGAACGCCACTATCAACGTAGAGTACACCTGTTTATCGTATGTATGGGGGCCGCCACACCAAGGCAGCATCATACTCGTCAACGGAAACCAGCACAAAGTTCGCCGCAATCTGTTCAGCTTCCTCGAAGTAGCCCGTACGCGACATACCGACAAGCTACTCTGGATAGACGCGTTATGCATTGACCAAGATAACGTCGTCGAGCGGAACCATCAAGTGCAGCAGATGGGTGACATCTACTCGAACGCAACAGACGTTCTTGCATGGTTGGGCAGTGCCAACATTGTTGCAAAGCATCTCGCAGAAGTCATGAAATACGGAACACCATATCTGTCTGCCCATCGCGGCGATCTCTGGGGTTTTCTAGGCTCAAGCTACTGGAAACGCGCATGGATCACGCAAGAGGTGCTCCTCGCACGCCGAGTGACGCTATGTGCAGGGCCCGTGGAGCTCGATACCCTGCGCCTCCTGTTGCTGTGCGAGCAAGGATATCGTCTTCCATCGACAGTGCGCGACTTAATTAGCCCTACGACTAATCTCAAGCGTGCTAGCTTGATTCGGCTTCTCGTCGAACACCGCTGGAAGGACTGCCACGTTCCACGCGATCGCATATATTCACTCTTGTCCGTGTGTGGCGAGGGCTCGGACCTCCGCGTGGACTACCAAGTTTCGGACGAGGAAGTCTTCCTGCAAACGATTCGCAGCTGCCCGCAATCGGTGTGCTTTTGTTCCGTGGCTTGCGTTGCTCGTGCGTTGAAGTGTTTCCCAAAACCCAATGCGGTGACAGCAGCACCGAGACCGCCCACAGAAAGACCCTTTGTACAGCTACCTGCTAACAGAGCTGTGTACACTACCGTGGACGGAGAGCACCGACTCAAGTGTTGGGACTGCGACCTCACTTGGCCTTGCGACCCCACGCGGGGACCCTTTCTCATCGTCTGCCCGTCCAAAGTATGTCACTTCATGAACCACCACCTCGTCATCGAAACAACCGTAGTTGGAGGCCGCCAATGCATTTCTCGATGTCACTTGGGCAATGAAGACCTAGGGAATTTCTGGGATGTCCGGCCTCTGGATTCCGGCATAGCGCTTACGGAGACGATACCTCAAAGTGGCACATTTTCTGTGTGTCTCAGCCTCACATGGGTACTGGAGTTTTCGCGGCCGTTCCACAAGGGCGGCGTCCATTGGTCTGATAATGAAGGCGCATCGCTTGTCAGTGTTGCGAACCGTATGCGGTTATGTGACCATGATTCACATGGACCGTAGGGCGGATGCTCGTGTACACGGCTTCTTAAACCATGAAGAATATATTGTACATGCTTCGATGAAGGGTATGCTATTCTGCTCTACAGCAGATGGTATACATATAATACACGACCTTTTGCACCAAAGCGACACATGCAAAACTACCATAGACAATACTGCCTCTGCGTGGTAACCGGGCGATCAGGGAGCGGGAGCCACAGCTTGCGGTTGTCGCGCTTCTTCTGTATCTCCTCCGCGACACGCAGCCGTGTCTTCTCTTCTTTCAGCAGCACGGAGAAACCTTGAACGGATTAGTTGTCGAACCAGTAGAAGGGAACAGTGACCTACTTGATGACCTATGTGTCAGCATGTTTATCCTGCCTCTTGCCCTAAATTCGGGGCTCTTCGTCTCATCACCTTTGCCCACCCACGCTTGGTCGATGTACATTTCCGTCGGGTCGTGTACGCGCTTCTTGCTCCCGTTCTTCAACTCAACCAATTGTCCGCTTTTGGGCCATGCCCGTATGTTGGATCCATCGGCCATGTAAGGATCGGAACTCTGCTCCTTCTGGGACAGAACCTTTTGCTTCGCTTTCTGAGCGGACTTCAGCACTTCTTCTTCATCCTTGCCCGCCTCCTCTGCCTTTGTCTTAGCCTCGTCCGCAGCAATCTGTGCCAATTTGTTCCGGTATACGTTCTGTCGTCGGCGCGAGATAGGGGAGGATGAGGGGCCCAGGCCCATACCGCGTTCGGCAATGGCTTCGTCGCGGGCGATCTGCAGGCCCTTGAGAACGTCGCGGGCGATGCGCTTCTGACTGAAGCGCAGCTGCACAAGGGCTTCTTCCACGGACTTTCCGGCGATGAGATGCATTATGCGTGTCAGCTTTTTCGTGCTCGTCGGCAGGTCCTGGGAGCGGTAGAGTAGCTGGCGTTCGGTGCGAGCGAGCTTGATGGCCTTGGTGACGCGCTGCTGTCTCGAGACGTCCTTGATGACCATTTTCCGCTCGAACCGTCTGCGCGCCCTCGGGGCGGGATCGAGTCTCAAAGCGTGCAATTCTTGGTCCCGCTGTGCTTCGAATTTCTCCTTCCTGGCGTTGTCTTCCCTCTTGAGTGCCTCAACTTCATGGGGTTTCATGCCCTCCTTGTAGCCTGGTATCTCGTACTCCGGCTTGAAGAGAGTGCTCTCATGTTGGGAGAGTGCGCCCAATTGGGGTTCAGGGCGCTTGAGCTTCTCGTTGGGATTATATTTTGTGAGGTAGCGGTCCATCATGGGATTGGCGAGGGGGTCTTTCGGATCGACATCGGGGGCATCATCGATCTTTTCCGTCGATTTTGTCTTCTTCTTTGCGTCCGGTTTCTCTTTTTTCCACGGGAGGAGGCTGATGGACCGGCTGGGGGCTATCGTGATGGGCGTCGAGCGTGGGCGGAAGGCGAGGGCTAGGTATGTGAGCAGTGTCCACTGGGTGGTGGGCCATCATTACGACAGGGAGAAGGAATGGGGGGTAGACCTACCGGACTGCCCGAGGCGCCTCGCTGGTATTCGAGCGCTCATGGTGATGTGCGACGCGGCAATGGCTGCGTGTTGATGGCGTTGGTTGTCGTGAGGTCCAAAGAATCTGATGGCTCGGCACTAACCGAGACGCGTGCAGGGGTATCGCCACGTGACCGAGGATCCCCGTCCAGTCCAACATGAAACGGGAGAGCAGCGATCATCGATTAGCGTGCAGTCTTTGGAGAGACATGAGAGCTTGTGTCCAAAGTCGTTGTGAGACTTGAGGAACGTAGGCTACCTGTAATACTCCATCGATTCACGGTCTGCTTGCCCTCCAAGACAAAGTGCACTCGACGCAGCAGATGAGATTGGCGAGGCGGCTGCAAGACTGCCGTCATTTAGCTCTGCCTGGACCCGCAGTGCCGATGCCGACCTTAGCTTGACGTGTTGATTCTTTCCGCGCGCCCAGCCCAGACTCTTGAGCTCTACGCCGGCGTCGACGACTAGCTCTCGCGCCCTACACTCCTTTCGATTCCACTCTGCGATTGCTGAACCAATATCGCGGCAACCCCTCACGTTCCATGCCGCCCACCAGACGTCACTCGGTTCGCTCCACTTTCGGCTGATAGAACCGACACTGCAGCTGCGCCTGCACAACCACCACCAGCTACCGCGGCGCACAAGCAAAAGCAACGAGGAGGAGAAGTTCGGGTTCCGAGGATAGCTCCAGTCTGCTCGTCGCGCATCGGACGACGAAGAGGGCCGCCAACATGGATATCAACTCGCTGCTGTCGCCGCAGGACTCACCAGCGCGAGAGACTCCCCCGCCGCCCCCAGCCCTCGCCTCGCCGGCCCTGCCGTCCCCAAGCAAGCGCGGAATACGCCAGATACCCTCGCGCACCGCCTCTGGCCTCAGTCAACAGATCACGTCGTCGCCGCAGCCGCAGCCGCATGCGCAAGCACACCCCCAAATCGCATATCAGCAGGTTCCCTCCCCCGGCATCGCGGGCTTCACAAACGGCACGCGAGGAATACATAGCGGCACGGCTACTCCTCCGTTGGAGCGACCTCTGCATTCGCCTCATGATGCGCACATGACATCGGCGCCCCATCCTTTGCACCGGAATACGTCGACAGCGAGCATGGACGCTTTAGCAGGTGGGTGGATATCCCATACACCGTCGTAGCGGAGGCAACATGAGGAAGGCTTGAGGTCTGGACCGGCGGTCTGGTCATGTCACTTTAGTGATGTATGCTCTTGGCCTGGCCCACCTCTGGCTGCCGACGTCTTTCAGACGGTGACGTGATAGGCTATCGTGACTGACAAGAATGCAGACCTTGCAACGATGCAGCAGCAGCAGCAACACCAACAAAAAGCCGTGCGGCAGAGCGCCGCCGCCGCACAGCGTCCATCGTACAGGTATGTCTCGCTTGTTCACATGCTGTATATTTGTCGTATGAGGCTATGGCACGTTCGAGCTCATGTCGCGTGCTTGCCATGGGTTTGCGGCTGCCTGTTACAAAGGCTTGGCCCCACGACACCGTCACACTACTGACTTTTTGCAGCCTCCAAAATATTCCGCGTAGCATTTCTGGGACCTCGTCAACCGACGTCAGGATGCGCGACGGCTCTCCGCGGACGCGCACCTTTGCAAGCAAGGCTCTAGAGCAGGAGCACATTGACTATCTTGTCCAACTCGACAAATCGCTCGCGGATAACCCGCTGGACTACTACACCCATGTTTCTTTCGTGACCACCCTCCATCAGGGCCTCCAGTATCATGGGTCCTCGATCGATCCTGGCAACGCGCGGACGTACGAGCTGCTACCCATCCTCCGCGATGCCTACCAGGACATGGCGAAGAAGTACCCACTCGGCGAAGTTCTATGGGAGTACCGGCTCAGCAACGAGATGGCCTTGGCGACGAACGTTGAGGAGCGCATGACAGTTATCGAGCTCTTCAAGCACGCGACGCAAGAGGAGCCCTATAGCGCCAAAATCTGGGTCTCTTATGGTGAATACGTTGATCATCTGATCGCGTGTTCATGGGAGCAGAGCCCGCCCGAGCAGTGGTCCGACGATGACAAGGCTGTCGGCCGCGAATGCTTTACCCCTCAGCTACTGCTGGACATTTGGCAGCAGGGCGCGGACAAGGTCAAGTACAACCTCCAGGACAGCAGCATGGTGTGGGATCGCTATCTGCAGTTTCTCCGAGATGATCTTGAGCGGAGCGGACTGGCCCAGGAAAAGGTCGCAAAGGTCACAGCCGTCTTCAATGAACGACTCGGCCAGCCGCACGCGACTTGGGCCGACACCCTGTCCAAGTACGCTTCATTCGTCTCGCGTCTGAATGGAAACCCTGAAGAGGCTATGGAAAAGGCCATCCAGCAAAACACACACATCAAACAGCAGTATACCAACCGCGAGGAGTTCGAGTTCAAGTTACTCCAGGCCGTCCAGCAAGGCGACCAGACCGCAGAGTATCACGCCATGACACGTTACCTGAAGTGGGAGAAGAAGACGATGGGGGTGTACAGCTTTCATCTGGTAAACGCGCTCTATGAGCGTGCCACACTTCGCTTTCCGGCCAACTCGACGCTGTGGGAGGATCATGTCGAGTTTCTGATCTGGCAGAACAACCGTTCCGTCGATCTGCTCAACGTCCTGGAACGTGGTACGACACATTGCGCATGGTCTGGCGCCCTCTGGTCACATCGCATTCTCACCTTGGAGGCTGAGAAGAGGGGGTTCGACGAGATTGAAGGCGTCAAGCACACCGCGACTGGAACAGGCCTGTTGGAGCACACCGACCTCGAAGAGCTAATCAAAGTCCAAATTGCCTGGTGTGGCTACCTCCGACGAAAAGCATTCGAAACGCATGCCTCTGAAGACGATGCCGATATCGCCGAGGTCGGCATTCGATCTGCTCTGGAACACGTGCGCGAAGTCGGTATGAAGAAGTATGGCCGCGACTGGCCTGGCGATCCCAAATACCGCCTGGAACGAATCCACATCAAGTCCTGGCTTCAGCGCGGCAACGTGGAAGAGGCCAGAAGTATCTGGGATTATCTGGTCAAATTGCAGGAAGATTCGTACGACTTCTGGTACCGGTACTATATCTGGGAAATGGTTCTATGGTCTAACCACGCCGTACGAGACAAGAATACTGCAGGGAAACATCTGCTGCCACCCTCGGGAGCAACGGCCGTTCTCGAACGTGGCATGCAGCGTCTAAAAACGATCGATCAGCCTGAGCCATTGATCGAGATGTACGTCAATCACTGTGAGCAACACGAGACAGTCCTCAAGGTCCGGAGCGCGCAAATTGAGCGTCGAAGGTCGGAGCGCATTGTTGCCATGAGGCGACAAAACGAGGCGGCTGCTGCAGCCGCAAATCAGCCGGAGGCAACTACCCATCACGCCGCCGACGGATCTAGCAAGAGGAAGCGAGATGATGTGCAAGACGAGGACTCTCCGGCGAAGAAGTCTAAGCAGCTACAAGTTGACGAAGGCTCTTCCTATTTTCCAGCCTCCGTTAGTGGCGAGGGCAGGGGAGCCAGCGAGGTTCCCTCTGACGCCGGCTCGGCATCGTTACAAAAGCGGAATCGCGAACACACAACAATCATCGTCCAGAGGCTTCCTCAAAACACAACGCAAACGCAGATTCGCCAGTTTTTCACAGATGCCGGCAAGGTTCGCAACGTGACCATGAAACCTGAAAAGGAGAGCATGGTGGCCATCGTCGAGTTTGAGACCCCCGAGGAAGCCGACTACGCCTTGACCAAGGAAGCGAAAGGGTTCGAAGGCAACGACATTACCATCAAGCGTGGCGGAAACACCACGGTTTACGTTGCCAACTACCCCGCGGACGCAGATGAAGCCTATGTACGAAAGCTTTTTGAACCTTTTGGCGAGGTGCTAGGCATACGCTTTCCTTCGCTGAAGTTTGATACCCATCGTCGATTTTGTTACGTACAGTTCGCAGATTCTGACAATGCAATTGCCGCGACCAAACTTGACAGCACGACTCAGGATGGCTTCAAGCTCATTGCAAGGATATCGAACCCTGATGCCAAGAAGAAACGCGACGGTGCTACCGCCGAAGGCCGTGAACTCTATATCTGGCATCTCAACTTCAAGTGTAAGAAGAGCGAGATTCAAGAAGCGTTCGAACCGTTTGGGAAGATCGAGAGGGTGAACATCCCGACCCGAGTCGGTGGTAACAACAAGGGTTTTGCATACATTGTGTACGAGACTAAGGAAAACGCCGATGCTGCAGTGGCCGAGATGAATGGCAAAGACCTTGCTGGTTTCGAACTCCACGTGGATATTGCCACGGACAAGGATGCAAAGCCCAAGATCAAGTCCATCGTCGAGAATACCACGTCACCGGGAGAGCGGGAAGCCACCCCTGGACAAGCAGAGACCGCAACGGTCACCGACGCCGCCGTTGGCACTAAAGGCGAGCGTACCATCGCATTTCTAAACTTACCTGACACTATCAACGATGCCCGTCTCAACCGGATCCTCGAACCGTATAGCTACAAAAAAATCACGCTCATGCCGCAGCACGGTGGCGCCTTGATTGAGTTTGGAACCGTCGAGGCAGCTGGCAAAGCAGAGTTTGCACTCCAGGGAATAGACTTCGAGGGCAGAAAACTGCGCATCGGACGAGGTTACGAGCTGATGAAGCAGAAGGGCGAGTGGAAAGCAAGCAATAGCTTCATCCAGCCGGCGCGAGTCAACAGACCGGTTGCGAAGGGTAGCGCGAGGGGTGGACTGCGAGGCAGAGGCAAACCGGGGCTCGGACACCGACCCACTGCGCCTCGGAAAGATGTGACGACCAGCAACGGTGACAAGGCGAAGAGTAATGACGAATTCCGGGCGATGCTTCTGGGAAAGAAGGGTGGCGATGGTGAAGAGAAGAGTGCGGAGGACAAGCCGGAGTCCTAACGGCTGACGTTTTTTTAACATTACAGGAGTCCTCAATACGGCGGCCTATTCCATGGTGGTGTAATTCGGGCGCATTTTGCATGGATCCGGAGCTTATGGCGCGTATCTATGTCTGGTTTCGAGCTCATCTTCCTTTAACATTTTCAAAGCGATCGAAGAGGGCGGATGGGGATACGGAATACGGAATCTGTATGTACTGTAGCATAGTAGTAATAGTAATCACTCGTACGCACGCAGCTCTTCCCCTCGCCGCATTATTGCAGGGCCGTGTGTCTTGTCTCCACACCCCACAAAACGCTAACCGTGATTAATCTATCTTAAATAGTCTGTGGAATGGTGGGTCTCGAACTCGACGTGGCGATTGGTGGGTTTGAGGAGATATTTGCCGGCGCTCGTCTTTCCGCCTACAGTCGATCTTCCGCCTAGGAGAAATGATGAAATGTGTACACTGAGTAGTGCTAGCAAAACCACTTAAATATCTTTCCCCCGCTAAATAGTCATGATGTGGCGTCATTCGAGCCTTCGACTCCTCACTCCCTATTGTCGTAGTCGCCCATCATGCGCCTCTCTACTGTCTTCTCCCTCGTGTTCGCGGCACCTGGTCTTGCAGCTCTGCCATACAGAGGTGTGGACTGGAGTTCCACAATTGTGGTCGAAAAAGCCGGCACAACCTTTAAAAACAGCGGCGGCACGACGCAGCCACTCGAAACCATCCTCAGGGCATCCGGCGTAAACATAGTGCGTCAGCGCATATGGGTCAATCCCACCGACGGGAACTACAATCTCGACTACAACATCAAGCTAGGCAAACGCGCACAAGCCGCCGGACTGCAAGTCTACCTCGACTTCCACTATAGCGACACGTGGGCGGACCCTGCGCATCAGGGGAAACCAGCTGCGTGGAAAAGTCTCTCCAACGACGCTCTGGTGACCAAGATATACGACTACACGAAAGAGATACTCGATGCGTTTGCGACCAACAACGTTCCGCTCGCCATGGTATCCATCGGCAACGAAATAACGCCCGGTCTGCTCTGGCCTACAGGCCAACTCAGCAACTCCGATGGTCCCAAGAACGTTGCCCGTCTACTCAAAAGCGCCAGCAAAGCAGTCAAAGAGAGCAAGCTCTCCCCCAAACCGAAGATCATGATCCATCTCGACAATGGGTGGAAGAAGGATACGCAGACATGGTGGTACGACACCGTTCTCAACTCCGGCGGCGGCCTCACAAGCGCCGACTACGATATCCAGGGTGTATCGTACTACCCATTCTACAACGCCGGCGCAACGCTTTCCGCCCTCGGTTCTTCGCTGAACGCCATGGCGAGCAAGTACGGCAAGGAGATTATGGTCGTGGAAACGGATTGGCCGACGTACTGTCCCAACCCGGCTTACGCGTTTCCGAATGATGCGAAAAATATCCCGTTGAGTGTGGATGGACAGAAGCAGTGGATGAAGGCTGTCGCGGATAAGGTGAAGGGAGTGCCGGGCGGGAAGGGCACGGGCGTGTTTTATTGGGAGCCGGCTTGGGTTGGGAATGCGGGGTTGGGGAGTAGTTGTGGGTATAATCTTATGGTCGCTAGTGACGGGAAGGTGATGGATAGTTTGGGCGTGTTTGCGAGTTTGTAGATGCGGCTGGAGGGGTCCAAGGGACAAATGTAGAGTGAGAACAGTTCGCCTTTGTAAAAATCGAAAGGTTGAATGATACAGAATGCATATAAGAGTACATACGATCAGCGGCTCTAGTTAAAGTTCCTGACCTCGGGCATCATACCCAATCCACCGCCACCACCCGCTCCCTTCCCAACCACCTTCGAACTCCCGTCCGGCACACCACCCGAGCTCTTGTCCGACACATGCTTCCTCAGCAGCGCCAAAACCTCGCTATCCTTCCACCTTGCCGGGACAGGCCGATACGCAGGCTTGAAAGTACCGACCGTCTGCGCCCACTCGCCCTTAGCAGGCTGTCTCGTCTGCTCATCTTTGCCCTGCGCATTCGGCGTAGCCAGCGCGGGCCCAGCGCCCTCTGCTGTTTCGGCGGAAGTAGGCGTGGGTTCCTGCGTCGCCCAGTAGTAAATGTCCCAGTCGTTTTCGTCAAGGAAGAGGTCGTATTGTGTTAATTGGGCGGTTGTCATTGAGGCGAGATTGGCGTCGGCGAAGGTGGACATGAGGAGCTCACTTTCGAGCGTTCCCCTTTTGCGGCTTTGATCTGCGGCGGTGTTAGTGGTGGTATTCTCTTCGTCTTGACCCTTGGGTTCGGGTGGCAACGGGTGATCAGGCCGGTAGGAAACGGACATAGTAACCTCGCCTTCATCGTCGCATCGTCCTCGCCTGTTCTCCGGAGCGGCTCAACTTTGAACGTCGCGCCCTCCATCTCGCCTACACCGAGCTCTCCCTTGCCCTCGACGTCGCCCTTGAGATTCTGATTGCTACCGCTGACATCTCCGGGTTGACTGCTCTGTGTACCACCAGTCATGCGCTCAGTGTTCTCCGGTACCGCGTCTTTCGGCGTGAACCCGCCGTCCACGTTGGTGATGAGCTCTGGTGGCGGCGCATCCTTGCCCACCGACGGCATCTCGTTCGCAATGGTGGAGGTTGTGTTTGTCATGTGTGGGTTCAGCGGCCTCGAGGTCTGGTATTTGCGGTATTCGTCGGCTGTGTCTTGGGCGCGCTTGTTTAAAGCTTCGAATTCGTTGCTGCGGGATGCGCTGATGGAGAATGGGCGCGCGGAGCGGCTGAGGGTGAGCAGGGCGCGTGAGGAGCGCATGGCGAGACGGGAGGATGCCATTGTGAGGATATGTTTGGGGATGGTGGATGCCGGTGTGATCAATTGGATGGAGATGAATTGTGGGTAGATGTAGTGCTGGTGACAAAATGTGTTGATGTCATAGCTTCACGGCTTAGTAACACGGTAGACCGAAGCGCTCTTGTGGGTTCAGAACGGCTAATGGTTCACATCTATGACGACAGCTTCACGACAAATCTTTGTACATTTCTGCGTAGAGACACCAACAAGCGCACCATCATGTAGCGTAGAAGACCGCCGGCGCCCGTTGTAATGGCAGAAGATGCTTACGTGATCCGAGCAACTATGCGTCCTGCCGCTTGTGTGTAGCCTAGCCCATTATCCCCTCGCACATCAAGTTCTATAACGATCCTTCAACATGAATCTATCGACTGTCCAGCAATCGACTCCTAAACTACGCTCTTCATGCGATGCCTGTGGGGAGGCAAAAACGAGGTGCGATCGAAGCCGGCCACAGTGCGGCCGTTGCATTGGGCTGAACCTCTCCTGTGGGTACAGCCCCTCACGCCAATTTGGGAAGCGACCTCGAAGAAAACTCCGGGCCTTGCGCCATGTTGCTCCTCAACTTGAGGTTCCCACTGATATTAATGGGTATGAAACCATCGACATGGACGGCTTGGGTGTTGAGAGTGACAGGATACTTCCGGAGGCGGTCACATCATCATCATCCTCCTCCTTTGAAAACACTCATTTCGACCCTACGCAATTTGACCCTGGATATCTCACATCTCTATCTACAAACTGGTTCGAATTCAACAACACAGAGAATAGTAACGATACTCTTTTCTTGGACCTGGCCAAAGCGGATGCTGCCAACAGCCCAGACCCACCTCACACAGACTTCCAATGGGACAGAATATACCAAGAGCCAAACGAGATCCTCCAAAGCCTCACCGTACATCGTGACACCTTCAGTCCAGAGAAGGTGCTGATCGAGATGTCACGTGTTCTGGAGGCCAACAAAACAGCAATTCAGTGCGTCTCCGAGTTTCTAAAGAGAGATTGTGCTCGAAAGATGCCGCATTTGACCATGCTCTACATGAATATTGTCGCTCGCGTTCTACTGTGGTACCAAAATGCTGCCGGCTTTGATCTCTTTAAATCACGCAATAGTGATCCTTCCAGCGTAGAACCGGTAGGAGCAGGAATCACGCCACCGACCGATACCTCACATGGACCGATGGCCTATTGGACCACCAAATGCTTCGCCATACACGCGCAGACGTTCTCCGTCGGCAACTTCAACGTCGACGAGCCTTGCATGCAGCTTGCGTTCAAAAATCAACTCCTTTGTCATGAGGTACGGAAAGTTGGAGCTGTGATCGACGAGTTAATAGCACTTGCGGCCGATGAAAGAGTCGCAGCGGGCGACCGAGCTATGTATACGGCATTAGGTGTATGGTTGAAGAGCGAGCATGAGAAAACATTGAAAGTGTTTAAGGATACGATTCGACGCACGAACGAGAAACTAGGGATATGACTTCTTCCATTTGTGAAAGGAAGCCAATTGGTCAATACAATCGAGAAATGCGGAGTATCTGCATTGTTCGATGTCTTGGTTATTGCACCCGTTCGTGACTGTTCCCTCGGTTTACCGATGGTAGTGTGTGAGGGACTATCAACTCTTAAATAGTACATAGGTCCCTTCTCAGCAATGCATTGTTCGATCTAATCAGCATTCCCAGAAATCCGAACCGCCAGTTTACCCTTCGCACTCACCTGGTAACAATCGACAACGACAAGCAAAGCTCGGTCCGAGCAATGGGACGTCGCTTCAGTTCCCAACCCTAGGAGAAAGATGCGCCGGCCAATCGGCTATCAGATCAACCCCCCAACGGTAGTCCCGTATAACATCAGAGGAAACTTTCGAGAATTGACGAATGTCCAGCAGTCTAATCAGACCTGCTTTTTCGTCCGTGAAGCCGCTCCTGCAGCGGGTGCATAGCCGCAAAAGCTCTATAAGTAGCGCCTCGCCTCTAGACGGCCAGAATCAATATTTTAGCTTCTTCCTCTGTGCCTACTTACGGTCACTGTCTTCTTGTTTGATCAATCACTTACACGCCATGTCTATTGTACACGTCAACGCTCCAGCTTCCCAAGGCGAAGACGATGTCTCGAATTCTGTAACGCCGAACAACTCTACAGTAATTCTCGCAGAATTCCAGGATGAAAAGACTCTCTCGCAGCATCACCTGCCAAATACTGACAACCCTCCCACCGACTCTTTTGATCAAGACTCGGCCAACCATATCCATGGGGTCCCACTCGTTCTCACGCTCATTGCGCTCAGCTGCGCCGTCTTCTGCGTCGCACTCGACATGACAATCATCGCGACCGCCATCCCTCGCATCACCGATGAATTTCATGCCCTACAGGACATCGGATGGTACGGCTCAGCATATCTGTTGACAACATGTGGTGAGTCTCTGCTTTTTCACCCCCATACCGAAGTCCGCTAATTTCGAGAAACCGCCAGCACTCCAACTCTCCTTCGGCAAAGTCTACGGCCTATTCAATCCCAAATGGGTGTTCATGTGGTCATTGTTTTTGTTTGAAGTTGGCTCTGCGTTGTGTGGCGCTGCCCCTTCATCCGTGGCCTTGATCATTGGAGTAAGCTTACCCGTGCCCTGCATATCTGCTGTGTACCGATCGCTGATATGCATATTAGCGAGCCATCGCCGGAGTAGGCGGGGCCGGCCTCTTCTGTGGAAGCATGGTCATTATTGCGCATACTGTTCCAATGCACAAGAGGCCCATGTACCAGGGCGTGTTCGGCGCCACGTTTGGTATTGCCTCTGTTGTGGGGCCGTTGATCGGTGGGGCGTGTGAGTATTCCTGCACGACAAGGCCGGTTTGGTACACTTACTGATATGGACATCTAGTCACTGATCATGTATCCTGGAGATGGTGCTTCTACATTAATCTGCCCATTGGGTGAGCTAATTGTACCTTTCTGCTTGTTGCCGACTCTAACACGTAATTAGCGCTGTGACAGCAGTGATAATCGTTTTCTACTTGCATCTCCACGATACGCAAGCCGTTAAGAAAGAACGCACAGTCTGGGAACTCTTCCTCAGTCTCGATCCACTTGGACTGTTGCTTTTCGTCCCAGCCATCGTCTGCATTCTCCTCGCCCTACAGGTACGCAAGCATTCATACCCGAGCTTCGGCTTTGCTAACAAACGTCAGTGGGGCGGAACACAATATAATTGGAACTCAGGCCGCATCATCGCCCTCTTCACCGTATCTGGCCTCCTCCTTCTCGCCTTCATCATCGTCCAGCCCCGCCTCGGCGACAACGCGACCGTACCCGCGCGAATCATTCTCCAACGCACGGTCTGGTCCTCTAGCTTCTTCGTATTCTGCCTCTACTCCGCATTCTTCCTCCTTATCTACTTCCTCCCCATATACTTCCAGGCCATTCACAACCTCTCCCCTTCGGCCTCGGGTGTCGCGAGCATTCCGCTCATCCTCTCGAATGTGTTCAGCATCGCGCTGACTGGTGGTCTTATCACCAAGTTCGGATTCTATGTTCCGTACATATATCTCTGTGTTGTCCTGACCTGCGTCGGATCTGGGCTCGTTACTACGCTGGAAGTTCACACTGGAACGGCGAAGTGGATCGGGTATCAACTGCTCTATGGCTTCGGCGCTGGCTGCGCCCTTCAGATCCCCAACGTCGCGACCCAAAACGTCCTCCCGCTCAACGACATCCCCACCGGCCTCGCCATCGTCATTCTCGCGCAGAATTTTGGCCCGGCGGTCATGCTCAGTGCGGGCAATAACGTCCTCAACCAAAACCTAGTAGCCCATATCCGGGACCTTGACATCCAGGACTTTGACCCCATGCTGGTATTACGCGCTGGGGCTACGGGGTTTCGAAACGTGGTGCCAGGGGAGCATTTAGGAGAGGTCCTGGAGGCGTATAATTGCGCGCTTAGGCAGACGTTTTATCTCACGTTGGGTATGTCTTGTGTAGCGGTTGTTGGGGCTGTGTTCGTGGAGTGGAAGAGGATAAAGGACCCGATGGTTCAGGGAGGCCAGGATGTGAAAGACGGAGCGGATATGTGAGGAGAGGTTGTTTCGAGGTAAGGAGGAGCTTTGAGTCAACGTAAGACAGCGGGGAGTTCCAATATGGAACATCACGGGTCGAGATACCTCTGGATGAGCATTGCAGTCTAAGACCTGTATCCTAACCTTGGGACTAGGGCGGTAGCGGCAGCAGCTTTGCTTCGGCGTGGGGCTTCGGAGCTGTGATGCAGAAGTCTAAGGCAGAGTATATTTATGTCCTGTGGGACCTTTATAGATTCTCGGAAGCCTCATACTGGGTTTGGAAAGCATGCCATTCGCGTATACGGTTGTATTCTCATCCCGACGTTCGAAGCAGAACATGCTATATTCGGGGGTCCCTATGTCTTGCGTCCAACCGTGTTGAAAGTCAACTTTTGAATAACCCAAGCCAAACGCCTTCGCTATGCAGTACAACATTCAGTCACGACCCCTACATTTCATCGTCATCATCAACTCTAGCCCTCCAAGGCAGCACTGCTTGTCGCACAACTGGCGAGGCAGTCCACCATTCCTCCTACGCTAATGGCGGTCTGGCTCGTATCAACGACTTCCCGTACTCGCATGACTAGCCGCTGGAACAACTCATCGACCTCCTCACTGCGGCCCAATTGATCGGCATACAGATCGAGGACCACAAGAGCGACGTCGGTGGTGAGACGGGTGATACGGTAGTCGGGGATGTACTTGATGAGCCAGCGGAGAATGGGCTGGAGTGTGACCTCGTCGCGGTTAGCGAGAGCAGCGGGAAGCGCAGATCGGTGGCGCAGGGCGGTTAGGACGGTTATCGAGTGCTCGCGGGTATGCATGTCCTAGGACTGTTAGCAAGAATGAAGTTTGGGTGGAGGAGTAAAACTTACTTTCTGCTCCAAGACAATGTCGAGCGCCTTCGCATACTGGCCTAGCCGTAACGCATACGCCCACGGAAAACTGTGATGGATCTTGCCTCGCGCATTTCCGTCAATGACCACATCCGCACCTTCGCCTGTAAAGTCCTTGCCACGAAGTCTCTTTGCCCAGCCACGTCCCCGCTTCCGCTTCTTCGATTTGTCGTATTCATCGATGGTGCCTTCCATCAGAGCCTTCATCTCCTTTTCGCGTTCCTTTGCCAGTGCCTTCTGCTCGCCTGAGAGGCGAGTTCTGACAGAGAGGAGGCCGGTCTGCATGCCGACTGCAATGTGCTTGTCTTCATTTTGCGAGGGAATGACAGCGAGAGACAGGATAGGCGATGAGTACTTCATGCCTGCTACGACATTCCATCCGGTTGTTTCGAAGACCTTTACGTGACCGTCTAGAGCGCCACTGAGCAGTCGCTCACCGTTGTTTGCTAGAGCAAGAGCAGTGACGGTCTTCTGATGGTTGCGGAGAATGTGCATGGGCTTCGCGGCTACGATGTCGAGGACGCTTATGGTGTTGTCACTTGTCGCGAGAACGGCGGTCCCCGAAGGCATGGGTAGCACGGCTTCAACGGGAGCTGCATGCTTGAAGACCATGACAGCCTTTCCGCTTGCTCTTGTGTCCCATAGCCGCACCGTCTGATCATAACTGCCGGAAACAATGAGGCCGCTTTGCGCGGGCATGAAGCTGCCACAGCGCACGTAGTCCTGATGTCCGTCGAACTTTATGACGCTCTTATCGCTCGGCAGATCCCACAGCCGCACGGTCCGATCGTCGGAACAGCTCAAGAGGCTGGTGAGCTCGGATGGATGCCATTGCGTCACCCACACTGGCTGTTTGTGCTCTTTCCATGTTTTCAAGATGGCGCGGCTTTTCAAATCAAAGGCCTGGATTGTCCCGCTATCTCCTCCCGCGACCACTATCCGTCCATCCTGCCGTATCGCGCCCGAATGCGCAATGTCATCGACGCCGAACCGCGAAATGTTCTTTACGACTTTCCGTGTCTTCGAGGAGAAGATTTGTACACGAGAGCCTGTGGTGACCGCATAGAGGTCCTGTGCCGCGGTGAGGGAGTTGGCGGCCGGGCGGTGTGGGATCGAGATGTGTGTGATGGGCGACGAGTGTTGCGACGGGTCCAGTCGGAGCTCGGAGGCGAAGGAATTCCAGTACTTTTGTTCCGACGTTGTGGTAGATGGGCCTTTCGGCAGCTTGATCGGCTGCAGGGGCTGCACTTCGGCGGCCATGGTGTCGGTTGTCGAGGGCTTTCTTTGGAGCGTGAAGCTGTTCGCGCGGCGGGACAAGAGAACATTTGAACTTTTTTGGTGGAGCAGCGTCCGGGCGCAGCGCTAGGGCCGAGCGGGGGATAGCGCGGCGTTCCCTGCGATCGCGTCGCCCTTGAAGACATGTGACCTTGCATTCACTCACCTTGTGCTAGTGATGCGCTAATTCGCTATTCCCCTACTGCGTGCTCATCTATCCTGCGCAGCTGCGCAGACTCGGCGTCGGAAGGAATGCCGCATAGTGCATCTATTGCCGTTCCTGGCGCACGTCGCACCGTTCTTGGGGCGGTTCGCCTCGTTGCCTGCTGATCTCCCCGCGCGCGCCCTCTTCATCAACTCGGCACGGTCCTCCTGCGCCAGCTCATTAATCAACCACGACTCATCAGTCCTCTACTACTATGAAACCATCGCTCCCGCGGCTTTGTTGCCTCCATCCCCGGTGCACTGATTCGTTGGTGTGCGCTTCCGTCCAAGCTGGGTAAGCCACTTCCGTTTCGCCTACGACATCATGGCGAGCGATGACATTCTGGACGAGTTCTTCGACTTTGCGCAGCTCGAACATGATAATGGAATGCATGGTTGCAGTGTCGAGCATGAGTTCGACATACACGACTTTGATGCTCTAACGCCTTACGATGGAATGGACTGGCAGCCGACCGGTCCGGCAACGGCCGCCATCCTCGCCGCTCTGCCATCTGGTGTCAATGCAGACGATCCTTTGCCACCTTCTCCCAGCTTCTTCAACTCCAAAGATGTTCATTCCAATGCTGTATTGACGGCATCCCTACCAAGAGAGTCCTACCTCAGTAGTGAAGGCCTTGGAAACCCAGCACTCCCCCAAAGAACAAGCCACGATGCCCTCCAAATGCCGACGTATGGTACTGCCACCGGTTCAAGAGCACCAGTCCTTGCCAGAGACGAATTGCAGGTCCATAACTCAACGCCGTCCACTCAGCCCCAAAGAAGCGCGACCGTTGTGCACAAGCCCGCATCTGCCAAACGAAAAGGTCCTTTGACACGCATCCCTGTCGAGGCGAGGCAAATGCTCGAGGAAGAGTTTGCATCCAATCCATATCCTTGTTCGTGGGAGATAGACATCATTGCCCACCAAGCCAATCTAGATGTGAAGCGCGTTCGTAACTGGTACAACAATACGCGCGCCCGCAAGAAGAACACCGGTCAGTAGTCATGTCATCACTCTTTTCCAACTTGTAGGCTGATTTGATTAGATGCTGCCGAGCAGGCGATGCCACCTCGCAATGCCAGCAGTACCTCTCTAGCATCAAGACTGTCTAAAGACAGCTTGGAAGCACTCGACAAGTTTGCAGATGAAGCGATTCAGCCACCCCAGCCGCCACTTGCTGTATATCTCGCGCAGTCGTATCAGGAAGAAGCCCTGAATTTCTCCGCCATTCAACACGCCATTGACAATGGCTCCCTTGGCGATGAAGGCGACTTTTACATGGACACGTCCTCGAGCTCGAAGATGGGCAGATCGGGCTCAATCATCACCTCCCTCACTTCCTCTGATGGAACTGCGCCCACGACCTACAGTAGCGGAAGCAACATGTCATCTTTCGGGAGGAATAGGAGGAGAGGTCGCCGGCGCATGGAGTGGAAGACGTCCCCGTATACCCGCTCTAAACAGAACGGGCTCAACAGCGCTGGTGTTCCGCAAGATGACTTACCATTCTTCTGCACCTTTTGTCCCCGCGCTTTCAAGACCAAATACGAGTGGGTTCGTCACGAGGACTCAGTACATGCGCTGAGAACCACCTGGATTTGCTGCGACAACAAGCATGCGCCACTGTTATCATGTCCATTTTGTGGACAGGCACACCCAGATGAGTACCACATGGCGGGTCACAAGTATCAGCAATGCCGGGACAAGCCGGAGTCGCAGCGAACATTCTATCGGCGAGACCATTTCATACAGCACCTGCATCACGTACACTTTGCGAACGTCAAGCATCCTTCCGCCCGACTGGGCTGCCAGGCACGGTTGCTGGACAGCGAAGGGCACAACTTCGGATGCAAAGACCTTGCCATTAAGTGGCGAAGGTTCGGCGCTCCTATCAAAGCCGCCGATCCCATGTTGCATTGTGGCTTCTGCGGCAAGCAATCGAAGAACTGGAGCGAGCGATGCGAGCATGTTGCCGAGCACATGTACGCGGGCGAGGTAGACAGATCTGCATGGTGGCCTGAGAGGCTCGAAAACCACCTGGAGAACCTCTGCTTACCCAATGCCGTGGGACCCTTCAGGTGTCGGTATTGCCAGAAGGTGTTTACCAACAGCGACGCCATGAACAACCACTCACATTGTCGAGTGTGGAGTTGCCGATTTCTACGATCATTTGATGATGTAGCTGCCGAGAACGCGGGGCCGCCGCTGTGCCCCCAATTTCCCTCGCCAAAAGCACATCACTGCCATATGTGCGGTTCAGGCTATCGTTCCTTCCATATCGAGCATGCGCAGCACTACCATCGATACCGACAGTGCGACCAGCATCTGTACACCTCAGAAGAGGATTTCCTGCAACATCTCTACAAGCACCATGGAGCGCTACTTCCTTCACTCTTGAAGGGGAGCTCGATCATGGAACAGAATTTCTCACGAAACAAAGGTGCTTCCTTCGAACCGCTGGGTTTGGATGAGATCCTGCAAGGTTGCCGGGTTGCGACGCCGAGAGCATCATTTGTAGACCCGGTCGATGCAGATTCCACATCGAGTGCATCGCCCGTAGAGCACACCCCATCGTCTAAATCTCAACCACTAGTGCCACCGCGGAAGAAAATACATGACCACTCCACGCATGCCAACCAGAGAGCAATTAAAACACAACGCCAGCACGTCGACAGCTCAGGCTCCAATCCTACACCGCAAGGTCCGCGCTTCTTCCGACTCAGTCCGCTTGTTCCTTTCTTGTCGTCCCGTATTTACTATCTGCGTAGTGCGATGCCGGCGAGCTTGTTTCCTGACGGCAACGCTGTGCTTGAAGAGGTACCCAAAAGCTATGTCGCTTCCTTGGTTATGAGCAGTGGGCTTCTTGGGATGGCGGGTGTCCGGTTTCAAGTGTATATGAAAAGAGATGGCAAGAAGGGACCGGTCGAGTTCGCGTTGGATGACGACGATGAGTGATTTCGTTTTCCGTCGATGACCGAAAGATCGTCCACTGCCGATGATGCGTCTTGCAGAATCTTTTCGTATTCAATGACCTTCAAGCTAATCAAACTTTTCGGGTGAGCTTGTCTAATCGCCTTCTTACTGGGTGGATTCTTAGGGTTGTTCAGGGACTATATTCGGACGGGTGAGATCTATCAATAGCTACTTCCAACATAGGTCTATCAGAAGCTCGACAAGTATTTAACAGCCTCTAACAAACCATTTTCACCGCCGCTTCTAACTCGAGATAGACCAAGAGGTGTCCGGTTCTTAGACCTGCCGGACGAGCTCATAGTGCAACCATTATGTCGGCCCCAGTTTATCAGTGTGGCTTCAACTAACGTGCAGAGGACTTCGTAATGCTAATTCTCGGACACCCTATCCCTTGCGGAAGATTAATAACGCATGCAATGCATAGTACTCGGACAACTCAGATACTTTTGTACTCTTGACGTAGAAAGAAGCAGCTTCTAGACCTCGCTGCAGAGAAATACTAAAGCAACCTCTCACTATCCTGAATGGGACCTTTCCTCGTACTCGCTTAATTAAGTATTTCCCATACTTGAACGTGCCAAGTCCGCGGCTAAGCTCGTAAGCTACTTAGTCTCAACGTAACCATTTACTTCGAGGAGAGCGGCATCGTGGAGATCAAAGATAATTGGATCGAAGGGAAAGGGGGTTATGTTCGTTCAAACCACGTGTGCTCTTACTGGAGAAGCTGCCGCAATCCATCCGAGGAGGTAGGAATGCGTAGCTCCAACGTACCAACTACTATGGAATTTTGAGTCGCTTCGCTTGCTACGCATAAAAGTGCTTCGGGAGTCTCACGGCCATCACGTCAGTTCTGCTCTCATATACGAATTGCCTAGGTAGGCCACTATTTAGTCAAAGCTAAGTCAAGTTTCTGTCATTGAACATGTCCCCGTCTACGAATTGAAGATGGAAGCATTGCGGAACCACGAGGAACATCACCCGGACAGTCGAGGACATGGTTCAGGATGACTCCGGGCATCGGACGCGGATCGATGACGAGGCGGATGAAAAACGGCGGGGAGTGTCCGAAGAGGTCAATTAAGTCTTATAGGTCTCAGAATGGAAAAGAAGAAGCTGGAAAACAGAATTAGTGGGTCTCTCGTGTAGACTTTTCGCTAGGGTACATATATCTCCGACACGCTAGATCGTGCGCCGGCGATACAGTACGGGGCGACGGCCGAACACGGCCAGATTGCGCTCTAGACCTGGAACTCCAATACGTCACCTTGAAAAAAATTAAGAATGAGGCAACACCAAGACGGGTACCTGGACTAGACTACAAATTGTGGATCCTTTACACGTGGCGTCCTTGCATGGCGACAACTGCCGAGGCAAGATCCAACGGCCCGATCGAAACTTCTCGCCCGAACAATGTCTCTTCTGGTGTTGCATCCACTTTCTCAAACAATGGCAACGATGCCGCATGCCATTGGAGCTCTGTCGGACCCACTTTCCACATGTGGCCGTGCCTATTTCAAAGCAGTCGCCGTTGAGCGGTGAGGTCATGTTTGCGGGATTCCACCCTAGGTCGGCGATAAGTCGGCAAAGGAAAAAACTCCATGACGTTGAAACTTGGGTGTTTACAAATCGAAGAGTGGATTCTGACAGGTTGCTCAGTAATGTGGGAGATGGAAAGGACAAAGGGAGGGCTTGTATAAAGAAGCGGCCGGTAGCATATACAAGTTCATCAATCTCACGAATACCCATCTCACACATCCACACTACGACTTCCACCACCACAACTTCACAAAAACTCCTCAAAATGGCAGCAACCACCGATTTCCAAGGATGGGTCGCCCATGACGCCTCCGCCGCCGAGGGCAACATGAAATGGGGCGGTTACACCCCAAAGACCTTTGAGGAAACCGACGTCGAGCTCGACATCGAGATGTGCGGCGTCTGCGGCAGCGACATCCACACCCTCCGCTCCGGCTGGGGTCCTTCAGATTACCCTCTCGTCGTCGGCCACGAGATCATCGGAAAGGTGACCCGCGTCGGAAACTCTGTCACAGACCTGAAAGTCGGTGACCGCGTTGGTGTCGGCGCCCAGTCCGAATGCTGCGAAGCGTGCAAGCCCTGCAAGATGACCCAAGAATCGAACTGCGAAAAGATGACTATGACGTACAACGGCAAGCACTCGAACGGCGACAAGAGCTTTGGCGGATACGCCAAGGTGTGGAGGGGGCCTGCGAGTTTCGCAGTGCCGATTCCTGAGGGATTGAGGTCGGAGTTTGCGGCACCGTTGATGTGTGGCGGTGTTACGGTGTACAACCCTCTCGTTACGTACGGCGCTGGACCCGGCAAGCGTGTTGGTGTCGTTGGTGTTGGTGGACTAGGCCACTTCGCGCTTCTGTTCGCCAAGGCACTTGGTTGCGACGAGGTCGTCGCCCTCTCGCGCTCCTCAAGCAAGAAAGACGACGCCCTTGCGCTGGGTGCCGACCGCTTCATCGCCACTGGCGAAGATCCGGATTGGGCCAGCAACAACGCCAACTCTCTCGACCTTATTATCTCCACCGTCTCCGGTTCCTTCCCGCTGGACCAATACCTCCAGCTCCTCTCCGTCAACGGTACATTCGTACAGCTCGGTGCACCCGACGACCCGCTTCCCAGCTTCTCGCCGCTGGGCTTGATTTTCAAGAACTTGAAGATTGCTGGCAGCTTGATTGGCACGAGGGCGCAGATTAGGGAGATGTTGGAGTTGGCAAAGTCAACGGATTTGCAGGCTTGGGTACAGGTTCGGCCGATGGAGGAGGCGAACGAGGTGTTGAAGGACTTTGAGAAGGGCCTGCCTAAGTACAGGTATGTGCTGAGCAATGTGCAGCAGGAGGCAGAGTCGCCGTAAGGATGTGAAGTTCGGATCTAGTTAGCGTGTTTTTCAGTATTTGTACCGGTGCATTAGGAGCACAGAATACCATTTATTATGTTAGATTATTTAAAGGAACATTGGATTATTACTCAATCTGGGACGCTTTGGAACAATGATGATCACAGCACGCACTATTGAACAAGATAAGGAAATGTCTAGTGTAGCAGATATTGGGTTGCAGTCTCAAATCATATGGGAGACACGCATCGGATCAGCAGGCAAGCCTTGCCGTTCAGACTATGATCATTTCTGCCGGATCCGGGTAGAGTGGGAAGATGAATTTTCACGGTCGCTACATCGTACGAAGCGGACAAGCCCACGGTGTAGCGGTGCTTAGGGTTGGAAGGTGGTGGTGGGCCAAGACATTGCGAGTTCGAGGTAGATGTAAGTTATTAGCGAGGACAGACCTGAGCATATATTTGTTCTGATACTGAACCGACCTCTTTGCTTCATGTTGTTATATAGCGGACAGGACAACATATGGAATGCATTATGGGAATTACCTGTTACGTAGCGTGGAATGCATGAAATGAAAGAAATTGCATATCTCTGGTCACCCTGATATTAAGCATTCATTTTTCAGCCTGTGGAATACGCTTTAAGGTGATGTCTCATTGTTACCACTGTAGTTCTGTGCAGCGCTGTGATAATAAGCAGACAACATTACGAACACAAGTTAATGGGATGTTTCAATGTGCTTAGAGCTAAAGTTGTTTTCATTCAAAGTATCTACGGTTAGTCTCGTTACGGGGTGCGTCTCTCGACGTGCAGTTATTTCCTCATTTCATTGGGATCATTGAACCTTATTAGGAGTCTAGCGTGTTACGCGAACAGTATCAACTCCCTCGCCAACTTCGTCATTGAGATCACGAGTCAAGACTGGTAAGTCACCGCCTGACCATCCTTTCCTATCTCAAATTTCTGCTCCGACCGCTTCTCAGCATTTGCCTTCATGACCTGGTCGAATTCGTCAACCCATCCATCTTCAATACGCTCCTTACTTTTTGACTTGGGGCATATCTCTTTTGGATCTGGCAAGACGCTGGCACATGCCATTGCGCACCAGAAAGTGAGAGACGATTGAATAGTGTTAGTCATATTGTTTATTTAGTCTAGGATAGGAGTCGTGCGTTATTTGGGTGAGGGGTGTGAAGATGTGATGGGGCGTGGACACGCAGGTAAATACCGTCCTAGGGATTATTGCACAATTCGTGTCGCACTGTTCGGGCACGATGTTCACCTGCTGCTCCAGAGGAATTGGTCTCCGTGCTTTTGGGATGTTGGTACACAATGCCATTGTTACTGCATGTGTTCTGAAACACATCACAATGATGAAATAGTGTATTGAGGCTGGCCGAAAGCTACGTAGTGATGATCGGGAAGCAATCTTAGTCGTCTTCAAACGTATCAAGTTCACGACCGTGAGATGATGCGGTCCAAACTCATGCTGAACGTTCGTCGGTGGTCTACTCATTACCGTGCCTTGTTGGAATACAGGCTCGCTCATCGGGGGCCAAGGAAGCCAGATGGTGGACCGGACGAGAAACCGGGTGGTGGACCAGCCGGCGCGCCAAAGTTCGAGTCGGGGTTTCGGTGACGATAAAGGGCTCGAGCAGCCTGTTGTCTCCTCTCCTCCTCAGCTTGGTGTGCTGTCTGCCTGGACGCCTCAAGGGTTGCGTTCATCGCCTTCTCAATCTGCGGATGGCTGTTGAGGAAGAAGCCGAAGTCAACAGGATCCGGAATCTGGTGCCGAGCTCGCAACTCCGTGAGATGGTCGATCATGGTCCTCCAGAGTGGGTCCTCGTCCGATGTTCGCAGCTGTTCAATAGCGATAACCTCGGAGTATGCAGGTAAACGAGTATTCAAGTAATTGATGTAATGCCTGAGGATGCTGTCGACGTACTTGTCCATTCGCAAGAGACGAGCTGCATAGATGAGGGCGATATCTCCATGGAACGTATTCTGAAACTGTAATTCGCTCGCTTTGAAGTCCTTTGAATTTTTCTCCGGCCACGCCACCAGGAGCGTACGAATAGCTTGCGGCACGAGTGAGGCGCTCCTGATGTGGAACACCAGGGACGTCGGGTCACTGGTGAAGTGCTCGTTCAGAGCTGGAGACAGAGCCATAGCTACGCGCTTGAAGATGTCTGTAACAGCAAGTTTGTTGATATATATGGTGATCTGGGGACCATTGCGAAGGGCTAATCGTTGCGGACGGGTCATTCGAAACCAATCATCCACTTTTTGATTTACGATGGGGTTCTGGTTGACAGATGAGTGGTAGTTCTCCTGGATCTGTGTCAGTAGCGCTCATCAATAGGAGGCAAAGTGTCTGTCGTGGTAGCAAACGAGTTCAAAATTACAAGACATAGGGGTAATTTACGTATAGCGCATGGCCTACCATTCCAGCGTCCGCCATGGCACCACTGGAACCAGAGTTCCTAGCCCCCGAGAGGAAGCCTGAATTCATTTTGGTGGCGTGGTTCAAGGTCGCCTGCGGAATCGGAGCGGCGGATAGAGCTGGGAATTCCAAAGCAGTGGGCAGTTGATGAGCATGCTGATTATATGCCATCTCCCGACTACGAGTTTGGGGCGAAATGCTCGTGACGGCTGGTGCTGAAGTCGATGAAGACGAGCGCTCGTTAACCCGTTGCTGTCCACCATGTTGCAGACCCTGAGGTTGAGCGAAGGGATTCGTGAAGGCAGTGCCGTTAGGAGAGAAAATGTTCTGCTGGTCCTGCTTACCCTGTTCAGTCTCCTCAGGACTGTTTTGAGGACATACGCGCATGAACAACAGCAAAACAACAAGAAACCAGATCAAAACTGCAGCGCGAAGAACACAGATACGAGCTGCCCTACCTTTGTATTCTTTAAGCCGTGATAACCGGACTGAGATGTGTTCGACGACATAACGGATGCAGCCGGGTCGAGGCAGTGTTAGCGATGCGAGAGACGGACGGTGGCAGGGACAGATGGGCTTGTAATAGTGAATCAAGTACGCCTGGTCGCGGTGGCCTGCGTGGCGCCTGCAGATTGAAGGACCCTGCGGTGGTGAAGGCGGTACTTTGGCTACCCCCACCTCTCCTTCACTCCCACCTTCACTCGCCTTCACCATCGCACTGACTAGCACCCATCTTAGTGCAAAATGCGTCGTAAAGTCATTGAACCGGTAGAACCACTGCAAGACTTTGCGTGCTGAGACTCCTCTGGATAAGCTTGTACACCGACCTTTGAAGCGAAGCAACACTTAGACTTACTCTGGACCGGAGCAACGCCGAAATGATGCCAGCGCCATGCCTTCGAGTAAACAGCGTCGCTTTGACGACTTCGGGAGGGGACGTCACTCATCAGTACAAAAGGACGCTGCAAAAGAAAAAGAACGACGTCAGGCAAATTTGCTTCAAAGGGCTTCAACGACTCAATACTACGTAGCAGCAAATTTCTTATCAAATCTTCACCGCACTGGTTAAAGCGTAAGTCTTTGACCCCCCACCCAGCGTAACCCAAAGCGTAAGCGGATCCTTCCCCTTCTTCTCCTTCGTCGCCCCCGTTGCAGCACTCACATCCCCGGGCACTGTCACCGGAACAGCAGTTCCGCACTTGGTATCCCTTGCACTAACCGCCACACCCGTGATGGACTTGCGGTCGTCAGACAGCTGGTACGTCAAATTGGGGAGGCATTCATCGCGTGTCTTGCGGGTGATGATGGCTTTGGAGATGTCGTCGTGTTTGAGGGTTATGACGGGCCATTCAGTACTGTTGCGAGTTAGTATTTCGGAAAGAAGTATGGAAACGAGAAAGGACATACAGTCGCGTCACTTCGTAGATGACCGCCTCCGTCCACGCCATCAACAAACTCCACTTCTTATTCTTCCCAAGCAAGGTCAACGCCTTCGTATCGCTCACCCTCATGTTCGCCTGATGGAACATATACGGATCCCACCTCAACCCCAAGAGATACTTCGCATTCGTATTCTTCTCATATTCCAGCTGTGCGTTGAAATCACCCGAGCCGGCGGCAATCGCCTTCCACTCAGTATTTGTGCATTCCGGCAAGTCGCAATTGTAGTAGATCGAAGTGCCATACCGACCGAAGATGTGCGCCCCCACGTACCCATTCTCTTTGACATTCGTCATGATGGGATGGAAGTCGGATTTACGGCTTGCGACGCTCATGAGCACGGGACGCGAGTTGTCGCCCATGGCGTAGATGATACCGTTCTCTACCCAGGCGCGGATCGCGTCGCCGTTGTGCAGGCCGGTGATACCGGGTGGGATGAGGCCGTTGGGCGAGAAGTACGGCGCTGACCCCGTGTCGGTAAAGCCCACGCGTTTGAACCACTCCTGGTTCCAGGTTATCTCCTTCACGACGTCGGCGTAAGTGGCGTTTGTTTCATCCTCATGGGTAAATGTATGCGAGACGTGAAGGAAAGAATGCAAGTTCGCCTTATCCGCGAGATAGACCTGGAGAGGATCCAAGTTCAAGCACTCCAATGACCACTGAAACTTCTTGAACTTTTTGTCCCAAAGATCTTTACCCGTTCCAATGGGTTTCATGTACTCGGGCGGTCCATCAATCTGGTCGGCATACTCGATGCCTTCCTGCGGATCACACAAGGGTGGGTCGTTGTCGTAGTCTTTTTCGACGGCTTCTTCGACGTTGCCGTTGGCGTTGTGGCCAAGCTCGATCATGTACGATGAACCGGATGGAAGCTTCGAGTTGACTTCTTTCGTCCAGGTTACGTGCTCTTTGAGGTCAGCGGCTAGGACGCGGTATGCCTTGCCGGTTTTATAGAGCTCAGTCTGTACGAAAACATCGTCGACTTGTGTGTTGAAGTAGACGCGGCGGAAGCCGAGAAAGAGACCGCGAGTGATCCAGTGGATCCAGGCGTGTGACAGGAGTGTCGAAGACGTTAGGTCGGGGCTGAAGGCTGTGAACCAGACTTGCTGCTCGCGGCCAGTAGAGAACCTGTTGATGACTGCCGCGGTCGTCTTGGTCCCGCTGCCGAACTGGGCTATCTCCGTCGTGGTGGAAGTATTGCTGATCTTAGCGGGATACTTGCTCAACCCCAACGTGCTCATCTGAGCATTCCTAGTCCACGAATTCAGTACAAGACCTCGAAATACAGTTAAGTGCTTACACCACGATATTTGCCGTCGCAAAATCCTTCGCATTCGTAACCGCAACCGGTTGATCAGCCGTAACAACACCACCCGCACTCTGCACGCCAAAATCCGCGCTCGGCCAAGCGTTCAACCGCACCAACCTCACACCAAACGCCTCCTGGTACCTGTACAACTCCTGCCATTGCTTGTCACTCAGCACTTTGTTCCAGTCGTCTCCGCCACTGTATGGCCGCGCGCTAACGGCCACAATGCCGCCAAAGTTTCCGGTGTTGGGTGTGGAGTTCAGTTGGGGGAAGCCTGCTGCAGGGATGGAGAGATCGACGACTTGGTATGGGATGCCGTATCCTTGGAGGACGGAGACGCCGGAGGCTGTTGCATTTGGCTCTCGCGAGAGAACCAGAAGGGTACTGTTGATTGTGACTGCTGCCTCGATGAGTGCTGGTAGTATGGACGCTGCCACACAGAGACGGACAATTGAGGACGCCATTGTGAGATGCGTTGCTCTTTCCCAGTGAACTGCGAAAGCAAGAACTCCGTTGCGGCTCACGTATTCTCATATAGTCAAGTCTCGATGCCGCTACTGCCGAACAACCGCTATACCGTTGCAGTACCTAAATTACTAGATCTGCCCTCGGAAGGCTCATCAAAAACAGACATCTATCCAGGTAAGATCAGCAAGGTACAGTTGCCTGCCATTCTATCTGCAGCAGAAATGAAGCTTGCGCAATGGTGCGAAATATTGATGCAGGGAAATGCAACCCACTCACGTGGTTTACATTAGCCAGATTCTTAATAGATGCTAAAAGCAGAGATGGCTTGGGTAAAAGTGCCGAGGTGAGATGGTGCCCGCCTTCGTAGATCGTTTCTAGAATACGAAGTAGATGGAGGGTAATATGGGAAACCGGGTAATGATCGCGTTTGGGATATCCAACGCCACTGCAAAATCGAACGCAACATTCGGATCTGGTGCAGGTGACGTTCTACTAACTTCAACGTGGTCGCTAGAATGGACGTGAGCTCATGCAACTGACGCGAGTTCATGCAACTAACGGGATGATGGTGTCGTATTTCTCAATAAGGAAATAGACTCGATCCTACAACGCTCAGCGATGCTCCGCTCCGCTCACATATCCCAGCACTGAATTAACAACCCCGCCTCCATCTACACCTCTCTCGCATCTTCCCCAATCCCCTACCAACCCACTCATTCCCACACTATACACGAACCTCCGATTCCACCTCGTCCCCATCCCATTCCTATATTCCTCTTCTTCCACAATACTACGAAAAAGTTCACTCGAAACCGGCTCCGAATAAGTCGTCTCAGGAAGATAATGCACTTCTTCGTTCGCCGTCTCAACATCAGCTCTGAACTGCTCTGCAAAGAGAATTATCAGTATTCAAGGCAGCCACCACCAGAAGGAGACCATCACTGAGAGCCAACTTACCCCAGCTAACCCCAATCTCCGCCAACACCCTCCTTACCCGCTCTTTTGCCACAATCCTATCATTGCGCACCCACTCTTCTTCCGCCTCTTCCTCCGCCCCATCCACTCCCCGGACTACCATCTCCCCACCCTCCTCTAATCCCACCTCACACAGCCTCTGCGTCGCCGCCCTCGAAACAAGTAATCGATACGGCTCCGACTCCCTTGGCCTATCGCCCCAACTTGCTTTCTTCACTTTGGCAATCGAACGACGGGCGTACGGCCACGACCTCATCGTGTGCGCCACCCGTGGGTCTTGACTCCGCAGAAACGACATGTCAATCGAGTAACGCGGTGGGTGATGTAGCCATGCCCAGTCCTGATGCAGCGGGGGGATCGGAGAAGGAGCTATACGCGTGCGAGTATTCGAGTCCATGGCCGAGGACGATTTTCAGTGAGACGCCGTCCCTGTATGCGGTGTATAGGGCAGAAGGGAGTGGATTATGGCGTGCATGACCGCATGTCTAGCGGCAGAGTATATCTGTGTCCGTTCGCATTGCAACCACACATCCCTGCTCGAGTGTTGGCTGTTGGATGTGGGGTACGTGAATGGACTGTTTCCTATACTCGGTGTTTGCTTTCGACAGGGTCTAACGCTGGCGGATTGCTCAAGCCGCTTCCCCTCTCAAAACCCGATCACAAACAGCGCGCCACAATTATACACGCAAAACTTGTAAACTGGGTCTAAAAAACGTTAACACGGTCCTCACGACAAAAGCACGAAATATTCCAGCGAATTTTGGCCATTGCAAAAATTACACTAACCATCCTCAGCGCTATCGCTACCCACACACTTAGATGCCAACCTCCTGGCCATTCCCACAGCTCCCACCGCGCTCCATACCAAGACATGAGAAACATGGCAAACATATGCACAAACTCCTAGACAGGGCTACACCGAGTCCACATGGAGTACGCGGCAGAATATATACAAGAAGAATATGATCAACACGCGGTTCGGGAGTACAGGCCCGAGGGGGTATTGAAAACGCACTCGATGCCAATCTCGCGTGCCGTGGAACAGAAACAATGGGAATAGTTACACAACCGGATCGAGGCAAAGAAAAACAGACATTAGCGACACAACGTGCATGGTAATGCATGTCGGAATTAATGAGGGTATGTGGCGAGGTCGGCGCCGGTATTTGCAGTTGCGCGTGCGTGCGAGCGGGACGCTGGTCGAGAAGGGGCGGTTCCGTGGGTATACAAATGTAGAGCCGCCACCGTGACGAAAATAGAAGGAATGCCAGGTCTCTATGCACGTGCAGTCGTGAAGCAGTAAAAAGTGACGCGGAAATGACAGCATGGAAGGACAAAAGGGCAGATGATATCGTCAAACATTTTCCGTGAACCTTGAACTGCGCGAGCCATCGTGAGATGGATGACTACGCCCCAAGGTTCCTCTTGGTATATGCGCGGGATCCACGAAGGGATTGGGCGATTGTGGAGGGCTGAGTGTGGAGCCTCCGCCGTTCCGACTCGTACCCCACGGTGGAGCATCCTCCGGATGATGGATAATTGGTGTCCGGGCAGGACTAGGCATCACTCTTTCGTCTCTCCCAACCGCGCCGGTGATCGGTTTGTCGCCTGTTTCCTTGCCGAAGTCTTTGGATGCGACCCCTGCGCCCCCGTAGAAGCCTTTGTCGTCTGTGTAAAACGAAGAGTTGGACAAAGTACCCTGGGGGCGAGCGGCGAATTGCTCCGACGTCATGCCTTCACTGAAGGCCGAAGGCAGTTTGCGCCCAGATACTCTCTGGAAGCCACGCTCGCCTGTCCCGCTAGTCTCTACTGTGGATCTTGAGGCGCCAGAGAAGCGGTTGAGGAAGGACGGTGCCACGTAACTGCTTCGCGTAGCCGCGGCCTGTGTCATAGGTTGATCCTGGTCTGTGTCGCCGTCACCGGTAAGCTGAAGAGCACCGCGTTGTTTGCGCTTGTGCCTTCTAATCAGAAACAAGAGCATGGCCAACAGCAGGGCCGCACCCGCGAGACTGCCAAAGACGGTCCCCACGACTTGAGGGGTGCCCAGAGGTGTTGCGCTATCGGATTGCGAATCTGCAGCGGCGGCGGTGGTCGGGGACGCTGCGGGGGGAGCAGCCGTGTTTTGGGAGTCGAAGCCGCCTCCTCCCCCGCCAGCTGATGACGTTGGAGATGCATACAACACGGTGGTGCTGGAGATTGAGGTCGACGATGAGGACAACGAGGTGGTTGACAGTTTGGATGAAGTGAGAGATGACGTCGACGATCGTGTCGAAGACGTAGACGATGAGGATGTGCTATTGAGTGATAAGGACAATTGTGTGGATGATATTACGGCTTGATTTTGTTAGACGCGACAGGAGGAAGGGAGCGGTACACTCACAGGACGATGTCGTCGAATTAAAGCCAGAATATGTGGCAGGCAGGGTCGTGGGCAGTATGGAGCTGGGTTCAGTGGTCGTCGGTGCCGGTGCCGGGGTTGGGGCGGGTTCTGTGGGGGATGCAGCCACCGATGAGAATGGGTACGCTGGGACGGTTGGGACGTTCAAGTCGCTGGGAAACGCGGGTACGGTGGGCACGGTGGGTACGCCAACCGTGGGAACGGCGGGGACGACAGGCAAGACAGGTGTAACCGTCGCCACGCCGACCACGTTGCCGGCAATGTCAATCGTCTGCTCCACATTGACATTCACGGTCAAAATGTTGGGGGCCGCCTGTGCCGCACGGCGGTGGAACTGGCGATGGCCCTCGCCCATGACTGTGCGGCCTCTCTGCTCTCTCGCAAGCAGCGGCTCGTCAGCGTCGACGGGCCGTGGTTCCTCCTCTTCTCTCGCTTGGTTTGGGGTGTTTCCTTGTGCGGAGGCGACGTGCTCAGCGCGTGGGCGGTAGCGCCAACCGACCCGGGAGACTCTAGACGGTCCTGATGCCGTCTCCATGCGGGCTCGGATGCCCAACGCTACTTGCGCGCGGGTGGTGCTTCCAGAGGGGTGGTGGCAAATACGAGTTCGTTGCGATGCATGTAGAGAGCGTGCGTAGTTGGTGGTGCAGGCGATGGCGGTGCAAAGGAGCGGACGTTGAGGCTGGGGCTCGTCAAGGTCCAGTCAATGGATACTGCGGTGTCGGGCGTGGTGAGGGAGCGTGGGAAACGAATGGACGCCGGATGCGGCAGTTGAAGGAGTGGCCTGGGGTCGTCAGTGATCCGCAACCCAATCGCAGCGCGGTTGAAGTCGCAGGGCGTATACGCACTTGAACACGGTCAACGGACCAGCATTCGCTCTACGAGTCGACGAGACGGGGGCAGACGGGCAATTTGGCGATTGCAGTGTGGGCAGGCTGCGCGGGACCGTCCGTCTTTATTGATATGTCCTGCTGTGCGATGGTGCAATGGTCGGGAATTGGCGATGGTGGCTGTCACGCTCCGGGGGTCTGCAGCGCTCGAGGTCGTTGGCAGGCTCGCGATGGCCGGATCCAGGCTGGACGGCGCTGGAGACACTCGATTGTCGTCGACGGCGCGGAGGTCGTGGTGGAGAGGAGGGCAGGGCTCGTCGCGACGGCGGGAAAACGCTCGAGGAGGCCCTGCCGGCGCCGTTGGGGAGCCGCCCAATCAGCGGCCAGCGTTTCAGCGGCGCCCCTGCTCAGCAAATCTCGCTAGAGCGCCTGGGCCTGGTG
>Ga0247733_1000183_pt1 | contig 72415 bp, 74 predicted proteins | sample UWRJL043104R2_FD_180932 | JGI IMG/M metagenome (GOLD analysis project Ga0247733, IMG submission 180932) | Plant litter microbial communities from Arlington Agricultural Research Station in Wisconsin, United States - UWRJ-L043-104R-2 | ecosystem: Environmental > Terrestrial > Plant litter >...
ACGAAAGGCTCGATCGACCGCCACCGCGACTACTGCGACCACCTCGACCACCTCGGCCACCTCGACTGCCTCGACTACCTCGACTGCCTCGACTGCCTCGACCGCCTCGACCGCCGCGGCTGCCTCTACCCCCAAGCCCCCCACGTTGCTTCTTACTTCCATCACTGTCACCCATGACGAATGTTCCGTCACTGCTGCGCATTCGTTTTCGCTTCCGTGTAGGAAAGGGCAATGGGAGATTGTCGAGACTGCTCGCAGTTGAGTCGGTAGTGGCTGCTATGAGTTGTTGATTGAGAATATCTGAAGTCATGTCAGCGCCTTCACGTGGTTTCATCGAGGAGCAAAGGAAGTGAAGATGACAATAATAGATCCGAAAGACACTGGGCATAAGACATGCCGCTCAGAACTGGCTATGCCAAGTTTTCAAGGTGTGAAGGTGTTAGAACAGACGAGAGAGAGACACGTACCAACTGATGACATGGTTTTGTCGCCCGTGTCAGCCACTGCCTGACCTGCGACCGGAGATGGGGTCTGGACATCCGAAGGAGGTAGAGTAAGCTTGACGGGATGCATCTCAGCCGCCTTTGGGATCTCGGTGGAAACTACGGTACCTTCTCTTCGTCAGTAAGCGTCTCTGAGGAAGAAAGAACCATAGAAGCGCTACAAGATGAATACGCGACGCTGCCCTCAGTAATTCAAACAGCTTGGAGCTCCTCGTTCTTGAAAATACAGTTCTCAACAACTGTGATACAAGGGAATGAATAATGGCCGTACCTGTCAGATTATCCAACGCTGCAGCCTTCACGCTCAAAACCGTGACAGTAGATGAGGGTGGAGGTTTGGACTGATGAGTATCTGTTTCCAATTAGTTATTGTGCTCCTACTTGCGTAATGACTATAGGCCGAATTGGCGGTGTTTCGACGCTGTTTGTGCGCAGGCGAATTGGCAGGAAATTATCACACAACATACCATGGATGGCGGGAAAACCCTGCGCAACCTGTCGAACTGTATTTGCAGGCATCTTCTTCCAGTGGCGATCAAAGAACGGCCATTTATCTTGCGCTCTGTTGGTGAGTGAACGCACGCGCTTATACGCTCTGTCCAGCTTCTCGAAGCCTTCGCGACTACTAATCGGTCGGCCATCCTCAGCCTCACCAATTGGCTCGTAGAGGTAGTTCTTTTGAATCCAAGCAGCGAGGTCCACATCCTCCTGGTCCGTGCTGTTGCTCAAGGTGCTCCTGATCTTGTCTAAAGTTTCTAGGTCGATGAAGCCTTCCACTCTTTCGGAATTATCCATGGCGCCGATCTTGGTGCCCTGTGAGTAAATGCAGCTGGGTATTCCGTGGTCCGTAGTTTGGGTCGTTGGGGTGGGTTGCACACTGTTTGGAGCGGGAGTGTCGAGGTGCGGAAAGTCGCTCGCAGAACTTGCCATTGTCGCGCTTGCGCTAGCGGGTTCTGGAAATACGTCAATGGCAACACTCAAGTTGAAATTGAACGCTGATGACTGACTGCTTCGTGAAGACTCGAGGTATGGAGGATCTCCACTATAGGAATGCTGGGTGATGCGCGACTCGTAGACGCAGACCGCGTTGCAATATTGTCTCTGGATTGAAATTGTAGAACCGTCTGTTTCGTCCGGGTCAGTATATCTGGAGGGAAATTTTGGTTCTAACAAGGTGCGGACGTAGCGCCAGGTGGCGAAGGATGAATGCAAAATAAAAGAGGGAGGTGCAAATTGATCGGCAGCCTGTACTTTCTGGCACGGCGTGGTCCACGTGACGAGTGAGTCCCGTTCGCCACATGATTCACACCAATTGTACGAACCATGGATAGATGGCGATGACAATTGACTAGAGTCAAGCTCTACACTTTGACACTACTCGACTCGGGATACAAAATTGATCATACACATCGAGCTGAGCGCAGTGTCATCATTCCCAATGAAGAGAATGGTACGGATAGTATATCACTCTACAGAGATCTGCATGGGAGCAAACTACTGTCAAATTCTTATAGTTCAACAGTCTGAACTTTGAATGAATACCGGCCCCATGCTATCTGATACCCGCCCAGCAATGAAAGATGGCGTACTGCTAAGGAGCCGCATCGCACGAACAATGTGTACCCATATATTTATAAACTCAAAATCTTCACGACGCACCTGAAAAACTCATCAGGTGCTCCATGGTAATCCTCTACGACGAAAATGTCCATGTCAAAGTAATGCCCATGTCATTAAGGCAAATGATGATGCACTGCAGAGGCAGTTCCCATTATGCCTTCCGGTTTGAATTGGGTTTGCACGGCATTCCCCGCCTCCCTTGCAGCGTCCCTGTTGGGCAGCTGTCCATAAAAATAGAGCTCATGATCCATCTTGGCTCTCTTGTTCGTCTCCGACTTGAGAGCTCGTGCGTTGCTGTAAGCCACAACCAACGTGCTCAAATCGTCGACAGATCGGATGCGGCGACCGATGGGCTCATTGTCGTTGGAGACAACCGTACGAAGCGAATCGGGAATGTAGTTTTCGACAAGCCATTGATAAAGCTTCTGGTGATGGGTTTTAGTCGACTCTTGTAGAAGGGATGACGCCTCCGCCGCGGCTTTCAAGTTCAGCACGCCGAATGGTGTTTCATTTATCTCAGTGAGAGCCATGAATTAATGAGATAGTTTTGAGGCTGAGCGATGCGTCCGGTGTATGGTATGGTAACGATGGGGAGCTCGCAAAGAGTGGAAGATCTCGTTGATAATTGGTGTCGATGCAGGGAAGAAGGTAACGATGATGCTGTAACGAAAGCCTGCGCCTAAAGAAGCTGCGAAAATCGTATGCGCTCGGTGATGATCCCGGTGAAGCTGAATGATGATGATGATGAGGGTCCGATAAGATTTGTCTGTGAGGATTTACACAAACAGTGACGACAGCGCTTGTATATCCCGGCAGCCCCAGGCCAAAAATCTAGAGGAAGTTGCGGTACGCGTCTTGTAGGCAGTCGCTTTCCAATCATGCGCACCGCATGCTAATCTTGGGGGAACACTAAAAGTAAAAATGTTACTGCAAGCCCGTACTGCTTGCCTGGAAGATTCAGGACGCCTAAGAAGCTGTTTCTCAAGGTGCACCTACGCAGTGTGATAACGCCAACATAATCTAATAGCCTCCTCATAGTAAATATGAAGAGGACCGGTCGCTCTTAAGAGTGATTACTGCACATGAGATGAATTTAGCGGAAAATCTTCAGGAGGCCGTCGACCTTTTGTTTGCTCCACGCGAACTAGAGCATGACGATAGAGCTTCTGCACTCCTTGTAGATATCCGCCATTGCGTCGATGATAGCTCCAATAAAGTTCGCAATGTTGGAGAAGTGGAGGAAGCAGACAAGAAGTTCAACGCGGAATGACGTGGTTGAGGTGTCTTGAACAAGCTCTCCACCTACAACACTTATTGGCTCAAGCACACCAGCCCATAATTCAAATCGCATTCACGCAATATCTAATCATCTTCATATCTACAATATTTGTCGGGATATCACAGGTGTTCAATTGTTGCACGAGTTCCAAAGGCACACTGTCTCCTCCAGATGCCATTTTCCGCATCCCACCGCGCTAGGAAAACACACAACACCCAACGTTCCGAATGTCGCGACCCGCACCTACACACCATCGTTGAACTCGTAGTCTTTGTCCCAGCGCTGCACCATGTTAGTGGCTTCATCTTTCGTTTCACAGAAAATGTTCACCTTATCCCACGGCCGACTTTGATCCACAAACCTTAAGTCGGTCCCGACTCGAATCACAGATCGTGGATCATGGTTCATCGTGGATGCATGTATCTTGTTCTATGTCAGCGATCGTGGCAATCGAAAGCGACCTTTACCTACGGAGTATGGCGTGTGCAGCACAACGTCTCCAGCTTCGTAGGCGGTTACCAGCCACCGCCGCGAGAACGTTTCGGAATACTCTCGCGGTTCATCTGCAAGCAAACCAGTCGATAGCATGTTTTGGTTGAAGGCGTTCTTGGTTTCTTCTTCATTGAGTCCGCTATCCTTTGCCTTCTGGGCGAACTCTGCTTCAATTTTTCGGCCGAGGCTATAACCTGTGGGGCCATCAGCAAAAGTAAAATCGTTGAGCATCACCGGGTACGCGCTTCGTTTCCTTTCACCCCATGAGATGGTGCGCTTACCTTTTTCTAGATAGATGAGGCCACCTCCAGTAAGGCTGATATCCCCCATAGGTACCCAAGCCGTGAAGCTGGTATCTTCGCCATGTCGAAGGAATATCTGATCGTAATGGACACCGATAGCCTTGTTTCCAGGCGTGTTATTTCTCAACAGGCTCCTCCGGATGCCGAAAGTATTGTCTCCCCACCCCGAGATACGAGCAATCGCATCTCGGAGCACCGGATGCTTGCAAAATTTCTCCTTGTACCACTCGGCATAGTGCGCCTCGAGCGCCAACTCCACGAAATTTGCAGCAGATTCCGCTCCTGGCTTACCATTCCCATCTGCAGCCCCAGCGCCGATCCCTGGATAGTCCGCTGGATCTTTCGCAGAGTCAAAAATGCCCTCGACGGGTGCGGTTCCGGGCTTCAGCACACCACTGGGCTCCAACATCTTGAAGTACTGTTCGCGGGCTTCGAGTACATCTTCGCGTGGTAGTAGACCCTTCAAAAACAGATAGCCATCTTCGTGGTATCGACGTCGCAGCTCTTCGAGTGGTAAATCTGGGCTTGACGCTACTAAAGCGCCAACTTGTTCCGGACGGAGAAGCCCATCGTTTACGAAAAGTTTTTCACCCTGAAAGCTATGCACGTCGTCCTCCAAAGATAGAGCGTGGGGCATACTGTGTGGTTACGGAGTGTACGGTTCGTTATTGCGTCGTGATGTCGAAACAGCGCGGTTTTTTTTTCTCGAAGAAATAGGAACCAGTATGGAAGCTGATCGCAGGTCTCCAGAATCGATAGAAGCAGACAGACCAAGGAAGGTCGAGAATACGCTGAATGAACACAGCATTGATATATTCCCCGCATGAATAATCCGTCGGGCCGATAATGTGACGAACGTCAACGAGGCTAGGCGACTATTTCCTCTTCTCGATAGTGGGGTGAGCCCCGCTTCCACGAACCAAGTCTTGCTACACGCTCCACTCTACACGTCAGTATGGGCAAACAAACCGTCCCCAATCATGTTTCTGACCAACAGGTCGTTTCTGGTTGGATCAGCCACCTTGATCGCCACGAAAAAGTTCGTTCGTGTTGGCTGCCCACTGCGGAACCACTGTAGACACGTTCACACCAAACCCCCGAGCCGTCCACACAAGCTAGAGAAGGCAATTTTCTCCGACGACGCTTTTTAGAAGTTGTGGCTCTCCAAGTGCTAGACATCCAAATGCCATGGTATAGCGTCCCTTCTGATGAACTGAACGAGCGCTAATGTTACCAGTAATCGCTGTCGCGCATGTCATTATCGATGTGAGACCTCCTCTACGCTGAACGTGAATCCCAAGACGCTGAGTGGCCGCGATAGGTGATGGCAAGCAGCCTAAATGCGGACGATGTGAGCAGGCCAAAAGGACATGCGTATATCAGACTGGCAGGCGATTCCGGCGATCATCAATAGAGGGAACATTAAGCGACTCCCAACCGTGGGTCTCATTACCACCTCAGAGTATGCATTATCACTTGCTCAATCTTCAAGAATCTGATCATTTTCACAGTACAATTCTTCGACGAATCTTACGAGATTCGGTCCCAGTACCAGGTTGCTACAGCGCATGATCCTTCACTGAGCCCATCTGTCGCGCAAATAAACTCTGTACAAAACAGCCCATCGTCAAACGGCCGAAACGCCCAAAATACTCACTCGTCGATCATCAGCCCTGTAGAAGGCCTTACTGTCTTGTCTCTACTCAATTCAGAGTCTCCGAGTGGTTCACACACTCCATTTTCAGCTCCATCCCCTACCTCGTCCAGACTTCCAGTGCCGGCTATACCCCAGGGCCCGGATGGCACTATTACGTTTATCTACGATCAGCCACCTGGCGAGCCTGTGCTATGGCCACTAGGGAGTGAGCAGGAAGCAATGCTGCTCCAACACTACATTGAACAGGTGGCCTTATTCGTAGGATCCTCTTATCTACTTGTATAATTCAGCTAACCACATTCAGTTTGACATGATCGACGAGAAATGCCACTTCGGTGTGCATGTTGTCCAGCGCGCGAAGAAGAACCGTACTTTGATGAACGCTATTCTCGCTTTGTCTGCCCGTCAACTTAGCCGAACGACGGATTTCGACCCCTACGTCGCTGATGCGTATTACCAACAATGCTTTGATACCCTCATACCAGCGCTTAATGATAACGTCGCCATTCGAGACGAGTCACTCATGGCAGCGACCATTATTCTGCGTCTCTTAGAGGAAATGAACATCTCGATCATCGGCTCCGACCCCCAAGGTCACCTCTTCGGCACACAAGCCATTATGCGCGCAGCTGAACAATCGTACGCCGCGACCAACGGACCTAGCTTCAGACAAGCTATTTACTGGGCTGCCTTCCGCCAGGAGCTTTGGATTTCTCTTATGACCCAGCGCGCTTTTCAATTACACATCTTTCCTGCCGATCGCTCTACCGGCCCAGCAGATGACTCCATATGGGCTACTCGGACAATTGCACATTTAGGCGACGTGTGCAACTTCGCGTTTGGCGAAGAAAGGCATAGTGTCCAACGTTACAGCCAGCTCATGGACGAGAACAAAGTGTGGCGTACACAACGACCGAATAGCTTTGATCCTTTCTTTTATCGGCAGGATCGGGATGACAGTGGGAGAAACTTTCCGGATATCCGGTTCCACGAGAAGATGCATGTGATGGGCTATCAGTACAATACCCTAGCCCATATGCTTTTGGTGGTCCATGACCCTACGATTCCTCAACTGGGTCCTTCACACAAGCAATCACGCGTGGTTGTCGATGTAAGTTTCTCAGTACTCATGACGCTTTTACCAGTCACTGACTTTCATACAGCGAATGGTGCAAGATGATGTGCGTGGACTTTGCGGGGTCGCGCAGTCAAATAGCAAAGTATTTCCAGGCAAATTTGTCGCCTGCTTTGCGATCGCCTTGGGTAGGGCTCCACAATTGATGGCTTTCCGGAAGACTACTGACAACAAACAGTTGGCGATCGATTCAGTGTCCGTGAAGATCAAGAACGTTTGCGAGAGCTGTGGTACGCCTGCGAACGCTCGCACGGGTTTCCACCAACTGCTACAATCAAACAGCTAGAAGAATCTTGGGGATGGCCGGTCGAGTGATTGGGAGTACGCATGACTGGGGTCATCAGTTTGACGCAAAACACTCGCATTATAATCTTTGCAAGGTGCAGGACCCCTATATTGACTCAATGAAACAAGATGAAAGTCAGGAGCTCATTCAGCTACACAGGCCAAGCATGCGAGCGGGTTTTCCGGGTCTTTGCCATAACCACAGGCTCGAATTGCGCTACTACCAAGAATCGACACATTCATTTTAGCCAATCCGACAAAAGCCTCCCATGTGTAGATCGCCAAAGTACGGATTTGGAGCATGATAGTGCCGATAACCTGTATCATTCTCATCTTCGCAGGACCGTCAGGCAGCTATCCCATCCCACCAGTAGGATCGACATAGTTCCGTGGCATGCCACGAGGATGTCTTAGCCCCATTAGTACGATGTCAGGCATCTCTAGCATGTGTTAGGCGAATGTTAGATCTTGGAAGCTTCCGAAGCCCAACGCTTGACCAGGGAACCCTCTAGGATCTCGAGGCTGCCTTCGTCTTCTTCATCGACGACACGGCAACCTTCTCGGTATACAGCCCGGCATACTTAAAGATATCGGACCGGGCATGCCTACAAGACTTTGACCTGGCGTCCATCTATCCATGTGACCTGGCATCCCTCTAGGCAATTGACCATGCACTCCTCGTGGCCGTCCTCCAGGCTCCATGCTAAACCGTGACAGACCCATATCATACCTTGGAACCTGCCCTAGATTAAGATGACACTGCTGCCGGTGTTGAGGCATCTCTTGCGCCACACAAGGTTTCGGTCTCAGGACCCTTTTCAGCCCCGGCCTGATCTCTTCGTACTCCTTCGTATCGATATGCAGTATCTAAACTGCGCTCGGCCTTATAATTCCATTCTCATTAGGGTCCACACATAACACGATAGCTTCAATCAAAGCGCCTGTATGGCTTGGCGCGGGCTTCCTCGGATTGAGCCAATGCGCGATTGCGGTGAGGGTACAAAGATAGCCTATGACGGCTCCGAGCTTTCTGAATATCAGTGTTGGGCCATCTATACGACAAATTCACACTTACTTGCTATAAGTGGCTGCGCAGAACGTATGCCGGAGCTTCTGGACGCTGCCAGCCGCTTGTCTCGAATGGCGTCTTTGCACGACCCTGCCACGCTTTTTTCCAGATGTTTCTTCACGCTACTGCGCAACCGCAATCTCCGAGCTTGAAAATGGTATGTACCTCATGTCCCGGTCTAGTTCCCTCTAGAGAGAGGATGTTTAGAGGCTTTAGATCTAGAAGACAGGGAAAAGTTAGCCCTGTGCCTCTAGATATTGCTTACCCGGAGAGACTTACCTCAATGTCACACCAAATTCAAATCAGTCTAATACTCCTTTCGTTGAAGACCTTGACATGTGCATCCTTATCCGGTCCAAAATAAAACTAAGCAAGCGCATCAAACTGCTGAACAACACTGCCAAACACCAATCTCGTTGAAAACCCCGCTGCCCGCCTCGTTCTGCCAGCCCTTCTCTGGTCCAATGATCTACATATATACTCGCTCTTCCTCTTCTACTATCCGCAAAGTAGATCACAATCTCAGTGATATGCAGGTGACAGAGGCCTTTGAGGACTATTTTGTGTGCGTTGAGCCGTGACTGTTTCGAAGTAGGGTTATTTCTGGGAAATTGTATTCTTCCACTACGTTTATGCCGCCGTTGTAGCCGCGTTCATTTTGTTTGAGAGTTCGGAAGACTCTTCAGCGGTGCGTGGGTTGGGTTCGAAGAGCGTAGTTTGGACAACTGGAAGACACGTTGTTTGCGCCAGTACGACTCTGTCAGCGTGCGTGCGAGGAAATTGTGGGAACTACGTAATTCGAAGGGACTAACATTGGGCTTCAACTTCGATGATGTTCACCATCAACGTCTCTTCATCTCGGCAAGGTCGGCACTAGTCACAGCGCCATCGCCGTGTTGCGCAGTACAGCGAAGTACACAAGTTAATCCGCGTAGTGCAACTACTGGTGAGAGCATACATCATCGATGTGCATGAATTATTGAGTACAGTGCTTACGCTTTTGTCGCAGGGAAGTCCGCCATACCGCAACGACGTTAGCTACGCCACGCGTCCATCAGCTCTCGCTCGGAGTACTGTGCCACGATCTGATGCTCCAGATCCGAAATTGTGATACCTGAACACCTCAGGAGTATTCAGGTTCCGGAAGGTTGCACTTCCTGTAAGCACGTGGCCTGGGCTGTTGTTTCTATAGGATACCATTTCTCCAGATGCCCATTTCCGTGTAGATGCGTAGGCCGAGATTTGATTTCACATGCTTCACGGGGTTCTATATTGGCTTCTCCGGGTTTCAATGCTCACTGCGGCCCGCGGCCCAAGTCGGGAAATGGCGTGCACCAGCGCTGACATGGGGGTGGCTGTGAACGCTTACATAATGCACTCTTCGGTGCCACTATGGTTCAAGGTACCACATCCGATACCGTGAAGTTCCAAGTTGAGCCGCAGCGTCGGTGTATTCCTCATCTACGAGAAGTCGTGAAGTGATTCGGGTATGGGAGACTCTAATCGGGGCGAGGGCGAGGGCGAGGCCTCTTACAACGCCTTCTGACAGAGCAAAGGATTTGGTGTATTCTCGACAGCTTGTAGCACTACCAGTCTCGTTTCTGCAGAAACCGGTGTGTTGTGGAAAGTAGAGACTGGAGTAGCGACGTGGAGGTACAGACGAGGTTCCAGCCAATCAGAGCGAGTTATAGTTCGATCACCGAAGGCCGGCAGTCGCGTCACTGCTCAACAACCCAACACGAAACCTCCGCGACCACATCAGCCCTTCTTCATGCTCTTAGACCTACGAGACAAGCTTCAAGATCGTCCGGTACATCCCTGGCTCCCGAAAAGAAGGTTCTCACTCTCCGCCCAGCGGCTTCGCATCCAGTTGTTGCAAAAAGCTTATTCGCAGCTTACACGACACCGGGCGAAGTCCGACGGACTCTCACGTCGGTAGACAACACACCCGAATCGCGGCTATTGATTGGGCCATTGCGCCCGGAAACATGGCGGGATTACCACCTCGGGCTAGAACGTCCGGAAGTTCGAGCCATGTCGCTGTGCTCGGCCTGGGCACATGGAAACGGCGTGGGATGTCTACAGCGCCTTGAACGTCAGCTACCAAGACCTATAATACGATGGGTCTTGGCTTTCTCTTGGTCTATCAATTCTCTGGCTTGCAGTTATTCTTCGACGGTCTCCAGTGTTGGCGCTTGGCCTGCCAATCTTTGACCTTCTGTTCTGGGACTCGTATACCACACTTGAAATCGATAGGCACTATGCCAAAACGAATTGGGAAGCGGATGGACCATCACGATGAGTAGGTCAATCGTCATCGCAGTCGAAGGTGATGCGCTAACTTCGGGCAGACACGAGTCGGATTCAAACGACGAGATAGTGCCGTGGTTTGTCTCGCCCATCAAGGCATGGAATGAGCATCTCGGTTCCTTCTCACCACGACACGAGGCTTCCATTCTCGAACTCTTCTTCGATCTCTTCTTTGTCGCCAACCTAGCAACATTCACTCAGTACCATGCCATCACCAGCATGTACAACTTCTGGTCCTACGTCGCCTTCTTCTTCGTCTTATGGACAACCTGGTTTCATGTTGTCTGCTTCGATGCGCGCTTCGCAGCCGACTCGGTGTGGGAGAGGACGTGTAAATTGCTGCACTTCCTCGTCTTCGCGGCATTTGCACTTGTCGGGTACAAGTTTCAGCCAGTTGCGCCGGATCCAGAGAAGTCAACTCCACATTGGGTATGCCAACGACCTCCGCTACAAATAGTCAGTGTCCTCGGATCGCTAACACGTGGTAGATCTATCGACTGCTTTGCTGGGTTTTGTTCTCCAGCCGCCTCACGCTTGGTGTTCAATACCTCATTACCACCGTCATCCTCTCGAGGGGCAAGCACAAACGCCTTCAACTCACGAAACCATTGGTGGTACAGACATGTCTGTTTTTAGTTGCGTCTATGGTCTTCGGCGGTCTCTATGCAGGCTTTCCTAACAAACGCTCCGCTATCGCCGGCGACGTTGGAGCTATGTACGGCATGATCATAGTCGAGCTGGTTGGAACCATCGCAATCTCCTCAACCTGGCGCAAGCTCTCATTCAGAGCCACCCATGTTGTGGAGCGCCTTGGACTTCTAGGCCTGATTATCATAGGTGAGGGCGTTATTGGGACAACAAAGACCACGACGCGCATCATGGGGAGACTAGGCGTGTATCTTGAGGGGTGCGCAATGATCTTCGCTATTATCTTGATACTGGTAGGTCACTATTCTGGAGTGATTGGCGCATACTGACTTAGTGCACAGATGTTCATGTGGACGCTTTACTTCGACAATCTGCCCAAATATCGTTTTGGCACTATCAAGCAACAATTCTGGATGGCCCTCCATTTCCCTCTGCATCTCGCGGTTCTAGGCGTCGTCGAAGGAGCGCAGCATATGGCACTCGCCCGTTATCTCTACAGATGTGCCGAAGACTTCGCTGCGATGACATACCGTGCTTGCGTTGAAGACCACCTTGACGGCGCCAGACTCGCCCAGAATCTTACCTGGAACATCGACCATTTTAAACTAAACGAATCTGCGCGGGGTGGTGAAGCACTTCATCTTGTCCAAAATCAGATACTCTTTCTCGGCAACCTGACAGGGGTCTGCTCACCATCTAATACCTCGAATTTAAATAACGGACAATATGGCGTGCCCATCGCCTTCCGCGACTTCCTCAAACGCGGCGTTAGCGGCATGTTCCAAGCTTTCGATCTCGACATCCCACAAGAAGGCCAGGTGACCTATGGATTCGACGTAGCAGCGCATTCCTGGATCGTTGTCTACACGTATTTCTGGTCCGCCCTCATCCTGCTTATCGTATGCCTCACCGCTGCCTCCATCCTTGCCAACACCAACAAGAGAGGACCAGTTCACTGGAACACTCTCAGGTGGCTATCAGTGGGCACACGTATCGTCATGATGGTCTTTTCTCTCATTATGTTGATCGTGGGCTTGGTGAGCTACGAGTGGATGTACAAGTATCTGAGCTCCCCGTGGGTATTGCCTACGGTCGTGCTTCAGCTGTTCATTGTGTGTTTGACTGATCGGGTAGCGAAGATTCGGAAGGACAGGTCGGAACACGCAGTGTTTTGGAAGTTGCCAGAGAAGAACGGAGAATCGAGTGAGAAGATCGATTTGGAGGAGCATCCCAACGCATACGGTTACCGGGCGTCGCGGGCATTCGATCTCAAAGACTGATCTTCGGCTCCTGTATGTTCTGTTTTGGGTGTGCGGACAGGGTTGGAAAACGACCATCTGATCCGAGGTCGTTGTCGTTACGCGTGAGTTTTCGTTTCTAGACTTTTTGCACCACCGCTTTCACGAGCCAAGCGGGTATTTCCTTTGAGCACTCCAAGCGCTGGATGCTAGTTCAATTTCTTCTTTTAGCTGTATATACTATCTTCCCTATGTTGTCTCACGAATTACGTTATCAAAATATCTACCTGGTTCTCGCCTTAGCGATGCTTGCCCTAGACTGTTCTACTCGCGACTACAGTCACGATGCACGCCTTTCACCGACCCTGCGCCAAGACGCTGTGAATTAGCACGACCTCACCGCGCAACAACCTGAAAAGCTTTTTCTTCCCTTAAGCCGCTACATCGAGCAGCCCCCCTCAACTTCTACGTGGTCTTGTCATCTGGACACCGGGGCCTGTCCGAACTTGGTCTCGCCGAAGCGTTCACCACTTCCGCTCCAGATATCAAATTGCTATGTGTTCATGCTCGGAGTCACTCGACTCGTCGGACCAACTCTACAGGCTCCCGATGACCCGAAAAACACCCATCTCCCTTCCAACCTTAATGCGGCGAAACAAAAACCCCTCCCACCGCCACGGCGTCATTACCGGCTCTGCCCTCATCGACATGGCATGCAACCTCTCCCGCTCCATCTTCCCGCTCAACTGGGCCCTATCCCTCTGGATCCAACACCACTACATCGACCCGTTCAACCGCATCAACCGGCTCGACGGCATCATCGTAGCGAGCAACGAGGATATGAACATGTTGTTGTGGGCGCACCAGAAGTACTGCCTCCTAAGCCCCTATGGCGCGGGATGGTTGCCGCCGCTGCCGCCCGTGCTGTGGGTACCGGGGTTGGAGCCGCTATCGAGGCGGGAGTGCGAGATTGGTTTAGAGGTTGATCAGGTGGAGTGGGAGACGGAGGCGGTGCAAGTTATTTTCGAGGGAGCAGAGATGTATGGGCGGAAGGGGGAGAGAGGAGGTGTTCATATGGGGGGTTTTGTGGATGGGCTTGGGTGGGAGAGGGAGTTGTGGGAGTTGCCTGGGAACGAAGAGCAGAGATCGGGAAAACGTAAGAGGAAAGAGGTGACGAAGAGTGGCATGGAAGAAGAGAAGTTAACGGACACCAAGTCTATCGCATGGGAGAAGAGTGACGAGATGGTCGAGGAGCAACGCCCTTCTGAAGCGGAGGAACCATCACAAGGCTTCGAATTCGGAAGAGAATCTCGAGGAAATCGAAGGAAGAAGCAGAAATTGGATAATGACGAGACGAGTGATTCCGAGATCATGGAAATTATCGACATGGGACCATCGGAGGAGCACATGTTTGATGCGCAAGCACAGCTGGAAAGCGACGGCAGGAGTGAGTCTGTGGAGATTGTCGAGATGGCAGTGCCTAAGAAGCGGCGTTTTCCAGCGCAAGGGCAGCCGCGGGAATCTATCCGCATGACAAGAGAGAGATCTAGGAACGTTAATGTGGGTGCACACGTCATCGAGGTCATCGATCTGGAGGAGGAGGAGGAGGTGTTTGTGAAGACTGAGCCGGAGAGCAGTCCAGGTATTGTGTCTAGTCCACATCGTTTGGTCATCGTCATCAGCTCTGATTCTGAGTCTGATTAAGTTAATGATGAAGTGGCTTGAAATGATTGGACTGGGTAGGATTAAGGGTAGTTACAATGGCCTGACTACCTGCTAAGATAGCGTCGTGTCGTGTTAACGACCAATACATACAGACGTGCCTGCAACGCTCTCCCGGAGTCTTCATCAAACCAGAGTATACCTAAGCCTCCACATCCAGTGCTCACGACTAACCTTCGTACAATACCCTCCGGCTCCCCCTCCCACCTGTGCAAATCCAGTAACGTCCACTTCCCCAAAGCACCCACCAACCCACACACATACACCACAAAACCGCCTTGTCGCATTCCACGCATTGAAGCTCCACCAACGTTCGTCGGGCGCACACGCAATCCAGTCCGTTCTATGCGCAACGGCATGATCGAAAAGTCCGATATCCGGGAGTGTCCTTATGCGCGGAGAACACAGCCATCTTCCGTTTTGGAATACAAAAGAGAGGATTTCATCCTGATCCTGTAACTAGGCGATGCTCTGATATGTGCAACGCTTATATCACGATCTGTAGGAATAGATTGGTGTCGTAAGCAAGGTATGCGCGCGCCAGGGGAGTGGCGCGAGAGGTATGATGGGTTTCATTCATGGGTTGGGGTGGTGTGTTTCAAGTGTCGACGGGAGACTCGTGCGAGTGGTGCGTGGTAGCGATGAGGCTCTGCGTAAGAAGTGATTTTGCTGACCTACTTATCGAACCTGAAGCTTATATGAGGATTTCGTTTTACATGGAGACGCGGCGGAGAAGTTGCGAAGGATGCAATTGGCAGAGAAGTGACAGATAGGTAACGAGGTACGCGACGTGCTAAATTGGAAAGTTGGCTTGCGAGTAAGAACAAGGCTGCCGGCAGGAGGATCACAGCAGTTGCAGAAGCAATTATCCAACTCCGTCCACACCGACGTGCGTAGCTAGGTGGTACAATATTCACGTTTCGTGCAAACTCAAATCGATATTCACATGGGAAATTGAAATTGAGAATACAATATCCACGTGCGAAATACACCTTTACCTCGAAGCTAAACGATCGCTGTCCATCGGACCTATTCGCGTTAGACGTGCGATCAACCACGACAATCAAACACCAAAGACTAGTCTAGTCTGATCCTTCGCGGCCACGCGATTCGATTCCTTCCACGATGCAGGAACCATTCATCCGAGGTAATTAAAGTTCAAGATCTCCTTGACACTGCGTGCGGCCGCGTTGTTATTGCGAAATTGTTATGCAGGCTCATGCAGGGGGAGCTTTTACCGATACGCCCTTCGACTTCAACGGTCGGAGTCGGAATAGGTCGGATTCTGCCTTGAAGGATGCACGTCCCTTGCCCATTTCGAGACGGTGATGCGCGGAAGTGCGTCATGGCGGTCCGAGTGGTTCGGGACGATGGGAGAGATGCAGTACAGGTCTGAAGGTTGTATCGAGGGGTTGGCAAGGGCGGGACAGAAGCGAAGTGCCGTCGAAGCTACCACCGTGGTACGGCCGGTATCGAGATACTCGCCCGAGTGGTGCGGAAAGTGGACAGTCTCGCATTGAGACACCCATATTCCAAGTTGACAGCAAATGCGATGCACGCGAGCCCCATCCCAAATTGTGGTATACGAGACGCGCTCCGCTAGTCGAGTTATGGACTAGGACTTGGTAACAGCACCATGCGCTTGCCTCGGATCGTTAGACTCGTCGATGTAGCGTGAGCCTCGACTGGGGATCATGCCAGCCTCCAGCAACTCCGTACTCTCGTCTATTTCGGATTCGCAATTGGATCGCAATTGGGGATGCTATACGGCCTAGTTGGGTGAAAGCAGGTCCACAAGGCGTGCTGATGACCCGGGGCAGAAGTCGGGCACGGTGGGAGCTGTTTTATTCTCCGACGATGAATGTAGTTGTCCGCAGGCACTCGGGGACATATCGACAGCGGCTCTATTGATCCTGCCATGCGGCAATGGAGTGTTGAGGCTGTGGAGAGGGACAGCTCCAGCCTTGCACTGCGCTGGTCTCGGGGTCGTCTCCTGGGAGAAGCAGCGCCGGCCACGGGAGGCCTGCCCTGACACTTGCGGACTCGAGAGACGGCGGGACAGCGACGGCAGCGGAGTTGCCGTCTCCGAGGCGTCCAGCGTGGCAGGCGTCGAGCCTGACACAGGGGATCCGCAGCAGGCCGTGTCGCGACATTAAGCTTCCCCACGATCGGCTCGAAGAAGCAGTTGACACTCGACGTGCCTCTTTGGGGGGGTGTTTGTTTCGCCGCCACGGGTGGCCGGGTGTCGAGCAACAGGGGCACGGCTCGGCTAGTCCAGAACGACCTCGGCCGCACGCGGACTAGCGGCTGCACTGCCTCTCCTAAATATAGGCGTCTAAAGCGACGCATCGTCGACTGCCACGGCCAGGGCAAACGCACCAGCTCGCGATTCATTTCGTGGGCATGCCCGCCGCCGCCCATGTGGCCTATGTGGTAACGCTGCTGATGGAGGCGCAACGGGCTGATGCCCAGCGCCCAGCACAAGAGGGCAGGTGGTGCTGGCGCAGGGCCACCGGGCAGGCCATAGCGGACTCCTCTCACAGCACTCCTGGCGTCAAGCCTCGTGGGAGCATGGAGCCAACAAGCAACCAACAGAACATCGTTGCATCCTGTGACAGGCCGCAAGTGCGGCTCCAGAGCGTGCTAACTCATGGCCGACGAGCAACAATCTCCGATGAGGCGTCCCTCTGCTTGTCGCTCCTACACGAGCACCCCCATTGCTTCCGCTCCGCCCTACCCGTGCAAGTTGTCCATCTGGTCCGGCCGCACCCCTCAAAGCATAGCCTTTCCCACATCTCACTCATCGTGCTGCTGCTTTGTCCGTCGCTGGTCTGGTTCCCGCCGGCAGCCCTGCGCCCATCTGATGCCCCGGTCACCGACCAGCCATATACACCCTGCCCGTCCTACGCACGCATACCACGTTCCTGGATCTCGCCGCTCTGCATCTTGCCACCCCTCCTCTGCCAATCTCAGCACCAAGGTCCGGCAATTGGATATCGAATCGGGCTGGATATCGTCGCGTGCAGTAGCGCAGCCCTCGCCGCCGCTGCGTCTGCATACAACCGTCGCTGCACCCTTCACGCCTGGCGCGACCACCCCTGCACCGCAACCTCCTTCTAGCAGTCGCAGCCTCGAATACGGTCCTGCATCCGACTCTGCTCCCTTTTGCTATTAGAATGATACCTGCTGCCCAGCTGCTGACGGCCCCGATTTCTTCTGCCCGCTATAATAAACCGGACGGCCTGTCGTATTCGGCACGTTCGCTGATCTCATCGAGCTTCGTCTTCCTGCACGTCGACGGCCATCTGCCACGCGAGAACGAGGTGCGCATGGCGCAAACCCCCCCAAGGCCGCGGAGTCGAAATGCTGCCAACGAGGGCGAGCTATGGTTCAGCATGACCAGTAGCGCCCGACGCGAAGTGGAACCGGATCTGTCTCCCTACGAGGCTACGGCGAGCCATCACGTCGCAACCAGATCCATATCTCCAAGCCGCGCCCCCCAGATCCCCGTGATATCGACCAGCTCGGCCTTGAACAAACCACTGCCACCGTCCCCCGGAGCTGAGAGAAAGAGGCGCACACCTGCGTCATTACGCAACCTGATTCGACGCCATCCGTCTGGCGAGCACGACTCCACGCATCTGCAACCGGAACCCTACCAGCAGCACCAACGGTCGACTTCGGCATCGAATGGCAAGCTGAGCCCCGATCCGTACCAGAATAACGCCCACCAGTTCTCCCGAAGCATGCCCAGCTCCCCGCTCGAGTACACCTCGACTCAAGTACCTTACTACCCATCGCATCCACCAGCCAGTGCTCGCTCACACTCCGCTGCTGCCGACTACCCGGAGATGCCCCAGTACCAGGCCTACACCCCCGTACCTCAAGCTCCTCGAGAGTCCCGCTCAGTTTCCATGGGATCCAACTTCGAATCGCCTTCTCTCCGCGCTTCTAGCACGTTCCCGGACACGACTTATACGGCCACCCCGCGCGGCTCGGTCTCGAGCAGACCACGTCCACATACCTCCTGGTTATCACCCACCGAGCCATTCCAAGATCCCTCCGAGGTTGGACTTTTCGCAGCGGCAACCTCCGGCCTGCCAGGCAGCTTCGACCCTTTTTCACCTACCGAAACTCCCCACTTGCAAGGCTCACTATTTGCTCGGGACCGTCGAGATGACAGCATCCCTATTTTGGCACAGCCGTCACGGCAGCAACAAGTTGGTGGCTGGCAACCTATGCCAGACGAATACCTCCCTCGGCAAGGATCAAGCGAAGTCATGTTCTCCAGCTCCGCATTACCATCACCACCTCAGCCGTCTTCACCTCGCAATATGAACATGAACACGATCAATATGGAGCTAGAAAGACTGGGGCTGACGGATCAAGAGCACGAGGATGATGAGTTGCCAAATTACGCGCAGAGCCAGGCGCAGATGGCCCAGCTGAAGAGAAACGAAGCTTTGGCGAGAGCGAGGGAGTTGGAGGCTAGGTGGAACAGCTCGCGGGGTAGTTGGAGAAGTCGGTGAGGACGCAGTGGAAGTGGTCTACGCATTCGTTACTTCTTTTCTCAGCCGAAGCTACTGCAGCTTAAGGCCCTGTTGTTCGATTCTATGCATTGATACCCTCGCTTGATACTGTTCACATTGGGATTCGGGAAGGAACCATTTCTGGGCTTGGAGCGATCGTATATATACTGTCTTGCATGAAAGGTTGCGCAGCAGATAATTGCGCCGGCGGAGGGCAACTGCAAGACAAGAATTACACATATTGACATCACTTCCACGCTCCTCTGTTCAAACACATCTCTCCCTCTACCCCGCGTAGCCCCCGGCAAATCGCCCCCATGATCAACACCGCGTAGAGATTCCCACCAGGCCCGTCGCCGCAATTAAGCCTCCGATCCCGCACCGCGGCGATCTTCACATCTGACCATGCCGAGCATACCGAACTACACCTCATCTCGTCGCCCAAAAGCCAGACATTCAATATACGCCCCATGCGTGCAACTACCCAAAGCATTGCTCGGCATCAGCACCAGCCTCAAGATCGCGCTTACATGTTCACCGTCGACAATAACCTTTGTCGAACGTAATATTGTTCGCATGTGGGGAGCAATTTAGCCCCTGCGTTAACGTTCCAGTATCATGAGTCGACAAGGTCCGTTGTAGAGCTTGAATATGCAGTGTCCGGATTCGGGAAGTGCGGCGCAAGGGGTGCCCAAACGGACCGGCGTGTACACTCGTGAACGACTGAAGTGAAAGTGAGTGGGAGTCTGCCTTGAGATCAGCCTTGAAGCATGCGGGCTGTTGCCAGGGTCCCGGTAGTGTGAGAGATGTAGGGGTGGGGATGCGCTAGGATGGATTGGAGGTAGAGGGCGGGAACTAGTGCCAGTGTGTCGGGAGACCGTTGTTGTCAACCCGTGTGGTGTTTGATGGAATCAAGAACATGACGAGTGGGGAAGGCCCTGCTGTAGCTTGTAATAGAGACGTTGAGGTTGTTCTGTGTAGGTGGCACTGGTGGATTGTTCATGGGACTTGCGACATTGTAGCATCTACGTACATGCGACGGCACGGCAATGAAGACCGCCTCGGAGATTTGCAACGGCACACGATTGGCCTACTTGGGGAATGATCTTGGGCTCCCACAGATGTCGTACATGGCATCTCGAAGGAGCAAACCGCATCCCTCCTCCCTGTCGACGACCTTGCGTGTAACCTCCCTCGTCTCGGCTATAGTAGCATTCTCGTTGGGCACTGGCCGGCTGCAAGCGTGCGCGTGGCAGGGTCATCCCCATTGGGGGCCACAAAAGCTTCTTGCAAATCTCGCTATGCTCCGTATTTTCCGAGCCGTGGAGAACCATTCGAGGACGTCGTCCCTTTGCCCAATGCGACGTTTCAATTATCGATTAGCCGGCCGCACCTGCGGCCCCCAGATAGATTAGCTCGTGGGGGCAGTGTCTATACCATAAGCATCTCGTACAATCCCAGTTCCGTCTACCCCATAAGCATAACGCTCATCGTTCAATACCCTACCGCGACCGCGCATGCGGCCCCCTATTGAAAAGTAGTGCTGCAAATGTGCATCGAGGCTGTGAAGTTCGCCACCCGGCATTGGCACGGGACCGATATGTAGCGAAGCCCGAATGACTTCCAGAAGCGTGCAGTGCGCGTCCCGCTATTCAGTAAGCGCATTAGATGTTTAATCGATAGTACACACGAGGTGGCCGTTGATGCGACCGTACATTGAATTGCATATCCTCCGAGTGAGATATTGCCACTCAACATAAGCAAAGGCATGCATGCAGTGCTGCACGCACCTTGGCCCTTGCTACTATGTCGGAAATGGCGCCATCACCGACAGCGACGCGGTCGCGCGGTCGAATTATATTTCCAGCGAATGACGCTTTGAAGAGGTCGACGGGCAGAAGTATTTCTAGCGAGTAAGATGCTGGTCTGGCCCGGAGGTGGTACGGTAGATGGAGGGGTCGGTGGGCTGTGCAAACGCAACGTCCAACGCAGAAATGGGCCGGAACAAACTATGTATGCGGGTGGTGTGAAAATAGCAAACTTGGATAGTGATCTGCTTGCCGTCTAGCCGGGGATATTGGCCTAGATGCATGGCGGTGTACCGGAGGTTTGGATGTTGTAGAGGTGTGGTCTGCGCTTTGGACGATGGATGTTGCGAGGGTCGCACTTACCGGATTGGGTGGTCAGGCTTGTAGATGTTGGTCGTGAAAGCGCAAAGCAAATGTCGAAATGTAATTATTTTCATGGAGTTTGTGAAACATAGTGATAAACATGCGATGCGATGCGATACGAGGTATTGTTTGATACTGGAAGAGGCGCCGAGAATGCTAAGCAAATAACGACAGTACGATATTTCCAGAGTGCGGACCTGATCTACATTACTCTAAGTAACCCGCTGGTCGGACTCGGGACGGGAGCTTACTCCGTTATAGTAGAGGAACCTCTAGCGATCACCGTGAGGTTATTCGCTTCACAACCTTCCGAGGGGGTTTGGCATCAACGGCACCGTCGTCTCGCGCTCGCTTACTACGAGTGGAGCATGACGGCGTACTCTTCACAGAGCTGGTAACGGTAACAGTAGTTGACCCTACCGAGCCATTATTTGAAGCAGAGTAGCGAGCTGTAGCGACAGACAATCTCTTCGGCGGTGGGCCCGTCCCAGCACTGAAGATAATCTTGGGCGGGACACGCACCGGAATCGGTACATTGGACTTCTGCAGGCGTTTGGAGTCAACGAGCATCCAAATCACCCTACTGACATCGATTTCGCGGTTTGTGTTCTGCCTGCCGTTCGTCAAGTTGTTGGCGCACAGCTGTGCATATTTGTCTTGCAGTTCTTGGATGTCCCTTTGCGTCTCAGGAACGTCAGTCATTACAACCCATCTTCGATGCTCGCATGACAAGAAGAATTTGACATGAATGGTAGGAGGCGCGATGGCGAGCGGGCCTTCTGTCTTGATCTTATCCCATGTCTTTCTTTGAAACCATTGCGCAAGCCAGGACATTGAGATAGCAGAGTATTCTTTACCATCACCCTTCTTTTCTTGCTCAGGGTCTGCCCATATCTTGCGTAGCTGGATGTGGGTCCCAGCCTGGAGGCGATCTTGCGGATTGATGATGCCGCCGAACATGAAGTTTTCCCACGCGTAGCCCCATTCCGCCTTATCGGGATGATCACAACGAATGTGAGGCTCACTCAAATTACCTCTGTGCATGGCGCCGTATGCATGTACGATTTCGTGGACAATGGAGACTGCCGTTTGCCAGTCGTGCCGGAACTGTGCGCAGCGGGAGCTTTCTCGGTACCCGGATTTCTCATCCTTGTAGAATCGGAGTAGCGCCTCGTTCATTTCTATGAGCACACAGTTCTTGTATGCAAAAGATGTTGAGCATTCGGCTGTATGCTCAGACCTGCGTGCAGGGTATAGCGTGGTTCGTGCCCACAGCCGTAGTGAATCGGCTTTCGGCTTCGACCATCGGAAGACAACGCAGTGCTCTAGGCAATGTAGGGCCTGGCGCACGCCAGCGATGCACTTTTTGAGCTCGGCTCCAGACTTCGATGCGACTGGATTGGTCAGATACTTCTTTCCGGTTGCGTCGTCAACGTGAGTTCGTCCGTACGATAATGGGATGAAGAACTCGAGAAGCGAATCGTACTGAAGGAAAAGGGAAGCTAATTGAAGCATTTGCTTGAGATGTAGACTCTGTTCTAGAAAGCAGGAATCGTGGAAAAGCGGGTGTATGGCGTTGTTGAGGTTTCCAGCTGGGGCCGTGGGATCGTGGAGAAGTCCGAGCCGGTCGCCCCTGTTCACAGCTTCGACTAGGTCATTGATGCCTAGGTACTCTTTACACATTGTGATGAGCTGTCTGGAGACGCCTTCGCTGGATGAGTGTTTGATAGTGGTGATGGAATGACGGACACCGTCCCCTACGTTGCGTTGCCATGTAGATATCCTCACACAATAGCATTATGAATTTGGTCGCGAATGAGACCAAGAGCAGAAATAGACAGATACAATACCCATTGTCTGTTTCCTGGATGTAGAAGACAAAGACATAAGATAACAAAGGCCGCTTCAAGCTTGAAAGGAGGCGCTATAAGGAAACTTCAAGTCGATACGAATCCTTGTGAGAGGGTAGGGTGGATAGAATTACCTCATGAAGATGTTAGCTAGATCTGAGCGTGAAATGATTAGCAGAATCATGCGTCGTATCATTTTGGGCTGTCTTTGAAGCATCGCATCTTTGCGGGGTTACAAACTTGGTGCCGCCCAGGCCGTCATGCTGTGGGAACCGTCGTCAATCGTGCAAAGCATGCCCGGCGTAGATTGGTGATACCGTAATTTGCGGGTACATCTTTCGGCATTGAACGTACTCTTTCGTGGAGTTGGAACAAACAATTCTTCATGGAGCCATAGTAGCGAGGCTAGAGATGACCTGCCCCCCTTGCTTTGATGTCGAGGACTTGGCTTCTGCTGGGATAGTCACGATCCGGGCTCGTGGATCGAAACTTGTTGAATAAGTGACGGAACGAATGCGCAATAGCAAGAGTTCGACGTCGAGGAGTAAGATCGGTGGAAGAGCGATGGGAGGTCTCGCTGTCGCTTTCGCTGTTCATTTGGCGCTGGCTGCAACATCTAATTCGTTGCCGATAGTAGGAAGCAAAGCCATTCCTGAAGGGACTCAGCACGATTGTTTTATGCTGAACCCTCCACTGCGTTGTTTTTGCGACACAATCTTGTAGGTTAGTGGTGTTCAGCTCGCAAGGGGCGGTTTGTGGGTAGCCAGCTTGGTGGTAGAACAAGCTAACGTCGTTTCATACTGCGGGGCTGTGATTAGTGAAATGTATACCCGGAGCCGAACTTGCACGAAAGCCACCCTACTGATAATCATGTTCTGATTCAAATCTGTCAAGTACTAGAAGACGTTCTCAAGGAGCCTGGGCAACACCACGCGATGCTCACGTGACTGCGCTCTTCGCTTGGTTACGCGACGCGTCGGACCCACACCGCGCCTCGTCTTCTCCGCTGGTTCGTCGCACCACTTCCACCTCAACGCGCCGACCTCCAAACGCTCAGTCGGCGCTTAAACCCTCATTCAAGGTGGCCTTGCCTGGTCCCCGTCATTCTTTTGCGGCGCATAGCCTCAGTTGCGCGATCCCCCGCGGTCCAGATTGCATCTCCATTTCAAAAGAAAGTCTGGTCGAGCATACGCACTGACCACCCTGTGGACGAGTGTTGCACAGTACGGCTCCGTAATGGACTGGGCCACTCTGCACGCAAAGGCGAGGGCAGCGCTACCGCCCTCCGGCATACCGCCAAAGCGATATATGGTCGGCGTTCTGCTAAAGCGAGACGTATCAGCTGGAGAGCAGCTGACGGAGTTCGACTTCTTGTGGATGAGGGCGCATGCGGTATGTAACTATCCCTGAGGCTGGGGTGCAAAGTGCGTCGTGAAAGTGAGACATCGGCAGGGTGTAGTGCGAGGCAACACGCGCTGAGATCCCTCTGATTGAACTTTCCCAACTTTGTAACCCCACCTCCAGGACCTAATCTCTATAAGACGTGCTCACAGGACTCCAGAAAATCCCGGTATCCACTATTCGAGCACAGTGGATGAAGCGATACCCTGATATCGAGATTGAGCTGGAGTGCAAGGACGAGGTGCCCCCGCCAGATACCATTATCAAGCTTTTGAACTACTACGAGGATGATCTTGTCGTGTTTCGAACAGTAGCAAAAAACCCTGAGGCCGAACATACATCTCCCAAGATACTTGCACCTCTGGATATCGCACTTCGATCAGCGCCAGTAGCTGAGACTCCGCCTCTCCCAGCAGGTAACGAGGGCATACCGGTACGTAACTTGGGGCGCTGCGTCGTACACCGAAGACAGCGCGGCCCCTGACCCAACACAACTGAGCCAAAACTTCCTCTCGATGAGCTTTGCTGACTTGATATGCCACCTCTAGGCTCCTTCCTGGGACATGCTGCGCGACCATGAGAGGCTGTTTGCCGAGCCCTTCGTGCGCAGATCCTCACTCCAGCTTCAAGGTAAGAAACACCTGACTTAGAAAAGATGAAGACCGCTACAAAGGAGATGAGCCGCTGACACCGCCTTTAGATCCTCCTCCCGGAGAACGCACACCATCCGCCTATGCTTCTCCACACAAAGCTCATGCCGCGTCCACACCGAATTCCCCTTCGCGTGATTGCCAAACGCCCAGGACTATGGTCAAGCCGGAACCGCGAGCACCAGAACATATCAAGGCAGAGTGTCAGTCTTCACCTCCACCTCACAGCCCTGAGCCGGACGCTATCGCCTTCGACGTGGAGGGGGTGTTCAAGCGAGACCCGTCTCCAGAAGTCGATGACGGAACCGAAATGGTCTCAATGGATCGATTTGTCCGAGAAATTATCGATCAGCAACCTCCAGAGATCTTGGAAGCAGCAGTTGCTAAGTCGATGAAAATGCTGGAGGCGTTGAAAAGCACCTTCACGCAATATACAGCCACGTCGGTCGATGCGAGCGCGTGGATACAATCGATTGAAAAATTAAAGGCGCAGGCCGCGCGCACTCGCACCGTTGTTGGGGTGGTGGGAAACACAGGGGCGGGGAAGAGCAGTGTGATCAATGCAATGCTTGACGAAGAACGCCTGGTTCCGACGAACTGCATGCGTGCTTGCACCGCGGTGGTTACCGAGCTGTCTTGGAATGACAGCAATGACTCCTCTCAAAAGTACCGTGCTGAAATCGAATTTATTGGGCGAGGTGACTGGGAAAAGGAGTTGAAGATACTGCTCAAAGAATTTCTCACAGAAAACGGCACCCTATCGAGAGAATCTTCAGACCAGAACACCGACGCCGGCATCGCTTGGGCTAAGTTTCATGCCGTGTATCCTGAGATTCACAAAGACAATCTGGACAGTTGGACCGTAGAGAAGCTCATGGCTGAACGATCCGTGTTGAGCGTCCTCGATACCACCAAGCGCATCATCAAAGCACGACCAGACGCCTTTTATGCGGAACTTCAAAAGTACGTTGACAGCAAAGAGAAGACGACGGGCAAGAAGGACAAAGACCAGAAGAAGCCTCCGCCATCAACAGAATACTGGCCTCTGATCAAGGTCGTGAAGATCTATACTAAATCTCCAGCGTTGTCTACGGGTGCCGTAATCGTGGATTTACCTGGTGTCCACGACTCTAACGCTGCCCGAGCTGCCGTCGCTGATCGCTACATGAAGCAATGTACCGGCCTTTGGATTGTCGCCCCAATCACCCGCGCAGTCGATGACAAGGCAGCGAAGACCCTTCTTGGCGATTCATTCAAACGGCAGTTGAAGTACGATGGGAATTATTCGAGTGTTACCTTCATCTGCTCCAAGACGGACGACATATCCATCACCGAGGCTACAGACAGCCTGGAGCTTCATGATCAGATCTATGACCTCGAAGAGCAGCAAGACGCTCACGAGAAGGAAATCGACGATGTGAACAAGCAGATCGCCGAGCTGAAGGAGTCCGTTCAAGTGTATAAAGAGGTCATCGATGAAGCGGACAACGATCTGGAAACTTGGGAGGACCTCAAAGACGATGCAGAAAATGGAAAGACAGTATGTGCCCCTGTGCAGAAGAAGCCGAGCAAGCGCAAGAGAGGTGGCTTGAAGAAAAAGTCAAACAAACGCCGCCAAGCTGAAGAAGACGATTACGACATGGAGTACATCTCATCAGGTAGTGACGATTCCAAATATTCGGGGGAAAATTCGGACTCGGAAAGCATCCAAGCTCCTCGGTCTCCACTCACGCAAGGGGATATAAAGCGGAAGCTTGAAGAGCTAAGGCTATCGAAAAAGAACGCGCGTAAAGAAAAGGTACGTTTTCCAGACACAAGGACCAGTGTGAGACCTACTTTGGGTACAGAAGGGTTGCAAAAGCAAGACAGCGGGGAACTCAGTGTGAGATAATACACGCTGAGACCCGTGTGGTGAGGGTCTATAGAGTGCGGTCTTGTACACCGAGGTTTGAACGGCAACATCTGCTAACCATCTGGATCTCCTACAGGCCATAGCCAGCAACCAGATCAACGAGCTTAGACCGGAGATCCGCGAGATCAAAGAGAAAATAGCCGGAGTTCAAGCGAAGATGAGCGCCATATGCATTTCTGGGCGCAATGAGTATTCCAAGGGTGCTATCCAGAACGATTTCGCCGCTGGCATCAAGGAGCTTGATCAAGAGAATCTGGCCGAAGAAGATGAAGAGGCATTCAATCCGGAAGAAGAGATTCGCGACTACGACGAGGTGGCCCAATCACTTCCGGTGTTTTGCGTCAGTAGCCGGGCGTACCAGAAGATGTCAGGACGTCTAAAGAAGGATGAGAAGGTCCCAGGGTTCACAACGCCTGAAGAAACAGGGGTAGGCCGCTCTATCAATGCTTTGTGTATCATGCTAATACCCACAGATGCCCCAGCTTCAAGCACACTGCAAGAAGCTTACCGAGGCAGGTCGAATCCAGGCCTGCCGAACGTTTCTCCTTACCTTCTGCCAGCAACTTACTACATTCCAACTTTGGGCATCGAACGACGGTACTGGTCTAAAGATGAATGACGACGAGAAACGCAAGCAGTTGAAGTACCTCGAAGCGCGTCTTAGCCAGCTCGACGAAGGCCTCGAACAAGCTGTGACTGCGTGTCTGTCCATCATGAAGAAGGAGCTACGGGATCAGATCTTTGGCCGCTTCCCCGATCTAGTAGAGGATGCCGTGAAGGCAGCGCCGGATACTGCTAGGAAATGGGGAGCGCACAAAAACGCCGGCGGGATGCATTTCATGACGTACAAAGCGGTTTGCCGACGTAACGGCGCATATCAATCATCTTCCGCCGGGTTTCGTGATTTCAACTCTGAACTGTAAGTGTTTACTTGATCTCAATCCTGACATTCGGGTACGAAGACGCAGTCTGCAAAGCTCATCTACAGTGGTCTCAGAGTATGTGTTCTCACCCTGGGGTCTATGCTGTCTTGGTCTTACGACGTACATTGTACCCACTAGTTGGGTAGATCTTTCAGAACTCGGGCGGCTACTAACATAATCTTCGTGTAGGATTGAGCCTGTCATCAAGCGAGGAGCAAGCGGATGGGAGCGTGCGTTTCAAACCCGTCTTCCCAAAGCCTTGCAAGCTTACACCAAAGATGCCGGCAAGGTGTTGACCAGTTTTCATGACAAGATCGAAGAGCGCGCACGATCCAACGGTGCTGGGCTCGCATCTCTCTCCATGCTGAAGAGCTCGATCTACAGATACGAGCAAATGTTCCAGGCTGTTTCGATCGAGTTGCTGGCTGCAATGCAACAAACTCAAAAGGACGCCAATCGCGAATTTGTGCCCACCATCTCAGACATCATGATGGCAGCATATGATCTTTGCACAAATGAGCATGGCACCGGCAGCTTCATGCGAATGAAGGATCATATGGTTGCCCATGTCGAACGCGTACGGCACCACATGTTCACAGATGCCACGAAGAAGGTCGAACAACATCTCGCGCAGATGTGCAAGTCTTTGGAGGACATGATGGCCAACAAGTCCGACGAAATCTTCGCTATGATGCGCGCAGACTACATGCAAGTTCTTGGCGGAGTGCAGGTCAGCCACTATCTAATACCCAGTGAAGAGGAGAGCATGAGGGCTGAGGTTAAAAAGATTTTGAAGGATGTTGATCCGCAATTTGAGAAGGTCGTGAACGGCGAGCTGGATGAGGAAGAGGAAGAGGAAGAGGAAGAATCTGACTGGGTGCACGTCGATCAGCCCGAAGCGGAGGCCGACAAGTCGCTACAGTTTGACAACGATACTGATAGTATCATGGGTGCTCAAGATGCGGATAAAGACGAGACCATGCAGGACGCGCTGTACGACACCGTCATCGCTGCACCCTCGCCCGGCGAGGGCAGCGACGCTGAGGCAGAGGACGTTGGCCCGAGACTTTTTCGGCCCACGGTCGAGATCGATTAGGACGAGGTATAACAGGTAGCCTGGTCGCTGCTTCGCTTTTCCTCAACTACGGTCATCAATACCCCCCGGAATATCTAGCGTGTTTGGCGTTCACAGGGCAAACGGGATCTTGGGATTTGGGCTTCGCCGCAAGGTTGACTGGGCAGATATATTCTTGACGGTGGATGATTGATTAACATCGATGCTTGACCACTGAGTGGTCCAAATGTGTAGACGTGGGTGTCGCGTAGTATAGATGCAACAAGAATATGCTCGAGTTTGAGACGATCCCTAATGCAGAGGTTCAAAGTGAATAATGAAAGCCCGGCATCGCAGGGTGTAGTATGAGACTCTTGGGGAAATCTTTGTAGATGATGAACTTCGTTACTCAAATTTCGTGGCCAAACAAAAGGGCGACTGTAATGATGTTGTGCGCATATAAACCAGAGTTTGTGTCTCATCGTACCGATACAGTATCTCTACCCTTCTTTGAGCTCGTCTCAAGGTAGTAATGCAATTCTACCCATGCTAAGCGGCCGAGAAAGGTCGCAAGCCAGGTCGCCATGCAGACGCCAATCTCAACCCGTTATCCCAATGCATCGCTTTGCCAATATCAAGGCCCTTTGAAACGCCGGTACCCAACCCTACTCTAATGATGATGCGAGAAAAAAAGGAAAAGGTGACTAGGCTAGTCGTCCCACTCCTCATCGAGATTATCAATGAGTCTGTCCTCGTCGTCGTTTCGACGCGTGCGGCCGCCGCGCTCGGATCCGAGCGAGACACGGCTGTAGCCTCGGCGGGAGGGGAGGAAGCGCGCGCAGGAGGATGTGAGGATTATGAACATGTCCTGTTGAGAATGTTAGCTGATGTGTTGGCCAAGCTGGGTGCTGAGGGTAAGCTTACTACAATGAAGCGTGCCATTCCTGCCCACATCTGGTAGTTAGGAAGCTGTCTCCATCCGCGCTGGTGCATAACTGTCCGTTGATACACGCAACCACCGACCAGATAGACCAGCACTGCAATCATGACGATCACACCGAATACACCTCCGGGGCCCAGCGCTTGGGTTTGTATGTGTACGCCTCCACACGCGTGCGGCGATCGGCCCTCGAACATGTAGACGCACTCGTCCACCTCGGCGACGAATGATACAGAGGTCTTGGCAAGAGGGTCCGATTCGCAGAGGAGGGAGATGATGGCGGTTTTGCGGCGCTCCGAGGAGGGCTTCTTCTTGGAGGGGGACGAGTCTTCGTCGTCGTCATCATCGTCGTCGTCGCCGATTAGGGCGCGCGTGTTCAGGTCGAGGTCGATGGGGGTAGAGAGTGCTTTGGAGGAGGCGGAGGGACAGAGGGAGCCGCCTGTGTAGTTGAGGACGAGTTTGCGACCACGGAAGACGGGCTCGTAGGATTCTAGCCTGTACATGGCCGTATTAGCACCTAGCTCTTCATGTCGTCATCCGCGCAGAGCTTCAGGCGCATTGTCCGTCAAGCTTCCTCGAGTACAGGTGGTTACTCACCCAAGAGCATACTGCTTGTCCCCCTTCTCATAGTACGCGCTCACGTTCTTCCAAACATCCTTATCCAAATCCTGCACATTGTTCAATTCCTCCACCACGGGCCCGCAAAAGTTTATCGTAAAGTTCGCGGCATAGTCATGGCCCTTAGCATGCCAGCTGCCGTCATCGCCTTCCTTCTTCTTCTTGTTAGACTCGTCCGGCGGCGTCCGATGCAGAGGGTTGAGGTCGAAGAAGCGTTCGGTCGTGGGTGAGACGGCGGTACACGGTTTCAGCGGTTTGTCCGATGCGGCCGAGGAGATGTGCGCTGCAGAGAGGAGGAAAACGAGGGTGGAGAACAAGGAGAGCTGCATGGTGCGTGAGGCGCAGCGGAAGGCGGGGAGAGAAGGGGAAAGATGGGGTCAGATTGGCGGCATCGAAGTTGTATAGATGGCGGCGTTAGGCCACGGTGGTTTGCGCGGCGTCACGGCGGGTCGGTACCTAGCTCAGCTGCACTACGGAGACACCCCTGTCCATCTGGATCTTGCAGGGAAGAGTGCGTGCCTTGCCTGTTTGATCGTTAGCGCGTCGATAGAAATCGACGCATCATCACGGATCGCAGCTCTCCGACAGAGCCTCCCATCGAACGACGTCTCTTGGCCGCCGCCACACCTATAAAGAACGCGTGCCCTCCTGACCGTACGAGATTGTGGTGTGCAACTGGCTGGCTGTGTTAGGAGACGGATCGACGCCTCAGAAAGTTATCTCACGGACGATACGCAGCCCCTTATTCGTTGCGCCAACGCGTCAACAAACACCGGAATCCGTCAATCGTTGAGCCCACGTCGACATGTCGTCGAAACGCAAGGTCGCACCGGTGGCCGAGGAGCCGCATGGCTACGAGTTCTTAGGCCCGTAAGTACAATGTCCGGAGTACGACATTACATGCTGACTTGTGTTAGGCCTGGTGCTTTCGTCATCTCTTTCGGTCTGCCGCTGCTCTGCTACGCGTTCGTGTTCCTGTGCAATGACATCTCGGGATGTCCTGCACCTTCACTTCTGCATCCGTCAAGCTTTAGCTTGGAGCAGTTAAAGAGGGAAGTTGGCTGGCCGGGCATCTCAGGCCTTGTCACTACCAACGCGGTTCTCGGTACCCTAGGCTACTATCTTCTCAGTTTAACGCTATATGCGTTCCTTCCGGCGACGAAAACTGAGGGGACCGTGCTTCGCAATGGTAGTCGGCTCAAGTATCGCTTCAATGGTAAGTCGAGTCACGTGTTTGGATCTTCGCCGCCACGAGCCCAACACTGTGCTAATGCTGTTCAGCTTTCAGCTCGGCCATCTTCACCATGATCATCCTTGGAGCTGGTACCGTTGTCGAAGGAGCCAACTTCAGCGTCTGGACCTTCATCTCAGACAACTACGTCGGCCTTCTCACCACCAACATTCTCATCTCCTACTTCATGGCCACCTACGTTTACGTGCTGTCTTTCACCGTCAAGCACCCGAAGGACCCTGATATGCGTGAGCTCGCCGCTGGAGGTCACAGCGGTAATATGCTCTACGACTGGTTCATCGGACGTGAGCTCAACCCGCGCGTCACGCTTCCCATCTTTGGCGAAGTAGATATCAAATCCTGGTGTGAGCTTCGTCCCGGTATGCTTGGCTGGATTATCCTCGATCTCGCCTTCATCATGCAGCAATACCGCAACTTCGGCAAAGTCACAGACTCCATTCTACTCATTACGTTCGCTCAGGCTGTGTACACGTTCGATGCGCTGTACATGGAACCCGCCATCCTGACCACCATCGATCTCATCCAAGACGGCTTCGGTATGATGCTTTCTTTCGGTGATCTCGTCTGGGTCCCCTTCATCTACAGCATCCAAACCCGCTACCTAGCCACTCATCCTGTCGAACTCGGTGTGAACGGGCTTGTCCCGATCTTCGCGATCCAGGCTTTTGGCTACTACATCTTCCGCGCCGTCAACAACGAGAAAAACCGCTTCCGCACAGATCCCAACGACCCCCGTATCAAGCACCTCAAGTTTATCGAAACAGAGTCCGGCTCCAAACTACTCGTCTCCGGCTGGTGGGGCACGGCGCGCCACATCAACTATCTCGGCGATTGGTTCATGTCATGGTCGTACGTACTCCCTACCGCCATGTCCGGCTACGTCATCCGCAACGCGGCCAAGCACCCGCTCGACGCTTCTTCGTCCAATGCCGTCTTCTTCCAGAACACTTACCAGCAGTACGTTGTTCCGGGCGAGGCGAAGGGCTGGGGCATGATCTTCACATACTTCTTCATGGTGTACTTTGCGATCTTGCTTGTGCACCGCGAGAGGCGTGATGAGGACAAGTGCAGGAAGAAGTATGGTAAGGATTGGGATCGGTATGTTGAGATGGTGCCGTATCGGATTATTCCGTACGTATACTAGATTCAAAGAGACTGCTGCGGCGGTAGAAAGAGGTGCAACGCTATCGGACTGGTCGGGCTGGGTCTGATTGAAGACGTGCATCCAAACAAGATTTTGGAGGTGCAAGAGAAGACGTAATGCTATCGCGGAGCGATTGAAGACATACGTCCAAAGCAAGTGGCGGGAAGACGCAATGCTATCGCGGGGCGATCGAAGACATGCGTCTTGAACATTTCAGTTTCCTTCTGGATGCAGGATGGCGGATACGGGTGCGATGCTACCGCTGTGACAATGGCTGGTTGAAGACATGCATCTCTTTTGAAGGGGGTTACGATGCGATGCTACCATCGTGAAAACGACTGGTTGAAGACATGCATCTTTGTTGGAGAAAAAGACATGGATGTGACGCTATCGTCGAGCAGACGGTTGAAGACGTACATCTTACGATAATCTTTAATATGTTGAGTCGATAATCTTTCGATAATCTCTAATATGTTGGATCGAGTATATTGTGCGTGTTGTTGCGATTTGATCATTGCTTTCGCTTCTGTAATAAAGCAAGCTCCAGCAATATTGCAGCACATAGATGACGCTATGCTGATGCTGTCCGCGGTATATCTCGCAGGGACGCATCTTCAGGATGCGCAAAACTGACTAAAAAAGTGATAGGCATGCGAATAGTCATTGAGCGAATACCCACATCACCGCGCAACATCGATCCAACCCCAACATCCCCCTCCGCAAACATCAACGCGTAAGAATGCAAAAAGAAGGTATTATGTTCCGATACCGGGATTCGAACCTGAGAATAGTTAGTAGGTAGCTTGCATGCATGTCTTACGTTAGATGTACTAACCCGGGTCGCCTGGGATTTTTCAGTATGCTGAAAACCAGATATCCTAACCACTGGACTATATCGGATGCGGTAGAGTTGATTTGTGAGACTTTGTCTAGCTGTATATATCATATACTGTGTACAATTACAAGCGAGAAAAAAAGTCAAATATCCGTGAGGACATGGTCACATGCTCGCGAAGAGAGGGGAGCGGTGAGGTGGTTCGGGTTTGAACATGAGGACGGGAACTTGCATCGTTTGATATCACGGAATCAAGGGGCCAGTCGCATTTCCCATCGTAGGAGGAAGGTTCCGGATCAAGCTCAAATGGCGGCGACGTGCATGGGCTGTGTAACCGCCGCTGCGGATGGCTGCTGAAGATATGATGCGTGTTCAAGACTGCACGGAGGGCATGCATATATTCTCACAGAAGCTACGTAACTACCACATAGTCCTTTTACAGCCGCACAGTCATAAGTTGCGGTGAGATATGAGGCACTGTTCTCGTCACTCTCAGATGGATCAGGGGCTAGTATCACGAAGAGGAAATCCGGTCTGAACGTTTTCTAGAGAACATCAAGTTCAATTTATATTAAAACACTACAAATTTTCGTCTGTCATTTACGATACATTCTTTACTTCAACGAGTCAACGCTCACAATCCATCTATCCTCCTTTCCCCTTATATACATCCCTTGAAGGCTTCCAGACATCTCTACACCACCTCCTCTCTCGAACTCTCAAATAAACTCCTTAACTCAAGTATACACCTTTTCATATCCTCCCTCTCCTCCTCCAATACCCTCAACTCACCCCAATACCGCTCTTCCAACTCGACCTCCTCCTTCACTCTCTCATTCACCAGCTCCCCGTCCTCGTCCAAACCCAGCGAAGGAGAGGGTACTTGCGCGCCACCGCATCGAGTCGTTTGCGAAGCCGCTTCTGTAGTAGCCAGACGCTGCACATGTAGCTTTTCGAAAGCTTTTACGAGGTGCGTGAAGTGGTTGTGCATCTCTTCGTAGGCCATTGGGGGCGGGTGCTGTGATGGGCGGCGGATGAGCAGCCACAAACAGATAACGGCAGCCAGAGAACCCATGAGTAGTATGGCGATGAGAACCCGGCTGGATGCATCAAGTTCGAGAGGGTTAATAGCCCCAGTGCCGGTGGGAAAGATTGTCTTTGGTATGGGCGTTGGAAGGGAGCGGCGCTGGATATGAGGTTGTTGCCGTGGTGAGGTAGTGAGACGCGCGTGAGCGGCGAGATGCCAGACACGCCACGGGTAGCGAATTGCTGGCATGGTCGGTGTGAGATGGGTGAGTTTGCAATTATTTGAGCTGCCTTATGGTCCAAAGGGGAGTGGGGGTGGCGATAGAGATGGAACTTGGAAATGGAAAGAGCAATTGGGAGTCTTCTTATCTGCGGATATATAGTTTTCGGAATCGAAATTTCCAATTATAGTTGTATGCATACCGTGGTTGGGAATTGGTGGGAAACTTGGTAGCAACGTAGTTGGGAATTGGCGGGGAACTTGGTAGCAACGTAGTTGGGTCTGGATTAAGCGAACTTTCATACCATAGTTGCTCAGGAACATCTTCAGATTGTAATGAAATCCCAGCCGAGCTCTTTGTGGGCCTTGTGTGTAGGCTTATCGTAGCTTGCTTAGGACTTGCAGCGATAGTGTTAGAGACTAAAGATCATGATCAGAGTTTACATAGGGAGAAATGATACTTGATTTAGACATAACTGGCATGGGCGAATACGTTAAGGGTAGAGTGACTGCTTCGAAATTGGCACTGTTTGCAGAAGTATACGGGTTTATCAGGCTTACATAAGGGGTACTCTTGATCGTGGACTTTTACATCCACGACACATACCTAACCGAGAAACAAAAGGAGGGGCTGTCTAGAGAGACACAGTTCGCAATTTTGGTTCCAATGCGGCTCTGACCCTGCGCAAGAGCTTTATGAGTATATATTCCCCCTGAGTGTCCTAGAATCAACAAGCTCGCCTTACATCTGCGATCCAAGCGTACCGTTTATCACTTGACAGGTCTCGCAGAGACGCATTCGCATTACTCAGACTACTCCACCTCCAATTGTCTCGTGACTCGTCTCAACAGACGGTTGCTCAAACAAGTGCGAGACAGCTTGCGCAGCCTTCATTGTCCTCATCGCTGCACAAGTTCCAATCCAGAGCTCTTCCCATTTCTCCAATCCAACGCAACGCCAATTGACCCTCAAATGCTACCAGTTCCCCGTTTTTGTAATGTTCCCTGACCATGTCACGACCTACTGTCATCACTGATGGCCAGTGTTCACGGCATATCAACCACCGCTTGCCCGCGACTCTGCCATCGACCACAGTGAGCTGCGTATTCATAATTGCAACTTGGATTCGGACTTCGATGTCATCTTCGTAAATCGCATGAATAGTAATGGCCTCGTAAAGTTTAGTCCAGATGCTTTTGACCACGTTCTTCGCTTGCTCGTAGTGATAAATGCCACTGAGGCGTGGCTCGTCGTGAGTAGTAGCGTAGTCCGGGATGAAGAACGGTTGTCGAATAGGATTTGATATCGGTTGTGTGTCGGTCTCTTGGTACCCTTGATCGCTTGCTCCATCCACATCATTCATCTCTTGATCTTCATCGCTATTTCCAACTACGGTCGACGAAGGCCGACGTTCCTCCATCGACCAAGCTTCATCATGATTCTCTTCCAGCGCAGATGTCATCAACGCGTCACGAAGTGGAATCTCGTCTTCGCCATCTTCGCTTGTGTCCGTCGATTCTGATGGGTCGCCCATTGCAAGCAGCATACCCGCCCCGTTGCCCTCATATCCGAGCTCCGAATCATATTCTTCGTCATTCTCCTCATCATAATCGCTCTCCTCGTCGCTCTCGTCCCCCTCGCCCTCACGCCGAAACAACACCTTCCGACAATACGGACACTTGTTCGCCCCTGGCTGCTCGCTCTCCATCCATATCTTCAAGCACGAGGAGCCAAAAACATGGTGGCAGCTACCCTCGCCGGTGAGACGCGCGGGTGCGTGGTCTGTATCGTCGAAGGGGTCATGGCAAATGGTGCACTCGCGGAGGATGTCGATTTGGTTCGCGAGGTAGACAGTCTTGGTGGGCAGGGTAGGGGGTCGCGGCATTGTTGTTGTCGGCGCAGTTGGGGTTGACTGGGTGGAGTGGTGGCGAGGCGGGGTGCGGTGGGTGCGGGAAGTAGAAAAGGGAAGGGGTTGTCTTGCAGAGGTGGGTCCGGTGAAGAGGTGAGCTCTCGCGCACCTTCACCCCGAGATCTGGGCTTTCACTGCGTTTGGCTGCACGAGTGGATTGCGCAATCGAGATTGCGGCATGTTGCTGCCGCCTGATAGTTTATTCACTCCAATGCAGGGTACAGAAAGCGTCGTAAAACCAGGATATTAAGAAAATCCGGTGTGTAATACTACGTGCTGAGACCTTATGCAGACTACGAAGTACAACAATGTCTTCGCACGCGCCCGTGCCAGCCACTCGACTAGAGCATACCCTCTTCTAAGCTTCTTAACACCGTTGAAAAACTCCCGAAACAGACCTAGCCACACCTAGTCGACCATATCCATGTCCTCCTCATCATCCGAGTCTATCTCGACCTTCCAGCCAAGCACCACCTCCAATCTGGGCAGCCATATCGTCCTGAAGCTCTCCGCGGTCAACTCCTTGAACTCGTCCGCCTGGTAGTGTGCCCGTATCATCTCCTTGGCCGCCTCCTGCATGCCTGGCCAATGCTCATACCTCACGCACAGAAGGTCGTCGAGGCCGAAGTCACTCGTGACGTCGGCCAAAGCCTCGTGGATACACTCCTCGATGTCGGTATCTGTTATAAGGTCGTTGTTTCCGTGGTAGAAGTGCCACAAGCCGAACCAAAGGTGCTTCACGAAGAAGAGATGTTCGTAGCGGGAGGTAAGGTTCTCAAGCCAGCGGGGATTGAAGGCTCTCGCGGACGGCGCATCGGTGAACTTGGGGACCCGGTGCTTGCGAAAGAGGACCGCCCGGCAGCAAGGACAGGTGTTTGCGTTTCCCGCATCAGACTCCAGCCAGCGACGAAGACAAGTCGAGCCGAAAACATGCTGGCATTTGTCGTCCGGGCTGCGGATTCGGGCGGGGGTGTGTTTGGCATCGAATGGCTCATGACAGATAGCGCAGGCTGTGATGACTTCGAGACTCTTCTGCAAGAATTCGTCTCTGGATGGAAGATTTGCGGCCATGGTGGGGGACGGTGCGGGCGACGTCGTAATCCTGAGGTAACGCGGACTCCAATTCGTGACAATACGTGCTGGGACTCTTTGGATGAGCTTTGCAGCAGGCGACCCGGTGCCCCCGTCTCAGGCGCAGCGGTGTTGGAGGATGGATATTGGAGTCTGGGTGATGACTTGACGCGACAGCGTTCGTTCATGGAAGTGACGCGGACGCGACGCGTGAATGGGTGAGTGAAGTTGAGGAAGGGACGAAGTAGGGGTGGCTTCATCGCTGCACAAACACCAACGCACGCCAGACACTCTTCTCCAGTGACTCTAAAGACACTGTGCAGCGGGCGCCCATCTTTCATCAAACTCCGTGTATCCCGCGTCCAGCAGCTCCCATCCAAGTGCACGGCCAATCTCATTCCTCCACTTCCTCAAATTGTCTTCCTGATCATGCAGCGGCCGCGTCTCTCCTAGCGCAAATAACTCTTCCACCATCTTCTTCACCACACGCATGAGATCAGGTAGATTGCGCGAAAGTAGCATTCTGTCAAAGACAGCGAATGTCCGCGGGCAGCGGGGATGGAATATCAAGCGAGCCTGGGATCGGACAACTCGGTCGATGATCTCCTCTATTTTGGGGTCCAGAATATCGTCATTGTCGCAGAGCTGGAAAAGGGCGGCCCAGAGATCTTTGACAAAGTTGTCGGCTTCTGTGAGGGTGTAGACCTCTTCCATGCTTCGGTCGTAACGCCCTTTGACGGTGTCGCCGATGAAGTGAGGCTTGAACCAGGTGGGTCTTGCGTCTTCGCCATCAGAATCGTCATTCGGCTTGTCGTCGCTCGCTTCGAGTACGCAGTTGCACTGTCCGTACGGATCGTGTTGGCAGTGTGGACAGACAGCCCACCATGGCCACTGGGTGACTTTGCTGTTGCCTTGTAGGAATGCCTTGCCGCAGAAGCAACACGGCATGGAGGTCATGTATTGGAAGACTTCCATGATCTTGGAGTTGGATCCAATGTTGGTTACGGAAAAGTATAGGGGCTGGTGCGGGATTTTCAATCGAAACACGCACTTCACGACATGTGCGGGCGTGACTGTGGGCTTTTCCGGTGCGCATTGCGCCTTTATATGCGCCGACTTCCGCTAAATCTTCCTGTTGAAGCTTGGTGCAGCCCTACGATTCGACGATCACAGCGTCGCGGCGCTCGGTGTGGATATGTATTCAACAGACGGGCGACTCTCCATGGGCCCATAGCCATTGCGTGCGTCACAAACCGTCACCGATCGTAGAATGCCAGCATACCAGCTCATAGGCAGGACCGCGATGCGACATCGTGAAGAGCAGCTGAGGCGGTGCGGAACAACGGATCAGATTGCGATCTTGACAAGGTCAGTCGTTGCGAGCATTCTCACCCTCCATCACGAAAGTATTCCTATCGATTTCGAGATTCTGTGGTTGGACAAGATCGGAATCCGGATGGTCGTCGGACCTCCAAAGCACGTGGGTTGAGTTACTCTGTTGCTCCACTTCCCCACTTCCTCAACGTTCTTGTTCCACCTTTTTCATCCAATGGAGTCCTCACCAAATGACATGCAAACTATCTCGTTGCGCTGAGGCGAGCACATCAGGAGATTTCCTCATTCCTACATCGACAGTTCTCGGATTGTTTTCCAGTACTCTTATGATTGCAAATTACTTGATCAGCTCATATGCTAAATGTTCACGAGCGTTGGAGTGAAAGATGCCAGTTAAGAGAGAAAGCAGCAGCATGATTATGCTGCGATTTCCTTCATGCACAGGCTCTTTAAGTAATGTTACGCTCTACCTACAAAATTGCGCTTTGACTAGTCTTAGGCATATCTTTACCACAAGCTGCTTGCGGGCTTACTGCAGTCTGTTATACTGTTTCTTTTGAGAAGCGAAAACACCACACAAGATGAGCACAATAAACGCAGCAATAGCCTCAAGTCGAAAGCTAGAGTTTGACTTTGTAGCTACACAGATTCAGATGAAACCACACAACGCCGTCTCAACATGGCGACCTTCCAATATGGACGCCAGCAGCAATCACCGTCCTTCCGAGTTCCACACGAAATACAGGATTTAATTCACGAGCATCACGTCTTTGAAGAGAATGAGTGCCTGTACGACTTGGAGGCAGGCAAGATGCGACGCCGCACATCGGCACTCACATCGTCCGCAGCGTCATTGGAAATGGATCCCAGGTATTTGAACCTGATGATATGCTAGCAAAAGTCTCTGCACATAGAAGATAATCCGTACCCAACAGGGCACATGAGCCTCCTCAAAACCCCTACGCACGAGCAAGCCCCAAATTCAAGCCCGATCCAAGTCTAGCACGTAATCACTACAATCCCGCCTCCCTCTTCTCCATCCCGGCCAAATATGTCTGCCTCAGCCTAGCCCTCTCCTTCTCATCTAACGCCAGCCCCTCCGCCCTCCTCTGCTCCTCTCCGCTCCTACCCAAGATACGTTTTCCTCCCGCACGCGACAGCGTATTATCGCTATTGAATAGTCCATCCCTCTGTGGCAAACCCTTGTTCGCAGCGAACGGGTTGTTCGAGGCGAACTTCTCTGCGTTGGCACTGGTGTTGGTGTATGGGGTCTGGTAGCCTGGTGTGGATAGGCGACCGGTGCGGTGATCCTTGGTGATCTGCGGAGTGAGAATCCCCGTTGGTTTGGAGAAGACGGGTGTGTTCGAGACCGCGGATGTGAACATTGCGCGGTTGTTAGTCTGGAAAGAGAATGCATCATCGGCCTCATCCTCGTCACCCTGATCGCGGCGTCCGACCATGTTCTCCTCCCCGTGCACACTCGCCAACGGAACCACCACCGTCGCCGTCTTCCTCCCCCGTCCCCTCACCCACCCCCAAAACTCCCTAATGTCATCCCAAAGCCCCAGGCTAAAGGCCAGCGCAAAAGAAAAGATCATAAAACCTAGACAAACAGTAACGAATTGCCCGGTCGGATGGAGAAGCCAGTGCTCAGCAGGCGTGTCGATGATGAGGGACAGAAAGCAGGACGAGGTGGTGTTGTACAGCTCTTCGGCTGTGTGAGTGGCATCGCGGATGCGTATGGAGGTTGTGTTGGAGAGGCGGGAAAGGATGGTGATGAGGGTTGTTGATGTGTTGTTGGCGAGGGTCGTAGTGATGTTGTAGAGGTGGGAAATGGCATTGACAAGCGATGTTGCTGTGTCTTTGGTGCTGATGATGGAGGCCATGGTGATTTGTTCTGCGACTTTGACTGGCTAGGTGTTGAGGTGCTGGGTTGCGCTGTCGGTGCAGGTTGAGTATGATGAAGCGGAACGGGTAGAACGGAGAGAATCGGTGGACGAAGCTATATATCAGTGGTATCGTTCTGGGTCCGCGCGCGCTCTTCGGTGAAACCTGGTCTAAGTACGTCGACCGAGCCACATCCGTACCCGCTAGTGCTCCGTGGTGAAAGCAAACGACGGCCAGCATAAGCGTGATACTAGGGTTACTGACCAGCGGGCACGCACAGATGTATCTCACCTTCGCCTCTACCCCCATCCAGCACTCCAATTAGTGAAAAGCCGCTACAACAATCACACTCTCCAACTTCTCTCCATACTCGAACTTATCAAACACCTCATGTCGCCAGAGTTCCATAGCGAAACTACTAAGAAAAATAACAGGTTTATACCAGACGACGGCCAGTAGAAAGTAGCAAGCAAGGAATTCTCCGTAAAGCAGTATGACCGTGGACATGTAGACTAGAATATAGGATAGCGTGGTAGATACGACTGAGGATATGGTGGCGGGAAGCGGATAGCCGTTGCGGAGGACATGGTGGTGGCAGCTGGGTTGATGGTGGTAGCTGTTTTGATGATGGTGGTGGACGGTGTGTAGGAAGAGGGGATTGTGAGTCGAGCGGAAGTGGTATTGACATCGAAAAGGGAATGAATTCCTGCATATCGGTCTTTTGTGGACGAAGCGTTACCAGGACCCTACTCGTCTCTTCCACGGTACCATATCAGCCTTCCGGCAGTGGCAGTTCAGTCCCATATCGTACATCCTAGTTCTATAAACACTCTCGACTTTGCAAATAGCCTCCATCACCCAAATTCTCCATATTCAGCCTCATCAAAACAGCAGTGTCTCACGACGAAGCTTCCCGTCCAGCCAATTCCAAGGGCGGCCCAACTCGACTCGATGCCCAAATTTGCTTAGGTGGATCATTATCCGCTTCATGGACCATTTGCTGCGTCCCAAGCTCTTGCACCCCAAGCTGTTGTTTGTAAGACGAGGAATCAGTCACGTGTTCCAGGTTCTCTTGCCCAACGTGTGGTGCAATGGCCGAATTCAGGCGTATCCGGCGACGCAAGAACCAGAAAAGGAAGAGCAGCAGAGCGATCGCAACTATGCCACCGACCACTCCCCCGGTGATCGCCCCGACAGGCGTCGATGAGCCATCGCTTGATGAAGAATCTGGTGTGTTCGATGGGCCACCGCTTGACGAAGGACTTGGTGTGCTCGATGGCACAGCGGATCCTGTAGACGAAGCCGTAGAGGAAGCTAGACCCAACATCAGCAACACACGTATGATACATACTCCACTCTCAAATATAGAAGAACTAACGCACCCTCCTCACCGCTCGCTATCAATGGCAGCACCTCCTCACCCCCTTGTAGCGATACCCCGGGCTCGCGCAGCCATCCGACCCGCCGCTATTGAACCCCGCCAGCCCATGCTCGCAGCAGAAATAACCGCGGTTGTCGAACAGATCCCACGAAGCGTTTGAGCAGAGCGGTTTGCTGTCTGCGAGAAGGGCCGCGGTGCAGTTCTGGCCGGACGGACAGCAGGCGATGTTGTATTGGGAGGGGCATTCGTAGCCGATGGGGCAGCAGCCGTGGAACGAGGCGAGCTTCTTGCCGCAGTCTGTTTCGTAGCCTGCGAGGCAGGAGTTGTTGCCTAGATGGGGAGGTCGGATGAGTAGTGGTCATGGGAGCGGGGAGCGTTTTAGTACGCACGGCGGATTGCGAAACCTGGGGTGGTTGACGACATGGTGGGGTTTGAGGGGAGGAAGAGGGTGGTGCGCGAGTACGTGGTCTAGACTAATTGGGATGGGACTAAATAGGGTCAGTCTGGAAGATGAGGGAGAGAAGAGAAAGTCTGGCGGTGATAGAGGAACAGGTTGGAAAACGTAAGCATGCTTCGAGCTGAAGAAGTGAAGGGGGCCTGAAGAACTGAACGAGGCCCCAAGATTTGAAGGAGGCCTGAAGTTTACCGCATCAGGCATAATAGATGCGCACGCTGATCGCCAATAGGAACACAAAATAGCGTTGGGGTCGCACAACACTCCGGGCTGAGGTGATCGGCATGATCAGATCAAAGTACCAGAACTCCTAAGACAAACCAACCCTAGTTGTAATGCTGGTGAACAGGCCAAGAATCAGATAAGTCACCAATATTGTGCAACGAATTGACAGAGGTGCGGGAGGTGAGATTAAGGTTTTGCCATAGGTGGGTACGTAGCAGCGTCGGCCCCTGTCTAGTGTGCTAGTGGAGCGCATGGCATCGCTTGACACCGGCGCTGATCCTGGCTCGCATATGACTTTGTGTGCGTCCAGTCTACGTACGATGATGTTGTTTCAAGACTAGGCTTGATGTGCATATGACACTGTTACTGCCAACCCATTCTGCTGTGTTTTTGCCTGATTGTCTTCACTCGACTCTTCGTGTATCCCTGCCCATCATTACCGAGTAGGTGGGCGTAGATGCCCCCATCTTGCGGTAGTTGACAAGGCTGTACAATTTAGAAGTTCGGATCGATAGCTTGATGTAGTGCACTACAATTGGTACAGGCTGCCAACATATCATGGCTCGTCGCTGGCGAACGGTGCGTGGTGGCGCGGGTATCCGGCGACCGAGCATCGCTCTAGGCCTGCGCTGCCATCATCTGGCGTTTTCTTTCAGCACCAGCCACGGCGAGTTTGTCAGCGCCCTCGTTGCCAACATTCTTGTCATGTCCCTTGACCCACACGAACTCGGTATATGAGCCAGCCAATTCGCGGGTCTCGATATATTGGCGAATTGGCTTGATGAGGTCCTTGTTCTCCACGTCTTTACCGGCTGCGTTCTTCCACTCGTTGGACGTCCATTTCTTGTACCATTGGGTGACACACTGTATAGAGTAGTGTGAGTCGCTGTAGATGACGACGTTTCGGTCGATGGGCGCGATTTCGAGGGCCCGAGAAATGGCGGCAAGTTCGGCGCGCTGATTGGTCTGTCTTTCGCCCGGCAGAGGGTTCGATTCGTTCAGTGGGTTGTTGGGACCAAACCAGATGCCCACACCAGCCGCTGCGCCCCGCTGGCCGTTCCCTTTGGCAGCACCGTCAGTCCAGATTGCGAGGGGGCCCGCAAAATCACCAGTGGCCTGCGGCTTGTGTGCGTACAGCTCTTCCGTGTCCTTGTATCCTATGGTCCCATCGGCTCTTAGCTTGATGGTTCTATCAAAGCCGTCCTCGGCATCCGGGTGAAGAGGGCCCGTACCTGGTTCGTAGTCACCGTTGGTCTCGAGGACGACAGCCGCGCCATCGTTCCGCTTCTGCTTCTTGCGACTCTTGTCCAAGGTCTCGGCGTGTGGTTCGAGGTGGCCTTTGAGGCTGATGGGAGTGCTGGCGTCTGAACGTGTTGGTCTCCTGGCCGCGTCGACAAAGCTCTGCGCATCCTCCCGCGACGCGAAGCTTTTGTGCTTGCCACCTTTAAAGCCTGTGACCTGTTCTAGGACCGCGGTGTAGTCGGTGTAGACGCCCGGTACGTGGCCAGCCTGCACGCCGTAGAATTTGGGCTTGCCAGGCTTGGGAGTGGGCGCGGGCCCGTTGGCCATGAAACTCTCCGCCTCGGCCAGCGTGTTGAACTTCTTGAAGACGGCGTTCTTGAAGGCGACTGTCGCCTCCTTTGCATCGGCCCAGCTATAGTATACGCCGGGCTGGTGGCCGACCTTGACGGCATAGAAGGCGGGCCCACTACGCTTGCGCTTGAGGTTGGACGAGGCCGATGATGTGGATCTTGCGTCGGCCATGGCTGCAGCAGTCGCCTGGGCCCAAGGGTTGGAGCGGTTGGACGGTCGTCGTCGCGTCGGTCGCGCGGTGGTGGGTCTGAGGAATTGTGCTTGGAGGACAAGGCGGCGAAGGGCAGAGCGCGTGGGAGCCGTTCTCATAGGCTGCGGCCGGCGGCGGGGCAACGAGGCATTGGGGGGTTCCTGCGGAGACGACGGGTGGAGGGTGGGTGGTGAGTGGTGAGTGTCGGGGTTTCGCGTGGGTGCCAGGACGCGTGGGGTGGGGGCGACGCAGCGCGGACCGCTGGACCGCAAGCCGAGGGAAGTTTACACGGCCTGGCCGCATGCATACATACTTACATACTTACATACTGTACCCGCACCATAGACAATCCATTCATCATGTTCGAGGGCCGCCATGCCGCCGACAGATACCATCTGCGCCTGCACCGTGCGCGCTCCATCGTGCTGTCCGGTCCCGAGCTGGTCGAGATACGGGCGGCGCAGCGCACCTTCGAGGGCGCCTACGTTCGCACCGCCATCGGCCAGTTCTCGTTTGCGCTGATTGTACTCAAGATCTTCACGGCCGAGTTCTACTCGATTGGCGCACTGTTCGCCGTGTACGGCGCGGGCATTCTGTTCACGAGCATCCTGCGCCGGCAGCAAGGTGGGCGGGCTCCTTACGAAGGCCTCACGCGGGGCCTCTTCAGGCCTCTAGCTGACCACCACCACCACAGGAAACAAGCAGTTCTTCGCCGAGATCGGCGACGACGGGCTGCAGCGCAAGAGATTCCGCACGAGCGGCAACGTCGTGTCAGTCCTGACGGCCCTCAGCATCGCGGCCTACATCTGTCTGCTCGTCCTCACTCTGCGGCTCGAAACGTGACCGTCGTCTCGCGGCATAGATGCGTACCCCCACTACCTCGCTCACCCGCAACGACGTCACCGGCCAAGGTTCAACCACGCAACCCAACAGCCTTAGCATTCACCGCCGAGTGCACCACCACCACGCGCCATCACCTCTCGCCAGACCTGCTCCGCCAGGGCCGCCAGGGTGACCGCGCCGTCGTGAAAATTCCCCGGCGCTAGGCGACACCATCTTCGGCTAGTTTCTGGGCAAACGCCAGCCCTACTCGACAGCATCGCCATGCCAGTCATTACTACTGGCACCGCAAACCATTCTCAACACCCGCCTTCTGTATCCGCAACCTCCTCGCCACGCCGAACCAGCCAACTCTCCGCCTTCGCCAAAAACGTTCTCATGAACAACGTCACCTTTGTTGGCCCATCTGACGCCCAACTTTCCGCACCCCCGCGGCCTGTCTCCGCGCAGCCCGCCATTCCTTCCAACACCACAAATACAACTTCCACAAGGGAGCCTGTCTCGCATCAGGGAGACCTGAAGCCACCGCCATTGCCACTGCCACTGCCACGCCATGGGCCCGCCATCACCAAGGATGGCGTGGGCGCCGCCTTATCAGACACGCCCGCACCTTCACAACCGTCGAGTCCTCGCCTGTCCGTCTACAGTTGCCCACAGCCTTTACTTTGTGACGCTGCTGACCACCACAGACTCGCCATGAAGAACGTATCATCGACTGCCTCCACACCCCGTATACGACCGACCACGCTCGACATTCCGGGCTTGACAAAGTCAAAGGTCTCCCCCGATGGCAAGATTGCACAACGCGACGTCGGCTCTAAGCTCGTCATTGTCATGGTCGGCCTGCCCGCCCGCGGAAAGAGCTACATCACCAAGAAGATGACGCGCTACCTCAACTGGTCGCAGCACGATACCAGAATTTTTAACGTCGGCGAGAAGCGCCGAGTCGCCGCGAGTGGACACGGCATGCGACTTTCTTCGTCCAGCCTGGAAAAGCTACCCACTGGTATAGCCGACGCGCTCGAGAAGGGACACACGTTGCCTCAGATTGCTGCCAAAATACTGATCAATGGCCATTCCCAAGGATCATCTTTCTCGCCACTCCACTTGCCGAGCGCAGCTGCTGAGGAAGATGAAGTCGCCGTCGAAGACGCACCTCCGCGCGCCCAGGTGACATCCCCAGGCCCAGAAGCCCCGACTCCGCAATATGAAGAGGATCAGGAGGAGCCCATGGACCAGTCTGCGAGCTTCTTCGACCCCTCGAACAAGAAGGCCGCTCAGATTCGCGAGCAATGTGCTATGGAAACGCTTGATGACTTGCTTGACTGGGTCGTCAAAGGTAGCGGCTCTGTCGGAATCTTTGATGCCACCAATAGCACCCTAGCCCGCCGGAAGCAGATCATGTTGAGAATTCGCGAGCGAGCGGGCCCCGAGCTCAACGTGCTCTTTGTCGAGAGCATTTGCCAAGACCAGAATCTGCTCGAGTCCAATATGCGTCTCAAGCTGTCCGGTCCAGATTACGAGGGCAAGGATCCGCACGCCGCTCTCAAGGACTTCAAGCAGCGTGTGGCCATCTACGAGAAGAGTTATGTTCCGCTTGGCGAATACGAAGAAGACAACAACATGTCGTATGTCAAGATGATTGACGTCGGTCGGAAGATGGTATCGCATCAGGTCAAGGGATTTCTTGCCGGACAGGCCGTCTACTACCTCCTCAACTTCAATCTGGCTCCGCGTATGATCTTCATCACCCGCCACGGGGAGTCTACGGACAATGTTGCGGGCAGGATTGGGGGAGATTCGGAACTGAGCGAAAATGGCCGAAAGTATGCCGAAGCAATGACTCGATTCGTTGACAAGCAACGTAAAGCCTGGGACGTCCATCTTGCCGACAAGATCGCCAATACCCATTTCCCTCCGGTTCCTGGAGACCACACACCCCCGAACCCTTACTATGGCAGTCGCGAAATCGAGCCAAAGAGCTTCTGTGTGTGGTCGAGCATGCTGAAACGCGGCGTTCAAACCGCGCAGTACTTCAACGAAGAAGATTACGACCTCAAGCAGATGCGTATGCTGGACGAGCTTAATGCTGGCTTCATGGAAGGCCACACGTACGAGGAGATCAAGTCAAAGTATAGCGAAGAGTACGAGCGACGACGAGCCGACAAAATTGCCTACCGATATCCCGGTCCCGGAGGCGAAGGCTATCTGGATGTCATCAATCGAATCCGGCCCGTCATTTTTGAGCTTGAGCGCATGACAGACCACTGCTTGCTCGTTACCCATCGATCGATTGCCCGCGTTCTGCTTGCATACTTCCAGGGTTTGAAGCGCGAGGATGTCGCTGACCTGGACTGCCCGCTCGGCATGCTGTATCAGTTGGAACCGAAGCCGTACGGCGTCGAGTTTAAGGTATGGCGGTACAACTCTGATACCGATGACTTTGACCATTTGCCCGACTTCAAGCTCCGAAGGGCCACGACCCACTAACATTGGTCGACACTTTGTTGCTCGGTCTGTTGAGCTGACAGCGGAACTTCACCTATGCTTCAGTGTTGTTTGTATTAGTATCTCCTAATTGCTTCTGCTCGTCCCCTTTACTTCTTTTTGATGCTACACATGGTACTTTTTGTAATGTATGCTTTTTGTTTGCTTACTTTCTTGGTTCTCAACACTCACGACACGGACGTCGGTGTTCACTCCCCAGCATTTATCGGCGCTTGTTGGCACTGTAGAGCCGGAATTATGAGGACGAGGTCTTTCTGGCATTATCTTCAATGGATTAACAGCTTTCTATTGTGATGCTTCTTGGCGGGTTGGACTCTGGTTTCGGCGTTTGGTGGACGGTGGACGGTGGACAGTGGACGTGCAAATTAGAGGCGTGCTATCTTGCTGCCGTCAAGGTCTATGGCTTCATGTTGGGGTTCACTTAGTACACGAGCACGAGAATGAACGGTTGTTCATGGTAGATCTCCACTCCGTTCTCAATGCCATTCAGATGAATGGATGTGGGACAGCCATTTTACATGACGCCTATGGCAGTACTTGATCTCGTGGTGTTCCTTTCCCTAGTCTACGACATCCATTGGGCGTATCCTAAGATTAGTCAGCAACGATGTGTTTTCTCAGCATTGGAGGAGCATCATCATGTATCTTCACACGTCCTCCATCCAATGAATAGTTCCAGAGCGCCTGCTCAGATCCTAGGTAAAGTTGAATGTTATCGTACAGAGGCTGCGGAAGCAGCTGCAGTGTTGCGGTTGGCTCGCTGTTATCCCAAGGCTCACTGTTTCATAGTAAGCCACTCCGACCCATTCTCCGCCGTGATGTGAGTCAACGCAGCAAAATACACTATGTCTGCCATAGACCTAGCCATTCGAACGACTACCCTTTAAAAACATGTGATATGGCAACTTCTCCACCCTCAGACCAACGGCAGTCGCCGCTTGTCCGACTCCACGCGAAATCCGAGATGACATGTACAAGCATTACATTGTTGAAGAGCTTGATACCTGTATGAATTTGCAGCTGGAACAATGCAAATCCGCACATCCTCGTTCTTAGAAATGGACTCATCGACAAGGCCTGCACACGTGGACTTGATGTACACATGCAAGCAAGGCGCAGCCCAGATATGCGGCATTGCTTTCCAGCACAACACGCTCACCTTTACTACAGGTCACTTAGAGTGAGACCAAGGGGAGTTCCAGGGCCTAAAGTCGAAGGCTGGCCGTTTCCATTGCCTTCTGCTCTACGTACAACTGACCAAGATGGGAATGATTACGCGTGCTCTCGAGTGTAACAGTACAGACCTGCGGTATATCAAAGCAAGCTGCGTGTGTGCAAGAGACTGTGATGGAATGGTGTGATCGGCGTAGGGTTTGTCCACCGGCCCTCTGGTCGGCCACTGTTGACGACGAATATCTCTCCTATTCAGGTCGATACCCGAGGGCGCGCGACCTTCCTCCGAGGTTTGCAACCACTTGAGAAGAGTTGATACAGTGGTCGTCTACGATTCGATTCGATGGAGATCCTGACGAGCTGTGGGATATAGAGACACTGCGTGGTGAGGCGGAAGGATGGACTTTGGACGATTGGAGAGACCAGTGGAAGGCACGTGCTCTGTATGAAGGGGTAGCTATGACGGCTTAGAGCAAGGGAGTTGGTGGGGCATATAACTTCGACTGCATCAGTCATTGGGCTTGAGTTGCAAGCACTGTAGCAACGAGAATGTCTCTGTATCTTTTCACTCTGGTTGATACTTGAGGTACTCACCTACATCATTTCCAGTGTCAGTTATGCTCTAGCCTATAATTGTATCCCAAAGCTCTGTGCCGTACAAGCATGAGCACAATCGAAATATGTCTCTGTGCAATACTTGCACCACCTCTCGACACCCATATCTCTAGTGCGACTTGATCTAATAGCGGTGCTTTGCCTGCCCAAGAATAAGCGTTGCTACTGAATAAACTACTAGAGTTCTTACTGCGTCCGAAGACCAACTTCTGGCATAAGTACATCAGTATGTAGTAGCAGTTCCTGCGTAAATATTCTCGGCGTGCACATTGAATACATCGAACAGCATTCTAGGCACGTCCACCATAGAATCTTCATACCTGAGTCTCACACATGGAGGAGCAAATTCTGGGAATGCCCAACAGGCAGAGTGACTTCCAAAAAGCGGAATCAGCGACACTATGATCCCGTACATCACCTCGATGGTTTGAGTTCCAGTTAATATTTGCCGTCGGAACGTGAGAAGAGAGAAATCCCGTAAATGTCCTGGGCGCAAGAAGATGACAGGAGGTGGCCACAATAGGGGGGGTAAGTTTGATAGAGGACGTTCATTGTGGGGTTGTCATTGCGGAAATAAGAGGGATCGTAGCGTTCTAGAGGAGTACACAACATCGTGAAACCATCCTATGATAAACCTAGTGGTGAACGTCCGCACACGAGCCTGGAGGACCGCATCGTCAAGCGCGGATTGAAGAATGTCGATGATTGTTCCCTAAATTGAAGGTCTGGCACGTGACATGACATCACTTCCCAAAGCAGCAATCACCTTCAAGAAAGAGGCCACATGCAACGCAACACCACAAGGCACCAGTAAACTCGCCCAGAGACATAACACCTCCACAACCCGCACCATAACAACCACCCACCCAGCATCACACGCTCTACCTCACCACGTCACAGTAAACCTACCCTCAACCAGCGATATACACGACCTCAAAATCGCAGCCATGCCACCGATCCCCCTCCACAAAAACGACCCCATCTCCTCCACAGCCGCAAAACCCGACGGCATAACCCCCCAAACCGCTGACCTAAACCCCAACCAATCGACCCGCACGACGCCCTTCCCAGCGCCCGCAACAACAACCGCATCCTCCTCCACGTCCCACCCGCCCGCACCCCAACCCGGCGCCCGCCCACTCGCCCCAACCGCCACCGCAAACCAAGCTCGATCATCCTCACCACCCCCACCACAGCCCGGCGCAACCCCGCAAGCAGGGAACTACACAGCAACCCACCAAACCACCGAAACGCGCCTCGCCGGCCCCCCACCACAATATACCATCCCACCACCCACCGACACGCAGCTGTCCGGTCGCTCAACTACGACTTCGACACAAGCTAGTAAGCCGGGGCCTACGACGCTGAACATGGGTCCTGCGCCGCCCGGTCCGTCGCCGTACCAGCAGGAGCATACGGGGGGAGGATTGCAATCTGTTCCGAGGAGTAGCTTAGACGGTCCGCCAGGGTATACCCAGGCGCTTGATAATACGCCCTATGGCCAGGGCATCGGCGCAGGTGGAGGAGGCGGCGGTACAGATGATGGAAGTGTGGGAGGAGCAGCGTGGAACATTTTGTCAAAGGCCGGTGAGGCGCTGAAGAAAGGGGAGGAGGCGGCTTGGAAGGCTGTGCGGAGTAATAAGTGAGTGCGGATAGTAGTTGGCAAATCGCGATAAATCGCGGTAGCAGCACGCTCAGGTAGATCTATATGTAGCATCATCACAAAGCAGCAACGAATCGTAATAAAACCCACAAAACTTCTATAAACCACTATTTTCCCCAATTCTCCAAGCGACAGGAATACAGCAAGGAAAGGGAAAACAGACTTGCAAGCCGAACGTGACATGTAATACAGGGTGCTGGGAGAGGGAAAAACAGTCGTCGGCAAAGTAAAGTACAAGGTGTGTTACCACCGCCATCGTGCTTTTCGTTACCCAGAGCAATCTTCAGTCCATATGCAGATATCATATCGCTCCATGCGGTCCACCTCAACCTCTACGCAGCGACCATGTCCTTCTTCCACATCGTCCATTAGGGTATCGGAGAATGTAGACGGGGCGCTTAACCAGATCCACCGGCGAACTTCTTGCCGAAGACGATCAGCTGAGCGCGGTCGTAGATGGAAAGCACACCAGCACCGGCCACACCACGGAGAATGTTGGCACCGGCACCCTTGAAGAGAGATCGGACACCCTCAGCGGCGACGATCTGGCGGGCGGCATCCATGGAAGACTTGTACTTGACGGCCTAGGGAGCGATTAGCATGTGACATGTAGAGGGCAAAGACTTGTTTTGACTTACCTCACCAGAAGTCATCATCATGCGACGGCGGACGGTGTCGAGCGGGTAAGAAGCGATACCAGCACCAGTGGTGACGGTCCATCCGAGCAAGAAAGAGGCCAAGAAGTTACCCTCGAGGTTACCAGTGAGAACGACGGGCTTGAGCGAATCGTACATTCCGAAGTAGAGACCACGGTAGACGACAATACCAAGAACAGAGGGACCGAAACCGCGGTAGAGACCAGCAATACCATCGGAGGCAAGGGTCTTCTTGTAGACATCTACGAGACCGTTGAATTGACGGTCACCACCCTTCTTAGCGTTCTTCGCATCGTTGGCAAGACGAGTACGGGCGTAATCGAGGGAGTAGACGAAGAGCAGCGACGTGGCACCGGCAGCCTGACATTGTTAGCCGAACCCATGAAATTGTATGTTCATTATACGTACGCCACCGGAGGCCAAGTTACCGGCCATCCACTTGGCGTAACCGTCACGCTCCTTCTTGAAGGCGAACATGGACTTGTAGGTGTCGCGGAAAGCGAAGTTGAGCGCCTGGGTGGGGAAGTAACGGATGACGTTGGCGGTGTTACCACGCCACAGGGAGAGGACACCCTCCTGTTGCGAGGTTCGCTTGAAGCACTCGACGATACCGTCGTACTTGCGGTCGAGACGGCCGGACTTCAGCATCTCATCCTGTGTGAAGAAAGCGGTTAGCGGCGACGTCGCAATCATCAGTGGGTCTCATGTGTCGACGTACCTGGTTCTGGATGAGGAGCTTGACACGCTCGATGGGGGCGGCGGCGGTCTTCGAGACGGCGGCGGAGACACCACCCACTGTAGATAAGGAGTTAGTAGGCGCATCGACAAAGATTTCTGCGACGAACGCGTCGCCATCACCACGGCGGCCCAATTGAGTCCACTGCTGATGGCGACGATCCTAGGGAACTTGACGTACTCAAGAAATCGACCACGAAGCCCTAGACATAATGTTAGCCTGTGTCGCCATAATTGCCGCAAGCTGCAGAGCTGAACTGCCAGCGAACGTGTCCGTCGCCAAAGGCAACAATGCCATCTCAGGGTATCGTCGCGCCGCTCGAGAGGGCTCGCTCGGTGCCATTGAGATGGATTGCCGTCCTTTGGTGGCCGAATGGACGTCGCATCTGGACAGATGGCTGCTGACGCTGCGGAGAGGAATCGGGAGAGCTTACGGGCATGCCGAAGGCGGACTTATCCTGCTGTTGACCGCTCATGTTGACGTCTCGAGCACGAAGCTGCTGATGAATTAAATGGAAGAGGGGAGAGGGGAGATTGTTTTGGGAGTTGATGGGTGTTGCAGAGGAAAGTCAGGATTTTATTAGCAGAAGGGACGCCTGGGCACGGATGTCGCACGCTAGTCAGATCGGGAGTAGCGCACTCTCCGGAACATCTTCGCGGTGCCTCGGGAATCAACGGCGACTTGTGGAGTACCGCGCTCTGAGTAACAGTGACAACATTTCAATTAATGCACTTCAGCCTCAATTGCAAATCTCGACCGCCTGCAAGCAGCCCACTGCGAACTCAAAAACACGACACTTCCCATCTTCACGAGCGAAAGCCACAGCGCGACGGCTTCCCCGTGCCGTTGCCGCAGTGACGACCATCGGATATCATTTGGCGCACGCATCGCCCTCTGCCCATCGCCGTGCTTCCCGTATCGTTTTTCTTTCGACAGCAGCAGAACGCCCTTTCGAGACCCTTTTCCGCTCCGCTGAAAAACAGCGCAAAGGAAAGGGGCAAAGGGTCGGGTAATCTCGGACCGCTCGGGCCAATTAGGCGACGCGCGAAGAAAAAGTTTGTGAGGCTGGGCTCTGGGCGGCGGTGCTGTTGAGATTGATGAAGACGGCGCCGCCGCGGTTGTCACCCTTTGCGCCAACGTGGAGTCGAGACGGGCCCTTGCAAATACTTCAACACCGAGCTTGAAACAGGAATTAGCTACCGCGCACCATCTCGTTGCTCATCGTCAATGAGCGCTTTAAGCGGCTACAACGAACGACCATCGTGATACCTCGGGTGCTCACTCTCGTACATGTGCCATCTGTGTAAGGGCTTGTCTATGTGCTACAATGTCCGCCAACATAAAATATAACTTCACGGCGTCACTTCTGAGTCCCGCAGTCTCAATGGATTGATTCCATGGTCAGCTTGTAAAAAGCAATACCTTCACATACAAGATAGTCCATGTCGCATGTTCGATACGAGAGCCTGTGTTTGCACGTTTATGATCAGTAGGCGGGTTTCCTATGATATATCGCATTGATTGGTACTTCGATGTTGAAGAAAGTGGACTTTGAATAGTCGCGAGAAATAATCCCCTACATTACCAATATACACACTCGTGGATATGTGCACCTTGACTTCGCAGCTTACTATACAAAACGGTACACCAGCACCTCAAAGCCTTCTAGATCTTCTCATCAACCATGCCATTCTTCTTCCCCACGACTCCCTCCTGCAGCTTCTTCTCCTCGTCGCCTCTCTCAATTCCAATGACGTCGATCTCCTCCCCGGGCGCAACGTCCTGCGGCACAGGCGGTCCCGTAAAGTCCTTCCTTCCCCTCACAAAATACCATCCCACGCTGATCATAGCAAAGCCGGCAAAGACCACACTCGCATAGTTCATACTAGCAGGCTCGACCGGCAGACTAACAGGCATGCAAAACAACACAACAGCTAAGCAAATCCAGACCAACATGGCAATGTTGATGGCAAACCCGAATCTGCCGAGGGAGAAGCTTGAGTTCTTCACGGCGCGGCGCCCGCGGAGGACACTGATGAGGATGGGCATGCCGTAGGATGTGGACAAACAGATCGTTGCTACGCCAGTAAAGGAATTGAACGCCGCGGATGAGCCAAAGTAGATGAGACCGAGGACACAGTCTACAGCTGTAGAGAGGACGAGGGCCATAAGGGGTATGTCGTAGCGCTTGTCTACTTTCTTCCAAAGACGGGAGCCAGGGATAGCGCCGTCACGGGCAAAAGCGTAGGTGCATCGGCTGGCCGCCGTCAAAGCACCCACGCCTGCGAAGAATAGGATTCCGAGGATAAGGAAGAGCAAGCCGAATCCACCTGCCGTCGAGCCAGTGACGGTCTTGAAGAGAAGACCAATGGGCTGGCCGTTTGCGACATCCAAGAGGAGTTTGACGTCGGGAAGGACGAAGAGGATCGGGATCAGATAGATGACGCCGGTTACACCGGCGGCGGCGACAGACAGTACGATGGCTCTTGGGACCTCGCGCTCAGGGTTTTGGACTTCTTCACACATGGCGGCTACCATACCGTAACCAGTAAGGGTGTATGCAGCTTGGAGCAAGCCAACGAAGAAGGCCCATCCGGATGGCCTATGGAGCACGATTAACAAAGGCTTGTGAATAGAAGGTCAAGGGTACATACCATCCAGATTCAGAGGCGTCATAGTGAGTAAAGACAAAAGAAGCGTCGCGACGAGTGTCCGCCATAGTCAGCAACGTGATCATGATGATGATCACGCTGCTCCCCGTCCAGTATATACAGACCTTGTTGATCAAGTCAAGGTGTTTGGCACCAAAGATATTGACACACATGCAAATCAACATGACGGCCCAGAACATCAAGATGGTCTGGTACTGGTTCGGCACAAAGTCTTCTTTCCAGAGCGTGATGGCCGACAAGATCAACTGCCCCCCAGAGAAATTGATACTCAAAGTGACCGTCCAATTGCCGACAAGTGTGAGCCAGCCAGTAACCCAGCTAGCCACGGGCGCGTACTTGCGCGTGCTGAGCATGGCAGACCAGTAGTAGACGCCGCCCGCGGTGGGATAGACGGCACAGATTTCTGCAAGCGATGCGGCGATGCTGAGCGAGATGAGAGAGACGAGAACCCAACCCCAGAGAATGGTCACTGCTTGGCCATCGGTGAGCGTAATGTACATTGTTGTCGAGAGGCCGAAAGGGACGGCCATAATGGCGAACGACCTGTGTGCGTATCAGCATCTCCGTTGCCTCTAATTGAAGAGGCAAGGCCGGAATGGAGTAGACGTACATTCCCAGTACGCTAAGCATACTAAGATTCCTGGGAAGTTCGTTCGCATAACCCAACTTCGCGAGTGCAGCATCTGCGCTGGGATCTGCAGATCCCCGACGCCGCTGCGTGATGGATGCGCTGCGCTTCGCCATGTTGTCGACGGCTCCTTCTCTTTCGGATGGTTGCTGACAGGATGGCTTCTGCAAAGCGCAATGTTAGGAGGTGTACTGACGATAATCAGGTACGGTTGTACAGATGAACAGGGAACGTCGCGTGCAACATCTGATCTTCTGCGAAAGAGCCGCAACGATGCGGGGAAGCAGGTTTAGATTCGAGCTACTCACCTGGCTTGATGTTCTAGACCGCACAACAGGGCACACGTCTACCAACCTTGAAGTCGGAATGCTATGTAACACAAAATTCGCAGGTCACGTCGCGATCACATAAAGGACGGCGAGGCGCGACAACGACAAGGAGATGCGGAATCCTTGAGATAAGAGAACGGCCGACGCGCCGTGATAAAGACGTCTGGAGGTGGCTGTCATCACAAGCTCCCGGCCAATCGCAGCCAGGGAGCTTCCCCTTCCATCGATAGCGCGCACCGACGCCTCGTGCGTCATGCAGGGTTTGCTCGTGTGTCGCGTCCGCTTGCCGGGTCGGGCTTACCTTTGCATCGGAGAATTCGCAGCTCCACTCATGTTGTAGTAGTTGTATCGTGGGCAGATAAGGCTGGCGGGGATCGAAACTGTGCGGGATCAGAGAGAATCGGGAGGCCTCGGAAATAGCGTCTGTGTAGCTGGCGTCCAGAGAACTACAGCCAAGGAAGGAACTGGACGTGAAGCCTTGCATTGCATTGTTGGAGACTGGAAGTGAGAGTCCAGGGCGGCATTCTTTAAGAGTGATTCTTCTGGCAGCGCTACATTGGCGGGTCGTTCCTCCTGCGTTCTGTCACCTTTGAAAACCTTGGAATAGGTAGAGATGTTTACAAGAATACAGTATTTCTAGATTTACCTTTGGTCTTCTACAGGGCATTGATAGATGCAGTCAGTACAAGCATTCCCACGCTTACACTAGAATACAGTGTCAGTGGTAGAGCTGCAGTGATGGCAAGGGCATTGGCGCCGGGATGCAGTACATCGTTTGCCAGACACAACCTCTACAAATTTCATTCAGAGGGATCTCAGCAGGTATTGTCCTAGACTATACCACCGTCATCTTAGCCTTACGGCGCATTATCGCAAGGCCGTGTTGGTGGGGACACCTGCGCCACAATGCGGAGAGTCAAGCCACCGCTAAAGACGCGGAACCACTGAACGCCAAACGCCAGACGCCAGACGCGACTTCCCCCAGTGTGCTCTCGCAACAGTGAACGCCTTCACATGGCTGCGCAACCTAATTATGGCGCTCAAGTGAGTTTTCAAGTCTGTCCACCTCCCCTGCCGCCTCCACGATGCGCAGATTCTACATCGCAACTTCGCCAGCGCCTTACCAAAGCCGTTGACTAAAGATGCGTAGCATGCGGGGGAACCACATGAATCCAGTCGATTTGACGCTCGACTCGGACGACGATGATGCACCGGCAACACATGCGCCTCCTCCGCCGCCTCCTCCGCCGCCTCCACGAGAGCGCTCAAACAAGACGTCTGTCCCCTTACCTGCCAACGTCCGCCATCTCTACCCCTCTGTCGCACCACCGTCACCACGACCCTTCGTGCCTTTACCTGGCACGCAGAGCACCAATCGAACTACTTATGCGCAGCCGGTTAGCACGCCTGCGCCTCGCGAACATCCTCGTTCTACACACTCTACTTCCGCGATCGTGAAAGCGAACAGTCTGTCGAATAGGAACGGCTATGTCTCCGTGTTTGCTAGCTCGCAGAATGGGCAGAGGGAAAGCAACCCAGACGCACAGGCGGGAAAGCGGAGAAAACTATCATTACAAGGAACTCAGATACTAGAGCGCTCAAACCCTGGGGCAAGCTCAACTGCACCTGCAAACGAGCAAAGAAGCTTGAATCTGACAAGACCGCCTACCGAGAGCAATGGCCACGAGGCCCCGCGCAGCGTTCCACAACAGTCAAGTACTCCGACGCTGACTCCATCATCTGCTTCTGGCATGAAGTTAGCTGCGAACAGGCTGCCATCGGTGCAGTTCCTTAATAATGCGTTAAAAACGAGCAACGGGGCAAAGACACCTTTTCCTGCGGCCCATTCAGCTGCACAACCTCGTGCACTGCAGCTAGGACAAATACGTAATGGGACCAAGGCCCCTCCCCCTCCAGATCGGGGGCCTCCAAGTCAGAGTTCTCCCATCCAAGACGTAGTATCGAGCACGGCAACGAAGTTCTCGAATGGGACGTCTGGGAGAAGGGCTGCACAGCTGAGCCCTTGGCAAGCAGATGAGCTGGTTGTAGATCGAGATGATGAAAAGCTCACACAGAGCTTCGCCTTCCGGACTTCGCCTCTGAAGAAGACCCCCATTCCGTCGCCGAACCAGCTACCAAACGACCTCCCAGCGAGTTGTGAAAGCCGACCCACCTTACCTACTAAGTCATATCCTGTTACGACGCAACACAATTCCTCGAAACATCTCTCATCACATAGACAAGAGAATAGGGATAGCATCATATTTGATTCTGAGTTTGTTGCGAGGGATGCGGCCGTCGGTGCGCCACGCGCTGTAGACAAGGTGCCGGCACCTCATAGCGTAGCTCCTTCTACACAGTCCCCAGCCGGTCGCAAGAAGCTTGCTAGCATGTTCTCCGAGGAAGAGAGCCATCTCCTGATTTTCCTGAAGGAGGTGAAGAAACTGGCATGGAAGGACCTTGTAGTGAATTTCAATGCCCACTTCCCAGGCCGGAAATATCACACTTTACAAACTCACTACTCCACCAAACTCAACAGGCGCGATAGAACCCTAGATCCTGCGACCTTGAACCTACCTGCCTGTTATGCTACTGACGCAGTCGTCGACTGGGTCACGGTTCATGATTTTAACCCTGGGCCTAGGACCAATTGCGAGGCAACCGGGTTGCAACACCAGGCCCAGGAATGGCAGCACTCTGAACCGCCAAGGGAACCACCTGCTCTTCAGAACGCGTTCGAAGAACAGTCATCCGGAGCGGAATCAGTGCGACCCGATCGCCCAAGGCGCGCAGTGCCGCCAAAAGATTATACCTGGCCAAAGCGGAACAGGCACATGCAAACTGAGGATGAGATTCTTAACGAAGCTTCTGGCTATATTGAGTCGATTGAAATTGACGTGCAATCCAAATCAGAGGAATCTGATGAAGAGCTTCAGCCAGCTCCTGAAAAGGCGATACCCGTGGACAACGAGCCCTTGGATATGATCTTTCAGCAGCACGATGCTCTTCTTGCACTTTCTGATGAAAGGACGCCGTATCTTGCTTCATCGCAACGCTTTCTAATACAGCACACACCAAACACATACGAATGGGACCAGCTTTGCAGTCGCGATTGGGATGGCTCTCTCATTCACGTTGATTTTCGCTCACGTGAACTTGAGGTAGTAGAGCGAGCTATAGGGGTCCTCGGTTTCGCATTCAATGCAAGGCATGCCAGTCACCGAAAACGCCTGCAGAGTGCATTGCGAAGTCTCACAGAGCCCAAGATCCTTCAACTTTCGAACCAAATTCACCGCCACCTCCCTTCTCGAGATAGAAAGAGCATCAAAGCCTTTCTTGAAGATGCCCAAGCCGGTAAGACTCGAGTTCGCTCACCGCGAATCGAGAGACTGGTAGCCGCTCGACCGGACAAGTACCACAGTACCGACCATAAAGCTTCTACATTGTCAATGATTCGGCAACGTGAATCAGGGCTTCAGAACATACGAGGATGGAGAGCAGCTTCTCGTCCACTCACATATCGGTTCAGGAATAAGCTTCATGACTCACTCGGGCCGGCCCTTTCGTACACTGGAGCTTCCAGTGATGTTCATGCTGCAGCTTGGTCCACTGACGGGCAATGCTTTGCTGCCGGCGCAATCTGCGTTGACGACCCGGACTCCATGCAATACAACAGACCTAACAACCTTCTATTTGGTGATGTCTATCATAAAGCAATCTACGAGCTTGGTGAGCACAACGTTAGCCGCCCGAGAACGGTATCTGGGCCCAACTCGACTCACGCTATGTATGCTTCTCAAGACCCCAAGCTTTACAAGACTGTTTCGGCGGTGGCCTTCTCGCCAAATGGAAGGTTTATGTTTTCTGGCGGTTACGATAACAACGTTTGCATCTGGGAGACTAAGACCGATGGCACGCAGCCTGAACTCATCATTGCGATGAAGCACAAGGCGGAGCTCGACATGCTAGCTGTCAATCGGTCTGGTCTACTAGCTACTGCATCCAAAAAGGGGGACAATCACGCTGTCAAGGTCATTGCTATACCAGAAGACGAACCCACGAACTTTCGCAAACGCAATCTCGGCTCGAGGAAGGCTGCGGAGAAACCAGACTACAAGATTCTGCCGACTGCTCTACAATTTTCACCCAGACATGAAAATCTTTTGCTCGCAGGTTTTGGGGCCAATGCTCGGACTGACGGACGGGATGCGAATGGGGACATCTGCATTTGGGACATCAGTGCCCCCAAAAGCAGCGAGCAGCTGCATGTGCATGGCTCTGGAAGGAACGTATTCGACCTTGCGTTCCATGCTCGCCATCCTTGGTTCGCAGTGGGTTGCGTCGCTGGACAGAACGTTAATCGAGGCACAAGGTCTACCGTTCGCATCTATGATGAGAACGGCGTGGACAACAACAGTGGCACTATGAAGTATGGTATGCGCATGGAGTTGGAATGCAAGGCTCTGGACATGAATGATGTTGTCTGGTGGTGAGTACGCACTCTACATGCTATTTTGCTCTCCAATTGACTTGTATAGTCCTGGTGATGATCACCTTGTGGCTGCTGGTTGTACCAGTGGCCGGGCATACGTATGGGATGTCCGCTGGCCGGACCATTTCCTCCGTGAGCTTGCCCATGGCCGTTCACTAATGCCTCTTGATGACTACATCGACCGCGAAATTACGGACACGGGAATCCGTTTCCTCTCATGGGGCGACAATGCCACAAGACTCTACACCGGTTCTTCAGATGGCGTCGTCAAGGTCTGGAACGTCGTTCGCTCTGAGGAAGAGACGTTCGTCAAAGATTTGATCACTACGGACTCCGGCATCATGTCTGGATCATTCAGCCCAGATAAGAGCAAGCTCATCTTAGGCGAAGTCAACGGCTCTATTAACGTCCTTGAGGTAGGCCGCGATGACTGCTCGATCAAGGATACTGAGAAGTTCAAGTATTTCGCTTACACAGACATCTTTGATGACCCTCAACCTACAGCGACCCATGATGCGGATTCTGGAATCGCCGCTGCCGCCGAACTACTCGAGTCTGGACAGATGAGGACGATCCCTATGGGTGGGCTGCCTATCCACCAGGCTGTCCAAGGCTCCACTTACGCAGGACCCTTTGATAGTGGTGTCGATGCACCATTCCTTCGCGAACAGGCTTTAGAGTTCCAGTACAACCTTGCACGTGATTCGGAGCCACAATGCACGATTGCGTCTTGCGCGGACGCCGTTGGCAAGATCACCGGCGAGGAAATGGGCGACTCGGGCAGAAGTGCTGACCGCATACCCGACGAGCTTCGTCAACAGTTCATGACACTCGGATCCAACGCCACTGCCATACCTGGAAGATCTCACTGCACAAGCTGTGGCCGCGCCGCGCGTCCTCCAAATACATCATCTGACTCAGCACTATGCGAACGCTGCTCCTTTGCCTGCTTTCGCTGCGGCGCCGCATCCCCTCTCCAAGCCGATACACATACCTTCGCTTGCGCGACCTGCAACCGCATATGGGACATTGGAGCTCTGGGTTACGAATGCACAAGGGAATCGGACACTCATACTCGCATTGACACGTCTTTCGTGCCGGCACTTAAAGGGTACGAAAAAGACTTGTTCAAAGCGAAGATGGCGACTACAAGGCAACCGGATGATTCCTCCTTTGGTGACGAAATGAATGCGCTCACGGATTATTACTTCGGACTAGCAATTGGTCGGCCGGAGTCCCCGCCTTTGTAGATGGCGGATATGGTTGGACTGCGATTGGAATGGGCTTGGGTGGCTTGGATTGCGATTGAGATGGGTTAGGTGGCTTTGATTGGGATACATTGAAGGGGGTAACGCTGATTTGCTGCGTGCTCACTTCAATGTATATTCTGCCCTTCTTGAGAGTTCTGGGGGAGGAACGATGGGGTGTTCGGTTTTAAATATGCATAGCGAGCGTGTGTAGTTCAGGTTTGAGCATTTGCAACGGTGCGGACAGGTCACCATCTGACCTGGAATGATACCCTCTTCACGCATGCATCAATTTGCCCTGTGTCTTGCATCTCTTGAATAAAAGTAATCCCCATGTGAGACAGCGCATGCTTCCATACAACTGTAGACAATTTGCACGGACCACTTCTTAGTGACATGTTATCATCCAATCAACAGTCCTGCTCGTCCGTTAACCTTGCAAGAACCACGCCCGTGAACAGTCGCTTGTGAGCTGTGTTCGATAGAACCTGTTCAGTTTGGCGTATCAGTAGCAACAACTGTAACATGCTCTCCTTAAACGCAACGATGATTTCGCAAGCTTCAGACAAGAAATCGCCCCTCTGGGAGGCCACAAACTAAGTTCAGTGTAAGATATTCATTGCAACTGACCATATAGCAGCTGGCGCATAGCCACCACCACCACCAATATTAAACAAGTCCCCGCACGCATGCAACGTAAGGGAAAGGGAAAGAACCAGACACAAGTGAGACGAGAGTCCCGGGGAGCCAACCCGAAAACATCTCCCATGGTCTACGCAAGTACGCCAACCAGACAACCTTCGTTTGCATGACACATGAAACATGAACCCTTTGTGGACGAGAACCCCTCTGGGAGGGCCTGGTAGGAGGAAACCGGGTCGTGGACGTAAGGCGCAATGGACTGTGGAAAGGGGGAGGAGGCGTCTAGCAGCATCCTTTCTTTGTTTCTGCGTCGGCTGACTTGCTGATCTCTAGGACTTTGCGCTCGCCACCGAGGACGTTCTGGCTGCCTTCGCCTTGGTCGAGGGCTTTGCTCGACACAATGCGGTAGATCTCTGCGGTCTTGTTAGCAGGACCATTCCACTGTTGTAGATAGCGTAACGGAGATCGCCAACGTACCTGTGAGGATGTTCTGGAAGGCTAGCTCGACGTTGCTGGCGTCCAAGGCGGACGTCTCGATGAAGGAGAGGTTATTTTCGCCTATAGCTGAAGTCAGTCTTCTGTCGTTGTGCTATTCAGGCAGATGAGCACGCACTGGCAAACTGCTTCGCCTCCTCTGTCGGCACCGCCCGCAGATGCCTCAAATCGCTCTTGTTCCCCACCAGCATGATAACAATGTTGGAATCGGCATGGTCGCGGAGCTCTTTCAGCCACCGCGTCACGTTCTCGTACGTCTGGTGCTTGCTAATGTCGTAGACAAGCAGGGCCCCGACGGCGCCGCGGTAGTATGCGGAGGTGATAGCGCGGTATCGCTCCTGGCCGGCCGTGTCCCAGATCTGCGCCTTGATGGTCTTTGCGTCAACCTGGATGGATCGTGTGGCGAACTCAACACCGATGGTCGACTTGGAGTCGAGGTTGAACTCGTTGCGCGTGAATCGGCTCAAGAGGTTCGACTTTCCGACGCCGGAATCTCCGATGAGCACGACTGCGGGGAGATTAGCAGGGGAGTCAAGAAGCCGACGGGCGGGGCGTACCCTTGAAGAGGAACTGCACGGGCGCAAGTCAGTACGGGCTGGAGCGTGGGAGGCGGCGGAGGCACACTTACATCATATTCGTCGTTCGCCATCGTTGCGGTGGGCGCAGCCGGGAGTGCGCCGTTCGTGGGATGGAGCGGTGGAGCGTGGGAGCGCGGGGTCTAGAGGTGCAACAGCAGGGCGGAAGTTTGCAGAGAGCACTCGGCGCCGGTGCGAGAGTGTATGGCGGTTGTGTGGGGTAAAGGGGTGGATGGTGTTGGTTATTTGGCTGCCTCCGACGTAGTGGATAAAGCAGCTCGGACATGCCTGCACGCTGTTCAACCATTGATGTTGGCGGGCGGCCCCGCACGTGACTGTACTCACTAGCGCGTCACCGCCAACCACCAACGCCGAAACGTACAACAACCGCACCTTCACATAGGGACACGCTGGCGTCCTAGTCACTTCCAGACACGCAAATCTCCACCCCCCACCCCTTGATAATTCTGCAGCCTTCGTGCATCTCTGCCGCGTGCTGCGCGACCAAGCACGGCAGCGTCGCGGCGTTGCCTCGCTTCCGCCATTGCTCTAGCCAATCACGACCGAGACAGCTTCATCATCGACAGTGGCCATGGATCTCAGCGTGTATGACAGAGAGTACGACACCGACGATGTGTCCGTCACTTCAACCGCGCCGAGCGAGGGAGGCAATGAGAAAACTTATGATGTCGAGGCAATCTTGTCCGAAGGCATCTTCCAATTGCCGGACAAGAACAATACTGAAGAAACCCGCTACTTGATCAAGTGGTTGAATTACGACGCTCACGAGTGAGTACATTGATCTCGTCTACTGGTAGCTAAGCTCACATTGGACGCTCTTAGGTGTACGTGGGAGCCGATCGAGAACATCGAAGACGAAGGCCTCCTGCGAACATGGCAAATCAAAAGAATGAGAATGAGCGAACAAAAGTTTGCGGAGTACAGCGAGAGAATCGACGAGAGACTTGAGAAGGCATCTGTTCTCGCCGAAAGAGCGAAATCACGAAAGCGTGAGAAGCGGCTCAGAAAGCGGAAAAAGCTCGCTCAGTCCGAAAAGACTGTCCAACCGCATGAGAGCGAGAGCGATGATGACATGCCGCGCCTGTCTGGCAGTAAGACTAGTCCTAAGGAGCTTCGCGCAGCTGCCTTCACTCAAGCTCGAGATCAAGCGGCTGGTAACACGTCTTCATTGTTCATTGCCGAGAAGACGAAGCGTGCACCTCGAACGCTTGCACGGGGGCAATCCTCATCCGATTCGATCGACGACGACGTTGACGACAGCGAGGATTCTCTTCTGGAAGAGGTGACGAAGGGTACTAAGCGGCGAGAGCCAAAACAGCGAAGGACGTCACCCAAGAAACAAGCTGACCAGCCGGAACGAAACCCACAGCCGAATAACGTGGAAGAAGCCTCGACAGTCTCTCCATCGCACAAGCCACTCGGACACAAAGCGTCGAGAACAAAATTCGCAGCAGGATCATCTGGAAATACCGACGGTCTTGGATCGAAGTTTGCTCAGGCGGCTTCTGCAGGAGCAACGCGGCGCAAGAGCAACGTTGTGGAGGTTGCCTCTGCAGATAGGCCAAGCTTAGACAAAACAACCACAGCTACGACTGATTCGCCCGCAATTGAGACTTGGAAGCCTACAAAAGGCCACAAGACCCCAGCGGCACCCAAAGGTGCGAATCCCATCAGGATAGTCAATCAGCCAAAAACGGGGAGGAAAGCATGGAACACCACCGGCACATGGTTTGGTACTTGGAAGTCCCAGTACGCAGCGGAGAAGCGTGGACGCATAGAAAGTACCCCTGATCCCAGCTCCCTGGAATTCGTTAACGGTACGCCGGAAGGGCTTCCCATCAACCCTCTAAAATCGCGGCCCCATGTGGAAGACAATCCATATGGCCGTCGCGAAACTGCGAACAGGAGGATGCAGGACCTCAGTATGGACGATGACGCCACAAGGGGCTCAGAAACGATCTCCGCCCTACAACCATATGAGCATGCCAAGATACCCCTTGTCTGTTTTGACTGGCACAACCGCACATGTACCTTCACGCCTCTACAATGTCGCTTCCTTCACCGCATGAGGGATGACAATGGTAAGCCGTACAAATTTAGCCCGTGGGACGGCTCAGTGCCCGCAAAATACGCCGATCCGCCGCAGACATGTTTCTTTTGGTTACGCAGTGAGCGGGGTTGCAACAAGTCGGCCGATGATTGTACGTTTAGCCATGACAACACTGGGTGGATCTGTCGAATGGATCAGCTAGGACATTCGGTTGAGAGAATTGATCCTGAGGAACGTCCGAAGATCGCTATTGTATCAAAGCCAGAGACCTGCTACTACTGGTTCACATCCGAAAGGGGATGTTTAAAGCCTGCGGAAGAATGCAGATTCGCACATACAAACACTGGAATACTGAAGAGAGCGCAAGGGTCTGGTGCGGAGCGCATTGATCCCGAACTACTACCAGTATTCATGAGGAACCAACGTCGCCCTTCTGTTTCGACGGCTACAGCTCGTAACGCAATCGCCGTGAAACCGAAGATGCGATCAGGTGAGCTAACGTGCTTCTTCTGGAGCGAGGGTAAGTGCAAGAATACACCTGAAGAATGTCCTTTCCAGCACTATTACACTGGAGTTGTGGCGGACCCTCCTAAGTCGTTTTCGAAGCGTGGTAAGAATATGTCAGTAGCAGTTTCCAGCAAGGTGCTCACTCAGGAATTAGATTCATTGGCGAGTCAGGCTCCGACCGAGAGCGCCATTAATAAGCCTGGAGGAGAGGTCTCTCCGCATGACGAGTCCATTCTCCAGCCCAACTTTGACGAGAACGACACAGTTCCCTCTATTCCAAATCCTGACAGTCCTCATTCCTCACCGATCTATACCAAACCACCCTCACGGCAGTTTTCATGCGCAGACCTAAAGCAGGGCATCGAGAATGCATGTAAACTCAATTTCACGGAGATCTTTAGTTATAACTACGATCAACATTCGGAAGCAGTCTTGGACAGGCGCGCATTTGTACTCTTTCATCCTGAGGATCATATGGAGGAGCTCGAGCTTATTACAAGATGGCTTCTTATGCACCATGTCGATGTGTACAGTTTCTGGTCTGATGGTGCTTGGCATCGTTTCAAGGAAGGGATCTTCAAAGGAGAAACGGGTGTAATCATCGCGCACCCAGACTTTGAGTACTGGGCGGATATTCCGGATTTTGGTGAGGTGCTTCGAGGAAAAGTACGCCTGTGGTCAGTCGGCCTACAAAATGAGTCCGCATTTGACCCTCAAATGTCGACTTCAGCACCTGCAATGCGATACGACCGCATCGAGATCTTTCCTCACGGTGGCATTATCTACATCACCGATGATGTATTCATGAAGACACCAGTTGAGGTGTTGAAGATCTTCGAACTGTTCTTTGCAAAGATTGAAAAATGCCGACAAGTCGCTGGGCCAATCGATCCATGGAAGAGAGTCGATGATGGGTGTCTGCTCTGGCGCCTTGCGGTGCGGCCAGAGCTGATGCAAGCTCTGTTCGAGAGGTGTGAAGCGCACGAAGCGGAGATCGAGGCAAAGAACCCTCTACATGTCAGTCTCCTGAAACTCTACGAACTCCTCGCCGCCACGAAATACATCGAGCAAGACGACGCTGGACCATATTGCCCGCGACCCGACGACTACTTCCCCGTCATCTCGGAGCGTTTCCCCGTTATGGAGAACTACTACTACCCCGCCCTCGCTACGTCTCAATCCCTCGCCAACACAAGAATGATTGAGTATTTTGGCGGCATTGTGATCGATCAGCGCCAATACTATCGGCAGTATTTTGTGGTGCATACGGAACCGGATGGAAGAGACGCGAAGGATTGGAAGGAGAGGGTGCAAAACATTGATGAGGTCATGAGTCCTGCGAAGTTTATTGAGGAATTTGAGAAGGATGCGAGGGGTAACCGGTTTGAGTTCTATGATTGGGCATCTCCGACGAAGAAGAGGGTCGATTCTGCTTCGAATGCGGACTGAATGGTTTTCTAGGGTCTGGGAGTATGAGGAATATTTGAGGCATGGGTTGCAATTATGGTGCATGGGAACATTGAGACACTTCAGTATCTGGTACAAAACTTCAAAAATCGAACACCAATGGCTCAAGAAACAGTATCCAACCAGAGCGAGTAGGATGTTTCTGCATAGTCAAAACGCATGGTGAGATTGCATCACGAGTGTTCAGACTGAACACGAGCAGTTCCATACAGCACACGACAACAGCGTTGACTTACACGAAATAAAACATTTAGTGTGTGCAACATTTCGTCTTTAAATTCTCGTCGGACCTCTACCAAGCATCCTGTCACCCCTAACTACCAACATTTCTAACTCGACAACGTCACAACCAAGTTCTGCTCCTGCTCGTGTAGGAGAACTTAAAATAATGTTTTAAGTACTGATGCTTTCCAGCATCATAGAGCTGCTGCTGCTACTTTGGAGAGCAAAGGATGTTTAATTACAAAGCGAAGGGGAATACTAGACAGGTGTAATTACAGTGTAACACCTAGCTTATTAGGATAGAGAGACGTTATTCAGGTTAAGTTATGCGCTGAGAAACCTTGGGCAAGTTATTGCGTGTAGAAAATATTGTTGCAATTATATGTATTAGCTTCACCGCTTGAAAGGTTGCCATAGTGCGCAATGTGCAGGTGACCTTGATTGTGCTGCTATGATGTTGCTATCCCGTCCGCGATCTCTACTCTCGTGAAGCACAATTTTTGTTACACGAGCTCCCAAAGGCTCAAAATATCCTTAGCTTTTGCGTTTATTGCACGTTCGTCGGCTCTATGCTCGAGCAATAGCCGTGCAATGGGTTCGTGACCATTTGCTGCCGCCTGCTGTAGTGCGCTCCCCCACTTTCCTCCTTCTTTGTTGACATCTGCACCGTGCTCAAGTAATAGCCGTGCAACAGGTTTGTGACCATTTGCTGCCGCCCGCTGAAGTGCACTCCCGTAGTATCCTCCTTCTTTGTTGACATCTGCACCATGCTCAAGTAATAGCCGTGCAACAGGTTCGTGACCATTTGCTGCCGCCTGCTGAAGTGCACTCCCGTAGCATCCTCCTTCTTTGTTGACATCTGCACCATGCTCAAGTAATAGCCGTGCAACAGGTTTGTGACCATTTGCTGCCGCCCGCTGAAGTGCACTCTCGTAGTATCCTCTGTTGACATCTGCACCATGCTCAAGTAATAGCCGTGCAATAGGTTCTTTGCCCTTTGCTGCCGCCCGCTGAAGTGCATTGCCGTTGATTCCTCCTTTGTTGACATCTGCACCGTGCTCAAGTAATAGCCGTGCAATAGGTTCGTGACCATTTGCTGCCGCTCGCTGAAGTGCACTGTCGTCGTACCACCCTCCTGTGTTAACATCTTCACCGTGCTCAAGTAATAGCCGTGTAATAGGTTCGTGACCCTTTGCTGCTGCCTGCTGTAGTGCACTCCCGTGGTATCCTCCTTTGTTTAAATCTGCACCGTGCTCAAGTAATAGCCGTGCAATAGGTTCGTGACCCCTTTTCGCCGCCTGCTGTAGTGCACTCATGCTGTATTTCCCTTTTTTGTTGACATCTGCTCCATGCTTGAGCAGCAGTCGCACAACAGGCTCGTTGCCGCTCGCCACCGCTTGTGCCAATACGCTTCCGGAGAATACATGGCACGCATTGGCATTCAGTCCGTTTTCTAGTAATACCTTTACAGTATCTTCAGTGCAGTTTGCAGCCGCTACTATGAATGTCAAATTTGTGCCATTCCTTGGATTGAGCTTGACCGCTTGAGCAAGAAGTGTCGTAAGTTGTGTGTTGCCTATTTTTGCGGCCAAATGTAGTGAAGTTCGTCCGTCGCTCATTTTGGCAGTAGGGTCGGCGCCATTTTCCAACAACAACTTCGCAATGTGCTCGTGCCCTCTCGAGACTGCAAGATGTAATGCTGTTTTCCCCTTGCGTGTTTTTGCTTCAATGTCCGACTCCTCTTGTAACAGTACTTGCACAACTTCTATATGACCCTCTGAAGCGGAGGCATGAAGCGCGGTATGGCTATCATTGTTTTGAATCGTTAGTCCAACTCTTCCACGTACAAGTATTCGTACAACAGCGGCCTGCCCCGCACGTGCTGCGTCATGGAGTACCGAATTGCCGTGGACGTCCTTCGACTCGCTGCTAGCTCCAGCATTAAGCAGTACATGTATGCATTCCGTATGACCTTTAAGCGCAGCAACATGGAGTGCGGTTTTACCCTCGTCTGATCTTGTCGCAACATCAGCCCCACAGTCTATCAGTAACTGCAAGGTCTGTTCATTGCCGGCCTCTGCTGCCACGAGTAAACTGGAAGATTCAATCAAGTGCTTACGCTCCAGATGTGCCTGGTCGCACAACGCCCTGACCCGTTTCGACGCTGTTTGCGTTCTGTGGCAGGTCTTTATATGTCTCCGCAAATTGTCTTTCCGTGAAGTTCCCTTAAACTTGCATTCTGGGACGTGACAGCGAAAACGCATAGCCACGGTTTCGTGTTGCGATTTGTGTCTGTCAAGATCGTTCCTCAATGCAAATCCTTTGCCACATTGCTTACAGCTGTATGGCTTTGAATGGGTTTTGTGGTGGCGGCTGGTAACCACCGATTAGTGGCGCGCAGTCTGCGGAAGCAGCAGGAGTACTGACTTGAATTGTCCGCGTGTGGCGAAAGTCTTAGGACACTGATCACACTTGATAAGGTCATTGAGCGGAGTGGCCGAAGAAGCGAAGTCCATAATTCAAGATCTAACTCCAACAATCGTGCGTACATGGAAGAAGACGAATTGAGTTGCGTCGTCAATAGAGTGCGGGTCTGAAGCTCGCGAGATTGTAAGACGTATCAAGCACTAAATGCCGGTGTTAGCAAGCTATAGCTTTCTATCGAAATTTGAATAAGCCGACAAGAAGGAAGGCAGACGAACGGTGGTGTGTTGAGGCTGTGGCTTGGCGAAGAGGGCGCGCCTTTGATGACACGGCTACGTACAATGAGCCGCAGCACCAGGGTAGGGAGAACGAAAATCATAAGAGATCCAGCTTCCCCATCACTTCCGCTCTTAACAACTGCCAGCTTCTTCCAGGTTACCCCAAGCCCGCTATACACTCCAGCTCTTTCTCGCTTCGTTATTGGTCGCCCCTCCCCCTCCGTCGCACCAATGCCGCCATACCGACACGTCCCAGCCTCTACCGGCGCCAGCGGAGAGTCTCCGTAAGGCTTTTTTTTTTAACACTAAAGCAGGTATGCCTCTTCAAAAGCTACAAGTAGCACTACGGACCTCAGGGGCTCCTCTAGGAACGGCAGGTAAGCCACCGCCCCTCGCCCTTCCTCGCACAGGCCATTTGAGATGACGTGTCCTTTAGCCGAAGCGCTCCATGCGAGAGGGTTCGTTGCGATTGGCCAGGGTGCACGGAGACGTTCACACGGGAGCCTGACCTTGACCGTCACCGGAATTCAGTTCACCGGCCGACAAAGCAATTCTGGTGCATGGTCCCCGGCTGCAGACGCAGCGAACACTATGATGGCCCGAAGGACCCGTTTCCAAGGAAGGATAAGTGCAAGGATCACATGAAGAAGGTCCACAAGGCTGTTGTGTCTTCTCCAGAGTCTTCGATTCACTCAGGTACCAGAGACCCGGAAGTAGGCAGACTTGACGGGCTCAACAGCTTCACTATCCTGGACGGGTCTACTGGCATCCACGAGCGAGCGTGCGTTGGCGGGTTCATCAGCGTTGTTGGATTCAACAACGCAGATGGATCTACCGACGTTGACGGATTTACTGGTATCGGAGGACTGAACAGTACCAGCGGAATTCCCTTCACAAGCGAATTCCACGATGCTGGTAATGTCAACGGATTTGCAAGTATTGGGAACACTACCGGCGGGGTCCCATTCGCTAGCCCATATAACGGGGTTGGTGAGGTTATCGATATGTACGAGCCGACCACTCTTGATGCGCTCATCAACGCCAACGGACTCACCAACGCCAACGAACTCATCAACTTCGACGGGTTCACCAACATCGGTGGGCTCACCAACATCAACGAGTTCAACAACTTCGGCGGGATCACCAACGCCAACGGGATCACCAACGCCAACGGGATCACCAACGCCAACGGGATCACCAACGCCAACGGGATCACCAACTTCGGCGGGCTCATTGACGCCAACGAGCTCATCAACGTCGACGGTCTCACCAACGCCAACGAGTTCATTACCATCGACGGGCTCATCAACGCCAACAGGCTCATCAACGCCAACTGGCTCACCA
>Ga0247733_1000184_pt1 | contig 72360 bp, 66 predicted proteins | sample UWRJL043104R2_FD_180932 | JGI IMG/M metagenome (GOLD analysis project Ga0247733, IMG submission 180932) | Plant litter microbial communities from Arlington Agricultural Research Station in Wisconsin, United States - UWRJ-L043-104R-2 | ecosystem: Environmental > Terrestrial > Plant litter >...
AGAGTATCTAGTAGTTAATAATCTTATACTATTATAGGCTAATTATACCGTAGATAGAAGACTAATCTAGTTATTCTATAGCTTATTAACGTATATTCTTAGATACTATTTAAGTATCTAATTAGTTCGTTTAGTCTAGCCGTCTATCTAAGGGTAGAAGCTTATTAATAGCTTTTTATTAACCCCGAGTTTAGCTAAGAACGTGCTCTAGTACTTAGAGGTAAATAATTTATTCTAGTCTATAATAAATTATTTAGGTATACTATAGTCTACTACTAGTACTCTAGTAACTTTATATACTATTTCTTCTACTATAATAGATTCTTCTATAGATATAAAGTAAGCGGACTTAGTTAATTAGTCTATAATTATTAATATCGAGTTATATAACCTTACTAATTCGGATTCTAGCGATTTTAGAAGTTTTATAATAAAGTCTATTATAATACTAATCTATAGGCGTGCGGGTAGTTCTAATACTTAGAGTAAATTATAAGACTTATATCTCTTAGACTTATTCTTTAAATATACTAAATAGTCGCTTATAGCTACTAGCACTATACTTTATACTTATAGTATAGAGTATTAGTTAGAGATTTATCTAACTATTTCTTCTAAGTCTAGGTATCTATATAGTCGTAATTCGTAGAGCTCTTTAATAAGTTCCTAGTAGAGTTATATAGAGACGTAAGGTCTTTTAGAGATTATATTTTTAAAAGCCTTAATTTCGTTTTTATCCTTTAACGTTCCTACTAGATATTATTTTAATACTTTCTCTTATTAACTTTTAATCTCTATTACGGCGGCTACCGTCGTAAGATAGAACTAATTATAATAGATAGAACTATCTAGTTCTTATTTTAGTACTACGTCGTAAAATAAAGATCTATTTATTTCTTAAAGATCTATACGTCGGCTAAGAGTATCTACCGCGCCGTTAAGCATATCTACTTAGTAGTAGATCTTAAAGTTAAAGTTAGCTATAGTTTCGGCCTATCTAACTTATCTTCTATTAAGTTTCTTAATAGTAGTAAAGCTTATAAGATTCTAATAATCTAAGTAGACCTCTACTTAGTATTTTACTTCTATAAGCTAAGCTTCCCACTATTTAAAGGTACTAATAATAGCTAGGAGTTCTTTATTATAAATATTATAGTTAAGTTCCGCACTTAAGAATTTTCTTAAGTAGTAGAATACCGGTCTCTACTTCTTATCTTTATCTTACTATAATAATACTACTTCTAATATATAGTCTAATATATCTATTTTAATCTATAATAGGAGTTTCGGGTTATATATCTATAGTATAGAGATAGTAGTAAATAGCTTTTTTAGTTCTTTAAAGGACTTTTACTATTCTAGTTTCTAATAGAAACTAATTTCCTTCTTTATTATTTCTATAAGGGGTACTATAGTTTTAGAATATCTCTTTATAAACTTTTAATAGAAGTTAGCGAATCCTAGAAAGAATTATACTTCTTTTACTATTTTAGATACTAGCTAGTTCTATATAGCGTCGAGTTTCTTAAAGTCTATAGAGATTCCTTCTTAAGAGATAATAAATTCTAGGTAATCTATTTTTATAACGTAAAATTTATACTTACTTAGATATAGTAGTAGCTTATACTATTAAAGCTTACTAAGTATCTTTCTCTAAACTAGAGGAATAAATTAATACGTCGTCGATATAGGCTATATAGAATATATCTAGGTATTTATATAGTACGCTATTAATTACTACTTAGAATATTATAGGCGTATTAGTAAGGCTAAATAGTATAACTATATATTTATATAGTCTAAACCGTATTTAGAATATAGTTTTTTATTTATAGCCTTTAGCTATCTTTATTTAGTGGAAGCCTTCGTATACGTTAAATTTAGTAAACTACTAACTATCTTATAGCTTCTCTATAAGCTCTTAGATTAAGAATAGAGAGTAGCAGTTCTTCTTTATTATATTATTAAGTATTCTATAGTTAATATAGAGCCGTAGTTCGCCGTTCTTCTTAGATACGAAGAGTATAGGTACTATAAACTTATTTTTACTATTCTAGATATATTCTTAACTAATATTTTTATTAATATATTTTTAGAGCTCCTCTATCTAAATTATATTTAACGGGTAGTTTCGTCTAGGTAAGAGTTTTACTCCTTCTTCTAGATAAATCTTATAATTCTAGTCCTAGTATTTAGGTAAATTAGTCTTATTATTTTCTTTAAATAACTCTCTAAACTCCTTATATTCGGGGGGTATAATTAGCTAGGTTTTAATATCTTCTTTTATCTTATCTTCTTTAGCTAGATAAGGTTCTATAGGGTCGTATTCTAGTTATATAACTTTTCTTATCTATATAACTTTTATCTTTAATAAATCTTTTTTTATAATTCTTATAATTCTTATTAGTAAGATTATACTAATTTATCTCTTCTAGGGTATATATTAGACCTTTAAGCTTAATCTTTATACTCTAGTAATCTTTTCTATTAGTTTCTAGGGTATAATAATCTACTATTACTAATTAATAGATAAATTATACTTCTTTAGCTAATTATATCCTATAAATATATCGTAACTTCTAATATTTATAATATTAATATTCTTAATATTCTATATATCGCCTATTCTTACTAGCGTTCTAGTAGTTTTAAGATTTATTCTTTCTCTACTATATTTAATAGATATTCTATCTATAAGGACTATATCTATTAATTCGTTCTTTTATTTATATAGTATATATAATCTTTCTACTACTCTAGGTAAGATTATTAAGGACTCTACTCTACTATCTAGTAGTATCTTAAGCTTATATCTATATATAAGTATATTAATAAGCTATTCTTAGTGTCCGACGCTTCGTATTCCGTAGATTATTTTATAGTATTCTTTACTAATAGAACTCTTTCTCTAGTAAACCTTTAGTTTTTTAACTTCTCTTTTTCTTTATTAAGGAAGTAGTCTACGTCTATTTTCTCTTATAGATAGTAAGCGTAGCTATTAGTATAGTAGTATATCTAGTTTAGTTATATATATTCTCCTTTATTATCTAAGTTAGGAGATAGCTAGAAGATTATTCTTTTTATAAATATAATTCTTACCTTCTAGTATTCTATATTAGCGCTTATCTAGCCGCCCTTATTTTCTAATAGTTAGGTAATTTCCGGTCGCGTAGAGAATATTCCTAAAGCTACTTTTCTTCTTCTTTCTTTTACTACTACTATTTATTTAACTATTTCTTATAGTATCTAATCGCTCTAGCGTTTATACTAAGCTTTCTTAGCTACTTAAGTTTATAATATCCCTTTAGGATCTAGTTTATACTTCTCTTAGTATTACGATTAGTATATAGTATAAAGAATATTAGTATATTTATTTTCTTAAATATATAGGTAATTCTTATACTAGAAGAATTATAATACTACCTCCCTATATATTAGATAGTATAGGTAGATTTTCTTAATTCCTTTCTTAGATTCTACGTAGTTAACCTATAATAACTTTCTATATTCTAGCTATATATACTATTATATATAGAAAGTATTATTATAGTAACTTTCTATAATATTCTATAACTCTATTAAGTATAGATTAACTATATATTTCTTATTATAATATAGACTATATTTATCTAGATAGTAAAGACTCTATCTATTACTTACGTAGGTGCGTTCCTATTCTTCTTTATAATATAGGTAGTAGTTACTTACTCTATATTTATCTTAGGTAAGCCGGTAGTGGGTATTATTTCCTAGTATAGACGTTACTTATTCTATTTCTCTCTAATAGTAACTATAATCTTCTAACTTATATTAATACTACTTTTTCTTATTATAATAGTGTTCCGCCGGAGCTATATTCTACTATATAGATTCTTAGCGTTATATTATCTATTCTACTACTTATAAGTTTTCTAGTTCTAAGATACTTACTTTTATATACTAAGATAGATAGTTCTTTTCTATATAACTTTCTAAGTCGTATAGCTAATACTTAATTATATTAAGGCGGTTAAAAATCTCTTCGTCTATTATCTCTATTAATTCTAAGGTCTTCTTAGATTTTAAGTAATTCTAGCGTTATTTCCTATAAAACCTAGTTTTCTTATTATCTACCTTAGAGGGTTCCGAGTCTCCCTTTATATTAGGGTTAGCTAGTTTCTAGAATTTAATTATAGCTATATAGACTATATTTATCCATTCTATATCTTAATTCTTAGAGTAGTTTTTTCTAAAGTAGCCTTATTCTCCGTAATGTAAGTAGACTTTATTATTAAACTAAGTCTATTATTATTTAGCGTCTAGGCCGCTATTAGTCTTCTTATAGAGTTTCTTACTATTTCTTTAGTTATTTTTATAGGGTTCTTAGACTCTATTAATATCTATAATTATATTTCTATCTTAGTCTCTTCTAACTATAACTAACTTCTAGCTTTTACTAGTATTAGTATATATTTATAGCTAGTTACGTTTTTCTAGCTATCTTTCGTATATATAGTTATTAATATAAGTAGCTAAGTTAATTATTTCTTTAAGTATATTAGATTTATCGTAGTAGATAATCTCGTTCTTAATTATATCTTTTAGACTATTATAGTAAATAGTTTTTAGAGAGCTATTATCTTAGTTAAGCTTAAATTAGAGTTACTTAAAGTCTAAGTTATACTTACTTACTAATTTTATCTATTTAATTAAGATAATTATTCTTTTTATCTATTTCTCTTCGTCTACTCCGCTAAATATATTAGTAAGGGCCTTTTTAAATAACTTCTAGCTTATAAATACTTTCTAAGTATTAGTTCTATAGTCTTCTAGATTATTATTATTATTAAGATAGTTATTAATAAGTAGCTAGAGCTATACCGTCGCTTTCCTCTTTATATATAGTTTTACTATAAATATTTTTTTCTAATCTATATAGAAGTAGGCTATATTAAATCTATAGAAGAGTTTTATATCTATAAGAAAAGTCTTAAGTTCTTCTTAATCTTCTTTATACTTTTTAGGAACTGATAGGTATACTATAGCTATAGTAGTGACTAATAGTATAACCCTCTAGGCGTTTAGTAGCTTAATTACTTATTATTAGAGTTACTAGATCTAGTTGGCTTATTAGGCTAAGACTATTACTAGATTAGAAGCTAGTGTACTAGCGCTGCTTTCTAAGGTATATAAGATAGATAGGGTTACTATTATTAATAGTACTTTCTCGAAACCTATTAGGTAGTTAAAGTATTAATAGTAGTATACTTACCTAAGCCTAGTCTATATAAGGGTAGGGTAGTATATCGTAGTATTACCGTAGATAGTATTTAGAAGGTTTAAGTATAGGAGTTAACTACCTAAATATAGAGTATTCTAATATTAACTAATTTAAAGTAACTTAAATAACTATTTATATTTATTAATTTAGTAAAGCAAATCTAAGAGTATAAACTAAATAAGAGAGTTAACTATAAAGAGTTAAAATATAAGTAAGATCTTCTAGATCTATATAGTCTGTTTCCTCTTAGTTCTAATTCCGCTAAGCCTTCTAGCTCTTAGGATTATTACTTACTCCTAGGATTATTACTTACTTCTAGAATCTATTAATCTTAGCGGGATTAAGATTATATAATTACTAATCTAATTCTACCCCGTATATTAGCTTAACCTTCGGGGTCTTATTATATACTTCCTTATCTACCACTTCCTAATTCTTCTATAGTTTATCTTTATCTATAACACTACGGCTACCGCGCGTATCTCTTAAATAAGAATTAGATAGTAGGGCTAGATAGATAGGATTTTAAAATTAATCCTTATAGGTATATCGAGTATTTTATTAGCTATTAAGCCTTAAATATATACTAGATATAGATTCTAATACTTAACTAGGTAATTATAATACGAAATATTATCTTTAATAAGTAGAACTTCTACGAAGGGAAATCCGATTAAAGAATTCTAAAGAATAAAGCTCTTAAAGTTATAAAAATTCTTATTAAAGATAAAATATAAGATTCTAGTAATATCTATAATTATATAATAATTATAAAATAGATAAATAAGTAGATAAGTACTAAAGCTAATTCGAACCCCGAAATCTATTAAGAAATTAAGAGTACTAATTAAGTTCTAAGTAGAGCTATAGTAGGCTAAGCCGCACTAAGTATAGAAAAGGATCTAGTAGGTTTACGTACTAATTACTTAGCTAGCGAATAGTTAGGAATTCGTAAATTTAGAGATTAGCTAATAGAGCTTAAAATATCTAGAGCTATACTAGAATTAGTATCTATCTCTAGCGACGATCCTATAGATAATTAGTAGAATAGAAATATAATTAATAGTACCTAGAAAATTAATAAATCTAGTAGAACGTGCTAGTTACCTCTCTATAAGTAAACTTTATAAGGGTTAGAGCTTAAAAGCTTCGCTACTATCTCTTAACCTACTAGCGGAGTATCTAACGCTAAAGACGAAGTAGAAGTCTTATTAGTATATTAAAGATACTAAGTCGCTCCTAGATAAATAACTTAATTAAGTAGAAGGTAATAAGGAATACAACCTAAGCTAAAAATTAATTAAAACTTACTATTATAATATAGGAGAAGAGACGAGGATTCTAATAATTAACTAGGAGGTAGGATAAAGAATAATATTATAATAATATTAATTAAAGATCTATAAAATAATAAATATTTTATATATAATTTTACTTATATATATCTTTCTAGGGCTCTAGAAGCCTAGACCGAGTCGTATAAGTATATTATAATAAACGCCGTTATAATAGCTATAATACTTAAAAGAGTACTAAAAGTCTTACTAATAATAAAAATCTATAGGGATAAGTTACCCGAACCGCTAACTCTATAGAAGTACCTATATAATTATTAGTTTAGTACTTTATTTAAATAAGCCTTATAAATTAAGATTAACTAACTTCGCTATATAGGCACCTAGGAAGAAATCTAATAATTAAGTAGCTCTAGTAGGCTATTACCGCTTAAATAGGTCTAGATATATAAAAATAATTAAAATAGATACTTTCTAAAGTATAAAGTAAGAATTATTATACGAGAAGATCTCTAAGAGAAGGATTTACTTTACTTAATATATATAGTAATACTTATAGCTAAATTATTCTAATTAGCTATAGTAATTATAGCTAAATTTAATCTAGAGATACTATAATATAATATAGTAGAAGCCTTTCTTTATATATTAATTACGGTAAATAATCTAGTTTACTATAAGTTACTAGATAGGTTTAAGAAAGACGGATTATATACTAAACTAAATAGAGCCTTATATAGCTTAAAAGACTTACTACTACTTTAATATTAAGAGTTCTTAAGCACGCTTAAAGTAATTAGCTTAGTTTCTTTAATAAAAGAGCTATACCTATTCTTTAACTAGGATTAAACTATCTTTATACTATTCTATATAGATAATATTCTACTTATATATCTAAAGATATATAAAGCTAATACTTAGAAGCTATAAAAAAAGATTACTAAGAAATATAGAATTAAAGAAAAAGAACTAGTAGAATAGTTCCTAGGGGTTCGAGTAATTAGAGATTAAATAATTAAAATAATTACCCTTATATATAATATATATATTAATAAAATTATAAAAAAGTTTAAACTAAGTAATACTATAATATTTCTAGATACGTCACTATTATTAATAGAACTTATTAAATTAATAGATAAAGTATCTAAGTATAAGATTAAATAGTATTAAGAATATATTAGATCGGCCCTATATATAGCTATAATACTATAATCTAATATTATATTTCTAGTATTAAAGCTATTATAGTTCCTTATAAACCTAAGTAAAGAATACTTTATAGTAATTAATTAAGTAATTACGTACCTCTATTAAATACGCTAGAGATTATTATAATATAGAAACTATAATAGACCTAATCTTATAATCTATAGAGACGCGTCGTTTATAGATAATATTAATATAAGACGCTTATCTTATAGATATATTATACTCTTATTTAGCAGACCTATTATTTAGAAAGCTACTTAATAATTAATAGTTATAACCTTAATAACTAAAGTAGAGCTACTCGCCCTCGAGTATATAAGTAAAGAAATAATAGCTTTAAAATATCTTTTTAAAGAGCTTACGCTTAACCTAGAATTAATATAATAAATATTTTATAATAATTAATAAATAATCTAACTCGTTATTAGGGTAAATAAATAAATTATAATAAGACTCTAATATATTAATATTTAGAATATATAGTTATAATAAGAGTATATAAAAAGATTATTTAAGATTATCTATCTCACTACGGCTAATATACCGGCTAATAGCCTTATAAAGGCTCTTATAAAATAATAATTTAAGCGTTTTAAGAATTAGCTAAATATAAAAGATACGAAGTTACTAATTAAAGAAATAAAAGACTAATTATACTAAAGAAAGTTATAATTACTATTAGTTATCGCCTTTAAATAAAGTAATTAAAGGGAAAATAATCTCGCTAATACTCTAACTATAACTACTAATTATCTCTTAAACGCTAGAAAAGACTACTCTAAGATAGCTAACTATCTAATTACTCTCTATAATAAGATTAAATACCTAATTTATTAGTTTAGTAAAGCGGTAATACTTCTCCTTACAATAATTAACTATATAAATAGTAGCTTAAGAATTAGTAGATCCTTTAGTAGTCTCTAGAGTCTAAAAAGTATAAATAGATATTCTAGAAGAAACTTTTTTAAGATTAATTACTTTAGCCGCTGGATTTTGGACCCTCTCCTACGGATTAAATAATATTCTTAGATAATTAGACTTAACCCTAGTCTAGAAAGGAGCCTTAGGCTAAGATTAAAAGATATTTAAATTATTCTACTAGTTAATCGAATAACTATATAAAGGCGGCGGATTATCGTTCTAGTAGCTAGAATAAGTAAAAGAGAAGGCTAGAGTAGCTTAAGTAGCGCGCTACTTAGTATAATAAGAAGGTAAAAAGCTCTAATAACTATATCTAACCTCTTAATTATTAAAGCCTAGAGATAAAGTAATATAATCCTATAAAAGTAGATATAAAGATAAAGTAAAATAATTCTATAAAGCTATATAAAAAGAACTATATAACTAATTATATACTATAGTAAGCTAACTATATATAGCTCTAGATAAGTAATAATTATTATAGCTTAGAGTCTAGCTTAAATTAGGTATCTTATAGCTTCCGGTAAATATATACTAATTTAAGCTAATAGCTAAATAATAATTAGGAGTATACGTAGGCTAACTAGAACTAGAAGTAAAATAATTTACTAGAGTGAGAATATTCTAGTTAAAGTAAGAAGCCGGGCGATCCGTAGGAGTAAAGAAGAATTAATTAAAAATTAAAGGAATATTACTTAAGGGTTTATTTAAGTAATTCTTAATAATATTCTTTAGCTATCTCTCGTAGTAACTAAGAGAGAGCGTTTAATTTATAAGCTTAGAAAAACTAAGCTTATTCTTAAAGGTCTTAATAACTATATTAATATTATTTAAGTTAAGAAGCTAGATAATTAGCTTCTTAAGGCTTATAATAATTAGGGACTATATTAAAATTAGTATAAACTATTAGATTATAAAAGAATATAATATTATCTCTAGCTATCTTACTAATAGATTATAAAGCGACGCGATATATAGTTTAATCTAGACTAAACTACTTAAAAGATTAGTATATATTAAAGAAGAAGGCTCTTAAAATTTATACCTTCTTATAAGTATAAGTATAGTAATAATAGTAGCGCTAGCTATAAGATTCTTTAAGATTATAATAAATACTATCTCTATAACTACTAATTAGCTATTTAAGATAAGTAATATAAATATTATTATACTTAGCTCTCTATCTAAGTTTCTAATTAGACCTATTAACTAATACTTAGTTTCTATCTCTATTACTTAGCTTCTTAGCCGGAATCCTATCCTCTTTAGAAGAAAACTTAGATACTAGCTCTTTACGCTTCTAGCTTTTTAGCTACTTTACTAAAGGATTAGCTAGCTTATTCTTAAGCTTCTCTAAATCTATATATCTCCTAATTAACTATATCTTTAGCTAAGTATTACTAATTATATTAGAATTATCGCTAGCTAGTTAACTAGATTAGCGTCTAGACTCGGAGGATAGTATAGTACCTTTCTTCTTAGATAACTATTATAAATAGTTAGCTAGCGATTAATATAGAGAGAGCTAATCGCGATATTTACTATTATAAGTAGAGAAGAGTTATTTTAAAGAGTATAAGAGTAAAAAAATAAGAATATAGGTACGTATACAAAGGTAAGTATTAAGTATTTAAAATATAGAGAGGGAGAAAAGGTTAAAGAATTAAGAGAGTAGTGCGATTAAGACTATATTATATTATCTACTTTTACTATAAATATACCGCTTCTATACTATCTTAATATAAATAAATAAGTAAACTATCGCGCCTATACTATATTAAAATAAATAAATAATTAAACTACCGCGTAAACGCTATTACTATTAAATAATTAACTTATAATTAGATAGAGCGGAATTAAGTAAACTATATAAAATATATATAGGAGAACTATAGAATATAGGCGGAACGCTACGTATAATCCGCCCTAGGGGGTATATAGAGATATATAAGCTATCTTAGTCTTATATTAGATAACTTATATACTTTCTACTAATAAAGTACTAGCTTACTCTAATATATTTCTTTAGAGTAAGTACTAAGGAATAGATTAGGAGTAGCGCGATTATATAATCGCGCTAATAGTATAGTTAAATAAGCTACTAGTCGGCACTTCTTTCTTATATAGTAATAATATTCTTTTTATTTATAAATTAAGCTATTAGTACTACGATTCTTTAATAATTATAATACTATCTCTCTATATAATAGATAGTATAGATAGATTTTCTTAGTTCCTTTCTTAAATCTTATATAGTTAACCTATAATAGCTTTCTATATTCTAGTTATATATACTATTATATATAGAATATATCTTTATAGTAATTTTTTATAATATTCTATAATCTTACTAGGTATAAGTTAACTATATATTTTTCGTTATAATATAGACTATATTTATCTAGGTAATAGAGACTCTATCTATTACTTACGTAGATACGTTCCTATTCCTCTTTATAATATAGATAGTAGTTACTTACTCTATATTCGTCTTAGGTAAGTCGATAGTAGGTATTATTCTCTAGTATAGATATTACTCGTCCTATTTCTCTCTAATAGTAATTATAATCTTCTAACTTATATTAGTACTATCTTTTCTTATTATACTAGCGGTCTACTAGAGCTATATTCTACTACGTAGATTCTTAGTATTACGTCGCCTATTCTACTACTTATAAGTTTTCTAGTTCTAAAATATTTACTTTTATATACTAAGATAAGTAGTTTTTTTCTATATAACTTCCTAAGTTATATAGCTAATACTTAATTATATTAAGGTAGTTAAAAATTTCTTTATTTATTATCTTTATTAATTCTAAGATTTTCTTAGTTTTTAAGTAATTCTAGCGTAGTTTCCTATGAAATCTAGTTTTCTTATTATCTATCTTAGAGAGTTCCGAGTCTTCTTTTATATTAGAGCTAGCTAGTTTCTAGAACTTAATTATAGTTATATAGACTACGTTCGTCTGTTCTATATCTTAGTTTCTAGAATAATTTCTCTTAAAGTGGCCTTATTCTCCGTAACGTAAGTAGGCTTTATTATTAAACTAAGTTTATTATTATTTAGTATCTAGGCTGCTATTAGCTTTTTTATAAAATTTCTTATTATTTCTTTAGTTATTTTTATAGGATTCTTAGACTTTATTAATATTTATAATTATATTTCTATCTTAGTCCCTTCTAACTATAACTAATTTCTAGCTTTTACTAGTATTAGTATATATCTATAGCTAGTTATATTTTTCTAGCTATCTTTCGTATATATAGTTATTAATATAAATAGCTAAATTAATTATTTCTTTAAGTATATTAGGTTTATTATAGCGGATAATCTTATTCTTAATTATATCTTTTAAACTATTATAGTAAATAGTCTTTAGAGGGCTATCGTCCTAGTTAAGCTTAAATTAAAGTTACTTAAAGTCTAAGTTATACTTACTTACTAATTTTATTTATTTAATTAAGATAATTACTTTTTTTATTTATTTCTCTTCGTCCACTCCGCTAAATATATTAGTAAGGGCCTTTTTAAATAACTTCTAGCTTATAAATACTTTCTAAGTATTAGTCCTATAGTCTTCTAGATTATTATTATTATTAAGATAGTTATTAATAAGTAGCTAAAGCTATACCGCCGCTTTCCCCTTTATATATAGTTTTACTATAAGTATTTTTTCTTAATCTATATAGAAGTAGGCTATATTAAACCTATAGAAGAGTTCTATATCTATAAGGAAGATTTTAAGTTCTTCTTAACCTCCTTTATATTTTTCGGGAACTAATAGGCGTGCTATAACTATAGTAGTAACTAATAGTATAATTCTTTAGAAGTTTAGTAGCTTAACTATTTATTATTAGAGTTACTAGATTTAGTTAGCCTATTAGGCTATAACTATTACTAGATTAGAAGCTAGTATACTAGCGCTACTTCCTAAGGTACGTAGGATAGATAGGGTTACTATTATTAATAGTACTTTCTCGAAACCTATTAGGTAGTTAAAGTATTAATAGTAGTATACTTATCTAAGCCTAGTCCGTATAAGGGTAAGATAGTATATCGTAGTATTTACTATAGGTAGTATTTAGAAGGTTTAAGTATAGGAGTTAACTACCTAAAGATAAGATATTCTAATATTAACTAATTTAAAGTAACTTAAATAACTATTTATATCTATTAATTTAGTAAAGTAAATCTAAGAGTATAAACTAAATAAGAGAGTTAACTATAAAGAGTTAAAATATAAGTAAGATCTCTTAGATCTATATAGTCTATTTCCTCCTAGTTCTAATTCCGCTAAGCCTTCTTACTTCTAAGATTATTATTTACTTCTAAGATTATTACTTACTCCTAGGATTTATTAATCTTAGTAGGATTAAGGTTATATAATTACTAATCTAATCCTACCCCGCGCGTCGGCTTAACCTTCGGGGTCTCGTCGTACGCTTTCTTATCTACTACTCCTTAATCCTCCTATAATTTACCTTTATCTATAATACTTACGTTTTTAAATTTTCGTATATTTACGTTTAGTTATTTACTACTATTAGTTATAGCTTTAGTAGTAATTTATATATAGTATATAACTATATATTATATAGTTTCTAACGCTATTAGAAAGTTTTAATATCATTTATATTCTTAATATATTAATTTTACGTTTCTTACTTTCGTAGATTTTTTAGTTCTAAGGTAATAGGGTTTTACCTCGATTTTTATATTTATAATTTTAATAGTAATATTAAGTTCTTATATTATTATATTTTCTTATATTTTATATTTAATAAATTACTACTATTAGTTATAGCTTTAGTAGTAATTTATATATAGTATATAACTATATATTATATAGATTCTAACGCTATTAGAAAGTTTTAATAGCGTTTATACTTTTAATATATTAATTTTACGTTTCTTACTTTCGTAAACCTTTAAGTTCTAAGATAATAGAGATTTACCTCGATTTTTATATTTATAATTTTAATAAGAATTTTTATACTTTCGAAGACCTTTATTAGTTAAGTTCTTACGTTTTTAGATTTTAGATTTTTTATTTTAATAAATTACTACTATTAGTTATAGCTTTAGTAGTAATTTATATATAGTTTATAACTATTTATTATATAGATTCTAATACTATTAGGAGGTTTTAATAGCGTTTATATTCTTAATATATTAAATTTAGGTTTCTTACTTTTATAGATTTTTTATTCTAAGAGTATATAGTTTATCTTAATTTCTACGTTTATTATTTTTATAAGTATAGTTATGTGGTACTTATACGCGCGTAATATATATATCTCCCTTTTCTATCCTATAGTAGATGCGCAAGTAAGCACTATCGATATTGCCTACCTCGATTAATCGTACGCCGTTTACACTGCACAAACCACTTCGTCTTCTTTACTATAAGTGCTCACCCCACTGTTAGCTACCCAATGTAGCCCACCCAATAGTTGCAGACTTAAAGCTCAACTAGAAGTATCTCAGTACGTATCATCTCACCAACTAGGACCTCGAGCTTCCTTACAGTTGCGACGCTTTCAGCACCTTTAGTAACGAGATCTGCAAAGCTTGTCCGAAGGACTTTCAATGCCAAGTGTTGAGCCACAGGCCGTTCTTCCTAACAAAGACGACGTATGACCAGCCTGAGCGTTCGTCTTCTTCCACAAGAAGGTGCCTGTGGAGTGCTTTCCAGCTCCTTTTTGAGGCGGTGCCGCGAATTTGAGGTTTCATAATGGCAGTGTCGCGCTTGTGTGGAGACCATTCCACAGTCTTCGTATCTCACTAATGCACACAGACGCCCACACGCATCTCTTTCGAACCGAAATTGAACAACATGCACGATCATTACTACTATTGGAACCAACAACGGCTTACTTTGAGCGAGCATATCCGGAACGGTGGCATCTTCCAGCCAGCTCACAACAAAAGAGAAGGATGGTACAGTGAAAAGGACAAGTAAGAGTACATAACATCCAGCAGAACAATTCCAGCTCAGCGCCATGTCAGAGAATCAACTCCCAAAGCCATGAGCAAAAGTTAAACAGTCAAAGCCAATAAGGTATCCCGAATGAAAAAAATAGATAACTGGTAGCACGTATCAGAAAGTTTCTCAGCCCACCGTTAGCCCATCCGTCGAATCTCTTCCTTGAGAGCAGCCGCTAACTTCTCATCAGATGAGAGCGGAGTGAAGTCTTGTGAAGAGGCCTCCCCAAAGAAGTCAAAGTCTAGCATCGACTCGGTGCCTTGCTGGTAGCCCTCCCCGAAGAGGCCGAAGCTCGGTGGGTCCGGGTCGACAAAAGGGGCTTTCACCCACGGATCGATGTGAGCGTCTTGATCTGCTGACGGCATGGCTTGAGTGGCTGAAATGGTCACTTCTTCTTGGGCTGGGAATAAGGACCCGTCAAAGTCGGAGGTCTCCGGGCAGTTGAAGAGTTCCTCGTTAACAACGGATTCCCGTCCGACCGCGACCGTGAGCCCACTCTGTTCGCTAGCCTTCTGGGTGAAAGCTTGCTCCGGCACTTGTTGCATGGCTGGGAAAGCTTGCCCTGGCGCTTGTTGCGCGGCTGCGAAAGCTTGCTCCGGCGCTTTTTGCACCGCTGGGAAAGGGTTCGGCGGCGTGGAAAAAGCCAGAGGCAAGAATGAGGACGAGTTGGAGGGCAGCGAGGTCTCAAAGTCGTTGAAGTCCGGCACTTCTTGTGGAGGACCCGGGACTGAGGGCTTGGGAACATCCGCTCGGTTGCTAGCCCTCGCTGCGTCCTTCTTCGCCGCCCTCCGCTCTTTAGGGCTCATACGGGGGAGGGATGCGGCGGGGAGTGAATGGCCTGGGCCGGCAGGAACGGGTACCCACATCATGTTGCCAGCAGTGACAACATAAAACCCAGGAAGCATCCCTTTGTTGCGCCACTCTGAGTAGTTCCCAACAACGATTTCAGCTGTGCGGCGGTGACCGAGTTGCCTTCTGGCTTCCTGGAATACCTCATCGTACTTCATCTTGCACTGATAGTCATACTCCATCTCCCTCTTCTCCTTCTTCTCCTGATCTTCTGCGCTAAGAGGTGGATACAGAGGAGGATTGAGTTGTTGCATCCCCGGTGCAGACGGGTGGTAAAATTTGGGGAGGGGAAATTGCCCGCTCGGCAGCATGAAGGACTGCTGCCCAGCCGGCATGGGCGGGACCTGGGACTGCTTGAAGTAAAACTGCTGGGAATTGGCATTGTAGTCGGTTTGTGGCCTACTTGGGCGTGGGAGCATCGGCGCAGCCGTGAATGACTGCTTCGCCGGTGCCGACCCCAGGTATACTAGGTCAGGCGACACTGGCGGCCTAGACATGAGTCAGTAATGCTGACTTTGGGGAAAGATTTGCAAAGAGCAATGACGTACCCGACAGGACCGTTGCCCCAAAAAGACTGGTTGGCGGTGGCGTTGACGTTCATGCGGCCAGAATTGTCCACGTTGGCGTTGTGGCTGAACATGTTCTATCAAGAGGTTAGCGACGACAAGCTTGTGAATTTGAATTCAGGGAATGGGGAACGGCTTACCTGTAAGACGAAGCGTGACATGACGCTGCTTTGACAGAGACTGAAAGGGGGGTTCGACGGGTTGCTAGAGTAGCAGGTCAAAGGCGAGGCGAGGAGCAAATTACGGGTTACAGACTGCTCTCTTGGAGGAAATGACCGAGGCTGATGGTGAAGAAAAGAAGGAGAACGAGGCTGACTTTATATACTGGGAATTGCAGAAAGAAAGGGCAGTGGAGAACAGTCACGTTTTCTTACAGGAGATGGAGCTGGAGCGAAGCCATGGATGCTCATGGGGCTGTTCGCTGTACATAGGAGTGTATGCAGCGATGTAATTGGTTTTAATCTTTCAATGGTAGGTTATTTGGATACCGTGACATGGTCGATGAGCTTTCGGCCTTCATCGGCCTTCTACGAAGCGCGTTTGCTACGAGGGAATTACTGCTCCAGAGGGCGACCCGGGGACAGTCATCTGGCGAAATAACTCCGATTGGCCTAGGGGTTAAAGAAAGCCTGGTGCTGACATCGAACATGACGCATCGCGCTACAGAAACGTGGTACCGATCTGGAAAATAAAGCAGCAAGAACAGAAGCGGTGAAGAGGTCGATTATCGCCTGCAACTCGATGATTTGAAATTGGCTGGTGTCCATACCAACATGAGGGGTCTCGTGGGGATCTGGCGATCAATTTGATACCTAAAAAGGATGGTAGGTGTATGAGAATTGGCTATACGAAACCCGCTGGCACGATGAAGTCCGCAATGGTCTGCCCTTCCGTCACTGCACAGCGCCTTCCATGGCAGTATCGTGGTCGTCTAAGCCACTGTCGACCGTGTCTTTACATCGAAGTATCAGGCGCCGAAGTCGCAGTATTGGGCTCTTCCATCGTATGCGCTAGGTATGGTCGGATACTCGAGGCGAAAATGGCATTTTCGAAAGCATCAGACGGGCGTGGAAGAGCATGAGCGGGCTACCCCATACTCATTCCACACTTGCATTCTGATCTTACAACGAGGCATCGAGGTAATTCGTCCTGAGATGACCGATGTCGTTGCGAGTATCTCCAGACAACGGCAAAGACACGGTAGGGTCGTGACTCCTCCTGCCCCGCAACGAAGTTCCAGCGTAAAGGTGTAACCGGTGTAGCGATGAGGCGTGGCGCATTTGGGCGCACGAAGAGGAGCAGCCCAGGTGCGCGACCATGGGGTAGTCGGCCGTGCCGTGAGAAGCTTGTAGGAGCTTTGAAGCGCATATGTGAGAGTAGCGGTACCAGAAGTAGAAGCATGATCATACTCGTATACGTCGAGCAGGATAAGGCTCTGTGTCTCTGGGCCCGGAGGCCGTCTTTACCGCCATCAGCCACTGAGAGTGCAGTGTGGCTGTATTTAGCAGAAGCCATGGTGTGAAAGCATGGCGTGGTAGCATGGCGACACCACTACCAAGAACACGCGTCCTTGAATGCTCAAATACTGCATGGACAGCTTATTTACTCCTTCGATAGTTATCGGGGTAAAGCGAGCATTCCTGACGTGAGCCGATATGGCAACATGGCCACGGGCGATTTCGGGGCCTCGCTCGACCAATCGTGACTTCCCCCGGAAAATAATTTTCGAGTTCCCATCCAAACTCCCCTCCAGCTACAACATCTGACACCACAGCGCGCTCTTTCTCACATTCTTGAACCACTCCTCTCTTCTAGTTCCTATCAGCACGACACGACCTGGAGACACGTGGACAACGTCTCACAGCCCTGACTCTCTCACGCGAACCTTCAGTTGGATCAGGTAATGCTAGTCCGACATGAAGACCTTTGCTGGTGGACGAGACTGAATACTTCGTGCAGGCGATGGAGTGCTCGCCAAAGAGATGACTAAGTTCATCAGCCTGGTCCACGAGCTAATTCGCTACTGTAGTACCTACCTGCAGCAGTGTATGACCTACCCACCCATGCAACATCATGACCTGTGCCTTCGACACCCTCACCAGCCTTTCGATAGCAGTATGAGAGCGGTTCGATAGCGGCGCATCGCCATACATGCATGCATGGAAGAGCTAGGGTCGCAGTAACGATGTAAGATGTTCAATGAGATGGTATTCGGCTGTAGTGCCTACCTACGCATAATCGACTTACCCAGTCGACCTTGACGACTTCGTGCACCTGAGACCTTTAGCAACCTTACGACAGCTGTGGCTCCGAGGCATGGAATCACCAGCGGTGGACCATCTTGCATGAATGCAAGCGTTAGGGAGGGAGCGGTATACATGCAAAGTCACCTATAAATAACAAGCTCTACCTATAAGGAAAGTCGCGCAGCATAGGATCAGATCCACTCGTGGCATCCGACGTATTGGATTTCTGGATGGCCGACCTTCTCACTGAAATCTCCCACGTACACCCACCCCGAGACAAGATCGATGCACAGCCGAAGCGTGAAAAGACCTACCTCCACTTCGAAGGCGATTCCACATGATAAGCCCGCAGACAGACCGGCTGTGGGCGGCTCGCTTCGTATCCGCGAACAGCCCATTGAAGCACCGACAACGTGAATGAAAGTACACCATCAGACTCAAGCCACAAGTCATCCGAGAAATTGGGCCCGCATATGAATTGATTGGAGATGTTCCGGTCCTGGTCATACTAATCAAGGCTTTGGTAGTACCTTGACGAGACGTCCTGGAGATACAAAGCGGCCACACGGATTCGTAGAGGGGCGATGTCTCTCGCGTGTTCTCACGTGTCGAAAGAGTTTGGTACTAGGTATTTGGAAGGGTCTTGTTGGATGAGCAGTAGAGGACTCTACAGGAAGGGGTCGAACAGAGTAGTACTGTCAGTGGTACTTTTGAACTGCACGAGTCAGCAGAACGGATGTACTGCGCAATCGTCTCACCCCGTCCCTTCCTTCACTGACCGCTAAGTGAAGAGAGGGACAAGATAAGACGAGGAGGCCGAAGGAAGCGAGGAAAGATTGATCATTAGTGAAGTTCCAGAGGACGCCGGAGAGATGGAAGTGAGAAGATGAGAGCAAGAGGAAGGAGGGGAGCACAGAGAGAGGTCATGAGAGAGGAGTGATGAGGAAGGATCTCATGCGATCGACTGAAGAAGAGATACCAAGTGCCGGGCAGCACTCCAGACAACTTCGGTTCGAACCAGACATAGTATACAAAGACCTGATTTATCGCGAACGACTGAAAGGTCTCCGCTCTAGGTGGAGATGAATGGGCATCTGGCTTCTTCGTCTTGCAGCTCAAAGGAGAAAGTCCGATGGTTTGGACCAAGGAAAACGCTTGCAGCTGTGTGATGATTACTCTCGAAAGCATCACTCATACTGCCAGATATTGCATTTGAAGTTCAAATTTGTATACAAATTCACGTTCCGTTCGGCCCCGTTAGCGTTCGAAGTGGTGGACTTGGCCTTTCCTGTCCAGAAGAGTCCTTCTTTGTCGCTCAAAAGGGGCCATCTGATAAGTATAAGAGAAAGAAAAAGTCATTCTATCACTGGTTCATGCCTACAAAGAGCCACATCTATTCCCTGTATGAATGCTCCTTCTTACTTTCTTACGTGTCAATTAGCAAATTAGAGCAGCTGGAGGCGTTGCATGCAAACAGCATATGTTTGAACCTTTGACGAGCTTACGATATTACGTCACCTAAAACCGCGGTTATATGCATAGAATCCGAGCTGTCTTACAATTACCAGAATTGAAGGGAATTAATAGGAAGTTAATCCGAGCTTGAGTATAGAGTGCACCACCCGTAGTCTTTGATGTGAAGAGCCGTCCAATGACAGGTAAGTACCACGAACCAACAACCAGAGATCGAGACTGTTTTTTTTTTTAACAAACCTCGGGCGTCGAGTCGAAGTGACGTGTTTCTCTGAATTGTCGCCGCAAACAAACTGCGCTCAAATATGTTCGGATTCAGATTTCGCCCGACCGCGCCGTAACTACGACCGAGGGGTCTCAGTGCCTATCAGAGCTCAGACTGTCCCTACCAACGCATTTCGTACCTCGGAGCAACACGTCAGTAAGTTCAGATCAAAGAACTAGTCCGCGCCGATACCGGCAAGACGATCCGAGATCAGCGTATCCAACGCGGCAAAAACGCAACCCCGCCGCGCACGACCGAAAGGGGGCAGTGGATAGTCCGCACGTGCCATAGGGCTGAACAAGGGCGGACCAACAACAGCCTAGCGCGTCGGACCCCTAGATACAAGGATTCCATCTGACACGGAACACCGTTAACCATGACTTCGCCTCCGTCACTAACACCCCGCTAACCACCGCACTATTCCATACCGCTACCGCTGCCGCCATTATCCTCGTGCGGAGGTGCCCTCCTATTGCTACAACCGCACGCGTGAGCCCTGGGAGAGATATGGCTGCAGCTGCTACCGCACTCCCGCCACCGCCCTTGCTACCCAACAAACATATGGCTAGCCAAGCGCACAACTGTCCGAATTGCGGAGAGAATCTAGAGGTGGAGAGCGCGGTTGGGGATGCACAGAGGAAGATACGAGACTTGGAGGCGCAGGTCGAGCTGTTGAAGGAGAAGGCGACGGCGGCTGGTACGTTTTCCGTTGTTTTGTTCTGTTCACGGTCTAAGCGCCGCCCTTCGTCGAGAATCGCGGACAGGAATTTGGACACGCAACTAACGCAACAACACAGTGGACAAATGCGCCGACTACGAAGACCAGCTCCGCAGCACAACCAAAATCTCGCAAACCTCCCTCCTCCGAACAAACACCTCCGACTCGCTTGCCCCGAGCCGCGCCTCAAACGAGGAAGCCCAACGCCCCTCAACCGCATCCTCTCTCACCGCCCGCCAATCCCGCTTCTCCTTCTTAACCGGACGTCGCAACTCGCCCGCCCAACATATACTTCCTTCCGGCGCCAATTCCTCCAACGTCCCCCAAGCCATCGACACAGAGCTCCTTTCGCAGCTCGAAAACGAGCGCGCGCTGCGCGCCAAAGCGGAAGACAGAGCAAGGAAGGTAGACAGCGAGATTGAAGAGTTGAGCGTGCAGTTATTCTCGCAGGCGAACGAGATGGTGGCGAGCGAGCGCAAGGCGAGGGCGAAGCTTGAGGCGAGGGTCGAGTTGTTGGAAAAGCAAGGGAAGGATAAGGCGGCCAGGTTAGAGAGACTGGAGAAGGCGGTCAGTAGGATTGATCGGGTGAAGGCTATGCTGGCGGCGCCGACGGTGGCGCCGCCGCAGAGGAAGACGTGAGGCTGATAAGACTGGGCTGATACCGCCCATTTCAGCAGCGTTGGGGCGCTCTGCATACGCAATGGGGACTACGCTACGCCGTGGCAGTGATGTCTTCACGCCGACACAGCTTAGTCGGCGTTCCGGCCTGTCGTTTGGCCGTTTCCTGTTCCACCCTCGAAGGCCTTGCGTTTTCAGTTTTTTTCTTTTCAGCAGCGTCCTTTGATTTCTCCGTTCTCAGCGTTTCTTTCTATATCCCTTCTTCACGATACCCTTTCCCTAGCTGTTGTCGCGAGCCTATTCTTACTGCGTTCTGGGGAAGGCGCATTTGCATTGCATGGTGTTGTACTGCATGGTTGGGCGAGCAGGTTGAAACGTATGATTTGTATTAGTATCTACCTACCCGTCCTGTAGCGGATTCGATTTGAATTGATGCGAGCGTGTTCGTACAGCTCCCTGTCTATAGGGTTTCCACTTGAATTGATATTGTGCATTGGTGGGTAGGATAAGGTATGGCGTTCGCTGTGGGTTGCTATGCTCACTAAGGTGCAGGAGTTCATTGCTGATACATTCGCGTGGTACGGTGGTTGCCACTGTTTATCTGGTTGACCCAAATATTAGTATGCAATAATTTGTGAAGAAGTATGTACGATTAACATCCTCGGTTAACTATTATACACCGAACTCGATGCTAGCAACTATATATACACGCACCGCCCGAACCGACGGACTACGACACAGCAGTCCCACACCGCCCACAAACCAAAAACCTCTCATCCTTCCCACCTAGCCCTCTGACTCTAACTCGAAACTCCGTCCCCTTGCACTTCCTACACTGCTCCTCGGGACTCGTTTCCCCACTTCCCCCCTCCTCCCCCGCACTCCCTTCCTCTAAACTCAACTTACTCACCACGCTCTCCCTACCTCTCAACTCCGGTCTCGAGCCCCCGTCCCCACCAGCACCGCCATCCTTAGGCGCCAGCGCCCGCAACCGCTGCGTGTTGTTTGTCCAAAACGCCCACGATTGGCCATTCCATACAGAGAGTGGGTTTGAGAGAGTGCTTTGGCGGATGGAGGATGGGGCGGCAGGTTTTGCGGGGTCGAAACAGTCCGAGATTCGAGGTTGGGAGCGAGTGCGTTCGCGGGGTGGGGTTGAGGCTTCCGAGGGGGCGATGCTGGGTTGTTGGAGAGAGAGATGGTCTATGGACACCGATGTTTCGGGGCTGCCGCTCGGACCCGACACTGGGGTAGCTATAGTGGGTATAGGACCGAGTGCTGGAGAGTCGAAGGGCCGCATCGAAGCTATGCTGTCACGTTTCGATTTTCGAGGAGAAGTACTGCGTGCTATGCTCCTACGCGGTGTTGAGCCATTGGCCGAGTCGAAGCTCCCATGCGAAAGCTCTTGCCGCCAATTCATGATGCGCTCGTTCGGGGGTTGTGTTGCAGTGCTGTCTCGTCTTGATTTTCCAATCGAGAGTATACTATTCGAACGTCCGACCATGGAGCCAGCTCGCTTCGAGAAGACGGAAGCGGCGTCCCAGTTGTCGGTGAGTCGATTTCTTTTCGTGTGTGCGCAGTCTTGACGAAAGACTTTTATCGAGCCGGTGTAGTCGGCAGTGACGATGATGTTACCATCGGTATGTGCGGACCGGGCAATATACGCTGGACTCTCTGCCACTCTCCTGAAGGTCGATTCAGCGGGTGTTGGTAACGCGGAGCCAGACTCGGTCGGAGGTTTTGAGCCATTCATGGATTCTGCACGCGACATGAGCGTGACGGGCGGCGGGTTACAAAGATCAAATATTGGATCTTCTGATGCGCTGAGCAGTTGCCGTGTCTTCAGCGGAGCAAGAATGGCGCATGTAGTGATCGAGTCGTGCGCCTCAAACATCTCTACGGGTCGCTGGTTCTTCTTCTCTCCTTCTGGCATGGTCGTCGACCATATGTATGCCTTTCGATCCTCGCTTCCACAAATAATATGCCCTGTGTCGTCGGCGAAAGTAGCTCTGATCTGACTGCAATTGTTCTCGTGCGTCCGGAATTTCATCTCTAGTGTTTTATCCTTGCAGTTGTATACTCGTATTCGAGAATCGTTACTCGTGATGAGGAGCTTGACATCCCCACTTTCGCTTCCTGGTGGCCAGGAGATCGCTTGGATACCAGTGATTTTACTCCCTTTGGCATTTTGCCCTCTGGTTGATTTTACATGGATCTGTGACTGAAGTCTAATCGACAAGCAGGATTAGCGGCGCATATTAAAGAATAAGGACGGGAGACCACATACTTCAGACCATCGATATCGAAAAACATGCAAAGCCCGCCCAATGTGCCAGCAATGCAGGTCTTTCCGTCTGGCGTAAATGACACGGCCGTAATCATATCGGGAAGCGAGGCGGAATCTAGATACCCGAACGAGTCAGTAAAGCTCATCGAGGAATACGTGTTGACAAGTATTTTGGACAGAGAGCCGCGCTGTCCATACAACCAACTCCGATGGAAATGTACTCACAAGCAACAGACTTATCCGGAATACTCCACAACCGTAACTTCGTATCCAACGACCCCGCTAGAAAAAACCGATCATCTTTCGGATGAAACTGAATTGAAGGTACAAAATCCGAATGCTTGAACGTGCAAAGATTCTCACTTCTCGTAAGATGCCACAACCGCACAGTCTTGTCCATAGACGACGAAAGCAAAAAGTTGTTCTTGCTCCAGCTCAAATCCAGAATAGTCGATTGATGCCCGATATACTCCCGGAAGGGTTTCTGCTGGAAGACCGGCGCGCTGAGATGTGTGGCTTCCTTCGACTCGTTTTCGTTCATTTCGTGCGCTCGCCGCTCCTCTGGCGTCGATATAACCGCCCATACCCGGACGACCTTGTCTTGTCCACCGGCGGCGAGATACCGCCCGTCTTTGCTGAACTCAGTGGCCCAGATGGGATTGTGCGAAGCAGCTGCGCCAGAGGGTGTCTTCGACGTCGATGTCTCTGACGAGGAACGCTTCTTCCTATCCGCTCTTGATCTCAACTCCTGTGCCAAGAACACACGGTCGAACTCCTTCTCCTTCTTGAACTTAGCCCGCACTTTGATGTACGCTGGCGGTTGCGGATGCTTGGGGCGGAAGCCCAGGTTGTCCACAGTGTGACTGAAGAGTTGCGCATCCATGCCTTCGACTCGTTTGTCGCCGATTTCAGAGCCATTGTCGTCCGCGTCACCGTCGAAGCCTTTCTTTTTAGTGCCGATGAAACGGCTCAGGAAGGACACTCCTTTTCTATAGTGGACACGCAAATCAGCCTCGTGGACAACACCGCCTTAGGAATGACGCGCGCCCCAATCGGGAGCATGTTGCGAGCAGCGCTAAGCCCCTGTTTGATCGCGCAAGTAGTCTTCCTGCGTCCATTGGAGCAGCTCTTTGAACTTCTTGCATGTCACGACGGAATAGGCTGTCTCGCACCGAATACAGCGAAGAGCGAGATTTGAATTCGCGCAACTCTCATTGGCCGTCCTGTTGGAAGAGCAATACGACATGACCAGAAACGCAAGTTTACCATATGAAAGGCATTTAAACTCACTTTTTATCTGCCTTAGCCCCGCCGCTGATCTCCCGCACCATGTCCCCCGTATACCTCGTATCCGTACCATGCGTATCGTTGGGTGACGCAAGCGCTCGAACCGTCGCATCCGCTGGCTGCCCGCGAGATTTGGGTATTACGCTCGTGGCCGTATTCGTTCGCTTCAGTATTTGCTACAGTCCGCAACCCCAATTAGCGTTTAGTCCTCTCTTCCACCATTTTCCGAACAAGTACATACTTGCGAAAGTGGATCCATAGGAGCCTCAGACGGCTCTCTTCCCTCTGCGCTGACATTTTGTATTGACAATTGGGGATCGTTCGATAGCGCGCTTGGGGTCGTAGGACTTCGTAGCTTTGCGGTGATTTTGCCATTCGTTAGTGGGCCTAGTTGCGTGGCTGTTAGCACAACTCGAGCTCTGTCGCTGCTAGCCACGGTGTTGACTGCGGGTGCAACTTACTCTCGTTCTTCGCAGCGAGCTTGCCCGTGTCCGGACGCTCCAGGGAGCCTGCATCTCTGGCTTGTGGGTCATTGACCCTGGGTTTCGGGAGCGCGTCGGCCATTCGCGATGTTTACGAAGCTTCATGGGTACACCTGGTGGACCTAGGAGCCATGTGGTGCGCTCGAGGGGAGGCGATTGTCGCGGCCGCAGTCGTTGTCGTTGAAGGCCTGCACTTTTTACGGATTGCAGGTGCAGTGCCGTTGCGTTGCGCGCGCGCTCGGCCTCGGAGGTCTTGTTCAGAATCTATGGGTGGCCAGTCTGACAGAAGCCGGGATGCCGCGGAAGTGATGCAAGCCACAACAAGGTCGCGCTTGTGAGCTGAACCGTGGCACGGAGTGGCTGTTGCGTCTTGATCCACGCCTGCTCGGGGTGATTGAGGGTTGAATGATGTCAAGCCAAACATGTTGCTTTCCCAAGCCTCGCTTCTTTCGACTTCCGCTTCCGAGGGGGTGCAAAGACGTCATAGCCTTCACCCTGCCCCCAATGCGGTCGCCCATCCGCAAACGAGTCGTGGGCAAGAGAATATATTCGGGGTACGCAGGGACAGAGTCTGAGAGGAGGTAGTGGTTGAGGATTCCATGGTGTGTAGATGTACGGACTTCATGGGTTTCTGAGCGTTACTAAGCTCAAATGTATGCTTCTTGCGCCGCCATGCTGCAGCCACCCCTGTCGCGCACATGCGCATGCCTCAGCTCTCAGATGCACGCGACGACGCTTAGGTGTTTGCACCTGAACAAGGATAGTCAAGGTGAAATAGTTTAGAAATTTTCTTCCAATCATTATCCTAGCAGCCATGACCCTGTCCCACCACCTCCCCAACACTCTTCCAAGAGGTAATCCAACCCACCATGAACGCCAAAAACCCAAAACGCGCGACAAAGGTATCAAAAGGCGCGCTGGTGTGCTTCGCCAAAACAGGAGACAAGATGCTCGCTGTGCTGTGCCTGACTCCGGCAATGCAGAGGGGAGAACAGATATGCAGAAAGAGAAATAGGTAGCCCAGTACCTTATGCCCAAGAGGTATATAGCTAGAAAATCATGACATACAACGTCCCACGCGAAGCGACTAAAAGTCCTCCTCGAAGCAGAAGTCGCCTGACATGTTCTTCTCCTCTTCGGGCGTTGATGAGCTGGCATCATGCTTCTTGGTGCTGGCCATGACACCGGCCTTCTGGTAGTCACCGACGCGCTTCTCGAAGAAGTTGGTCTTACCGGCCAAGGAGATGTTCTCCATGAAGTCGAAGGGGTTGGTGGCGTTGTAGTGCTTGGTGTTGCCGAGAGACAGAAGCAAGCGGTCAGCAACGAACTCAATGTACTGGCACATGAGGGTGGAGTTCATGCCGAGCAGCGCGCAAGGTAGCGCGTCGCTCAAGAACTCCTTCTCAATCTCGACAGCCTCGCTGATGATGCTCAGCACAACCTCCTTGGTTGGGCGGTTGTTAAGCAGGGAGAAGAGCAGGCATGCGAAGTCGGTGTGCATGCCTTCGTCGCGAGAAATGAGCTCGTTCGAGAAGGTGAGACCAGGCATCAGGCCACGCTTCTTGAGCCAGAAAATGGACGCAAACGAGCCGCTGAAGAAGATACCTTCGACGGCCGCGAAGGCAATAAGACGCGTCGCAAAGGTGGACTTCTCATCCGAGATCCATCGCATAGCCCAGTCGGCCTTTTTGCGGATGCAGGGAACTATGGCACGCGTTAGAAGCGCGTCAAATGCACATGAAGAGTGCGGCACTTACTGTTGTCAATGGCGTTGAAGAGATATGTGCGCTGCTTGGGCTCGCTAATGTATGTGTCGATCAACAGCGAGTACGTCTCCGAGTGGACGTTCTCCATCATGATCTGGAAGCCGTAGAAGCATCGCGCCTCAGGTATTTGTACTTCACCGCTAAATCGCTCGACCAGGTTCTCGTTGACAATGCCGTCCGAGGCAGCGAAGAAAGCGAGGACGTGGGAGATGAAAAAGCGCTCGTCGTCGTTCAGCCTCTTATTCCAGTCGTGGAGGTCTTTGGAGAGATCGATCTCTTCGGCGGTCCAGAAAGAGGCTTCGGCCTTCTTGTACATTTGCCAGACCTGTTACGATATATTAGCTTCGATACCATCGAGTTATAGCACACAAGTCGCGTCATGTGGTGACGCGGTGCTGGACGCGTCTACTTACATCGTGGTACTTGATAGGGAACAAGACGAACCGCTGAGGGTTCTCCTGGAGCAGAGGCTCGTCTTGCTCCTCCTCCCTGATCGTGGCTGCGACTGTAGGCTTGATGGACGCGTCGATCTCTGGCAGGTCGGGTATGCCGACAATGGGCTTGAAAACATTCTCCTTGTCCGCGGTAGACTCGAAGTTGAGCTTCTTTGCGGGCGAATCGGACATGTTCAGGGTCTCAATGGCTGATGCAGCCTATTTACGCGTCAGTACACGCGCGTTAAAATGGTACATTGGCGGTGGCGGACCTTTTTGGAGGGTGTTATCTGGATGGCAGACATAGTGTGAAGTGGATAAACGGGCACGCGTGGACGGTCCTTGGTGGATCGGACGTGAGGTCAAAAGATGAACTTGGCGAGCGTAGAAGATGGATGATGTTGTAAATGATGGCGGACAAAGAGATGGGGACGCGCTCTTAAAAATACGCGGAGCGACGACATCACGTGAGAAGGCGCTAGGGCGTCGGTCGCGCTTTCTCGGCCTGTAGACGCTATGACGTTTCTCGATGCCCGCCATCTCTTTAGACAGCGAGTGGCAGCCTGGAGACCAGACTTCAGCCTGGAGGTGCCAGGGACGTAGACGTGGGTGCCCTCTCCACAACGACACCCATATCAACCTTCATCTACACCGTCATACGCCGTCAATGGCAGTGGACGTTGTTCTTCGCGGTCTTCCAGCCACGAGCATCGCGCAGCCAAACAGTCCGAGCTCGACGCGTCTCTTCGCCAACGCGTGCTGATTCGACCAGCCCCACCACAACAATCCAGGGACGGGGCCAGGATTCCAGGAACTGTGCCGCGCCGAGTCACCGCTGCAGCTGGCGGCTGAATCAGATCTGCGCTCTGCTTGAAAACTGACGCCAAGCGCGGAATGCATGACGGCACGAGTGCATCAACTTTGTCACACCAGTTCACAGCCCGCAGAACAACAGACGCAAGTTGGGCTCGACGTGCAACTCGACGCGAAAACTGGCGTTGGATTGACATCTCCGCAGGCCAGATCCGGCCGCAATGGAGGAAGCTTCGGCATGGGAAGTTCGGAAGGATTAAGACGCGCTCACACGATGAGCTCGGACGACCTCGGATAATCTCGGATCTGATAATTTCCATCTGATAAGCTTATGCTCATCATCCCCACAAAAGTCGTAACACGCAAGACATGGCTTGCAGTAGCGCAATGGCTGGTCTACGATCCCGTGCGTACGCGTTTTCCGAGACGATCGCGCCAGCCTTCTTTTGCAACATGCAGCTGGACTTGTAATCGCCCACACAGGACGTCTCGGACGTTATAGTGCTAACGACCTGTTTTTCACAGCTACACATTAATCACAGTGTTATCGGATCAATGTCGCATTCCACGTCTGATCCGGCGTAGGAAGCTAGTATGACCTAGTCCTCATGCATGCTATCTACTCGTAAAACGCCATCAAATGCTCTACCACATTCAAGAGATAAAACGCCATATTGCATGCCCGCGCAAATCCCAACTCTCCTCAACCAAGTAGCTGCCCAAAGTCCGGCGTCACCACGAACTTGCCCTTGACACTTCCAAAAGAAATCGCCTCCCCGGCATCCGCCTCGGGTTCCTGATCCGCGTCTGGATGTACGTGAATCGACACGACTTCCTGCACAAAGTTCGCTCTCTTTCCAGGCGTCAGCTCGTAACTCGTGCCTCCCCAGTCCAGCGTCGTCCGGCCCGATTTGTGGACGCGCAGCTTGCCGACGTAGCCGCTGGTGAAGCGTGCGTGTTCAGGAATGTCAGCAAGCGGGTTCGAAAAGTCCTCTTCCTTCTTGATCGGTACGGCTCCTGGTCCTCCCACCGCTTTCTTGCCTTCAGCCTTTAATGATATTGCAGCAGGACCTGTTGCCGTCGGAACGGAATCTGGTGCGTCAACCGTGACATCAGAAGCTTCCTTCTTAATTCCTGGAGCGATGAGGTCTGGCATGATCGGCGGTAGTTGGAAGAGGTACACACGACCGTCTCGTAAGGACGTTTTGTCCGCGTTGGCCATGGAAACATCGCCAGATTCGTCCATCGTGGGCGTATTGTTGTTGGGTCCCAGCTCTTCCCTAAGAGCGACCAAGTTGAACTGATAGCGAGCCCACTCTGCGCGTTCCTCGTCCGTCTGGAACTCGGGCTCTTCTTTCGCATGGGGTTTGAGCTTCCTATCCGATTCTGGCAACGTCTCCGCCTGCTTCTCCGCGCCAATGCCCACCTGCTCCGCATCCAGCATCTCTTCATCCTCGCTCGTGGGTTCTGTCTTGACCTTGACATCTGAATCTTCAGATTCTTGCCATACGCCCTTGTATTGCTTCCGCTCACCTGTGATCTCGAGATCCTTCGTCTTGCCTTTGCCCTTGTTCACTGTACGCTCTGGTACAACTCCCGTGGGTACGCTGCCTGTTTCCTCCGCTTTCTGCCGAATCTTAGCCGCCGCTTCTGAGCTAGCTTCTGTGTTGATTCCGACCACGCGCTCTTTATGATCTTTCCTGCGGATGCGAACCGGCACAGTCATCTTTTCTCTCTTATCTCCCATCGCAGCATCGTCCTCGTCGGATGATATTTGAATTGTATCAACGTCCATGCGCGGGAACGCAGCTTCTTCGCCATCTTCATCGTCAGACGAGACATAACCGCCGTCTTCCCTCTTGACCGACGGACCGGATGTGCTCCAGGAGGAACCTCCGCCAGAGCCGGACTCGCCCTTGACTGTGGTCGAACGCGACCCAGTCCCATTTCCCCCGAAGCCTCCACCACCTCCGAAGCCTCCCTGATGCGGTGTCTTCTCCTTGGCTCTCTGAGTCGGGTCTGAGAACGGACCGCTTATAGTGCCACTGAATCCACCCCGTCCCCTAGTTGAATTTGTGCGCCGCGATTCTTCGAACTGTCTCTTCTTTTCTTGGCGGGCGGCTTCTTTCTCCCTATCTTTGTTACGCTCTTGCTCCCTCGATAGAGCCTCAGCAGTTCGTTGGTCACGTTCGGCTTTACTCCGCCGGCCGGTAAATACTGGCACAGCTGGACCCGGCTTCTTGCCTCTCCCACGACCGCGTACAGAGGGCGAGGCGGACCGGGAGGATGGATCAGCAAGACTATCGAGCCGCTGGCGCGAGACGTGGGTGGCGGGCGGTTCCGCTGTGGTGGTCGGCGGGGGGTCTTCTGCTGGTGGGGCTACGTCGTCGCCCTCGTTTTCTTGCTTGGGGACCACAGGGTCTGGTAATGGGGTTGCAGATAGGGCTCCGCGCGCTGTGCCGCCTCTCCCGCGGCCACCTCTTCCCCTGGTTTTCGGTGGCATGTTTCGTTGCGCAGCTGGCGTTGCCGATGCAGAGTGAGCGTGAGTCGTCAAAATTGGCAAAATTATTGTTAGGAGCTCTTGTCGATACCGGGGGTACCTCGGTCCGTGCGGTCTCCCGACGTCACACTCGAGATCGCATTGGCTGGGAGCATCTGGAGCCTAGTAAACGCGATTGAAGGCTCCCGATTTGAGTAGATTTTTCCGCAGAATGCATCTCTACCGCAGTTTATTGAGGGGCACCCAGAGAGTCTCACACCTGCTACCATGTGTTAGCTGCCACACTGTATCACAGTCTACCACACGTTACGGCGTTCGGGATAGTGAAGGCAAAGAGATTGTGTTCATCTGTCTCAGTTGCCGTGAATCATCTCATATTCTACCTGTTGACAGGATGCGCAGATAATTTGCGGCGCGACCCAACCTCAAAGCCATGGATCCAAACCAAAGATTACAGTCTCGACCTTTCGCGCTTCTTCATGTCCTAAACTGCACAGAACAAGTGGTATGACGCCGACAGTAGGAAAAATTCCTGCTCCACCCATGCTCGCTATGAATGATGAAGATACATTGGAGCCCGACAAACGCCATCCGCCCAAACTCATGCAACAAGCATGACGGCAACCAAGATGAACACGAAGCGCATTAAAATAGCGAAGGAAGGTGAGAAACGGGTAGAAACGTTATGATCGATGAGTGGTGGGTATAATGAAATCGCCTGAGAGTTTCAACCCTCGACCAGGGTCTTCGGCGTCTTGCCCAATATCTCAAGGCAGCGGCGCGCAAGGCTTACAACTTCACCTTCGCCATCCTCGTTGTCCTCATCATCTGATTCGATGTTGCGCTCCGCAATGTCGGTGACCATGCGCACAATCTCATTCGATTGGGAAATGCGCTCTAATAGTCGTGCGTCTTCAGACTCGAGCAGCTGAAGGAGCGTCCAGATTGCGATGTGCTGGAACGTCGGGTCTCCGCTCGCCAAGAAGCGGCGAAGATATCCGTGAATGCCGCCCGCGGGTTCCGTCCAGTTTTGGATGAATATTGTGTAATCTCCCACTACTACATGTTAACATTCATTCCAAAGTTATGGTCAGGTCGGTTGCTCACCTTTTGAGGACAGGTTCCCTAGAGCTGCAGCACTGTTACCCTGCACTTCTATGCTGTCTGATTCCGTGAGCGGGATGAGGACGTCGAAGACGCCAAGACTGAGCAGATGCGGCTTTAGCTCCTCGCTCAGAGCAAGCACAGCGATTGCTGCAGTCATTTCAGATTGAACCGGGAGTCGAACATTGAGCACCAATTGCTTGCACTTTTGTACAGCGCCTGCCTCAAGCACCAATTGCTTGTTTTTGTCGGAGCTAGCTGCGAGATTCCTGAGCGTGGAGATGGCATGACACTGGATCTCGTCGTTCTCTGTCGAACCCAGCAGATCCACCAAAGGTCGGAGAAAGCCAGCATCGATGATTGGCGACTCGTTTGCAGGGTGGATGGAGATATTTCGTATGCATGCAACAGCCGAGAGGATAAGGGGGAGGTAAGAAGACTGCAAAAGTCGAAGGAGCGACGGCAGGCCACGAGCGCGAACAATGTCCAGCTGGTAACGTTCGTCTGATGCGAGGTTGCGGAGAGCCAACGCAGCCTGGCACTGCACCTTGGGCGAAGATGACTCCATGAGATGCACTAAAGACTGCACCAAGCGTCCTTCGGTTTGGGCGAGCTTTGCCCGGTTGCTTGAGTCGACAGCAATATTGCTCAGGGCCGTTGTGCAATAGTACTGCACGTCCACATCTGGCGAGTTGAGCAGCTGAACGAGGACGGGGATAGCGCCAGCGTTGACAAGCTGCTGTCTGTTGTCATCTGTCGTCACGTTAGCCGATTGCTCAAGCTAGCCATGAGCCCTCTTCCCGGCCATCCTACCCGAATGTGTCATGTTGAGCAACGCGCCCGTTGCATTTCGTTGTACCCGCATGTCTTTGGACTTTGCTAACCGGGTGAGGGGTTGTAGAGCGCCGGAGCGTGCGATTTTGGACTTGTTGTCCTCGTGGGTCGCCAGATTCGTGATGCATCCGACTGCGTTGCATTGCACTTCGACGTTTGGCGAATTCATCTGCTTGATCAATGGGGCCAGACCACCCAGTGCGACAATGGCAACCTTGTTCTCGGCTGCGGAGTGTCAGTAATGAGACAAGGATCCACGCACGCTAAACGTACTGTTGACGGCAAGATTCCCCAACGCTGCGCTCGCGGCACGCTGCACTTCTATGTCAGGATTCTGGAGCAGGAACAGAATCGGCTCCAGTGTGTCGCGGTCGACTTCTCTGACATCTACGAAGGTGCATATTAGAGAGGGGCCGGGGGTAACTTGGTGGAGCTCGGTACCTCTTTCTGTGATCTCGGCGAAGGTCAAGCTCGCCGACCTTTGCAAATCGACATTATCCGAATATACGAGTGTACTCAATGCGCGGAGGGGTTCGCCCGAGAAGAAGTCGGTCTCGGCTCGCTGCGGACGGTCAGCATGATGGGTGCAGCTGCGGTGGTGGACGACGCACATTCTCCAAGAAGCCCAGCAGATCAGCGACAGCCTCCCGCTCGCTGTCTGCCAATACCGGATCGTAGATGCTGTCCTTTGAGCGTGCTGTGTTCCATGTCGTCAGCAAATGTGGTGATGGACGATGTGCAGTGGGCGGGGAGCTTACCGCCGCAGCAGCCCCCGAAGAGCTTCGCGCAGAACCTGGACATGCTTAGGTCGGGCGGCGTCACGGCCGGGGCGGCCACTCGACGGCGGGCGAAAAAACTGGCGGGCGACGCTGGAGGGCGGCGGACTCGGCAGCAGGTCCTGAAGCTTCTGTGCTTGTGCGGGCCGGCAATAGGATGTCGTGAGGTTGTCGCTGCGATAACGACGGTAACAACAGCAAGTCGAGGCTGGCGGGTTGACAAGAGGCTAGCGCCCAACGGGGCCTAGCGCGATTCACGCGGGAAGCCGCAACTCTGGCGAGCTGGCTTATGGCAGCGGGGCGTGAGCGCGCGGTGCTGCCTGGACGGCTTCAAGAGGCTGTCCTTGTGAAGAGTCTCCCAGGCATGTCAGGACCCTTCTCCGAAAGCGATCCGTGAATGATGTGGGCCGTGTGGTGTGTTGCCTCCGTGCGAGGCTGGCTGGCTTGTGAAGCTGGGCACGAGCAGCGCTCGACGTCATGCCGCCGACCATCCCCGCGCGCTTGCTTTCTACCTATTGTACAGTACAGCGTGGTGTTTGGCCCGTTTATGCGTTCCCGGCAGAATAGTAGTTTGTTTCACTGGAACGGCCTCGGTGCGGCCTAGTGCTTAGATCTGGCCGCCCTGCATATGGCGGTACTGGTGGATGCACCACTCTCGGACCCCACGTCGTCTTGCGTCACCCCACGCCCTGCAACCTGTGCAACATGGCACGAAGCGCAAGGGGTTGAGATGGAGCACCGTCCGGTGGTCCCTTGGGTGAGGCTCCACGCGCCGCGCGCCGATGCTCTGTGTACTGAGCTTACGTAGAGTCTCGCTGTGATTGGCGCGCATGCAACGAATGGGCGTGGAACTGTATTCACGTGGAACGCTAGAAATGCTCTGCTCCCGGCTCGCCCCGATATTACGTGGGGTTTCCTGGTGGGCAGGCGGGCGACCACGGCGGCCGCTGCACTTTTCTTCGCTGCCGCCCCAGCACACAGAGGTCCCTTGTCTCTTCACCCTGCTGCCAGCCCATCGCGCGCCGCCGCTCGACACGCAACCACCCTCACCCTCTCCGTCTACTCTCCTCGCCCCTGCCACGAGCGCATCGCCGCTCAAGGCGCGGCACTCCTCGCGAGCTAGTGACACAGCGCCCGCCCGCCAAAGTCATTCCATTACCTGCCGACATTACCCTCGCTGCAGCCTCACCCCACAGCCGCCGCGTATTAATACCCAGCACCCGGCGCCTGACGTCTGCCCACCAACGTGAATCTTACCCCGCCGATTACATGGCCCCCCATTCGGGATCCTCACATAGTTTCCAGAAGCTCAAGCTCGATACCTCGGCGCTGCACAAGCCCTTCGCCTCGACCTTCGCCTCGATCCCACGTTGCGAATCCCACCCAGACGGCACTCCCGAACCGCACGCCGCCGCCAACTTTGACGATGCAGACGCCTGGTACCCCCATGAACCCCGCCACAATGGCGCCCACGCCCATCCAATCCCCATAAGGCGCGAGTCCAGCGGCGCAAACGGACATTGCGGCTATGATGGCGGCTCTACCGCCGTGAGCAGCGGCAGCAGCGCCGAGGACGACTTGGAAGCTCAGTTTAGGAGACGCGCAAAGTCGATCAGCTTCAACAATCAAATCACGCTCGACAGCGGCAATCGCATCACCATGGACGACCCGTTGCCGAAGCCCAGGCTTAGACACGCACGCCCGGATACCCCGGACGGCGAGAACTCGGACCAGGAATTTCTAGAGATGCCCATGGCTCAGCGAAAAATCCAGCAGCATCAGGTGGGCGAATCGAGGTATCCACTGCTGCAAGCCACTGTCGACGAGCTCGCAAAAGATGACCCGACCTACCACGAGGAGTATCACGACGAGTACCACGACCAGGTGGCATCTTTGACTTCCGAAGCTACCGCGTCACCTCCAGAAGAAGTGCGCACACCACTCGAGACACCGGTCGAATATCTTCTGTCCCCGTTGCAGGCGTCTTCCCCAATAGAGTTTCCATCCTTTTTTGCCAAGCGCAACGGATCGCAACGCTCCAAAAGCTACCGCGACATGTACGATGGCGATAGCAGCCTACGCAAGACTAGTCGTCGCTCTTCGGGTCGCTCTTCGGGCCGCTCAGGCCGCTCCTTATCGTCCATGTCCCCAGCGGCATCCTTTCTCGCGAGGTACAAGTCGACCGATGCGGTCCCGCTAAAGCCCACGGAGCCAGACGACGAAGGACAAGGCATCGGGTACGAAGGCGAATACATCATTGGCAAGCAGATCGGCTATGGTGGATTCAGCATTGTGAAAGAAGTCACAAGCATGAACGAGGGTGAACGAGTTGTTGACGCTGTCAAGATCGTGCGCAAGCAGCTGAGGGACAAGTCGGAAATCGAGAACGATCACATCCAGACGCAATTCGACCATGAAGTCGAGATTTGGCGATTCCTCCGACATCCCTACATCCTTCCATTGCTTCGGGTATACACGACCGAATTTGCGACCTTTTGTATTACCAAGCTGAACAGGGGCGGAACTCTCTTCGACCTGGTGCGTGATCAGCGCAAGAAGAAGAAGGGTGGCCTGCCGCTGCATTTGGCGAAGCGCTACACGTACCAGCTCGCGTCGGCAATGCGCTATCTTCACAACGATGTGCAGGTCGTTCACCGAGACATAAAGCTGGAGAATTGCCTATTGGACATGACGGTGCCCAATGCCGAAGTTGACGGCGGCAACGTCTTGCTTTGCGATTTCGGCATGGCGGACTTTGTGGTGAGCGATCAACGCGACGGGCCAGACCCACATTCGACCGGCATCAACCAGAACATCGGCCCTGGGGAGACCAGCACGTCGATAGCTGGCAGTCTCCAATACGCTGCACCTGAGCTGTTCAACGCACCCGGGCCACTCTTTTCCCCGGCGGCAGATATCTGGGCGTTTGGAGTAGTCCTCTACGCCCTTCTCACTGCCCATCTGCCCTTTGACGCAGGACTGGACGCCAAAACCGCCGTGAAGATCCAAAAAGGAGAGTACGACCTCGAACGCCTGCAGAATGCGGAGGCGCTCCAAGGCGAAGGTGTCGAGGCTGCACTGAGCTTGCTCAAGGGTTGTCTAGAGATGGACCCAGAGCGGCGGTGGACCGTCCACGATATCCTCGAATGTCCTTGGTTGGCCGAATGCGCACAGCAGCTCGAGGATGTGTCCCGCTCGTGGGTGGCGGGATCATAGATGATTTTCCATGCGCATTCTGTTGGCTTGTCCGGGTTTGTTTTCTTCCTCTTGGATACCCCATACCCCCTTCCTTTTATTTTGATACCAGTTCCTGATTCTTAGCGCTGCGTTGTGTCCAGTCTCTTCCAGTTGACTTTTCAGGATACCCCGCTTCAATAGTCTTCTCACTTCGACTGGCGTTCACCTGACCATGGCTTTTGCATGCTCTTCTTGTGTTTATTCGCTGGCATTCTTTCTTCTTGTTGTACAATAAAAGCAGGCTTGGGCTGTGGGACCGTTACCCTGGGACGCTTATGACTGATTCGTATGCTCTTGTGTCTGGTTATGTTTGGTGGAGTGGCGTCGTGAATAAGAATTTAACGGCTTGGGTTTTCATCCTATGATTTTTGTTCAGCCCAGTGGAACAAGTCGACCTACATTGAACGTGGCTGTCTCCCCTTGCATCATGCTCTCACGCTCTTTACCCTATAGCTAAGGTCCGAGGTAGATCCTGTAATACACTGCCACTTCCTGCCAACGCTAGAAAGCTCACCAAGGGTAGGCCCCCAATACTGACCACGCTAACGTTTCACAACGTAGCCCCAGTACTAGCAAGATGGACACGAAGTCAGCCTGCTCATCATGGGGTCCTTGTTGGGTTAAAATGCAAGATTGACGTCCCCGACTTTGGAGGGCTGTGCCGAGCACAGCCTTGGGTAAACGAGCTACGACGTAATCGAGCACTTGAGGTGATGATCATGAAAAGAGCGCTGATGTTAGATCAGGAAGGAGCATTTACTAGCAGTGGTGCGCCGATTTAATCTATTTGACCTTGCCTCCTGTCCAGTCTTCAAGCTCACGCGATGCGGTAATGTGCCGAAGCAAGGCCTGATCTAGACTAGGCCAGTGCTGAGATGTGCTGCAGGGATGTCCTTAGCTTGGCCGGCTCCACACCACTCGTTTTCTCTCCTTCCCCGGACGCCATCGTCAGCACGCGCCCCACTGTCCGTGTGCACCTGCACCGTCAAGCCTTCCTGCGCCCGTTAGGCTGGCTAGGTATGATGTCGCCAACGGGCCGCTGGTGTACGGAGGTTCGAGATTTCGGGCTTGTCGCCTTCCTCTTCTTGTCGAGGTTGGAGTATGGCACGAGACTGGTACGGCTGGAGGTTGTTTGCGCGGTACACTGCCCGGCATCGAGGATGCGTATTTCGTCCATCCATACACCGGATGCTGGTGCCTGTGCGATCAACAACTGTCACTCGCGCAATTGCTCCACCCAGACGCGTTCACGTCACTCTTCAACACCATCACGAGGAACGTAAAATTTTGTACTCCACTTCGACGTAGACATGGGTTTGCTTTGCTTTGCTCGCGGCATCCATCCATCCATCCATCCATTCATCCATCCATCTAGCACCGCCTCCTGCCGTCACATGGGTTCGGTCTGGCTGGGGACTCAGGATGCGCTGTGGCTTTGGGAAGCTACTAACTTCTACTCCATACGAAGCATAGCCCAGCATATGATGGCTTTGCCTTGGAATGCCTAATTTCGCCCGAGAATGCTTGAACCGCAGCCGCTTGTGCCGTCCGAAGTTTGCTTGCAATCCTGCCACCGGTGGTGGTAGAAATAGGGCCTAAGCACGGCACTAGCGAGGAGACTAAGCGAACATCCATGTCCACTCTCTACCTAAGAGAACGTCCTTCGGAATGTTCATCCCTGCCCAGATGTCCGCTGGTGAAAGACAGACCGCCTTCACAATGCCTAGCGTAAACTTACGCAATGTCGCGCCTTGCCGACCGTTCGGCGTCCACCCGTCAGCAACATTGATCTTGGACATGTCAACTCATGTGGCCTCGTGAATACTTGCGAGGTGGTGGTCGTCGAATCATAAGATGCCAAGGGCTTGACAACGTTACCTCTTCCCTCATCGGACATTTGACAGGTGTGCTCCATCGCAACGTACCGTTATGCTTACACCTTGGCTAGTCGGGTAGGTCTGGCCGAAGATGGCGATCCTGGGGCGGCACATGGATCCTTTACCGCCGTCAGCCTTCGATCGCTTTAGCTTCGCTCTTCGGGGCCATCGCCAGGCTGCGATTATAATGCTATGCTTGCAATCTTACCTTCCTTCCTCGCCTTGGCTCAGAACGTCATACAGTCTCCCCCTTGCTCGGCATGCTAGCGCAAAACTGATCTTTCCTGTAGAAGATCAAATTAGGGGACGTGCCAGCGATGCTTGCTAGCATTCCAAACAGGAGGAAAGACCGCATGCTGCGCATGCTACTATGAGTCCAAATCTGCCAGGATGCCGACTTGTTATGCGGGAAGGTCATGCTAGAGGCCTCCAAACGGCAATGCTTCCTGGGGCTGTTCTGTTCAAATTTTGTGGCCAAGTGGAAACTAGTGCCCTTCAAGGAGGTGATCGCTCTAACAGCATATCATGTGGTCTATTCTTACCATATGGCTACTGCTATGCACTTGCTAAGGCTTGGTGCAGGTGCGCGTGCAAGTAGGCTGCTCCTGCTACATGCTGATGTATATAACCATCGGCGTCCTAGACTTCGGAAGCCACATTCACTCACCAACCTATAGGGTCCACATCAATACCCAAGCATGCATCTTTCATTGTTAAGTACGCTGGGCGGACTGCTCATCAGTCTCGCTTCTGCACAATCAACTTTCTCTCCAGCCAGACCTCCATCGTTGCCGTTGGCGGTCAAGAATCCATACCTCAGCACGTGGTTTCCCGCCGGAAGCAATGGCGGGAATGGCGGATACCTTCCCGGACAATGGCCGACGTTTTGGACGTATGCGTAGCCCCCACGATCTTCAGTGGTACTCAGACTCCAACGCTAATGCTGAACAGAGGCCAATACATAGGCTGGACAGGCTTGATCCGCGTCGACGGCAATACGTTCACGTGGATGGGAGCTCCGAAGGATATAGAAGCCGCCAGCCAAGTCGCCTTCGAGTATACTAGCACGAAGAGTATCTTCACGATCGAAGTCGACGACAAGGTGGTCGTCAAGGTCACGTTTCTCTCGCCGCTCACTCCGCATGATTTTAAGCGCCAGTCTTTGATCTTCTCGTATCTTTCGGTCGAAGTCTCCTCTCTCGATGGATCTGAGCATGACGTGCAACTTTACACGGATATTTCGGCTGGTGAGTAAAGATCCTGCCACGAATTGTTCGGGGCTGATGCTGCCAACAGAGTGGGTTTCTGGAGATGTGACCGCGGTCGCAGAGTGGGACTTTGGGACCACAGATGACCTGGCGTATCACAAGGTCTGGAAGCAAAATCAACAGCACTTTAGTGAGTTTAACGACCATGCCGAATGGGGAAATATCGTATGTACAATTTTTTTCAAGCACATGTGCTTCGATTCATTGCTGATGACTGCAGTACTACTCTACTGATACCGCCGAGGGGTTGACCCATCAATCTGGAGCCGACGTTGATGTGCGTGGGGCTTTCGCTGAAGATGGCAAGCTATCCAATTCCGAGGACACCGATTTCCGCGCCATCAACTCGAACTGGCCAGTGTTCGGTTATGCGGTTGATCTTGGTTTCGTTGGCTCGAATCCTACGTGGACTCTGTTCTCCGTTGGTCTTTGCCAGGATGACGCGATCCAGTTCCTTGGTGCAAATGGGCTGAGAAACGTGCCGTCGCTGTGGAAGAGCTACTTTAGCGACGACGTGGCTGCTCTATCTTTCTTCCACAAGGACTTCGACGAGTCGAACAAGGTTTCTTCTGAGCTCGATGATCAGATCGAAAGTGACTCGAAGGCGGCTGCGGGTGACAACTACGCGATCTTGACCACCCTGGCTGCACGCCAGGCTTTCGGTGCTACTCAGCTCGTCGGCACCGAGGAGAAGCATTACTTCTTCTTGAAGGAGATTTCGTCGAATGGGAATACCCAGACCGTCGACGTCATCTATCCCGCCTCACCCATCTTCTACTACCTCAATCCGGAGCTCGTGAAACTCATGCTAGATCCTCACTTCGAGAACCAAGAAAGCGGCCACTATCCTAACAAATACGCCATCCACGACCTCGGCACCCATTATCCCAACGCTACAGGCCACGCAGACGGAAACGATGAACCCATGCCCATCGAAGAATGCGGCAATAACCTCATCATGATTCTCGCCTACGCCCAGCGCACAGGAAATAACGACTACCTCAAAGCCCACTACCCCATTCTGAAGCAGTGGGCAGAGTACCTCGTAGAGGACAGTCTCTATCCCGCGGAGCAACTCTCAACGGACGACTTTGCAGGCCACCTCACCAATCAAACCAATCTTGCGCTCAAAGGCATGATCGGCCTCGAAGCTATGTCGCAGATCTCCAAGCTCGTCGGCGAAGATGGCGACGCGGAGAATTACACCACCATTGCGCACGATTACATCGATCAATGGCAGACCCTCGGTGTCAACCACGACGCAACCCCTCCCCACGCCATCCTCAATTACGGCAACACTTCTACGCACGGCCTCCTGTACAACCTCTACAACGACCGCCTCCTCAAAACGGATCTCGTTCCACAGTCCGTGTACGAGATGCAATCGGACTTCTACACCACCGTCGCAGATACGTACGGCGTCCCGCTCGATACTCGTAATCGGTGGTGGACAAAGTCTGACTGGCAGATATTCTGTGCAGCGATTGCGAGTGAGGAGGTGAGGGATAAGTTCATTGGGGATGTGGCCAAGTGGGTGGGGGAGACGAAGCTGAGTACGCCGTTTTCGGATATATATAATACGAACGATGGGGTGAATCCGAGGGGGATCGAGTTCAGGGCTAGGCCGGTTGTAGGGGGGATGTTTGCGCTTTTGATTCTTTGATGGGTGAGGTGGGACTGAAGGGCTATTGGACGTTCGCTCATACCCGGATCTTTGACGTTTTTGATTGTGGTCAATTTGGGCAAGTGGGTGGGGTGTTGGGCTCGAGGGAGAGGTGAGGTGGATTTCTGATCCTGGACTTATTACTACGTTTCCCTATGGTAATATTTTAATGTCTTTCTGAAACGCAAGAGCGTTGAAATCTTCCACTTCAATCTCAGCCCCGATGATGGACAAAACCACTTTTGAGGACAGAGTCGCACGGTGCTGCCACAGAACCAGGTTACTTGGTGCGAACAAGTGGCGTATGTATTGATTAAGTAATACACTTCCGTTCCTCACGAACACAGCGATTGTAAATGGCTATATAGCCTAATCTCTTGGAGTGTTCGTCATCGCATCCCCCAGAACTGATAGCGGATGTCTATCTGCGTTGCCATCATCCTCCCTAAAGAGCGCTGTACTCAGTGGTCCCAACTGCAAGCAAAGGCATCGTGCCCACTTTTGCCGTGCAACCTGGTCGTGCATTTTATTCGGCTGTCCATATCACTTCGAAAGGAATCACTGATTGCGAGCTTCCTCTTTGGGTTTTAAGTTGTCTGCTGGAAGAATGAAGCCAGAGCCGGAAAAAGCAAAAATATACAACTCGCTGGGCCAGCCAGAGGGATGACTTAAAGGCTCCGTCGCGAAGGTAAACGTTCGCCTATTATTGTACCGAAGTACAAGGAGGAGGTGTTTGGGAGTGGTAGGTTAGGCTCTTTGGAGGAGTCCCCGAGGAAGAAGCGGCGGAAAAAGAGAATTGGCTTAAAATGAGCTTTGGGGTGGGGGTTACAGAGCTAGTGGAACTTGTACTCTCTACGTAGTGAAATGTAGGGGACGCAGCACTTGCAAATTTCAAGATCAATCTTCAGAAGTTTTTGGGGTAGCGGTTGAAGCTCTCCAGGATAGTGCGTGCTCTCAATCACAGATCTCGTACCCGCTGAGAACTCTAAATGGAATCCTCTCTCTATGGTCCACTCCAGCCGTCTTATAGGCCGTAGAAAGAACTGATCAAGGCACGGATTCAAAAAGACAGGGAGAATCAACTAACCCCAAAAACCGGAAAATCCCTACATATAAGGCAGCTCTGCACATCTTTGGACCCAAATTCTCCCAACCCCCAATTGCCATCCCTACTCAAGACCCTCCCTTCCCATCCCCCTTCGTTACCTTCCCCTCGTTACAAACTTTCCAAACCAACTTATCCACCACATCCAATAACCCCCTCGCAACCTCATCCCGCGTCGTCGTCGGGCTCCCCCGAATAAGCACTTCCACCCCATCAGTTCGCGTCTCCACAATCGCCATGGTCCATTCTTTGCGGTACTCGGCTTGGCCGACTACAAGGGAGATATCATCTGGTCGGGGCGCTGCGCGGGTGGGGAGTCTTCTACTGGTATTGGCGGTGTTGTTGGTGTTTGGAGATGGGGATGGGCGGAGATATTTGGCGTGCAGGACTATGGAAATGTTGCCTTGGGGGTGTTAGAAGGAGGGCTCGGTCGGGTAAAGAGAGGGAAGGGGCGCACGTGATAGATGTTCATCTTCACCCGAGGAAAGGTTGCTAGTTGCGCTTCCAGCGAGGCTCCGGATGCGGTTGTAGTAGTCCTCGCAGGTTGGGGGCGGGGTGTTGTCTGATCCTGACATTGTACTTTACGAGTCTTTCCTGCGCAGCTAGTAGCGAGTTCGTATCCGTTTATGAGAATATTTATCGCCTTTGGGGATTCAGAGTACCGCGAAAGTCACGACGGGATGATTCATCTATAAGTGTGATCGGTGTCGGTGGGCCCGCAGGCAGCCGTGTCTACAAAGCGTTAGGGCTGAGTGTGGCTGGTGGTGCGGCTGAGGCATTTGAGAAGTGCTTATTGGTTAGACAGAAGTTATGCCTGTACTCCGCCACACCAGTCTTACTGGGGGCCGAGAGTTTGGCCAGTGCAAAAGAAATTCCAGTAATAGAATAGACTGCTTGAAATGTCTACTAACTGTACCTGTCTACCAACTTGACTGACAGGGCCATGAGCCGAACTTCACCAAAAGATTAGCCACCCTCTTCCCGAAAGCGCGAGGACAATCCCTCATGTTCTTCCCAAGAAGCCACTCTACTTTTGTCTGAAAGTTCTCCAACGCGATTGCCCGGTCTGGCATATCATCCTTACTAAACACCAACTCCATCAACTCATCGCCATCATGCACTAGTGACATAAACCACATCGCACTGTCATCACGACACATGACGAATGTAAGGTCCTTTTGGTCAATTGGTAAGTCATGTTGATGGAGGTAGAGAGCCAAGTTGCCTACGCAGGGAAAGTTATTTCTGATATCAGATGTAGGTCCGTTGGCGTAGGGGATTGACGTATTGGCTAGGATATTCTTGTGCTGATCCAAGAGGTTGGTACATTGTTGGGCAAGTTCTTCGCAGCGGGAGACGTATGGGTTGTTCCGGGTGGTTGCAGACATGTGAGCGGATGGTGGCTAGCTGGCTTCGCGAGTGGTGGTTGGGCGATGATGGAAAAAGATGACTGTTTAAGATCTTGTATATTCTTGATCTTCAACTGCTGGATTGGAGACAAATACACCACAGAACATGCACGACAACGAGACATGCTTGACTGGATCTGCTGACCTATCTATTAGCAATGAATTGCTCCTACCTCTTGAGTCTGGTCTTTCATGGTATCTTCGTAAGCATGGCTAGCTAACGTTATACACCCCTCTCCAAGAACAATGCGGCGTGAACAAGACGACATGATACTTAGACTGTTGCTTAAAGTCAATGTTTGGTGGTTCCGCTGTTTGTGTACAGAAAGGCGTAGTGCCCGAGGTTTTTGATGGCGTATGCGGCAGAATGTTCCGCCAAATAGTTGTCTGTTCAGCACATAGTCGTTGGTTGCAGCGTTGCTCAATCTAACAACTATCAAGTAAATAATGTGTCTTGAGTTGCAGACGAGTGGCTCTAGCTCGAATGCTCTGGCGAGGTGAACCTTGTCTGTCATTCTGCCACGCTGTCACGCTTCGCTCCGTGAATAGGGAGATGTGGAAGCAAGAGTAGAGCCGTTGAACCGCCGTGTCCGCGATCTGCCGTTTGCCTAGGTGCGCAAGTTCAAGACTAGCCGTAGATCGTGCGCCCGCATTTGGCACGATAGAGTCGTTCCAAGTTTGTTCCAACTTCAGTGATTGTTCGTGTTTCCGCTGAACTGAAACCGCAGATAGCGCAGCGCGGTCTGTTCTGTGGGCGTTGTTTAGGCGTACCGGTAGTCCAGCGGCATGCGACATGCTGGCCTTGACGATGTTTCAGCAGCAGTGCGGGGCGGAGGTTCACAAATGTCATGCGAGGCATTGATGGCCATGGTGCTAAGGGCGCGAGCAGGTAATGGGCGAATTCTCCGGGCGAGATAGGGGGAAGGGTGGCTGACACCATGTCAGCCACCAGTGACACCCCCCTAGCGCACCAATGGCGAACGCCTGCGCCTGTTTCAAGTGCTCGCGGACAGGGGACCCGCAATCCGGGAAAGAAGGTCCCAAAATAATCCACAACACCATGCCTCCACCTCCATCACCACCCCTCGCGACCCCCCAAATGCCGTAGAGGCGTAGCGCCCTGTCCGAATCCGCTGCTCTTCCCGAACCTTTTTTCCCGCGTGCGCCCCGACGTTCCTTTCCCGCTGCCCTACGCTGGCCGATGCGTTGAAACCACCGTCAGCACCGCCGACCGCAGCCTCCTCCGGGCACCGTCTCTCCTTCCGTTCACGCGCCCACCGCAGAGACGGCCAGGGTGTATATGCGCTCTGCCCTGCCGCTCGATACTCTCCCTTTGCTGCGCATTGTTTCTTTCAGTGGTTGCCAACCTCCCCACACAGCGACTCCGGTACCCGCTCGCCCTCGCATCATTACGCCGCCGCCAGGCTTGGCGACCTCTCCACCCTAGCAGATCTCGCGCGCTGCGCTGGATGGCTATGAGAGATGACGAGACCCGAAATAATCCGCGCTGGTAAGGAGCCTGCGTTGCGCGCCTCCGAGGCACTGCTAATGTGTATTAACGCAGACACGCTCGACTTGCAAGACAAGACCTCGCCAACCGCCGCCGACCACTCCACCTCTGCGCACCCAGCCCCTCTCGGAGTAGGCCCCGCCGCGCCTCACCAGCAGGCGACACTGCAACATGTCGAGCATGAGCGCAATACGAATGAGAAGGGCATCTGGGACACGAATGATCTTCACGACGAACCGGGCTCTGACGAGGAGCCCACCGGAGACGAAGACAATTCAGCACGGCTGTTGAACGGTGGAATTGGAAGCGATGGCAACGATGCCGAGGTGGGAGACGGAGAGGACGACGATTATGACGATATGGATCGTATATCGAGTTCACCGTCGATCTCGGACGAAGGTCGGTATTCCCTACCTTCTCATTTCCACACGTCGCGGCAGCCAGCATCGCCAAGTACGGAGAGTTCGCCAGTCACGTCGTCCTCGCCTACTTGCTGCTCGAGCTCGCCCTTCACAGACGCTCCTATATATTTCCCGCTTTCTGTCGCCGCGGCTCGAAGACCACTCCGAGTCCCAGCTGGTGGCACAGAGGCTACATTCCTTACCCAGTCTTTCCCCTTACTCCGCAAAACAAATTCAGAGGATCATCATCATGGTGAGTACTGGACAAGGACCACCAAGGGACCGATGGACGACGCCATGGCTGGATCGGACAACATTGTCTCACCCCGCGCTCAGCGCTTCTTGGAATTAGAAACACAATTGCAAGGCATGCACTTGGACTCGCAGCTTTCGCTGTTTTCCGACGCAGATGAAGGGCCCTTGCAAGCTATTTCACCGCCCGCGTTCAGCCCCGCGAAGGACCATCTGGAGGACCCTTTTACTGACAGCACCGAAAGGAGTAGCACCGTAACAATCGGGACCCAAGAAGAAGCGGATACCTCCGAGCAGACCACAGTCTCACCTCCAGGATCCCTCTCCGAAGAAGACTCATGGACCACAGACAGCGATGCGGACAGCCTAGATTTACAGGATGATGATACCGATGACATTTCTTTTTCTGATGATCCACGCTTTGTCGACTCCGGCTTCGGCGGCGAATGCTTACAAGAACTCGCAGACATCGATTTCCAAAGCGTTTATGCCCTCCATACTTTCGTCGCGACTGTTGAGGGCCAAGCAAATGCTACGAAAGGGGTATGTAAAGTCGCGAGCTCTTGCTTCAGTTCACGGTTCTCTCTCGCGACAGCAACGGTTGCTAATGTCAATAGGATACAATGGTCCTCCTCGACGACTCGAATTCTTACTGGTGGCTTGTTCGCGTTGTCAAAGACAGCTCTATCGGCTATCTACCAGCCGAACACATTGAGACGCCCACAGAACGACTGGCTAGGCTCAACAAGCACAGGAATATTGACTTGTCTGCGACAATGCTGGGAGACACGGCCGAAAAGACTAAGAATCCACTCAAAAAAGCTATGCGACGGCGCAACGCAAAGACCGTGCAATTCGGACCGCCCGAGTACGTGGAAGCCTCAGACTACGACTACTCTTCCGATGAAGGCGGCGAAGAGGAGCTGTTCGGCGGCGTAGATCCGAATCAGGCACAAGCGCAACAGACTGAACAGCAGGCGGCAACGGTGAAGGCAGTTGAACCCGAACAGGATGACGGTATGAAGGTTCAGCCGCTCAAGGTCAATGGTGCAAAGAAAGAGACGGCGACCGATCCAGACGCCGAGTCGAATGAGACTGGCGAAGAGCTTGTTAAGAACGACTCGAGATCAAGCAACGAGATCGTTGACCAACCCATGGACCCGAAAGTCTCACGGAACGGTACTATGCGCAACACAGACAGCTTCTTCAAAGACGACAACACAGAAACACGCAAGATCACCTTGACTCCAAACCTCCTACGAGACGATTCAAGTACATCTACAACAGGCTCCCGCGAGCGGGGACCCAGTCTGGAAAGTCTGGAAAAGACCGGATTTGCGGACAAGGTAAAGGAGAAAGAGAAGAAGAAAGAAAAGAAACCCGGAATGCTTTCCGGACTCTTCAAGCGCAAAGACAAGAAGACCAAGGGTGCCACCGAGTCATTTGACAGCGATACTGAGAAGCATTCGGACGACCTAGGCCGCAGCTCCCCGCAATCGAAGCCTTCCGACGTTTTGACATCTGCGGAACGTCCATCCATGGAGCAAGTCGCTCCGCAAAGACAGGTCAGCAAGGGCAAGCTGCAGAAACCTCAACGTGCGAACAGCGATGCACCTGTAAGGACTAAAAGCATTCTTAAGACCGACAGCCCGGAGCCTTTAGCAGTGCAAACCGCCCTTACGAAGGAGCACAGTGAAAAATCCGCTGCCCAACCGTCATCATCCACCATGCGCTTGGTCGCTCCTGAATCAGAAGATGCCATCGAACCCGCGGCTGAGACTAAGCTTGCTCCCCCCGAAAGTAACACTCGATCCAATTCGGGGGCATCCAAACTGAACCCATTGAACATGATCAAGACGCAGCAAAATGCGGAACCGAAGCCAGAAAAGGTCAAGAAGGCCAAGCAACGTATTCAGCTTGATGACTTCGATTCCGACGAAGAGGACCAGAAGGATCCATTCTCGGATCCAGACGTCCGCATGGAACCATCGCAGCCGAGCGACCCTGAACCAACCGGACGTCTCTCCGAATCTCCCGTGCATGTCTCAGCCGCTGACGCGCAGCCGCCGGAAAAGGAAAGCGTGCAAGAGAAGGACCTCGAGCTGGATTCTCAACAACCTCCCGGGCTCACTGGCGACACATCGAGCCAAGAGACGAGCTCACCCATCTCGACGCCCACCCCAGACGACAACCCCTCGACTTCCCAACCTAACAAAACGAGCCTCTCAACTTCGCAACCCACTACATCGCCTTCACCCACGCGGCTCGCACCCCCTACGACGTTACCGCTAACAATACCGCCGCCTTCGCGACCCGCGCCCATACCTCAGAAGGACATGGACATGTCACCGCCCAACTCATCCGAGAGCACAAACCTTCCTGCATGGTCAGACTCGTCGCTGCGTACGTACCTCGACGATGGAAGCGACATCAGAGATATGCTAGTGGTCATCAACGACACCACTGGCGTGGTACCTGTTGGACAAGATCATCCCATCATGGCACAGTTCTGCATCGAGGAACGAAAAACCATGTCCGGGCTTAGCAGCGAATTGGACTCGTTGCTGAATGGGTTGCTGGAGAAGCGGATGAACAGGAGTAAGAGCGCGTCGCCTACAATGGTTAAGGCGGGAAAGTAGCATCGGTGTGAGCTGAAGCTTGATGAAATGATGTGGAGGTACTTGTTCTTGTGTGATGAGGCCTTTTTGTTACGTACGATGTATACCCGCAACACAGCATGGGATGAATTTGGAATGGGATACGGTGGCGCTTTCGATGGCGTAAACTTCTGGGGACTAGGGGAGTTTTTGGGACCCCGGGATATGGCATGATCTTTGCGGAGGCGTTGAACTGGTCTTTCTATTTTGCTATTTCTTCTCACGGTAGATTGTCATTCTACCTGGCATACTGCATCTTCGTTGGCGGTGTTGTCATTTCTTCTTCATTTCTATCACTTCTTACGTTCGTTGATGTCTTGTCTTTTTTTCTTTCGGGTGGGCGAAAGCAAGTCTGACAGCGTTGCCGCGGTGCGCCTGTGTTTCATCCCTCGTTGGTTGCTTTCTTCTTCCTCTAGTTGTTAGGGATGTTTCTGTGGGTTGTGAGCGGCTTGTGTTGTTGCCTTGATTGGCTGTATACATATGCTAGGGTCTGTGGAGGTGAAGTTGTGTCACGTTTTCTTTTTGGCGATGTGGAAGGTGGCGGAGGTGGAGGATGCGGTGTACATATGTGTAGATGATCGAATGAGAAGTTCATGATGACTATACGTGCTCCTTGTTCATCCCTCTTCTTGAATCCGTTCCTCGCGCCGACATTTATCTCGATTTCACTTTGTAGTAGCTCATCAAAGATATTATGTTCTAGTAAAGAGACATGCACATCCCTTCAACGACCTCGCCCTTCAAAATGCCACCCGATTCTACCCTTTACCTCGTTTTCGCTCTCCTATCCTTACCCGGCCGTTTCGCCGCCCCACCCTTCATCTTCTTGACCGAGAACCCCTTTCCATCCGCACTCGATATCGCATCGTTGCTCTTCGCATGCCTCTTTTTGCCGCCAAAGCCATATTTCTCGTTCTTCTTGGCCCGCTTGGGGTTGCTCTTACCCTCGCCGCCGCCGCTGCTGCCACCGCTTTTCCTGCGGTCTTTTGACTTTTCCTTGTCTGCGTTGTCGAGCTCGATATCGAAGAGGTCTTCTTCGGTGGTAGTTTTGAGGTCGGCGCCGGAGCGTTCTGATCAATGGAGTTAGTACGATTCATTTGGATTTGTGGTTGGGTAGGGGAAGGATTAGACATACTCCGCTTCAGCAGGTTGATTTTTTCAATCGTATCCTTCTTCTCCTTTGCGCGCTCCTGTGCCTTCGCGACCTGGACCTGTTTTCCAAACTTCTTCAAATCGCGCTGTTTCCGTGCCTCGGCCGAAGCCTTCTTGCCCGCAGCATCATCGACCAACTTCTTCTTGATCTTGCCCATATGCTCATCACTCTTCACCATCTCCGCGAAGTAGTCGGCCGGCCGGGAGAACGGTGCGCCCTCTTTCTTCAGCTTTGCGCGTGCGTCGTTGACAGCGGATAGAGACTGCTTGTAGAAAGCGAGCTCGCGGTTAAGATCGTCTTCGACGTCGGGAATGTCGACAGGCTCGTCGGTTACGACGGCCATATGTTCTGAGAAGGCGAGTTTGGAGTAGGGAAGTTGGATGCGTTTGACTGCCGCTGTGAGCGCGACGGTGTTGTTGATGGTGAGGCGTTGATGAGGGATGATGTCGCCTCTGTCATCGGAGGCAAGAGACTCGATATCGGAGAACGGGATGTCATCGTCATCTTCCTCTTCCTCTGCATCCTGGTCCTCGTCCTGGTCCTCGTCCTCATCATCTTCCTCATCCGCATGTATGCCCAGCGCCTCAGGCTCTTCATCGTCGCCGCTGACGTCGCTCTCGCTGTCGTCCAGGTGCGAAAGGTCTAGCACAGGTCGCTGTGGCATATCGTCGTCGTCATCGCTCGCATCCTCGCCCTCGCTCCCGTCCGACTCCCACTCAGGCTCGTCTTTAGCGGCCGCGGCTTTCACGCCATTAGCCTTGTCCTTCTTCGACTTCCCATTGACCTTGGGCTCTGCAGCGTCGCCAAGCTGCACGCCTCCTTCCTCTGCGGAGTCGTCGTCTTCTGCTTCCGGGTTGTTCTTCTCCTTCCGCTTGTGCACTTCTTTCTCGTGCTTGCGCTGCAGCTCGAGCTTGATATTTCGGCCTTTCTCGTTGTCAAGCGCACTCTTGAGCTTGCTTCGCGCCATGTTGCCAGATATCGAAGTGTCGGAGAGAACAGGAGATATTCGTCGCGCGTTTGTAGTTGCGAAGCGGGACGGGAGAGCTCCAAAAATTATCGTAGTTTCGAAATCTTGGCTGCAGAAAATGTTCAGGGTGGCGCTAGCGGCTCACCGCTTACGGTTCGGGAAAGGGCCGCAGCGAGACGTCACGTGGCTGCTGTCGATACAAACATTCACTCTAATCTTTTACTCCACTTAACTACAATACTCACGGAACTGAACACAGACCTAGCGCTCAGCCTCCAGATAACTCACACCCACAAGACTTAACACTCACACCACTTCCGACCACATATCCGACCCACTATGACAACCAACCGCCCATCACAAGACCGCACAACAAGCGAAGCCGGCGTACGCACCCATTCCTTCCCCTTCAACTCAACTATTACTAACATCCCACCCATAGACAGCACCCAACTCCAACACGGACAGCTCAGCCGAACTCGCCCAAAGGGTAGACGACCTCCTCACTCAACTAAACACCAAGTTCAGCGCCGTCAGCGGCGAATTGCTTTCAAAGAGTAAGTCATGCTCGGTGCACAATTCATGTTATCACGAACAGAGTAGAATGTGCTAACAAGGCTAGTGGATGACATGTCAAAACGGCTCGATAATCTCGAAGCAACTATTCAGGGTGGCGATGGAGCCAAAGGAGCTGGAGTCACGAAATGAGCACTGGACTAATTTGTTATTCAAGAGATGGTCGGATCAGCGTAGGGTGGCATTGGCATTCCCCGGGCCTTACTATTTCAAGATCACGAGGAAGAAGTGCGAAAGGTTTATTGGATTTTCACACGCGTGTGAGACAGTCATGCATTGAATACCAGGAGATGTTGACAATCGAATAGATATATGAAAGTTTCATGGCCCAAGGTCAGAGTACGAAGTTGGCAAAGCTCATCTAGACTCATTCGCAGTGCCCAACATCCTGAATAGAATCCTTTATGTCTTGAGTGCGCCACACTTTTTACGACCCAAACTTAGGAATTTGGTCTCCCCTGTAGCCTGAGGCTGGGGTACACAGTAGCGCTCTGCAGAGCTCGTCCAGAGAAATGTGAGTGCATAATGTCCTGAACTGGACTCCATGCTTTCTTACTTTGAAGACGCGAGCCGAATGCCTCATATAATCATAACAGTATCGCTACGGGCAACAAATCTCAAATTCGCTGTACAGAACGCATCGCCCTTGGTACTCATCGATGCTAGACAACACCCCTGTTCGCCGATCCACGAGCTTTCGGGCCAGCCTATAGCTCACTCTTCTCTTCGTCATCGTCCGTACCGAGGAACTTCCTCAAAATGTTGCTCTTGCTCGTCAATTCGTCCAGCTTCTGCGGTGCCAAATTGCCCTTACCGATCAGACCCTGAAGACGCTTGAACTCCTTCTCCACCCAGCCCTCATTCTTGCTAGCCTTGTCGAACGTCTTAGCGTAGTAAAACGCGTACTTGTCCTGGAGGCCCTCGGAAGCCTTCTTGAACTCATCCGCACCAGTGCTGTACACGCCTTTGAACTTGTGAACGATGGTGTCGAGCGCTTCGATAGTGCCACCAGTAACATCAAGACCGCCGGCGGGAGTGCGGTGGGTACCCGAGTTTGTGTTGATGAAGTCGACCAAGTCGCCAATGGTACGGGGCCCGTCATAAGGCGCAGGTTCGGTCGAGCCTTTCTTGAACCACTTGATGGTGGGGTAGGATTGGACGCCCTGTTCGGTGGCGATGGCTTTGCTGTTCTCGGCTTCCGCGTCAACCTTGGCGACCAAGACGCCCTCCTCGGTGCTGAACGCTTTGGCGAGGTCTTCCCAGATAGGTGCGAGGTTCTTGCAGTCTGGTGTCCCGATTAGCACTCTGCTCTCTACGGCGATGGGGTGGAGGCGCTTGACTTACGTCCACACCACGGCGCGGTGAATGCGACCAGCACATCCTGATCCTTGCCCACCTTCTGCTTGAAGCTCGTATTGTCCAAATTAACAATCTGGCTAGGCAGCTTGCCCTTAGACTTCATCTTTAAGCCCGTCTTCTCCGTCACCCACTGGGCCAAACTCTCAAGATCCCGCCCACCATCGTAGTCGACAGGCTTGTCGCTCTTACCATCGAACCACTTGAGCGTCGGGAAACCCGATACGCCAAATCTCTTGCCCAGGTCTTTGTGGTTGTCCGCATCGACCTTCGCGATGGTGACCTTTTCAACAGCGTGTTGGAAGTTTGTGCCGAGCTCTTCGTATACGGGGGCGAGATTCTTGCAGTGGCCGCACCAAGGGGCGAAGAACTCTACAAGTGCGGGCTTGCCGGATTTCAGGATGATCGAGTCGAAGTTTGTGGAATCAAGGTCGATGACTGCGGAGGCGGACGCAATGGCGGGGAGGAGGGCGATTGCCGCCGGGAGCAGGCGGTTGAGAAGCATGATGGTGGTGCAAGCGACGTTTGACTTATACAAATAAAGTTGGTGTGGTGATTAAGGCCTCAGCTGCAAAAGTGAAGCGTGGTTTGAATGTGTTGTGGAGCTTGAGCTTGCGGAGCTTTTGATGCGGGCAAGCGGCGATGTCTTGGCAACGTCAATGTGGCCTTTTGTTTGGGGATGGGCATTGATAATCCACCCAGGAACCGGCAAGTAAGCCTGTGGCGGCAGTTACATGCTCGCCAGTCAGAGAAAGCTTTCGATAGACCCTCAGATAATCTGGCTGCGATTACGTATTCGAGGTTATTCACACTACATCGTTTGTGCTACACAGGTAGTACACAGGTCCCAGCATTTCCGATCGTCGGATCAGAGCAGTATGTAAATAATGGCATTGCTTCATTCGCCACGTCGTGAATAGGAAACGCTCACAGAGCCCTAAATAATCATACAAGCGCCATTGCCACCGGGTATCAGATCTCATCATGAACCTCTTCCCATGCCATGTCGCATCAAGACGTCCAAGAATACTACCTTGTCTACGTCAAGGACATCTTCCAATTATTTCCCCCAGTCATCCCATAACCGCCACTAACAGTCTTCTCCTCTCCCTTCTGTTCCTCATTGTCCTCGACCTTCTTATCCTCCGTCGCTGGCGTCTTCACCCCCGCCTTCCCGGCCTCAGCCTTCACTTCGGCCGCGATCCTCTCAACTATCTTCTTCAACGCCGGCGGATTTGCGCCCTTGATCTCCTCAATCTTCTTGCCATCCTTGAACACCAAAAAGGTTGGCATAGCCTGTATGCCGTACTGCGCCGCCACCTCCCGCTGCTCATCCACATTGACCTTGACAAACGCGATTTTGCCAGCCGCGCTGTGTGCGTTTGAGAGTTGTTCGTATACGGGTGCGATCACTTTGCACGGCGGGCACCATGTTGCATAGAAGTCGGCGACGAGATAAGTGTGCCCGGTGAGGAGGGTCCGGAAGTGGAGCGGAGCAGTGATTTCGACTGGCATGGTTGTGGATGGCGTTTTGCTGACTTGGTAGATGCTTGATGAGTTCTCGGCCGATGTGCCTTGACACCAGATGTTAATTTGGGTTTTGTAAAGTTGAGCTGGTCGATGGAGGGGTATGGAAACTGTGAGCGCTGCTGTAAGTCGTGTATGTGAATGTTGGATTTCTTGGTGCGGATTAAAGAAAGATAACGATTAGACTGCTTTATACTGCTGGTCCTATGGCGCAATCTTGTAGAAACTTCTACTGTTGCTTAATGTTGTCTTACGATGCCTATGACAAGCAACGGCAGCCCTGCTCACCTCCGCGAGAGATCTCGCCTACTAATATTTGTCATCACGACCCGCACGATTGCGATCGGACCCAGGCATTCGCATCGCTGGTCGTCCCCACACATCGCTTGACGCTAAGGAATAATTTTTTTTTCGCCTGCGTGTGGCCTCGCATACCTAGTTGACTTGTTCATTTACGAGCTCATGTGACAATGATTGTCTATATATATATTCCATTGTGGCAAAATATTTCATAATTCGACAGCACAGTTCGGAATACAATCCGGCCATGTGGCCCAATGGCAAGGCGCTTGACTACGATTACTCAACAGTAAGCCTATCAAGAGATTCCAGGTTCGACCCCTGGCATGGTCAATTTTTGCTGGCTGGTCTGATTTTTTGCGCTCTTTGGTGTCGCGTTTGTGCTATTCTTGAGACCAAAGCTCTAAAGAGCTGAGGGATGTGCGAATTTTTGTTTCTGGCGAGAGCAGAATATCACGAACTTGAAAGCACACCCATGCGTTGCAATATGTAGAGCAAGCTTCCATTTGGAGTCATGCAACTCTTGGGACTGAACCTGAGGCTGTATTGACGTGTGCATGGACAGGTGTGCCTTCAACATCGTACTGTATGATATCTAACTTATCATATCACTGAAAAACTTAAACTCATGTATTAACAATGTCTAGAGATCACTCTACCTACAAGCCAAGACAGTCAGATTAGCGCCGGAGCTGTTGGTATCTCCGAGCCATACCCGGTCGCCTCCATCTTATACTGTTAACCACGACAACGGTTTCAAATATATTCATTATTTTCCAGTTTCTAAACTACCATGCCATGTTCAGTTCCTTCTCCACCGGCTCGAACGATGCTTCAGGGCCCTACGACTCCGAAATCGTACACACTAGACTACGGCACAAGCGACAACAAGTAGCACGAGCATGTGTGTGGTGCCGCACATACCGAATCAAATGTGATGCATCTTATCCATGCAGAAACTGCCAGTCGAAAGGGCGTAGATGCACTGCGGAGAAGGGAAAGGGGGAAGTGCGCACCTTCCCGCATGCCATCAAGTACGTCGAAGTCGAAGGCTGGGACCAATTGACAGAATCTGACAGAATCTGACTTAGAGAGATCGACAGACTGAAGAAACGTATCAAAGAATTGGAAGAGAAATTACAAAGCTTAGGTGATCGCGGCAGTTCAGACGAAGACCCTGTCGAAAGGCTACCTACAACAACGCGCGTTGTGTCACTCCCCACAAATCTCGACCCATTGAGTCAGCATGGTGGGAACAAACGGTACTACAATTGGGATTTCACCTCCGCAAGTAAGAGCAGCTCTAACTCGGTGTATGGACCGTCCTCGGCCTTCTACTTCATCAGCCAGATGACTACATATCTAGACGCCGACTTGCAGCATCGTGCAACAGGAGTACATTCCGCTCCCATGCGCTGTACACAGCAACGGCCCATCGAAAAGAGCCATAAAGTTGGCGGCGACCAAATGAACTTGGAACTGTCACGCTCCCAAGAGGAATCAATCCTAGACCGCTATTGGCAAATTTGTCATCCTATCTACCCAGTTCTCGACAAGAGCGAATTCCGTGCTCAGTATGAGTCGCTTTGGAGTCATTCGAAGCTGCCGCGAGAGCCATCCGCATTAGTAGACATGATGCTAGCCCTCGGCTTGCAGTGCTGGGCTGCAACACCCGTTACGATCGACGACGCTGATGTCGCTCCAGTGGACTTCAACAGCGGCGACGCTGCAACCCAAGGACGTATTTGGAACCTCAGAGGTCAGAGTATCCTCGCGGAGGAACTCGAGGATCCTTCAATCAGCACCTTTCAGTGTCATTTGATGTCTATCCGTTGGCTCACCAATGCTGGCTTTCAAAATACGGCACATAGTGTTATAGCCACCGGTATCCGAACTGGAATCATCCTGGGCCTGCACTTGGAACCATCCGGAAGCCTTTCGCCCCTAGAACAAGACTTTCGCAAACGACTATGGTGGACTATGTACGCAACGGACATGAAGTTCGCAATGGAACTTGGGCGTCCACTCGCTGTGCACATCAGTAATGTCACTTGCACGCTTCCAGACGATCATTCGGATGGGTTTGGGGCGGATATCGATCCCTCCGCAGCGTTCACCACCCAATTCGTCAAACTCGTTTTAGCGACCCGAGCCATCTACATAACCTTCTACCGAAAGTGCGGCGAAGTGCTTAGTCGAGCCGCGCTCGAATCTCTGTACCAGGATCCAACTGCACTAGAGGAATGTGCTACTTACCTGGCTTCGAAAACCAACTATCTGGATACATGGGTACAGAAGGTACCGGCCAAGATGCGATGTAGTCGTAATGATTCCAAAGAGCCATTTTCGACGACATGTTCGAAACTGGACCTTCAAGTAATCGGTGGTCACGAGCTTGCTCGTCAGTCCATGGTCCTCGAACTACTCTACCACAGTCTTGCCATGAGTTTGTATCGACCGTTCATCACCTTTTCAACTTCCGACGGCTTCAATGGACCAAATATCAGGAATCACGCTTTATCTTGCGCCAACCACGCGATCACCATCACAGACCTCATCCATCAGCTCCTGACCGAAACCACACACCTGAACGGCTGGGTTGAGACCTTCCATTGGCAGTGGACTGCTGCAATCTCGCTCGTCGGATACATTATCGCATATCCAGTTGGGCCAGTCGTACCTATGGCACGCAACACTCTGGTCACTGCAGTACGTGTCTTGGAGATACTATCCAATCAGCTATCCAGTGCGGTAGCTGCGGGTTCAATGTTGCGCGAGCTCATGTCTAAAGCCGATCTCTTCATTTCACGGGCTGAGCGCCCTCCGCATGATGATGGTCCTCCTACCACATCTTCGTTGATGCCTAATTCCGAGATTTATGCCCCAGGAATGATTAGCTGCAGTTTTGACACCATGCTGCATGTCAGTGAAGGGATGCCTGAACAATCTTACGATGCCGGATTTGGAGCCTGGCAGAATGCGCTGGCAAGTGCGCCAGGGTTCCATTTCACCCCCACCTCCTTTACTGGGCTGGAGGACTTCAGTGCAGATACGGGATCTATGTTTGACTTTCTGGATCTTGAGGCGTTCGGGAGTTTGTGAGCACAAACATTGTATGTAACACACGGCTCTTGCAACGCCACTATGTCGCTTCATGAACGATCTAAGGTATCCCGTCGCGCTGTTATCTCCAATAAAAAAGGGTTTTCCACCACTGGGGTACACTTTAAATGGGAACTGGCTGGGCTTCGCCTCGCAACGTGCACGCGATAGTGTGTAATCGAATCAGGACCAATAAACGCCACTGATTACTGCATACCATTACTTCGCCGATATCTCCCTTACCGGATTTGATGACTGGATTTCCTTGCTTGTCTTCTACTCAATAGGCCTTGGACCTCTACATATCAACAACGACGACGACGTACACTATGCTGTGCATATCAGGAGTTGGGTCCGTACATAACATTTTACATATCGCCACTGGATTTGTACATGATATACCTCACATATCGATTTGTTCTCCTTTTCCCTCTGCATGACTATGAACGCCTCGATACTGGTGCTTACTGCCAGTATGTGATGATTCCCGAGGATGGCGTTCCATTGTTGTTTTTCGCGTGTAAGCGCCGGATGAGAGGAAGCGGATGACCATGAGCACAGCCTCCACACATGTGCTTCGCTTAAGGCCTTCATATACTGCCCGCCTGATAGGCAATCTAAGTCCAAAGCGAGGGTACAAAGTTGTGGTCGCCTGTGACATTCATCCAAAGGTGTCTCGGCACCATTGTCTCTCTGTAGCCGACACCCTGTCTCACCAATACGACGCGGCTTATAGCCCATCTTGGGAACTGGTCCCACTAGTGTCGGGCCTTTCGGCGCACATGTGGTTTGATTGTATTGGAAGGGTTGGCGCTGACAAGGCCACTCGGGTGTGTCGTGATGGCCCAAGCAATTGTACGCTGCCATTTTATTGGAATGCGCTTGCCGGATGAAGCTGCCAAAATCACCGCCCCAAGCATGTCTTTAGTTGACAGATCTTTCTTGTCTCTCCATTGATCATTGCGCTACACTTCACGATGTTAGCAGTTTGTAATTTTAGATGTCTGGTCGGGTCAACATACCCAATAGTGCTACTAGAGTCTTGCTTCAAGTGAGCATGATAATCGATCTCAAAAGCATCCATATCGGAATCTTGCGACGACAGCCCCGAGTCTTTCCAACCAGACGCCGTCGTACTGTTCGCTCCAAACATTGTTCGCAAGCCCGTGAGCGTCGCCCCTGGCATCCCAAACAACCGCAATTGGAAACGCGAGGGTGCACTCTCGGACGCACCCTCATTTGTAGTCTGCTTTTCAGGGTCTGTCGACGACCCCTTGGACCGAAATCGAACCAAGTACGCGCGGACTTTATCGGAGAGCTCGTTCGAACCGGTGAGCGTCGAACGGTAGACGGTGACGGAACCCATGATTATGGCAATACAGCCCTCGACGTGCAGCCAGAAGGTGGTCCATGGGTAGTCGTTTGAGCCCGCGTTGTTGCGAATTCCGGTGGCGCGGATAATTGAACAGACGAGCATGAAGACGGAAAGGCAGAGGAAGACGCCGAGTCCGATTTTTGTGGCTAGCGGCATGCGTGATGTGCGTAAGACCCAGATCGGAATTATGACGACTGCATAGTATTAGCATTCGGTACGAAGAACTAACGAAAGGTAACTCACTCAACACATCGGTGACGGCATCGAGAACGGCGTTCAACCAAAGAACAATGTTTACACGATTACTGGTTGCCGTTAAATTGGGTGCGCATTTGACTAGAATACTATCAGTGCCATTCCAGGGATTGTCGAACATTGAAGACTTACTCGATGCCTTGCCCACGTGCGGGCAAACAATGACGGATTCTCCAATTACCAAGAGGATCCACGACACGACCGTGAGCCCGACCACAAACCAGTAGAAGTACGATATGGCCTTTCCCCTAGCTCTCAAAAATGGCCGAAAGAACACAAGATAGCATCCTTTGACGGCGAAGATGGTAGTCCAGAGGAAAAAGAAGTATGCGATGCGCCACTTGGACATTTCGAAGAAGTCATCCATGTGCTTAAGAGCCATTAGTGTGATGAGAAAGTCGCCTTGTGTTGCGCCCCACTCCAAGAATAGGAGATGGATTTGATCATAGAACACGACAGTGCCTCCGATGAGATTGAGGAAAGCAAAGAGTAGGAAGCCATCGTCAAGCGAGAGTCGGCGGTTGGTCAAGAGACGGACGACGACTCGGCCAGCACAGGCCAAAGTGGCCAGACCGAAGAGGAGCCCAGCAGCCAACTGTGCCGTATTAGCACATGCATCATCACGAACACTGGGGAAAGACTCACTTGAGCGTTGTATATTGAAGTCCATTCACCATGCGCAACCTTCCATTCCGCGTCCGCGACTTGCTGTGGTGTGTACGTTTTGATCATGGCATCAAGCACTGCGGGCGTAAAGGCTTTCCAAGTAGCTTCGATCTGCTCAGGACCCGCAGTAAGAATGCCAACATTGTTCGGCATGATGGGCTACGATACCGCCTCGACGGATGAAAGTCGTAAATCGAACGACTCTGAAAGCGAAGAGTGACCTCGAGATACAAGAAGCGGACCTACACAAGACACTGTTCCATTGTATTATATGGCGATGCTGAATCTGGTCGCCTCCATCGAATGCGCTCTCCGCCTCCACAAGCGTGGCTCGAGTAACTCGGTGTGCTCTCAACTAGGCAATCTCGGGGCTTACACGTGGGACCGGGGGCTGAGCTCGTAGATAACAGAGGGTGAGATGTATGGCTTTCGGTGGGGCGTCTAAAAATACTGGAAGTACGCTAACTGTCGCGCGAGAAATCTGCCTCGATCTTGTGCAACATCGGACCAATCTCAAGACGTGCGATTTGTTAGAGGCAGAAGTCGTGACATGCTTCGTACGCGCGCACCCCCGAAAGATACCTGCTGCACCTCCACCGCAGTAGCTGGCACCGAAACCATCTTACGGAAAAGCCATGTGGTAGCAAGGATGGGCCAAAGAACGACTAGGGTCGCAGCACCGTGTGAGTGGTGGAATGGCGCCAGAGCCCCTTCCGATCCGAGCCTGAGGCCCGTGCGATAGAGCCGCCGGAGGATCCCCCCCCTCGGTGCCCGGTCGTTATTGACTCAACCTTGGTAACCTCATTGACCCGTTCATCGCCATAACTCGTTAACGCCATCGCTGTCTCGTGTATCGGAGGGTGTTTCAGCCTTAAGCCTCACCCAGAGGCGTGCAATGGAGGGTGCAGCTCAGGCATCCGGCGCCCAACGCCACATGGTTCTCTTGGGCTCCCTCTATCTCACTTCCACACGCCCCATGTTGCTATGGTCATTATTGAGACGACGAGGTATTGATGGCGATGCGATATTACATGCGTCAAGGCATAAATCAAAGACAGATGCCCGGTTCGTGGAACTCCGCAACCACTTCAACCGTAGCTCGAATGACAACGCTAGATCACAGGTGCAGCGGCCAATATCGAACTGGCGCAACTATCAGCCCTATTCCTGAAACGATGCATCATGAGTGTCACTGAAAATCGAGTACAACAACTTGTACGCACAGCCCACCACGTGTACACCGCGAGCCGCCCGGGTGAGAATTTAGTATGAAGTTATCGTCGGCCATGGCCGGAAGTGGATGTAGGGCTCTGCCACTACCGCCCTATACCACCAGCAATTGGACAAGGAATGATAACGGCGGTATAGCGCGAGATCAAGTCAGTTCCACTTTTGGTGGGGGCCGTTGGCTTTACGCGCTGTCGGCCCGTTGCTGCGGTGATTAAAGGTACCGGAAATTCGTCTTCTCTGGTGGTGCTCGCTTCAACACCGATTCTGAACTTTCGAGCTTCGCGTGAGGAGGAGTGGACGCGTCTGACGGAAAAGCTGGACGTACCTCCTTTTATTGGATTGCCTAAACGGGTTGCCTTCGAGTGGTAATACGTCCAGGTCCTCAGAATCCAATGTAGACGCTGTCGCATCAGACGCGCCTAATCACAGTAGTAGTACCCCCTCAATTCTTACGCCGAGGAAGTGATACACCGTGGAGCAACTCTCCAAAATGTTGGCGCTGGGAATATGGAAGCAATCATTATTCACACAGCTTGCTACTTTTCGTATGCCTTACACAATGGCTTTCAACAACTTCAAACATCTTGATTTTGAAACTCATCCCAACTATTAAGTCTGCAATCACCTACCTGCTCCCACAACTAGACCCCCACTCCAACCTGGATCCAACCCTAGTGAGCCATAAACGCTTCTGCGGCGATTTTGTTTTCAAACCGGCCCACGTATCATACCACCTCTGAGGCATCTCATCATGCTTTTAAAACACATGCTTCCTGAAGAACCAAAAGCCTCTTAAGATCGGCCTACTAAGAAGTCAGCATCGACTGCAAACAGCCAAGTTCAAGACCGAGTCGCCAACTGAGGAGATTTTTGCCACACACGAGTAGCGGGGGTCAAGATGGAACAAGAACATTGGGAGTTGCCTAGCAAAAAGTGGTCAAAGATTTGAAGACAAGGGGAGACTAAAGATGTCGAGTGGGAGGTGGTGGAGGATGGGAACATGTAGAGGAGTAATCCCTCTGGCAGAACCTTAGTTTTGATACAAGCATGCTAGCTGGTCAGCTGTACATTTGATGTGGCAGCAAGGAAATGCATAGAACGCGATCCGAATCTGACGCGCGCGCTCCCTGTGCAACGAGGAATTTGAACAGAAGTCTAGGTTTAACATGTTCGAATTGGTCCCTATGCCTACGAGCAATCTGAACAGAAGTCTAACTTTAACATGTTCGACCTGGTTCCCTATGCACTCGTCCACGGATTCGATGACATCCATTATCGCATTCCTCTCCTCATGACTCCGTGACCTGCAGGATTTCTCCGTGCGTCTGGGCGACCGACTAGATTGTCTTTCCGGAGAGCAAGCGGTAGTTCCGACAGTGTGCACCAAGCTTGGTACCCGGATTTATGCGGAAGTTGCCGCTAACGGTTGCGCGCTGCAACCAACTCACAACCCCATAGCGATCGCGTTCATCAATGCTGTCTGACCATTCATTTCTTTCCCTTCTTTTTCTTCTTCCCGCCACCAGGCTTCTGCTCCTGTGGTACACCACCCATCTGTACATCCTCCTCCACCTTCGGAGTAGACACAGCTCCCGCCTCAGCCACGCTTGGATCTTCAGCGACCTCTGGCAGCGCCGCCATATGCCTTCCAAGCCTTCCCAAACTCCCTATCAATCTTCCAACCTCGGCCCCCTTGGCGGTCTCATATTGCAGACATGTACCCGAATCCGGATCGTACGTCTTGAGGGTGAATGTCGCGGTCGGCTCGTCGGGATGTTGCGGGGGTGGAGGCGGTGATGATGATCGGTTTGTCTCGGCCGGCTTGAGGGCTTTTTTCTCGGCGTATTTCTGGCGCTTCTCTATCTTGGATGCGGTGGGTTTGAGAACGGTGTATTTGGATGTTATTCGTGTCTGGGTGCTGTTAGGAGCTAGCATTGCCTGAAGCGGAAGTGATGCCTACGCTAGTTGGACGGGCTTTAAGCAGCAGTGATGACTGCTCGTACCATTCTGTGCTCGTCTTGAAGTAAGGCATTGTGTGGATATCTTGATGTAGACGCGGAGTGCTTAGAGCGCTGCTTGGTGGTGTAACTTTGGCGGGGTCGGCCCGGAGAATCTATCGGGCCGAGATCGCAACAATCTTTCACTTACACACCAACAAAGACCAACTACGCCCTTCCGATCAATCCAATTCCCCTACCTATTGAAATTACTTATCCAAGAGTAATAATTTCCTACTCTCAGTCGCTCTCGTCGAAAGCTTTCTGAGAGATGGCATCATCTCCAATTCGTCCAGATTTGCAATGTTTGAACGAAGCGCAAGGACTCGATAATGTGCCAACTAAGAAACAGTTATGTTGACATTAGCTGGCCAGCGCGGCTTTTCGAAAATTCGATACGGTGTTACAGAGATGACTGTAAATCTGGTAACTGGCCATTGTTGGACACGCATCACATTGGAGGAATTCAGAACACCCGCGCCCATGAGTTCATTATCACCGTACTGGGTAGTCACGCAGAGTGCGCTAGGATATGCTAATGGCAGTGCTGATGTCTAGTCCGGTGATTCGTTTGCGAATGGGGATATAAGATTCGAGGCAGTCTTAGCCCAAAACCGTAACAAAAAGTGTTGATTCATCGAGATTCGTCTCGTGTCGAGCTATATACGTACCGATTGACCTTGATGGGATTTAAGAAAGCTTCCACGAGTGCAACAATCGTGAGGAATCTTGTCCCATACTGTTCGTAATACTCCCGGCGTATACAGAGAAGCTACAGCTTCTTCGTAGCTCAGCGCCATATAGCGATCATGTACCGTACCTTCAACGAGACATATCTTTTTGACATCGATTAGGCGAAGGCTACTGTTCATTTGTTTGATTTCATCGTGCCAAACCTTTAACCCACAGGGCGAATGGGTGCTCTCATAAGCTTGAAGCCGACTTATGACGAGAACATCTCGTTCATGTGTGTATGAGAAATGAATCTTGCACATTGCGGCCATCGAGGGGCTGTCAGTTAAGGGATTCTCTCCAATCTGCGAAGCTTTCTGCACAAATTTGCAGAAGGCACACGATGGCGCTCTTGCCTCGATATCTTCCGGACAATTAAGGGATTGCTCTTTTTTAGTCCGACAGGAGACTTTAATTACATCGTCATAGTACAACAATGGTGGGCTCTTCAACTGTACTCCTAGTTCATCGTCGGTATGGACCTTGTAGTCCCAAAGACCCTTGTTGGAAACATAGCTCTGCCGAAGGATATCACTAGGCAATGGTGAGCTTGGGGCTTGTTTTGGCGTGATGTGCAGACTTGTTGAATTACCATCCGTCGTCGACGAAAATTTCATACGTATGTTCAGACTGCGGCAAAGACGACAAAGTGGTGGCGAGGTAGGATTACTCATTATTTGCCTAAGCAGTCGCGGAGGGTATCAAGGCGTATTGCTTTGAAAGTGATTGACTACATGAACGACGTTTCAAATGACCTTGCAGTCTGGATAGGAAGACGGTTGGTGGGGGTTGCTAGGCGTACGCTAGGTGACTTCGAGTTAGGCCTACCCATATTACATAACTGGCGTCTACACCCTGACCTGCGGCTACTACTTCCCTCTTCAACACGCTCAAATCTTTCCGCATCGGTTCGCATTCCGCATCTTTCTTACTATTTGCTAAGCATAGCATTGGTGTTTGGCGTATACGGCGACGCATCGCAAGCTCTTTCAGGCGGTAGTATCGAAGGTGGCCGAACTATATCGAATTGTTCGCCTAAGAATTCAGACCAGTCATCGTCTTTTCCGCAGCTACAAAGAGCACAACTTCATACCCTCTCGTCCCTGTACAACATAAACCAACTGCTCTGAGTGCAGCTCTCCGGAGAACCGCGCAGAAACCTTTCCATCAATCGTTATCACGGATTGCTACCCGTCCAGATAAGCCCCAAGCTTGCCAAAACACACATCCTGCCCATTGGGGAGGGCACCATCTTTCCTCACATCGCACCATGGCGGATTCATTAGCATCGAGCATTCAAGAGCTAGATTTGGAACCCAAGATGGCGGACGACCCACAGATCATCATCCAGAATCTCGTCCAGCGTTGTCAAGCGCTCTACGATGAGGTCGAGAAGTACATTGCCGCGGTCGATGCAAACCATAAAGGATCAAAACTACCGTTCCCGGTCGAATACAAAGGTTTACGGTATGTGTATTCAATGGAAATTCTTCGCTGCGTGCATGGTTCAAACCTCAGTAGAAGCGTGTTGCCTTCACCAGGAGTTGGGGAATGCCGGAACCCCTAAATAGACACCACTAACATCCCCGCAGAAACGACTTCAAAAGCGAACTCGCCTTCCTCAACAAAATACAATCACAAACTTCCACCATGTCCGCAGAAAAAGCCAAAAACTACACCTCCTGCTCCAATCTCCTCTACCACGAAGCTCTCTGGGCCACGGCGAAACGCTCTTCCGGCCTCGTCGGCTTCCGCAAGTACTTTTTCTGGAAAAAGGGCCAGGACACGAAAGGCCTTAGCCGCGCTAAGGGTCTGAAGCTTTCGAAGAGCAGTTTGACGAAGGGAAAGAGCACTGCGTTGGTCGATTTGGTAGCTGCTGAAGGGACTGAGTGGGTGAGGGTTTCGACAATTTCGGAGAAGAGGCTTCTGTTCGATTTGGCGAAATTAGGATGGCAGAATGATTCGGATTCGGATTCGGATTCGGATCAGGTGGATGGAAAACGGAAAGGGGATGCGATCAATGTGAATTGGGAGGACGACGACGATGAAGATCAAGTCGACATCGTCAAGGCCGCCCGCGAGCTTGCTCGCGCCGCACACGCAAATCCCATACGAGGCCGCCCGCCACAAGTCCGCTTCGTATTGACCCGCATTCAATCCGGCAAACTCAAAGAGATCGACGCCGTTCTGGACAAGATGAGCGTAACCGGCGTCTCCGTCCAATGTGCCAACGAAATCCCTTCCATAACACCACCCCTCGACACCGTCCTTCCAACCCTCCTCGTCAACCGAACTCTCTCGCTATCCGAAACGCTGAATCTTGACTGCACTATCCTCCTCGCTCTCATTAGCGACATCTCGCACGCGCAATGCCCGATTCTGGATTGGTATCCTAGCGAAGTGCGCGCGCAGATTCAGGATGAGGAGAAGGAGAAGCTGCTTCCTACGCATCTGTATCCGGCTATATCGGCTCACCCCATGGTTTGTACCGAAGAAGCAGCAGCCCAGATGAACCTCATAGTCGACACCCTCGCAACCGACCAAGAAAAAACCCGCGCCAACATCCTCCTCGCCCAACGCTCCCACTCGCCCTCCCAATCCCCGAACGCTACACCCGCCACTCTTCTCGCCGAATGGGCGGCGCTATCCTCCCACCCGCTTCCTTCAAACTTCCACCTCCCCGTACGCGTCCTACCCAGCAACCTCCCCTCGCTTCTCCCCAAACTACCCACTGTCGCCACAAAGATTGCCGCCGAACTCACACCGCTCAATGCTGCCATCTTCTTCTACGGTTGGGCGCATGGCATCACGACGCTAAGTTCGAATCGTGCGCGTGCGAAGCAGATTGACCATTTAATTAACGAGCATGGGTTGCAGGATGGGGAGGCGGGGCCGCATATCTGGCTCTGTGGGGAGAGTCGTAGTTTGATCGCTAAGCACGGGCGCAGATCTGGCTAGAGTATTCGGAGTGTGTCAACCAAAGTGCGGGTTTGCTTCGGTTTTAACGTTGATGATGGGATGAGGTAGCTGGGAGGTATGACGGGTGATGATGCATGAGGGGCCAGTGGGGAAGGAGATGGAGCCTATACGAGGATTGGAAATGAAGGGTGAGTATGCTGTACAAGGTGGGTAATATGTACGTGCATTCTTATTTGTTATGCACTGCGGTCTCGGTATCCCTCTTGCTGCGTAGGTTTGCTGCATGTAACCAGATGGTGTGGTGAGTCAGCATAGCACAACAGCGCTTACAGAACTACGACCTTTGCTGGTAACTTCGCAATAGGTGTGTGGAGATGGATCTATAAAAGAGAGGGCGCAATGGGCAAGTGTATCGTCACATCTAGGGCTCTGGGTTCAGTTCCATGCCATCTCGACGTCGATTGATCTAGGTTCTCTCCACCATGTCTAACCCAGCCAATTCACCCGCCATCATCGACGGCCAACAAGATGAAAACCATCCCGCTTCCAAGGTCTCCGACCCAAAACAAGGACCGAGTTCCACGGCAAAGCTCATCATCGCGCACCACTCCACCCGCGCCTTCCTCCCGACCCCCGTGCCGCAGCCCCTCCTCGAAGAAATCCTCCAACTAGCCCAGCGGGCCCCAAGCAACTCCAACATACAGCCCTGGCGCATGCACATCCTCACAGGCGCGGCCCTTCAACGCCTCAGCGCAAAACTAACCGCAGTCGCGAAGAGCGGCGCACCGCCCACGGCGCAATCGATCCCAGACGCATTCCGCCACTACCGCAGTGAACTAGGCCACCGTCTGTACGGGCCCGAAGGATACAACATCTCGCGCTCCGACACCGAGGCTTTGCTCGCCGCGCGGCTGCGGAACTACTCGTTTTTCGAAGCGCCCGTGGGCGCCATTGTGTCCATGGACGGGCGGTTGGCGCAGCCGGACGCGCTGAGTGTGGGCCTCTACTTGCAGACGCTGTGTTTGCTGCTGGCGGAGAGCGGGGTCGCGACTTGCATCGTTGTGAGTGTGACGGAGTATCCCGAGGTGGTGAGGGAGGCGTTGGGGCTGGGCGCAGACATGGTGTTGCTTACGGGGCTGGCGGCTGGGTATGAGGATGAGGCGAAGATGGTTAATCACTTTCGGACTGAGAGGGATGCATGGAGGGAGTGTGTTACGTTTCTTGAGGAGTAGGTTGTTGTGCTTTGCGCCTTGGAAATGTCTGCGTCTGGGATGCGGATGGAATGCTGCTTTTGTTTTCCGTTGTTCCTTAGGCTATAGGTCTGGTTTGGGCGCGTTTATGAAAAATCGTTCCACTACTATTGCCAAACATGTGTTGTCGTTGATTGAAGAAAGGTTGCACTATTGGACATAAGGTATGCGCTTCTTAAAGCGAGTATGCCCGAGGTCGTTAGTGTAGGGCCCCATAGTGTTGGACTACTGCATAGCTAGCTTCTCGTGCTCCATTTATGTAACAAGTGCCGCCGACTATATACACCCGATGTATAATACCTTCGTACTAGTCTCTCGCGCAATATCAATCTCTGTGCTGACCCCATAATTCGAAGGCTTTGCGCTGTACTGATGCTTTTGCATAGGCACCCGATGGCAACGTGAAGGACACGGAGACAAATTGGGAAGCTTACAATATACCTCCCAGAGTGTATGTGTAAAACAACTCTACTGTCTACTCACTCTCATTTCGTGTCCCCACCACATCTCATATGAACCTTTTGAAACAAGACTCCCACAGCAGAAACTCATCGCAGCCAAATCGACAAGGAAAAGGCACGTAACCCATGTCAGTCATCTGAAGATTTGAACATGTTTTTGAAATCTATTCCATAGGTGGACCGTTTTCTAAAATCTCGCTTCCCACACGACCCAACCTTCTCTACATGTCACACCCACAAAGCCCACATCTCTCCTCCCGCTAGCATATCATGCAGCCGTCTACTAAACCGGACACGTGTGTGTCGCTAACCATCTAAAATCCAAAATGCCGAGTCCAAAGTGCGTGGCTCGCCCGCTCACTCGCTTATACATCCAACGAAAGTTGCAACAAGATCTGCAAAAGATATGCGAGTATGACTGTTCAGAAAAGACCGCAAATGCAACGCAACGCAATGCAATGCAATATGAAAACTCTGCCGTGCGCGCTTTCAAAAATAAGAAAACATCGTATCAGCGCTTGACCGACATTTTCAATCGTACCCAAGGTCCGCCTCGCTCGCCGCGAATACGCCAAGCCCACAACAGAGGACAGAAACACCTATGATGCAACACCGTTCATGGGTGGTAAAACTCGATCCCATCTCTTTTCTTTGGCCGAGGCACGGCGAGCGCTTCCGAAAGACGAAAGGGTTTCACCGGTAAAGGACGCATAAAGGGTCTGTCTTAGGCTGTTTGGTAACGGGGCGGCCGTTACTCGATGAAATTGCCCAACAAGGCCCCCCCACATCGGCACGCCGGCCGATCCCGCCACGCCGGCACGCTCCACAAAAGGCAAGTCCATCCCACGATGCAATCATGCAGGAACGAGCGGTGTGTGAGCAGAATGCTGGCGCTGGCTTGCAGACGCGCATGCGCTGTCGGGAATCTTTTCTGCCAGCCCAGAGGACTTCGGAGCACTGCGTGAGGTTTCCGGAAGGCCACGGCAACGGTCCGATGGGTGCCCAGTCTTGGTGGTGAAGTAATCGTGTTCCAGAATAGTCCTGGTGGTCGGCCGTCGGGCTGTTCCGGCAAGGATAATTAGTGGACTGCGTTGTTCCAGTCTTTATTCGCTCTGCGGGAAATAGCACCGTCGGGAAAGAGCCGAGGTCATGCGCCTGGGTCCGAGGAGGTCTTGTGTCCTAAGATCGCCGCTAGGAACAAACGCCGCTTGACGTAACGAAAGATCGTGGGGCTCTTACGTTTGCACAACAACGCAATGGTCGCAAGGCAAGGTGCGAAGAGGCAGGATCCGCGCGTGTGTTTCGGAAGCATGCGTGCATGCCCAACTGTAGCCCCGGATAATCAGAACAATCTGAACTGCTAATGTCCGTCCGCGAGATCAGCGACCCATCTTTCGGGCACGCCGCTCTGATGGGAAGGTGGCCTGCTAGGGCCCAACTTCCTTGGCGGTAGCCAAATTCTTGCTTTGCCGACGGCCCTTGTGTCCAGTTTGCCCACGCGCCGCATGTTCATCTCCAGGACGATGACCCGTAGGAAGTCGCTGTTCTCTCTGGGCTCTCGCTGTCGGACTGGGGGCGATGTTGATAGAGCCCTGCCTGCTTCGGAAAATGGATCCGTTGACTTTGATTGACGTTTTCTTGAAGATCGGTTACGGCGTTCGTATGTCTGCATCTGTATCATTGGGGCTAGGGCGTCTTCGTCCACGTCCAGCGTCAGGGCTTCGTGGAGCTGCATGGAGAGGTCCGAGGGAGTAATGCCGGTTGGCTGGGGATTCAAATAGCGCCGAAGTGCTGGCGATGGCAGACCTTGCATATGCTTGGGCCGCATCTCGCTTGTGAATTTTGGTGACAATAATGAGCGGGTAAGAAGGTCGTCCGGCGGTACGCTGGGGGCGGTGAAGTTGGAGAATGACTTTGCAGCGGACTTCAGCGCTTGGAGGGAGGCGGTGAGGTTGGACTTGAAGGACTTGAATCTCTCAGACGAAGCGGGTGGCGTCTCCACGATGTCGGGAATCTCCAGGTTGACGAGTTCCTCGCAGTCGTCGGGGTTGAAATGCAGTAAAGGATGATCCAGTACACAATCTTCTTTTGGTGGGGATGATACGAGTTTTTCGCGGCGTTCGAGTGTGGGTCGCTGTCGGTAGGATTCAGGCGTGCTCAAAGTGTCCCAGTTGGAGGTGAATGAAGGCGTATCGGTGTCCAAGGATGGCGGTATGGTGGAGATGGATTCACTGGAGATAGACCTCGACGTGACGGATGGCGACACCACAGATTCCTTCTCTTGCTCCATGCTCATGAGGCTGCCGTAGTCGTCCTCGGACTCGTCCACACGCCCGAGCAGCAGGTCTAGAGGCGAGCCTACAACCGACGGCACGGCCTCGGGGTCATCCTGTTTCCACTCCTGGATCAGCTCGTCCATGGATATCCGCCTGTCCCTGACGACGCCCTTGCGACGGGTGGGCATCTTCGGTATCGCGGTGACGGCCAGCAGCGCGGCGACAGCCGGGGGGATCGCATCGCGGTTGTGGTTCTTCGGATTTCGCTGTGGCCTGCCGCCGTTGTGGCCTCGGGCCCTGACCGTCTGGGTCGCGGTTTCGACTCTGGCGCGAGCGGGTGACCGGGGCGGAATGACGACGGGTTGTGAGTGCGTGGGTGGTGCACGCGCGGCGGAATCCGGCGCAGAACGCGCGGGTCCGTCGCTCTCCTCTGCTGGCCTTGGGCGCATCGGTCTGGTGGGTACGGGTGTTGTTCTCGCTGGTCGGGAGCCCATCTTGTCAGCTCTCCGCGAGGGTGACGAGGGTGACGGAGGTGCCTGTTGCAGAAACGGGTAGGACCTTGGCACCATCATTGTGGGAAAACGGACGGCGTGACACCTGTCTGCCCGTGACGGCGTCTAGCTCAGCCAGGGATGGGCCCAAAAAGGTGGCTCTGACGCTGTTTGTGGGCGTGCCGAAAGCTTTACGTTATTGCTGCGGCGGGATTGGACAGGGCGCGGAAAAGGGCAATGTGGAAGTAACATCAGGCTTGCAGGGGTCGCGTGTGGCCTAATAAAGTCCCCGGGTCGTGAGAGGAGAGAGGTGTAGAGAAGAGAATGCGAATATTTGTGGTGAGGACCGCTGCTGGAGTCGAGCATGGGGTGCATGTGAATGCGGAGTGATGAGGGCCAGCGCAGCGATAAGGACAGGACGGGGACGGGGACGGGGACCTTGCCGTTATCTCCAGCTAAAGACGGCCGACCCAGCAGTCGCGTGGGCAGCCAGGCAAGACAAGACGCCCGCTTCGGACCCGGTACGCCCGTTCTCGTGCCCGTTGCACGCCCGTGCCTCGCACAAATCAGGGCAAGCCCGCAATCTAACAGTAAGCAAGCGAGATGATAGATCAGACGTGGCCTCGAGACGCTCCACGTTGCCTGCTCACAGCCATCC